>Ga0335077_10003356_pt1 | contig 19307 bp, 17 predicted proteins | sample Lox_Sample_31_FD_207151 | JGI IMG/M metagenome (GOLD analysis project Ga0335077, IMG submission 207151) | Soil microbial communities from Loxahatchee National Wildlife Refuge, Florida, United States - Lox_Sample_3.1 | ecosystem: Environmental > Terrestrial > Soil > Wetlands | place: USA...
CGGCTTCGTTCATCAGCGACCCGAAGCAGAGCAGGGTCGCCGACAAGGTGGCGTTCGCGCAGGCGCCCACCAAGGTCACGCCGAAGGGCGCGAACTGGCTGTGGGCATGGGCGCTCGCCGTGCCCGCTGGCACCAAGAAGAACGACGACGCGCAGAAGTTCATCCGCTGGGCCACCAGCAAGGAGTACATCGAACTCGTCGCCAAGACCAATGGCTGGGGCCATGTGCCCACCGGGACGCGCAAGAGCACGTACGCCAACCCCGAGTTCCAGAAGGCCGCGAAGTTTGCGGCAGCCGAGAAGATGGCGATCGACTCCGCCAATCCGAACGACAGCACGTTGCCCAAGAGCCCGTACGTCGGCGTGCAGTTCGCCGCGATCCCGGAGTTCCAGGCGATCGGCGTCGCCGTCGGCCAGCAGATGACCGCCGCCCTCGCCGGCAAGACACCGATCGATGCCGCGCTCAAGGCCAGCCAGGTCGCGGCCGACCGCGAAATGCGCAAGGCCGGCTACTACAAGTAGCACCCAAGCATCGTCGTCCCGGCGGCGGCCGGGACCCGACTTCGCAGCGCTGAACTCGGGCCCCGGCCTGCGCCGGGGCGACCTCATCTCGCCAGCAACCGCCTGCGAGGACGCTCGCCATGCAACGCTCCGCTCCCCGTTTCCTGCCGCGCCTGCTGCTGGCGCCCGCGGTCACGACGTTGTTCCTGTGGATGATCGTGCCGCTGGTGATGACGATCTACTTCTCGCTCATCCGCTACAACCTGATGCAGCCGGGCGAGAACGAGTTCATCGGGCTCGCGAACTTCGAGTTCTTTCTCACCGATCCGTCGTTCACCACGTCGGTAATCAACTCGCTGCAGCTGATCGGCAGCGTGATCGTGATCACGGTCATCGGCGGGATCGCGCTTGCGCTGCTGGTCAACGATCCCTTCCCGGGGCGCGGCTTCGTGCGCATGCTGCTGATTTCGCCGTTCTTCGTCATGCCCACGGTCAACGCGCTGATGTGGAAGCACATGATGATGAACCCGATCTACGGCGTGTTCGCGCAGGTCGCCCACTTCCTCGGCGCCGAGCCGATCGACTTCATGGCCGACTGGCCGCTGCTGTCGATCATCATCATGGTCGCGTGGCAGTGGCTGCCGTTCGCGTGCCTGATCTTCATCACGGCGCTGGCGTCGATGAACCGCGAGCAGCTCGAAGCGGCGCGCATGGACGGCGCCGGGTATCTGCAGCAGCTGCGCTACATGTACCTGCCGCACCTCGCGCGCTCGATCGCGGTCGTGATCATGATCGAGATGATCTTCCTGATCTCGGTGTTCGCGGAGATCTTCACTACCACCGGCGGCGGTCCGGGCGACGCCAGCACCAATCTCGCGTTCCTGATCTTCAAGCAGGCGCTGCTGAACTTCGATGCCGGGGTCGCGAGCGCGGGCGCGCTGCTGGCGGTCGTGCTTGCCAACATCGTCGCCATCTTCCTGATCCGCATGATCGGCAAGAACCTGGACTGAAGCCATGAGCCGCACGATGCAATCCGCGAGTGCCGTGCCCCAGGCGGGCGCGGCGCGACGCAAGAAGGCCTTCGACGGGATCGGCGCCGTGCGTGCGGTCGCCGCCTGGGGGGTGACGCTGCTGATCATCTTCCCGATCCTGTTCCTCGCGATGACGGCGTTCAAGACGGAGCTGCAGGCGATCGAGGTGCCGACGCACTGGTTCTTCACGCCGACGCTGGAGAATTTCCGCGAGGTGCAGGAGCGCAGCGACTACCTGCTCTACGCGAAGAACTCGCTCATCACCAGCATCGGCTCGACGCTGCTCGGGCTGGCGATCGCTGCGCCCGCCGCGTATTCGATGGCGTTCTTCCGCTCCAAGCGGACGCGCGACATCCTGATGTGGATGCTGTCCACCAAGATGATGCCGGCGGTGGGCGCGCTGGTGCCGGTGTACGCGCTGGCCCAGCGCAGCGCGCTGCTCGACACGAGGACCGGCCTGATCATCATCTTCACGCTGTCGAACCTGCCGATCATGGTGTGGATGCTGTATTCGTACTTCAAGGACATCCCGAACGAGATCCTGGAAGCGGCGCGCATGGACGGCGCCGGAGTGTGGGGCGAGTTCCGCTTCGTGCTGCTGCCGCTCGGCATGGGCGGGCTGGCTTCGACCGGCCTGCTGTGCCTGGTGCTCGCCTGGAACGAAGCGTTCTGGGCGCTCAATCTCACCGCGGCCAATGCCGGCACGCTGGCGGCGCTGATCGCCTCGTACTCGAGTCCCGAAGGGTTGTTCTGGGCCAAGCTTTCCGCGGCCTCGCTGCTGGCGATCGCACCGATCGTGGTGTTCGGCTGGTTCAGCCAGAAGCAGCTCGTGCAGGGCCTGACTTTCGGCGCTGTGAAGTAATCACGGAGATCCAGCCATGGCATTCCTCGAGCTCCGCAACGTGGAAAAATTCTTCGGCAGCCTGCGCGCGATCAAGGGCGTGAACCTGTCGATCGAGAAGGGCGAGTTCATCGTGTTCGTCGGCCCGTCGGGCTGCGGCAAATCCACGTTGCTGCGGCTGATCGCCGGTCTGGAGACGATCGACAGCGGGTCGTTGCATCTGGACGGGCGGGACATCACCGACCGGCCCTCCTCCAAGCGCGATCTCGCGATGGTGTTCCAGAGCTACGCGCTCTACCCGCACATGAGCGTGGCCGACAACATGAGCTTCGCGCTGCGCCTGGCCAAGGCCGATCCGAAGGTGATCGAGGAGAAGGTGCAGCGGGCGGCGCAGATCCTGAACCTCGTGCCCTACCTGAAGCGCACGCCGCGCGAGCTTTCCGGCGGCCAGCGCCAGCGCGTCGCGATCGGGCGCGCGATCGTGCGCTCGCCGAAGGTGTTCCTGTTCGACGAACCGCTCTCGAACCTCGATGCCGCCCTGCGCGGCCAGACGCGGGTCGAGATCGCCAAGCTGCACCGCGACCTCGGTGCCACCACGATCTACGTCACGCACGACCAGGTCGAAGCGATGACGCTCGCGCATCGTGTCGTCGTGCTGCGCGACGGCATGATCGAGCAGGTCGGCACGCCGCTCGAGCTGTACGACCGGCCCGCCAACCAGTTCGTCGCCCAGTTCATCGGCACGCCGCAGATGAACGTGGTGCCGATCGCCGATCTGCCGCAGCTCCAGTCCGCGGTGAAGGACGTGCCGGCGGGCGGCTTCGTCGGCCTGCGGCCGGAAAGCATCACGCTCCGCCCGGCCGGATCCGGCCACGTGCGCGGCACGGTCGAACTGGTCGAAGCGCTCGGCGCCGAAACGCTCATCTATGTCAACGCGGGCACCAAGACGCCACTCGTTGCGCGCCAGAGCACCCGCCCGGCGGTCCACGTCGGCGACACGGTGGGCATCGAAATCGACGCGGCCGCCGCGCATCTCTTCGATGCCCAGGGGCGCGTCGCGCGTTCGGCCGCGGCAAGCGCGCATTGACACGGATCCGTTCGATGTCCGCGAACCCCTCGCCCCCGTCGACGATCCTCCACCTCGGTCTCGGATCGTTTCACCGCGCGCACCAGGCCGTCTATTTGCAGGACCTGATCGACACCGGCGACGCGTCCTGGGCGCTCGCGGGCGGCAACACGCGTCCGGACATGGCCGACGTGATCGCCGCCCTCGGCGCGCAGAAGGGCGCCTACACGGTCGAGACCGTGACCCCGGACGGCGCGCGCGCCTACCAGAAGATCACCGCGATCAAGACGATCGTGCCCTACGACCCGGCCCTGGCGGGTTTGATCACGATCGGTGCCCGCACCTCGACGCGCATCATCTCGTTCACCGTGACCGAGGCCGGCTACTACCTCGATGCGAAGAACCACCTCGACCGTTCCTTCGCGGAGCTGAACGCCGACATCGACGCGGCGCGGCGCGGGGGCGCGGGCAGCACCATCTACGCCGCGATCGCCGCCATCCTGCGCGAACGCGTGCGTTGCGCTGGCGGCCCGGTCACGCTGCTCAACTGCGACAACCTGCGCCACAACGGCGGCCGCTTCCGGGACGGCCTGCTGCAGTTCATCGATCTCGCCGGCGACGCGGAACTCAAGCGCTGGGTGGAAGCCAACACGACCTGCCCGAACGCGATGGTCGACCGCATCACCCCGCGGCCCGCGCCGGAGGTGCGCGAGCGCGTGCGTGCCGCCACCGGCTGGGACGACGCCGCGCCGGTGATGGGCGAGAGCTTCAAGCAGTGGGTGATCGAGGAGAACTTCTGCAACGGCCGCCCGAAGTGGGAGCGCGTCGGCGTCGAGATGGTCGACTCGGTCGCACCCTACGAGGAGGCGAAGATCCGCATCCTCAACGCCAGCCACAGCTGCATCGCATGGGCAGGCACGCTGGTCGGCTACTCGTTCATCCACGAGGGGACCCGCGACGCGCGCATCCGCCGGTTCGCCTACGATTACGTGACCGACGACGCGATTCCGTGCCTGCGGTCGAGCCCGATCGACCTCGAGCGCTATCGCGATGTCGTGCTGGACCGGTTCGGCAACGCGGCGCTGCGCGACACCAATCCGCGCGTCGCGATGGACGGCTTCTCGAAGATCCCGGGTTTCATCGCGCCCACCGTGCGCGAGCGCCTCGCGGCCAACGCGTCGATCGCCGCCGTGGCCATGCTGCCGGCGTTCTTCCTCGCGTTCCTCCAGCGCTGGCATCGCGACCAGCTGCCCTCGCCGTACCAGGATCAGGCCATGGATCCAGCCGCGGCGCACGCGATCTGCGAGGCGGCGGACCCGGCGCGCGCGTTGTGCAGCGACGCCATGCTGTGGGGCAAGCTCGCCGGCGACGAGCGCCTGGTGGGCGCGGTGCGGACCGCAATGGGGCGCGTCGACCAGTTCCTCAAGTCATACCAATGAGCGGGCGTCTGCGCGATCGCCATGCCTTGTTGACCGGCGCGGGCGGCGGCATCGGCCTGGCGGTGGCGCGCGCGTATCTCTCGGAGGGCGCGCGTTGCACCCTGGTCGACCTGGCCGGCGACCCGTCGGACGGCGTACGCGCGTCGATGGCCGAACATCCGGGCCGGGTGGCGTATCTCGGCGCCGACATCGCACAGACGGCGCAGATCGACACGGTGATCGCCGCGGCCGGGAAGCAGTTCGGCACGATCGAAGTCCTGTTCAACAACGCCGCCGTCTTCGATCTCGCGCCGTTGCTCGACAGCGGCGAGGCGATGTACGAGCGGCTGTTCGCGGTCAACGTCAAGGGCATGTTCTTCGTCATGCAGAAGGTGCTGGCGCAGATGATCGCAGCCGATCGGTTGCGTGGGCGCGGCGCCGTGATCAACCTGGCCTCGCAGGCCGGCCGGCGCGGCGAGGCACTGGTCGCGCACTACTGCGCGACCAAGGCGGCGGTGATCAGCTACACGCAATCGGCCGCACTCGCGATGGCACCGTACGGGATCCGTGTCAACGCCATCGCGCCCGGCGTCATCGATACGCCGATGTGGTCGCAGGTCGATGCCCTGTTCGCCCGGTACGAGGGACTGCGGCCGGGCGAAAAGAAGCTCGCGGTCGGCAAGGCGGTGCCGCTCGGACGGATGGGCCGTCCCGAGGACATCGCGGGCGCCGCGGTCTTCCTCGCCAGCGACGACGCCGCCTACATCACGGCCCAGACGCTCAACGTCGATGGCGGTAATGTAATGAGCTGAGCTGCCCGAATCGCCCGCCATGCCCGCCCCGGCCCGCACGCAAGCACACAAGCCGCCGCGCCAGCGGCAACCCGAACTGGAGCACGACCTCGCCCGCTCGCGCAGTCCCGCGGTGGGCTACGAACGTCCGCAGCCGGCGGCGTTCATCCGCTGCCTCGATCACGGGTTTCCCACGCCGCTCGCCCGCTGGCACTACCACGAGGAATACGAGCTGCATTTGATCGTCGCGACGTCGGGCAAGGCATTCGTCGGCGACTGGATCGGCCAGTTCCAGCCCGGGCACCTCGTGCTCACCGGGCCGCGCCTGCCGCACAACTGGATCTCGCTCGACCTGCCGCAAGGCGGGGTCGCGCTGCGCGACCGGGTGATCCAGTTCCCGCACGCGCCCCTGGAGCGGGCCGCCGAGTGCATTCCCGAGCTGGCGGAAGCGATGCCGATGCTCGAGCGTGCGCGGCACGGGATCGAGTTCTTCGGCCTGTCGGAACGCGCCGCAGCGCATTTCGATCACGTGCGCGCGACGCGCGGCCTGGAACGTTTCGCCGCGTTCCTTGCGTTCCTCACCGATCTCGCGCAGTGCCGCGACTACCAGCTGCTTTCGAGCGTCCAGATCCAGAGTTCGGAAGACGATACGACGCTCGACCAGATCAATGCGGTCGTCGACCAGGTGACGAGGAACCTGGGTCAATCGCTGGCCCTGGCCGACTACGCGCGCCAGCTCGACATGAGCGAGAGCCGCTTTTCGCGCCTGTTCCGGCGCGCCACCGGCAACACGTTCGTCGATTTCGTCAATCGCGTGCGCATCAATCGCGCGTGCCAGCTGCTGATGGAGTCCGACCGCTACATCACCCACATCTGCTACGAAGTGGGCTTCAACAACGTCGCCAACTTCAACCGGCGCTTTCTCGAGATCAAGGGCATGACGCCGCGCGACTTCCGGCGCCAGGCGCTGCATCGCTTCGGCGGCTGAGCGCCGCGAGCGAGGGTGTTCAGCGCGGCAGTTCGGCGCGCCGCGGCAGGTCGGCGCCCGCACGCGAGCAGGTGATCGAGGCGGCGCGCACGGCGAACTTGACCGCCTCCGCAAGGCGCGCACGGTCGAGCGTTTCGAGCGACGCGGCGCCGAGCAGGTCCCGTTCATCCAGCCAGCAGAGCAGCGCCGCCTGGAACGTGTCGCCCGCGCCGACGGTGTCGACCACCGTGGTCGGCACACCCGGCACCTCGACGCGCGCGTCGCGGTTCCACGCCACGGCACCGTGGGCACCGCGCGTGACCACGAGCAGTCGCACGCCCTGGCCGAGCCACGCCGCGGCAAGCGAATCGAGCGTCGCACCGGGGTAAAGCAGCGAAAGGTCCTCCTCGCTCACCTTCAGCAGATGCGTGCGCGGCAGCATCCACTCCACCTCGCCGATCCATATCTTCAGGGAGGGCTCGACGTTCAGGCGCACGTTCGGGTCGTACGAGATGACGGCTCGTGCGCGCTCGGCCTCGACCAGCGCACGCAGCGCCGAGCCGGTCGGCTCGACGACGGTCGAGTACGAGCCGAAATGGAAAGCGCGCACGCCCGGCGGACGCGGAGGCAGCGTCTGCGGCGTCAGCTGGCGGTCGGCGCCTTCCGTGCCGTAGAACGCGTAAGCCGGCACGCCGTTCGCATCTAGTCCTACCAGCGACAGCGTGGTCGGCTTCGCAGTTCGAACCACCGTGGAGGTCGCGACGCCTTCGCTCTCGAGCGCACGCATCAGGCGGGCGCCGAGGAAATCGTTCGAGATCGCACCGAGCAGCGCGGCACGCCGCTCGAGCCGCGCGAGGCCGACCGCGACATTGAAAGGAGAACCTCCAACGTGCGCGCGCAACGCAAGACCGGTCGCGGTCTCGCCGGTCGAGAAGACATCCATCAGCGCTTCACCACAAACCACGAGCATTGCGGTCTCCGCTTGTCCGGTTTCGATTACAGCACACAGCGCGAAAAAACGGGCTCGACCGAGCCCGGGTTCGAAGCGTGTGCAGGCCGGTCCTAGTGGGCCAGCGTGTGCAGGGTGTCGCCCTCGAGGCTCGGGTAGCGCACGTGTTCGACGAAGTCCTGGGTGCGCTGGCTGGGCGACGGCGTCAGAAGGCTGACGACGATCAGCACCGCGGTACCCACCGGGACGCCGAACACGCCCGCGGAGATCGGCTGGATGTCGAACCAGATGCAGTCGCTCACCGGCCGCGTGATCCCGAACACCGAGCGCAGCCACGGCTGGGTCGTCGCCATGTAGTAGAAGCACGTGCCGAGGCCGGCGATCATCCCGGCCACCGCACCCCACGAGTTGGCGCGCTTCCAGAACACGCCGCCCACCAGCGCCGGGAAGAACGCCGCCGCGCCGAACGAGAACGCCGCGGAAACGAGGAACAGGATGTCGGCCGGCTTCTGTGCCGCAACCGTTGCCGCCGCGAGCGCGACGAACAGCAGCAGGAACTTCGAGATCACGATGCGCTTCTGCGTGCTCGCGTTGGGGTTGAGCATCTTGTAGTAGAGATCGTGCGACAGCGCGTTGGCGATCGTCAGCAGCAGGCCGTCGGCGGTGGAGAGGGCGGCGGCGAGGCCGCCCGCCGCCACCAGACCCGATACGACGTAAGGCAGCCCGGCGATCTCGGGCGTCGCAAGCACGACGATGTCCTGGCCGATGCGGATCTCGGCGAGCTGCACGATGCCGTCCTTGTTGACGTCGACGATGCTGAGCAGGTTAGGATCGACATTCGACCAGCCGAGCATCCATAGCGGCAGGTCGGAGAACTTCGTCCCGACGATCAGCGTGTAGATGTCGTACTTGACCAGCACCGCAAGCGCCGGCGCGGTGAAGTACAGCAGGAAGATGAAGAGCAGGGACCAGAACACCGACTGGCGTGCCTGGTGCACCGACGGCGTGGTGTAGTAGCGCATCAGGATGTGCGGCAACGCGGCGGTGCCGAGCATGAGGCAGAAGATGAGCGCGAGGAAATTGATGCGCTTGACGTTACGTTCCGCCTCCGCCTTGGCCGGATCGGGGTTGCCGCTGTAGAACGGTTCGCCGTGCGGCATCGGCGGTGCGGTGCGTGCCATGTTGGCCGCCACCACGCCCTGCCAGATCCGGCGCGCCTCCTCGGGCGACTTCGGGTATTCGTTGACCGCCTTCTGCGCCGCAATGATCTGCGCGACCGGAGCATTGGCTTCCTTGAGCTCGTCCAGTTTCGTCCGGACTGCCACGCGGCCGTCGTCCCACGATCTGGGCAAGGCGTCGATGCGCGCCTTGGCCGCGTCGGCATTGGCCTTGAAGATGGCGCGTACCTCGAGTTCCTTCGGATCGGTAGCCAGCTGCTTCTCGCGCTCGGTGAGCTTCTGCAGCACGCCGCCGTAGACGAGCTGCGGCACCGGAAAGCCCGTGAGCTTCACCGAGATCCAGATCACCGGGATCAGGTACGCGATGATCAGGATGATGTACTGCGCCACCTGGGTCCACGTGACCGCGCGCATGCCGCCGAGGAACGAACAGACGAGGATGCCCCCGAGCCCCAGGAAGACGCCGACCTCGAATTCCACGCCGGTGAAGCGCGACGTGATGATGCCGACACCGTAGATCTGCGCGACGACGTAGGTGAACGAGCAGAGGATCGCGGCAAGGATGCCGATGAACCGGGCGGCGTGGCCACCGTAGCGCGCACCGAGAAAGTCCGGAATCGTGAACTGGCCGAACTTGCGCAGGTAAGGCGCGATCAGGAACGCCACCAGGCAATAACCGCCCGTCCACCCCATGATGAAAGCGAGCCCGTCGAAGCCTTGCAGGTACAAGCCGCCGGCCATGCCGATGAACGACGCCGCCGACATCCAGTCGGCGCCGGTCGCCATGCCGTTGAAGAACGCCGGCACGCGGCGCCCGGCGACGTAGTACTCGGCCACGTCGGCGGTGCGGCTCATGATCCCGATGCCGGCGTACAACGCGATCGTCGCGAACAGGAACACATACCCGATCCATTCGCGCCGCAGGCCCATTTTTTCGAGCAGCGCGAGCACCACCAGGAATGCGATGAAACCGCCCGTGTACCAGGAGTAGTACTTCTTCAGCTGGTTGAAGAAGATCCGGCCCGAACCGACCTGGGCGCTCATGCGTCCTCTCCTTCCTCGACGCCGTATTCCTGGTCGAGCTGGTGCATGCGCCGCGCGTAATACCAGATCAGCACGATGTAGACGATCAGCGAGCCCTGCGCGGCCATGTAGAACGAGAACGGCCAGCCCAGGAAATTGAACGTGAGCTCGCGCGCGTAATAGCCCAGCACGAAGGTCGCCGCGAACCAGACCGCCAGCAGCGACAACGTCAGGCTCAGGTTCCGGTTCCAGTATTCCCGGTGCTTGTCGGTCAATTGCATAACCTGCTCCCAGTCACCCCTCGCCCGGCGTGTGCGCCCTTGCGAGGTCACGCTCGAGGGTCGCCGCGTAGCGCGGCTCGAAGCGGCGCAGGTTCGCTTGGATGCGCCACGCCTCGCCGCTCCGGCCGAGATGGTGCTGCGCCATCGCGAGCTGGTACCAGCCGTACGGCGAGAACGGCTGCAACTCGGTGTTGCGCTCGAGCGCTGCGACCGCTTCGCCGACGCGCTGTTGCCGGATCAGTACCAGCCCAAGGCCGTACCACGCGCGGTCGAGGTTCGGATCGAGGTCGAGCGCGATGCGAAAGCTGCGTTCCGCCTCGGCGTTCGACTCGCATTGGTCGTGGATGTAGCCGAGATTGAACCAGGCGGCGGCGTTGCGCGCGTTGACCGCAACCAGCGCCTCGAAGGCGCGGATGGCCTCGAGCGGCTGGCCCAGTTCCATGCGCAGGTTTCCGACCGTGCTCAGCGCCAGTTCGTCGCGCGGAAACGCGGCCAGGATTCGCTCGTAGATCTCGACCGCGCGACGCTTGCGTCCGAGCACGACCGCGATCGAAGCCGTCGCCTCGAGCCACCATTTCCACGCCGGCGCACGCACCGGACGCCTACTGCACCTGATGCAGGCGCGCACAACTCGCCTGCGCCGGCTCGACGGCGCAGGAGTGGGCGATGCCGAAGACAGTCGCGATCCACGCGAACACGAGGATCAGGAAAGCCGCCAGCGGTATGTGCCGGTCGAGCACGACCTTCGGGGTCAGCAGCCGGACGAGGCGGGTCATCGGGCTTGCGATCAACTGGAACAAGCGGTAGATCGGATTCTCGTTGCGCCGGCCCCAGGCGAAGATGCCGACCAGGAACTGCGCAAGCAGCGCCAGGCCGGCGATCTCGATCAGGGCCTTCGCGACGATCAGAACAAACGCCATCGGGAGAGAACTCTCCTGCTCGCGCCGCGGTCCGTACGGACGGCTGCGGCGCCACCTCTCTGCCATATGCCGGCTGCGCCGGCCCCGCTCCTTTCCTGGTCGTTCGCGCTCCGGAGTCGCAGGCCGCGATCTACTGCACGACCTTTAGCGGGTCCAGGATCGCGGGATTCTGTCTCCGGCCGCTCGCTCTCGCTCGCTTGATGTTCGCTGCGCTCACGTCAGCCTCGACGAAATCGCGCGGCCTACTGCACCACCTTGAGCTGGTCCAGGATCGCGGGATTTTCCAGGGTCGAGACGTCCTGCGTGATGTTCTCGCCCTTCGCGATCGAGCGCAGCAGCCTGCGCATGATCTTCCCCGAGCGCGTTTTCGGCAGGTTGTCGCCGAAGCGGATGTCCTTCGGTTTTGCGATCGGCCCGATCTCCTTGCCGACCCAGTCGCGCAATTCCTTGGCGATCTTCTGCGCGGCGTCTCCGGTCGGCCGCGCCTGCTTGAGCACGACGAAGGCGCAGACCGCTTCGCCCGTCATGTCGTCCGGGCGGCCCACGACGGCGGCTTCCGCGACCAGCGGATTGGCCACCAGCGCCGACTCGATCTCCATCGTTCCCATGCGGTGGCCCGAGACGTTGAGCACGTCGTCGATGCGACCCACGATCGTGAAATAGCCGGTCTGCTTGTCGCGGATCGAACCGTCGCCGGCGAGGTAAAGCTTGCCGCCGAGTTCCTCCGGGTAGTAGCTCTTCTTGAACCGCTCGGGGTCGCCCCAGATCGTGCGGATCATCGCGGGCCACGGCCGCTTGACGACGAGCAGGCCGCCCTGCCCGTTTGGCACGTCATGCCCCGCCTCGTCGACGATCGCAGCGAATATTCCGGGCAGCGGCAGCGTGCACGAACCGGGAACCAGCGGGGTCGCACCCGGCAGCGGCGAGATCATGTGGCCGCCGGTCTCGGTCTGCCAGAACGTATCGACGATCGGGCAGCGCGAACCGCCGACGTTCTTGTAGTACCACATCCATGCTTCCGGGTTGATCGGCTCGCCCACCGAACCGAGGATCCGCAGCGCGGAGAGATCGAACTTCGTGGGATGCGTCGCCGGGTTGCTTTCGTTGGCCTTGATCAGCGAGCGGATCGCCGTCGGCGCCGTGTAGAACACGCTCACCTTGTGGTCCTGGCACATCTTCCAGAAGCGGCCGGCGTCCGGATAGGTCGGCACGCCTTCGAAGATGATCTCGGTGGCCCCGGCCGCGAGCGGTCCATACGCGACGTAAGTGTGGCCCGTCACCCATCCCACGTCGGCCGTGCACCAGAACACGTCCGTGGGCTTGATGTCGAACACCCACTTCATCGTCAGGATGCCCCACAGCAGGTACCCGCCCGTGGCGTGCTGGACGCCCTTCGGCTTGCCGGTCGATCCGGACGTGTAGAGCACGAACAGCGGATGCTCGGCGTTCACCGGGACCGGGTCGCAGCTCGCGGGCTGGTCCCTGGTCAACTCGTCCATGTAGGCGTCGCGACCTTCGACCCAGGGAATCTTGCCGCCCGTGCGGCGGTACACGATCACCTTGCGCACTGCCTCGCAGCCGCCGAGCGCGAACGCGTCGTCGACCGCGGGCTTCAGCGCGATCGCCTTGCCGCCGCGCATCTGCTCGTCGGCGGCGATGACGAGCGTCGCGCCGACGTCGACGATGCGCTCCTGCAGGCTCTTGGCCGAAAACCCGCCGAACACGACCGAGTGCGTGACCCCGAGGCGGGCGCAAGCCTGCATCGCGATCACCGCCTCGATCGACATCGGCATGTAGACGATCGCACGGTCGCCCTTCTTGTAGCCGAGCGCCTTGATGGCGTTGGCGAACTTGCAGACTTTGGCGTGCAACTCGCGGTAGGTGATGCGCGTCACTTCGCCGCCGTCGGCCTCGAAGATGATCGCCGTCCTGTCGGCGTTGCCGTTCGTGAGGTTGCGATCGAGGCAGTTGAAGGATGCGTTCAGCTCGCCGTCGTCGAACCACTTGTAGAAGGGCGCATTCGATTCGTCGAGCACCCGCGTGAACGGCTTGCTCCACAGCACGTTCTCCTTCGCAAGCCGGTCCCAGAAGCCGTTGAAATCGCGTTCCGCCTCCGCGCACAGTGCGCGGTACGCGTCCATCCCCGAAATCGCCGCGTTCTTCACCATCTCCGCGCCGGGAGCGAACGTGCGGTTTTCACGCAGCACGGACTCGATATTCCCCATGACCCAACCCCTCGGTTTCGACCTTCCTGCGAAGGCGATTAGACAGTAGGAAGCGGCGCTTACGGAGCCGTCAATACGCGCTCGCCATGACATTTGCGACGCACCATCACCCTATGCGTGCGTGTATACGTGTGCGCGTATACGGGCGCGCATCGATGTGATGGCATCGCGAAACTGCAGGTGTGGATTGTGCCCGTACTCGCGGCTCGTCCGAGCCCCGCGATCGGTCTATCCACTTGCGGTGGGACAAGGAACCCGCGGTTTCAGTGCGGCCCGCGCAGGAGGCGGCGGTAGCTCGCAAGGTGGCGGATCGCCTCCTGCGCATGCCCCTGCGCCTCGTGCAGGCGGGCGAGGTTGTAGTGCGCATCGGCGAACGTTGGGTCGAGCGCGATCGCTGCTTCGTACGCGTGCACGGCGTCGCCGTTGCGGCGCAGGTCTTCCAGTACCGTGCCCAGGTTGAAGTGCAGCAGCGGCTCCTGCGGCAGGACCGCGATCGCCTCGCGATAGATCCGCTCGGCGGGCAGCGGCTTTCCTGCGGCCTGCAGCATGCAGCCGAGGTTGACGTAGGCAGCCATTAAGTCCGGCTGGCGCTCGATCGCGGTGCGATACGCGGCCTCCGCGCCTTCGGGGTCGACCGCCTCGAGCTCGCCGGCCCGCAGGAACCAGTGCCCGGCCGTGTCGTCGCCCGGCGCGACGGGTTGTGGCAGCGATTCGATTTCGCTCGCCGGCGCCGCGTCGAGGTCGAGCAGATACTGGCCCGAGTCGGCCTGCCACTGTGTCGCGCCCTGTTGCACGACCACGCGCGCGCCGACGGCGGAGATACGCACGCCCGACAGGGGCACCGACTCCGGCAGTTCCGCGCGCAGGCGCGCGAGCGCCTGCTTGATCCGCCGCGGCGGCACCTTGACGGTCGCGAGTCCGTGCGCGGTCCTGAGCAGGATCAGGTCCTGGAAGGAAAAGCGCATCTCGTTGCGCTCGCCGCGCGACGGCGCAACGAACCCCGCGTCGACGAAACCCTGCACCACCGGCCGCGACAGGCCCAGCAGCCGCTCGACATCGCGGAACGTGTAGGAACTCATGCGTGCACGGCGGGGAGCGACGTCGATCGTCCACTGCGGGGTCGCGACGGCGGCACAGCGTCGTGCGGGACGTACGACCCGATGGAGGAGTTCGCCTTGCAGATCAGTCACCCGTCAACCGATCGACCTCGCCACCGCGCGAACGATCAGCCCGTCTTCCTCACTTTTGCCTTGGGTGCAGCGGCCGGCTCGGCCGCCACGCGCTTGGGCGGCTTGCGCTCCGCCTTCGCCGGCGCCGCCTTGGCCGGCTCTTCCGCCGGCGCCGCGGCGCCCTTGCCCAGGCTTGCGCGCAGCGCTTCCATCAGGTCGATCACCTGGGCACCGCTGCTCTCGGGCTCGGCGCTGACCGTCACCTCCTTGCCCTCGACCTTCTCCTGCACGGCCGCCTCGATGCGCTTCTTGACCTCGTCGACGTACGCCTTCGGATCGTATTCGTCCGTCGCGCCCTGTTCGATGAGCTGCTTGGCCAGAGCGAGTTCGGCGGGCTTGACCTCGGCCTTTTCGATCTCGAGGTCGGCGAGCCCGCGCACCTCGTCGGCGTAGAGCAGCTGCTGCAGCACCAGCCCGTCCTCGGCCGGGCGGATCTGCACCATGTATTGCTTGCCCTTCCACGCCCAGCGAGCCAGCGCGCAGCGGTTCATCTCGCGCATCGCGCGGCCCAGCAGCGCGTACGGCCGGGCGCCGCCCTTGTCCGGGGCAAGGTAGTACGCCTTGTCGTAATAGATCGGATTGACCGAGGCGAGCGGGATGAAGGCGACGATCTCGATCGTCTGCGTGCCCTTTTCCTCCAGCGCCTTCAGCTCCTCGGGCGTGAACACGACGTACTGGTCCTTGGCGAACTCGAAGCCCTTGACCATCTCGCTGCGCTCGACAATGACGCCTTCCTTGGCGCACAGATACTGCTGCTTCAGCCGCGACCCGCACGTCGAATGCAGCAGGTTGAACGAGACGCCGGCGGAGGACTGCGTCGCCGAGAAGAGTTTCACCGGCACCGAGACGAGACCGAAGGTGACTGTGAGCGAGGCAATCGCACGTGCAGCCATGATGAGCTCCTGTGGTGCTTCGACACCCTCAGCGCGTGAACATCCGCGTCAGATCGTGCCGGGCTTGAAGGATCCCCTGCCAAGGGTCGCCATTGTCGCGCAAACGCTGCGGCACCGTCGAGAGCGTGAAGGTGCCCGGCTCGATCCGGGCCAGTTCTTCCCACGTGACCGGCGTCGCGACCCAGGCGCCTGGAATACGGCGCGGCGAATACGCCGCGTTCAAGGTGCGCCCGCGGCCGTTCATGTTGTGGTCGAAGAAGATCCTGCCGGTGCGCTTCTCGACCGCCCATTCCATCGTGATGTCGTTCGGGTGCTTGCGCCGCAGATGGTCTCCGACCAGGCGGCACACCTCGCGCGCCTGGTCGGCGGTGATCGTGCGTTCGATCGGCACGAAGATGTGCAGGCCCGTCTTGCCGGTGGTCTTGACGAAGGCCTGCAGCGACATGGCGGCGAGTATCTCGCGCAGGTGGAACGCGACCTCACGCGCCTTGGCGAATCCGGGCGAATTGAACTCGGGTTCGGCCCCCTTCGCTTCCCTGCCCGAGTAGATGTAGGGGTCGAGGTCGAAGACGACGTAGTCGGGGCGATCGAACACCTCGTTCTCGTCGATCTTCGCCGGCGCGCCCGCCGGCACGCTGGCGTGCGGCACGTGGAACTCCAGCACGCCCATCTGGCCGAGCCAGAGCAACGTCTCGACGTTGTTGCACAGGACGTACCTGCGTGATGCGCCTTCTTCCCCCACCAGCTCGACCACGCGCACGAACTCAGGCGTCGCGCTGCCGTCGAAGTGCTTCTGGAAGAACGCTTCGCCGTCGATGCCGTCGGGCATGCGGATCACCGTCAACGGGCGCTGCGCGAGGTGCCGCAACATGAACGGCGCTGCCAGGGCGAGGTACTGCAGCAGGTGGCGCTTCGTGTAGCCCTTGCCTGTGCCTTGCGCCGGCCACAGCACCTTGTCGAGATGGGTCAGCTTGATGCGGTTGCCGTTGACCGCCAGGGTCAGCCCGGCGCCGGTGCCCGACAGCTGCTGCAGGATCGCATCGGTCAAGGCCGAGCCGGTTCCCGCCGCGCTCGTGCTTTTCGCCTCCGGCCCGGCACTGCGCTCGCGCGCACGTGCGAGCGTGACCGTCGTGGGATCGACGTCGTTGCGCAGGCGCAGGAACACCGGCGCACGCAGGTTGCCGGCGTCGGTCCACCCGGCGAATTCCACCTCGGCCACGAGATCCGGCCGGGTCCAGAACATCTTGCCGTCGGCTTCCGGCCGGGTCGCAAAGGGCATCGTGCCGACCTGGCGCGCGACGAGCAGCTGCTTCAGCGAACCGAGCGCCTTGTCGTCGAAGCCGCTGCCGACGTTGCCCACCGGCAGCAAGGCGCCGTCGTCCCAGACGCCGAGCGTCAACGCACCGAACTGATCGCGCCGCGCCCCCTTGCCCTCGGTGTAGCCACCGACGATGAACTCGGCCGAGCGGACGTGCTTGATCTTCAGCCATTCGTCCGAACGGCGGCCCGGGTGATAGAGGCTCGACCGCCGCTTCGCCATCATGCCCTCGAACCCGGCGGCGAGCGCGGCGCGATAGAGCGCCTCGCCATCGGCTTCCGCATGCACGAGCTGGATGCGCGGCGTCGGGCTCAGGCACTGGCCCAGGTAGCGACGGCGATCGGAGTAACACGCGTTGCGCACGTTCATCCCGAGCACGTGCAGGAGATCGAAGCAGAAGAAGACGCTCGGCGTGGCGCGATCCGCGGCCTCGATGTCCGATGCGGCCTTCAGCTGCACGCGGTCCTGCAAGGCGTCGAACGACGGGCGCCCGTCGCGCAGCACGACGATTTCGCCGTCCAGGAGCATCGGCAGCACCGGCTGGCGCTTGAGGTCGTCGACGAGGCGCGGAAACGCGGCCGTCACGTCGATGCCGTTGCGCGTGCGCAGGCGCACCGCATCCAGCCCGACATGCGCGAGGATGCGGTAGCCATCGAGCTTGGGCTCGAACATCCAGTCGCGATGGCCGAAGGGCGCATCGGCAAGGCTGGCCAGCATCGGCGCGAGCCTGGACGGCAGGTCCTCCGTCGGACCGTTCGGAATCAGCTTGTCGAAGGTCAGCCGATCCGCGGCGACGACATTTCCCGCATTGGCCACCGCGTAGGGCGTGAGCACCGAACGTGCCATGTCCTCGCTCCAGGAAGGGCGCAGCGGGCGCGCATCGCGGTGTTTCAGCAGCAGCCACGACTTGTCCTTCCTGGTGCGCACCAGTGCATAGGAGCCTTTGAGCTTCTCGCCGAGCAGGCAGATGCTCAGCTTGCCGGCCGCGAGCTCCATGCGCACGCGGTCCTGCGCCGCCTCGCGATCGTGGAACGCATACTCCGCGCCTTCGTCGGGCGAGTAGAGCCCGCAGTCCCAGACGATCACGGTGCCCGCGCCGTACTGGCCCGGCGGAATGACGCCCTCGAACGACCCGTACGCGAGCGGGTGGTCTTCGGTCGGGACGGCGAGATGCGGCTCGCCCGGCTGGATGAGCATGCCCTTCGGCACGGCCCACGATTTGAGAACACCGTCCAGCTCGAGGCGGAAGTCGAAGTGCTGCTGGCGCGCGTCGTGCTGCTGGACCACGAAAAGAAGCGGTCCCGTGCGGTCGCCGATCTCGTGCGGCGCCGGTTCCGGCGTTGCATGGAACGAACGTCTGTTTGCGTATTCGTCGAGCGCACCGGCGCCCGCTTCAGCGGAAGAACGCGTCCGTGCCATCTAGGCTTTGCCGGCAACCCGCTGTGCCAGCCATGCGCCCGTCGCTTCACCCATCTCGACGAGCACGTCCTTGTCGCTGCGGCCCGACGACTTGAGCACGTGAAACGAGTGATCGGCGCCTTGCAGCCAGTGCATGGTCCAGTTGTCCGGCAGGCGCGCGAGGACGCGCCGCATCAGGTCGAGTTCGCACAAGGTATCGCGCGTGCCATTGAAACACAGCACCGGCACGCGGATGGCCGGCAGGTGGGCGTCACGCAGCTTCCCGGGCTGGCCGGCGGGATGCAGCGGATAGGCCAGCAGCAGGAGACCGTCGCAAGCGAAGCCGTCCGCGCACAGCATCGACGCCGCGCGCCCGCCCATCGAGCGGCCGCCGAGGATCAGCTTGCGCGGCTGCAGCGTTGCGCGGGCGTAGTCGGCGACCCTTGCGACGCACGCCTTGAGCAGCGGCATCGGATCCGGACCGCCGGACTTCTTCTCGCGATAGACGAAATTGAACCGCATGACATCGAGACCGCGCGTGCGCAACTGCGCGGTCGCGGCAAGCATCGCCTGGTCCGACATGTGGCCGCCGGCGCCGTGGGCGCAGACGAACAGGGCGGCGGCAGGTTGAACGGTCGCGAGCTCGTGGACCGCGCTGACGGACGCACCGTCGCCGACGTCGATGTTCATGGATCGACGGTCGTCGCGAACTCTGCGGGCAGGATGATCTCGAGCAGTTCGCAATCGTCCGACCATCCGAGCACCGTGTGCCGGATGCCGGGAGGCTGGACCCAGCACGAGCCGGCCCGCATTACGTGCTCGCCCTCGCCTTCGAATTCGTTCCTGAACCAGCCCTTGAGTACGTAGACGAGCTGGAACTGCACATCGTGATGGTGGCGCTCGCGGAACCGCTCGGAAAACGGCGCCACCATGCGGATCACATGTGCGGTCGCGAGTCCCTGCGTTGCGAGAGCGATGCCGAGATCGCGATAGACCGAATACGGCCGCAGGCCGTCGCCCTTGAAGTCGGCTTCGTTCAGGTGGCTGACGGTGAAACGCTGGCGCTTGAGAACGGCGTTGTCGTCCACGGTTGCCCTTTCGTCGTTGCTGCGCGCTACGCAGCGGCGGCGTCGCCCAACCCGAGCAACCGCACCGCGTTGCTCTTCAGTATCAGCGGCTTCACCTCGGGCCTGAATCCGCTCTCGTCGAAGTCCTTCATCCAGCGGTCCGGCGAGATCAGCGGCCAGTCCGAGCCGAACAGCATCCGGTCCTTGAGCAG
>Ga0335077_10003357_pt1 | contig 19306 bp, 19 predicted proteins | sample Lox_Sample_31_FD_207151 | JGI IMG/M metagenome (GOLD analysis project Ga0335077, IMG submission 207151) | Soil microbial communities from Loxahatchee National Wildlife Refuge, Florida, United States - Lox_Sample_3.1 | ecosystem: Environmental > Terrestrial > Soil > Wetlands | place: USA...
CCGTGGACATCTGCGATTCCGCATCGACCGCCACGCCGCCCATCATGTAATGCATGGTGGGGCCGATTTCCATGGCTTCCTTGGTGATGTCGACATCGGCGAGCTGTTTGAACTGGTGATACATGCTGGGCAGTTTCTTCTTGATGTGCTCGGCCGAGTTCGGGAGTTTTTCGCGGATCCAGGCGATATCCAGATAAACGCCGCCGTGCGGGCTGCCGCGGCCTTCCTTAACCTCGCGGCGGATGCAGCGCGCGACGTGATCGCGCGTGAGCAATTCCGGCGGACGCCGAGAGTTCTTGTCGCCCTGCGTGTAGCGCCAGCCTTCTTCTTCGTTGTCGGCGGTCTGATTTTTGTACGGCCCGGGAATATCGTCGAACATGAAACGCTTCCCGTCCTTGTTTCGCAGCACGCCGCCTTCTCCGCGCACACCCTCGGTCACCAGAATTCCGCGGACGCTGGGCGGCCACACCATGCCGGTGGGATGGAACTGCACGAATTCCATGTCGAGCAGCTCGGCGCCGGCGTGGTAGGCGAGCGAATGGCCGTCGCCGGTGTATTCCCACGAGTTGCTGGTGATCTGGAACGCGCGTCCCACGCCCCCGGTTGCGAGAACGACGGCTTTCGCGTGAAAAAGCTCGAAACGTCCGCGCTCGCGATCGTAGGCGAAGGCGCCGGCGACGCGGCCGCCGTCCTTCAACAAGGTCAGCACCGTGGTTTCCATGTGGAAGTCGATGCCCTGATGAATGCCGTGATCCTGCAACGTGCGGATCATCTCGAGGCCGGTGCGGTCGCCGACGTGCGCCAGTCGCGGATAGCGATGCCCGCCGAAATTGCGCTGCAAGATGCGCCCATCTTTGGTGCGGTCGAACATGGCGCCCCAGGCTTCCAGTTCTCGCACCCGCGCGGGCGCCTCTTTAGCATGAAGCTCCGCCATGCGCCAGTTGTTCAGATACTGCCCGCCGCGCATGGTATCGGCGAAGTGCACGCGCCAGTTGTCGCGATCATCGACGTTGCCCATGGCCGCGGCCATCCCGCCTTCGGCCATCACGGTGTGCGCCTTTCCTAGCAGCGATTTCGAAAGGACGCCGACCTTCACTCCCGCCGCCGAGGCTTCGATCGCCGCGCGCAATCCTGCGCCGCCGGCTCCGACCACCAGAACATCGAATTCGAACTTCTGATAGTCGGTCATCAGATGATCCTCACGTCGTGGATGATTCCCATAGCGCACAGGCGCACGTAGAGATCGGTGAACCCGACCCAGAACAGGCTCATCCAGGCCCACAGCATGTGTTTGCGGTTGAGGCATGAAACGCAATCGTAGGCCTGCTTGCGCAGCGGTTTTTTCGACATCTCATCCAGGCGTCCGCCGGTGAGATGCCGCAGCGAATGGCAGCCCAACGTGTACCCTCCGAGCAGGATCGGATTAACGATCAGCACCAGTGTCCCGATCCCGATGCCGAACGCTTTTGCCCCATTGGGCCCGGTGAACCACAGAGCGTTCCAGGCGTCGTGCGCCAGGATCACGATGAAGATCAATGCGAGATACAGAAAATATCGATGGACGTTTTGCAGGATCAGCGGGAAGGTCCGCTCACCCCAATAAGATTTCCGCGGCTCGCCGACAGTGCAGGAGGGTGGGTCGGCCCAGAAAGCCTTGTAGTAAGCGCCGCGATAGTAGTAGCAGGTGAGGCGGAATCCGCCCGGCGCCCACAGGATCAACATGGCGGCCGAAAACGGGACAATCGCCGGCCACCACGCCGGTTTGGCCGTCATCAGCAGCGGGGAATAAAACGGTGACAAATAGGGTCCGAAGGTGTAGTGGTCCCCTTGAAGCGCGGCCCAGGTCGAGTAAACGATGAAGGCCGAAAATCCCAGGAAGACCAGTAGAGGTTCGATCCACCAGTTGTCTTTACGCACGGTGCGGCCGAAGCCGCCGTTGTGAAGCGGAACGTCAATCGAGGACATGTGGGCGAGAAGGCTCCAAAGCGAGTTTCGAGCATTTCAGAATATCGCTCCGGCTCGCCCCATTTCAAGCGGCGCGTCACGTCACAAGTCGATTCAGGCCGCGCGGCGCAGGTCGCGCATGCGCTGCTCAAACTCGTCACGCGTGATCTCACCGCGTGCGTAGCGCTCGCGCAAGATCTGTTCCTCGGGTCTGATGACGCGTCTTCGCCCGCCCCAGGGGATGGCGAAAACGATGATGAAAAGAATGAACAGCCAGCCCCATCCTCCACCCCACATAATCGACCTCCTCTCTTCCTTGCTTAAATTTCAAGCTCCAGCAATTCCGGAATCGGCTCCTCCGCTTCGCTGCCGGCGAGGTTCAACACTTCGACGCGCTGCCCCGGCGTCAGATGTTGCAGCAATACGGCCGGACCTTGCTTGAAACGAATCGCGTCCCGATAGGTGTTCTCACGCGCGGTCAGTTGCGTGAACGTCACATCCTCGGATTCGCCGATTCCGAAATCCCGCTGGATTAGCCTTGGAATGTCGTGCACCCGCAATTGCGCTCCCGGCGGAACGCAAACGGCACACTCGGGAGTGCTTGGTTTCAAGCCGATATTGAAAAATTTTCTCCAAAAGCCCGTATGCTCTTGTTTGGCGTCGCCGGTTATTACCGGGGGCGGAGAAGAAAGTCCAATCGATCCGGTCTGGAACCTTCGCACCACCAGTTGCTCGCCTTCGACGGCAAGCCTGTTTTGAACGGCGTGCAATGAATAGTCGCACATAATCGTTTTCTCCTGACATGGCAACTTGCAAGATCTGGACCAGATCTACATTCCTCATCTCACGAAAATTCGAAATTGGCCGAAATTGGCAATCTCCATGGACGTCTCAATGAGTAGAGGACGAAATAATATGAGTGATATTGCACTGAGTATTCACGATCTAAACCGTTCGGAGGTGGAGCTTTTTCGCAGGGTCTCCTGGGGCGCGATCTTTGGCGGCGTGCTGGTGGCGTTGAGCGTCGAACTGGTGTTCCTCACGTTTGGGCTGTTCATAGGCTTCCAGATGAAAGGCGGCGAAGCCGTCGCATGGACCGAAGCGTGGTATTTGACGGGGGTATTCTGTTCTTTGCTGGTTGGTTCCTGGGTTGCCGCCCGCTTTGCCGGTAATCCGAATCGCGGCAACGGACTGCTGCACGGGTTCGTCGTATGGGGCTTGACAATGTTCACGACCGCTGCCATCGCCGTGGCCTTATCGTGGGACGTTATCCGGGTGGCCAGTTCTTGGCTGCAATCGGCGATCTCGACAGGCGCCGCCGGGGCTGCTGGCGCCGCACCCGGGAATCTGACCCAAGCGGCGACAAACGCAGCGGGAGACATCTCCAGCACCGCGCTAGTGGTTTTCGGGGGATTAATATTGGCGGCTGTAGGATCTTTCATCGGCGGGGCATGGGCCGCGCCGAGGAGCGCCGACTTTGCGCCGGCCCATACCCCGCACCTTCCCGAGCAGCCGCATCACGCCTGAGCGGCGCAACATTCTTCCAGTGATTTGACGCGGTCGCGCCGGCCCTCCGGCGCGACCTTTATTTTTGCCCGCCAGCTAGGATCAAGCGCGCCAGCTAGAATCAAGTAAGACGATTTCGCTCCTTAAATTGAGGCGCCATCTTGAATCGCATCTCGTTTGCATTTCGAAGTTTTTTTTCGATCCTTTTTCGCGGTAAGCTCGCCGCGGATATCGCGCAGGCGTTCGGCTACGCTCGCGCCGAACCAGCGCGCCCGGCTGCTCCGCCGCGGCCGCAGGCGGGACCCTCCGACGGCGCGGTGCAGATCCTCTCGATCCTTCAGCGCGATGCCCGATTGATCGATTTCCTGATGGAAGACATCTCTTCCTACTCCGATGAACAGGTGGGAGCGGCGGTTCGCGACGTTCAGCAGCAGGCGCGTAAGGCGATGTTGCGTTACCTCCAGTTGTCGCCGGTGATCGATGGAGTCGAAGGAACTTACGTCAAGAGCGACTCGGCCGAATCCGGTGGGATCAAACTGATCGGCAACGTTCCAGCCAACGGGAAAGCTCCGGGAGGCACGCTGCGGCATAAAGGATGGAAGGCGGACAAAATCGACCTTCCCGGAAGCGCTCCCACGAAAATCGTCGCGGCGGCGGAGATCGAGATAGAGTGAACGTCGGCATCGATCTCGGCACCACCAATTCAGCGCTCGCTTATATCGATCCGGTCGATGCGGCCGAGGCGGATTTTCCGGCGATTCGAGTGCTTGAGGTCCCGCAGTACGTCGCGCAAGGCCGGATCGAAGCGCGCCGCACGTTGCCCTCTTTCCTGTTTCTGGGCGACCAGGAATACGTCGGCGCCTACGCGCGCGACCAGGGCGCGCTGGTCCCCACCAAGTCCGTGCATTCCGCCAAAAGCTGGCTTTCGAATCCCGAGGTCGATCGCACCGCGAAAATTTTGCCGTGGGACGCGCAGGAGCAGGGACGCGTGCTTTCGCCGGTCGAGGTTTCGACGCGCATCGTCCGCCACCTGGTGGACGTGTTTTCAAAAGATCGCGGCCTGCCCATCGCCGAACAGAACGTGGTTCTCACCGTTCCCGCTAGCTTCGATGAAGAAGCTCGCGAGCTGACCGTTCGCGCCGCGCGCGAGGCGGGAATTGAGCGGCTGACGCTGCTCGAGGAGCCGGCCGCGGCGTTCTATTCCTGGATCGCGAACGACCTCGCGCGATCGCAGAAAAATCTTTTCGACGGACAAACCGTGCTGGTCTGCGACGTCGGCGGCGGCACCAGCGATTTCACGCTGATTCGCGTGGCGCGCGAAGGCGATCGCGTCGATTTCACGCGCACCGCGGTCGGAAGACACCTGCTGCTCGGCGGCGACAATTTGGATTTGACGCTGACGTGGCTAGTGGAAGCCAAGCTGGGAAAATCGCTTTCCATTCGCCAGCGCAGCGGTTTACGCCGCCAGTGCGCGGCCGCCAAGGAGCGCCTGCTTTCCGATCCCGCGCTCGCAAGCGTAGAGGTAACCGTACTCGGCGCCGGATCGGCGCTGGTCGGCGGGACCTTGCGCACCGAAATCCTGCGCAACGAAGTGCTCGAGCTGGCGATCGACGGCTTTCTGCCCGTGTGCGAGCTTTCCGATCGTCCCAAAGAGGAAGAAAAAAGCCTGTTTCGCGAGCTCGGGCTTCCCTATGTCGCCGATCCCGCGATCACGCGTCATCTCGCGTCGTTTTTAGGATCGGCCGGCGATGCCAAACCGGACGCGATTCTGTTCAACGGAGGATTTTTCATCCCCGAAATTCTGCGCCAGCGCGTCGCCGACGTGATGGAGCACTGGTACGGCCGCCGTCCCGTTATTTTTGAGAATCGCGACTTGGATCTCGCCGTGGCCGTCGGCGCGGCGTATTATTCCTACGTTCGCGAAACCGGGGCCGGCCTGCTGGTGCGCGGAGGATTGCCCCGATCCTACTTCATCGGCCTGGGCGGCGCGGGCGACGGCCTGCGAACCATGTGCCTGGTGCCGCGCGGCGCTGAAGAGGGATCCACGGTCGAGCTCGACCCTGGGAATTTGCAGCTGGTCACCAACAAGCCCGTGGCGTTTCGTCTGTACAGCTCGCGCACCCGCGCCGACGACCGGCCCGGCGATGTGGTCGAGTTCGCCGAAAGCGACAGCGAACTGCACCTGCACGCCCCTCTGAACGCCGTCCTCCGTTTCGGCAAGGCCGGCGAGCGGCTGATTCCCGTGAAGCTCGGCGCCAAGCTGACCGAAGTCGGAACACTCGAAATCTGGGCCGATTCAAAAGCGAGTGAGCATCGCTGGCGGCTTCAGTTCGAATTACGAAAAGCCGCGCAGCAGCTCGCGCGGCACGCGGCCGCCGTGGTGAGCGAAGAAGCGCTGGCTTCGGCCGAGCGCTTGATCGGCGACACCTTCGTCGAAACCACTCTCGATCCTCCGCAGTTGCCCGCGCGACTGGAGCAGGCGCTGGGGCTGGGCCGAAATTCGTGGCCGGTCTCGGCGATCCGCAAGCTCGCCGACCGCATGCTCGAGCTCGCCGACGGCCGCAAGCGCAGCGCCGCGCACGAACTGCGCTGGCTGAACCTGTGCGGCTTCTGTTTGCGTCCGGGCTTCGGATTTCCGGGCGACGATTACCGCGTGGAACAGGCGCGCCGCGTTTACGCCTCCGGCCTGACGTTTTCAAATCAGGTGCAGAACGAAATCGACTGGTGGATTTTCTGGGGCCGCGTCGCCGGCGGTTTGAACCGCAATCAGCAGACCGACATTTTCCAGCGGCTGTCGCCCACGTTGCTGCCGCGCGCCGGGAAGAAAATCCAGCGCGTCAATTCAAGCCTGCTGCGCGAAATGTGGCGCACCGCCGCGAGCCTGGAGCTGCTTCCCATCCAGACCAAGACACAGTTGGGCGACGAACTCGTCGCGCGCATCCGCAAGGGCGACTTCGTCGAGACCGGCCTCTGGTGCCTCGCCCGCATCGGCGCGCGAAAACTTTTCTACGGCCCCATCAACCAGGTGGTGCCAGCCTCGACCGCCACGCGCTGGATCGAAGGCACCATTAAAATCGGCAAAGCGGAGGACGCGGTCGCCGCCATGGCACGGCGCACCGGCGATGCGACGCGCGACGTTTCGGGCGCGACGCTCGACCTGGTGCGCCGCGCCTTCCCTGGTCTCGATATCGAATCGGAGCCGGCCGATCAGCTCGCCGCGATGGGCAAAGTGTTCGGCGAAGAGCTGCCCGCCGGACTGGTTTTCGCTGGCGAATGACCGAGCTTGAAATTATCGAGCGCATCCGTCGCATGGCACGCGCCGGCGCGGCGATCGAGCTCGGCATCGGCGACGATTGCGCCATCTATCGCCCTCGCCGCGGCGAGGATCTCCTGGTGACCTCGGACCAGATGATCGAAGGCGCGCACTTCCTGCGTTCGCATCCACCCCGTTCCGTCGGCGAACGAGCCCTCGCGCGCAGCCTGAGCGATATCGCGGCGATGGGTGGCGAGCCGCGATTCTGCCTGGTGTCGCTCGCGGTTCCCGCGCAGATGGAGCCATGGATCTTCGAGTTCTTCCGCGGCCTGCTGCGCCTGGCGAGGAAAACGTCGACCGCGCTCGCCGGCGGCGACCTGGCGCGCGCGAAAAAAATCTACTGCGACGTGACGGTCTGTGGCGCGGTAGCTCGCGGCAAGGCGTTGCGCCGCGATGGCGCACGGGTGGGCGACGCGATTTATGTATCGGGGCGCCTCGGAAAACCGTGGGACCGCCGCATCGAGCCTCGCCTCGCGCTCGGTCGAGCGCTGTTGGGCCGCGCCACGTCCTGCATGGATCTGAGCGACGGCTTGTCGCTCGATCTGTACCGCTTGTGCGTGGCCTCGCGGGTCGCGGCGGAAACCGAGCGAGTGCCGGTCGCCCGCGGATCGACGCTCCAACGCGCGCTGCACGGCGGCGAAGATTATGAGCTGTTATTCACCCTGCCGTACGGTCTCGCGCCGCCGCGCGGAACAACGCGAATCGGGTCGATCGTCGCCGGCACGGCGGGCGCGGTCACATTTCAGGGCCGCCGCCTGGAGCCGCGCGGCTGGGATCACTTTCGCTAGTATAACCGCACACCCCGCCGCCCCGGCTCGCGATACATATGGACCGTATCGGTGAAGCGCACTTTTCGCGTGGTGTAGGTCATGGTGAGGACGTGCGTCCGGCAGCCGTCGCCGAAAAAGCGCACTCCGTGCAGCAGCGCGCCTTCGGTGACCCCGCAGGCCGCGAACACGATCTGCTTGCCGGGAGCGAGATCGTGAGCCGTGTAGACGCGCTTGGGGTCGCGGATACCCATGGCCTCCACGCGAGCCTGCAATTCCGGCGTATTCACTACCAGGCGCGCCACCATTTCTCCGGAAAGGCAGCGCAGCGCGGCGGCGGTAATCACGCCCTCGGGAGCGCCGCCGATGCCCATCACCGCGTCGACGCCCGCTCCACGCACAGCCGCGGCGATTCCGGCGGAAAGATCGCCGTCGGGAATCAGGCGAATGCGCGCTCCCGCCGCGCGGATCTGTGCGATCAGATCCTCGTGCCGCGGCCGGTCGAGAACCATGATCACCAGGTCTCGCACCTGGCGGTCGAGGCAGTGCGCGATCGCCTTCAGGTTGTACTTCACCGGCGCGTCGATATCCAGCGCGTCGCGGCACGCCGGTCCGGCGATGATTTTCTCCATGTAGCAATCCGGCGCGTGCAGCAATCCACCCGGCTCCGACGCCGCCAGCACCGCGATCGAATTCGCCGTCCCCTGCGCGCACAGATTGGTGCCCTCAAGCGGATCGACCGCGATGTCCACCTGCGGATACTCGATTCCCGGGGGCGCCGGCGCGCCCACTTTTTCGCCGATGTACAGCATGGGTGCTTCGTCGCGTTCGCCTTCGCCGATCACGATGTTGCCGGCGATCTGCACCTCCTCGAACGCGCTGCGCATGGCCTGCACGGCGGCCTGGTCGGAGCCTTTGCGGTCGCCCTGGCCCATGGTGCGCGCCGCGGCGATCGCCGCTTCCTCGACCACGTGGACGAAATCGCCCGCCAGATCGCGCTCCAGGCGATGGGCGAACGGGGCTTGTACGGGAGCAGTCACGCGGCTATCTTACCACTCCCCGGCGCACCCTTCATTTCCCCGGCGGGGTGACGTCGGTGACCGGAAGGTCCCAGTGCGCCAGCAGAATCTCGAAGCGCCGCTGCTCCTCGCGCCGGTAGGTTTCCTGGTCCGGCCACAACTCCTCGATGAAGCGCTCCTCGTCCGGATTGGCCGTGGTCGCCATGGTCGAGTTCTTGAACCGGATCGTCACGCGATAATCCCAACGCCCCTCCTCGGTCATATGATTGGAGGGTTGTTCGATTTTCACAGAGAGCATCCGCCCGCTCTCCACGATCTTTTGAAGCAGCGGGTAATGATTCTTCAGAAACAGTTGCAGAAATTCCTGCTGGTGTCCCCACTGCACCTTGTAGTAATACTCCATCGTGTACGGCTGATCCGCGGCGCCCTGCGCAGGAGAGCCTTGCGCGAGCGCGCACTGCGTAACCACCGAAACCAACAGCGTAAGAAGGACGGTTTTCATAATCCTCCATCGATCGCGACTTGGATTGTACCAAGCGCGTGCCGGGTTACGATGGTCTTGTGAGGACACTTCTGTTCAGCGGCAAGGGAGGAGTAGGCAAAACCAGCCTGGCGGCCGCCACCGGCGTTCGCCTCGCGCAGCTCGGGAAACGCACGCTGGTGATGAGCGTCGATCCCGCGCACAGCCTGGCCGACGCCTTCGATCTCGGCGGCGATCTGTTTCACCACCGCACCAGCGAGCCGCTCGCCATTCTGCCCTTTCTGGACATCCAGGAAGTGAACATCCAGCACGAAATCCGGCGGCATTGGAGGGAGATCAACGGCTACGTCTCGGCCGTGCTGCGCACCACGGGAATCAGCGACGTCGAAGCCGAGGAACTCGCGATCCTGCCGGGGATGGAAGAGCTGAGCGCCATGATGTACGTGAATCAGTACCATCGCGAGGGCCGCTATGACGTGCTCGTGCTCGACTGCGCGCCGACCGCGGAATCACTGCGCTTCGTCAGCATGCCCACCACGCTCGAATGGTACATGAAGCACATCTTTCCGTTTCAGCGCACCATGCTCAAGGCCGTCCGGCCCATCGCCAACCGCGTTTCCCCGGTGGAGCTGCCGCCGGACAATTATTTCAGCAACATCGCGCAACTGTTCAGCAAGCTGGAAGGAGTCGACGCGCTGTTGTCCGATCCCGCGATCACCAGCGTGCGGCTGGTGACCAATCCGGAGCGCATGGTGCTGCGCGAAACGCAGCGCACGTTCGTGTACTTCTCACTGCACGGCCTGACCGTCGACGCGATCCTGGTGAATCGCGTTCTGCCGGCCGAGGTGAGCGATACTTTCTTCCAGGAGTGGCGCAGCTCGCAGCAGACCATCCTCGGGGAAATGGAGGAGTACTTCGCGCCCGTATCGGTGCGCCGCGTTCCGCTGTTTACGCACGAAGTATTGGGCCGCGCGCGCCTGGAAGAACTCGCCCGCGCGTTGTATACCGTCAACGAAGACCCTTCCGCCGTGGTGCGCGCCGGCCGTCCCTACACTTTCGAAAAGCTGGAAAATCGCTGGGAGGTGCATCTCGATCTGCCGTTTGCTTCCAAAGGCGAGGTGGGGTTGTTCAAGAAAGCGGATGAGCTGGTGGTGGAGATCGGAACGTTGCGGCGCCACATCGGGCTTCCCACATCGATGGCATCGCTCGAGCCGTCGCGCGCCCGCCTGGAAAGTGGGAAGCTGGTAGTGGAGCTCAGGGAGAAATAGATATGGAAAATACCGAGCAAGCCGCGACCGGGAACGAGCCGCCGAAGCAATACCCGGCGATTGACAAGGTGTGTGAGGAGCTGAAAGAGTTTCTGAGGGCGCTCGAGCCGCCCGAGGACGCCGTCCGACACTTCCGCAACGCGCGGATCGAAGTGTTGAAAGGCTTCCGGGAACTGATCGACCGGCGCATCGAGCATTTGAGCCGCCCCGTGCAGCGCGGACAGAAGATTACGGTCGAGTGAGCACCGTCCCGCGACGGTTCCCGGCATAATCGGTTCGCTCGTCTCGCGCGCTATCCTATGCCTATGAAATCCTGTTTTCTCCTGCTCGCGACGGTTTTTGCGTGGGCTCAGCAACCGCCGCCTCCGGCTCCGGTTCCGCTTCCCAATCCCGTTCCGCACTTGTCTTTGCCGTCCGCAACCGCCGCGCCGGAACCGACTGTTCCTCCCGACACCGTGGTGATCACCGTCGGCGACACGAAAATCACCCGCGCTCAATTCGACCAGATTCTGGCCACGATCCCGCCGCCGCAGCGCGCCCAGTTCAGCACGCCGGCGGGGAGAAGGCGGCTGGCCGAGCAGATCGCCGAACTCGACGCGATGGCCCAGGTAGCGCGCGAGCGCAAGTTCGACCAGGACCCCGACGTCCAACTCCGCGTCAATCAGGCGCTGGCGCAGAAGCTGTACCAGGAGCTGATGAGCGAGGCCAAGCCGGACGATGCCGCGCTTCACGCCTACTACGACGCACACAAGGCGGAGTTCGAAGAGGTGAAGGCGAAACACATCTTGATTCGCGTGGGCGCGCCTCCGGGTCCGCCCAAGCCCGACCAGAAAAACCGCACCGACGCCGAGGCGCTGGCCATGGCCAACGATATTCGCGCCAAGATCCTTGCCGGCGGGAACTGGGACGAGCTCGCCAAGGCGTATTCCGACGACACCGCCAACGCCCAGAACGGCGGTGAGCTGGGCACCTTCGGACATGGCCGCATGGTGCCGCAGTTCGAGAAAGCCGCTTTTGACGCCGAAACTGGAAAAGTCACCCAGCCGGTGAAAACGCAGTTTGGCTACCACCTGATCCTGGTGGAAGAGCACAAGAGCAAGCCCTTCGAGGAAGCCAAGACGCAGATCGAGCAGAAGATCAAGCCGGAGATGGCGCAGAAAAGCATCGACGAGATCAAGTCGAAGGCGAACATCAAGTACGACGATACGTATTTCGCCGCGCCGCCGGCGCTTCCCCCTGTTCCCACGCCTCCGAAACCGCCGGCAAAATAAGACCTGTTGAAAGAGGGGCGCGGTACGTGTGTCCCCTTTTCAATAAACCACTACAATCAAGAAATGTCTCTCGTCGTTGTCGGTTCGGTCGCCTATGACGGCGTCGAAACGCCGCATGGGAAGGTGGACCGGATGCTGGGTGGCGCGGCCACCTATATTTCGCTTGCGGCGAGCTTTTTCACGCGCCCCAAGCTGGTGGGCATCGTCGGCGAGGATTTCGCGGATGAAGATACGCAGCTGCTGCTCGATCGCGGAATCGACCTGGAGGGCCTGGAGCGCGTCTCCGGCAAGACGTTCTTCTGGGCCGGCCGATATTCCGAAGACATGAACGACCGTGAAACGCTACAGACCGACCTGAACGTCTTCGCCGGCTTCGATCCTAAAATTCCGCCGGGCTACCAGTCGGCGCGCTATCTGCTGCTCGGCAATATCCAGCCTGCGCTCCAGCGCAGCGTTCGCGCGCAGATGAACGGACTGCGTCTGGCCGGCGGCGACACCATGAATTTCTGGATTCGCGATTTTCGGAGCGAACTGCTGGAGACCATCGCGCAATGGGATTTTCTGCTGATCAACGACAGCGAGGCGCGCATGCTCTCCGGCGAATTCAATCTGCGCAAGGCCGCCGGCGCCATTCTCGACATGGGCCCGCACACGCTGGTGATCAAGCGCGGCGAGTACGGCGCCATGCTGTTCCGGCGCGATTCGTTTTTCATCGTGCCCGGGTACCTGCTCGAAGACGTCTTCGATCCGACCGGCGCGGGCGATTGCTTTGCGGGCGGATTCATCGGCTACCTCGCCGAACAGGGGTTCGATCTCGAAGCCGGGCACATCAGCCGCGGCGACCTGAGCCGCGCGGTCATTTACGGTTCGGTGATGGGAAGCTTTTGCTGCGAAAGGTTCGGAGTGGAGCGCTTCCGCACGCTCGCTCGCGCCGAGATCGATGCCCGCTTTGAAGAGTTCCGCAAGTTCACGTATTTTTAGCCTGGCGGGCGCGATCGCGCTGCTCGCGGCGATTTCGTACGCCGCCGCGCGCTGGTGCTTCGAACGCGGCTACACGCTGTATTACGGCGACGCGGAAGCGCATCTGAACATCGCGCGCCGCATTCTCGATTCGCGGACTCCCGGTTTCGAACAGATCGGCACGGTGTGGCTTCCGCTGCCGCATCTGATCATGATTCCGTTCGTGATGCACGGCGAGTGGTGGCGCAGCGGGATTGCCGGAATCATTCCATCGGCGATTTGTTTTGTGCTCGCGGGAGCATTTCTGTTCGCCGCCGCGCGCCGCGCCTATCGATCGGCCGCCGCCGGATTCGCCGCGATGCTGATCTTCGCGCTGAATCTGAACATTTTGTATTTGCAGTCGACGCCCATGACCGAATCGCTGTTCGCGGCGTCGCTCCTGGCGCTCCTGTGGGCCTCGCTGTGGTTTCGCGATTCACAATCGATTTTCGCCGTGCTGATCGCGGGTCTCGCCTCGAATGCGGCATCGCTCACGCGCTATGAAGGATGGTTCCTCATTCCTTTCGTCGCCATGTATTTTCTCTTCATTGCCAGGCGCAAATGGCATGCGCTCTTATTCGCCGCGCTGGCTGCGCTCGCGCCGCTCGCCTGGCTCGCGCACAACCGTTTTTACTACGGCAACGCGCTCGAATTTTACAACGGGCCGTGGTCCGCGATGGCGATCTACCATCGGTATCTCGACCAGGGCATGAAGCCGTATCCCGGCGATCATGACTGGAGAACGGCCGCGAAATATTTTTTCGAGGCCGCCCGGTTATTCGCCGGATGGCCGGCGATTTTCCTGAGCGCGGCGGGCGTGGTGGTCGCCATCGTGCGCCGCGCGTGGTGGCCGCTCTTCTTTCTCACGCTTCCGCCCGCGTTCTACATCTGGAGCATGCACTCCTCCGGGACCCCCATCTTCATCCCCGACCTTTTTCCCAACACCTACTACAACACGCGCTACGCGATGGCCATGGTTCCGCTGGCTGCGTTCGCCGTGGGTGCGCTCTTGACCATGGTGCCGAAAGGCGCGCGATTTCCCGCCGCGCTCGCCGGCGGCGCGCTGCCGCTCCTCGCCTGGATTCACCAGGCGCCGGTCACCTGGAAGGAATCCGAGATCAACTCGACCGCGCGGCGCGAATGGACGCGCCAGGCCGCCGAGTTTCTCGAAGCGAATTATCAGCCCGGCTCCGGGATTCTGTTTCCTTTCGGCGACATCACCGCGGTCCTGCGCGAAGCCGGCATTCCGCTGCGCGAAGGACTGCACGAAGGCAACGGCGCCGCGTGGCTCGCCGCAACCACGCGGCCCGATGAGTTCCTGAACGAAGAATGGGTGATCGGCTTCGCGGGCGACGCCGCCACCACCGCCGCACTCCGCGCCGATCGCAAGCGGAAACGTTACTTACTTCGAAAAAGGATTATTGTTAAAGGAAGCCCGGTTGTAGAAATCTACCAGAATGAAGGTTCCGTTTACCAAGGCGCATGGCGCGCGCAATGATTTTCTGCTCGCCTGGCGCGGCGATCTCCCTCCCATTTCAGACACGCCGTCGCTCGCGCGCGCGATTTGCGACCGACATACAGGCGTGGGAGCGGACGGATGGATCGTGATTTCGCCAGCCGATGACGCCGACGCCGCGATCGAGCTGTGGAACTCGGACGGCAGCACCAGCGCGATCTCGGGAAACGGAACGCGCTGTGCCGCCGCGCTGATCATGCAAGGCTCCGATGTCCGGATTCGCACGGGCGCCGGTATCAAGCGGCTGCAGTTGCTGAATCGGACCGGGCCGGTGCATTCTATCGAGATGAACATGGGGCGCCCCGTCATTGAAACGCTCAACGCGCGCGTGCAGGGTCTGGATGCGACGATTCTCGACGTAGGCAACCCGCAGTGCGCGATTTTCGTGGATGATTTCCGCGCCGATTGGCGGGCGATCGGCGCATCCATCGAGCGCGATCCCCGCTTTCCCGACCGGACCAACGTCTCGTTCGTCCGCGTGCTCGACCGGCACAGCATCGACGTTCGATTTTTTGAGCGCGGCGCCGGCGAGACCATGAGTTCCGGCACGGGATCGACCGGAGCGGCCGCGGCCGCTATGGCGCGAGGACTTGTGGAAAACCCCGTGGAAGTGCGCACGCCCGCCGGCCCACTAATGCTTCGCAGGGAAAATGACGAAATTCAGCTTGCGGGCCCAGCGGAGATCGTCGCTCGGGGAGAATATTATTTTTGTGAAGGAGCATAGCCTTGAATCACGTTCAACATTTGCGTGAACGCATCGAATCGCGCACCGCACGGGTGGGGGTGGTCGGACTGGGATACGTCGGATTGCCGCTGGCCGTGGAATTCGCCCACGCGGGCTTCTGCGTCACCGGAATCGACATCGACTCGCGCAAGGTCGCCGAGCTCAACCGCGGTGAATCCTACATTCAGGACGTTCCTACGGCCGTCCTCAAGCCGCTGGTCGAATCCGGAAAACTGCGCGCGACCGGCGATTTCGCCGCCGTCGCCGAGCTCGACACCATCAACATCGCGGTTCCCACCCCGCTGCGCAAAACCAAAGACCCGGACATGAGCTATATCGTCAACGCGTGCCAGGAGATCGCGAAACATTTTCACGCCGGCGTGTTGATCATCCTGGAATCCACGACGTATCCGGGCACCACGGACGAATTGATGCTGCCCATGCTCGAAAAGCCGGATTTGAAAGCCGGACGCGACTTTTTCCTGTGCTTTTCGCCGGAGCGCGTCGATCCCGGCAATCCCAAATTTCAGACGAAAAATATTCCCAAGGTGGTCGGCGGCATCACGCCCGCCTGCACCGAATTGGGTGCGCTGTTCTATTCGCAGGCGCTTGAAAAAGTAATTCCGGTGAGCTCCACCCGCGTAGCCGAAATGGTCAAGCTGCTCGAAAATACGTTCCGCATGATCAATATCGGCCTGGTGAACGAAATCGCCCTGATGTGCGACCGCATGGAGATCAACGTGTGGGAAGTGATCGAAGCCGCGGCGACCAAGCCGTTCGGTTTCATGCCGTTTTATCCCGGCCCCGGCCTGGGCGGCCACTGCATTCCCATCGACCCGTTTTATCTTTCCTGGAAAACCAAGCAGGCCGGAATCGAGGCGCGCTTCATCGAGCTCGCCGGCTACATCAACGGCCAGATGCCGCACTTCGTCGTCGACAAGATCCAGAACGCGCTCAACGACCATTCCAAGCCGCTCAAAGGATCGCGCGTGCTGGTGCTCGGCGTGGCGTACAAGCGCGACATCGACGATGTGCGCGAATCGCCCGCGCTGGACATCATTCACCTGCTCGGCAAGCGCGGCGCGCAGGTTTCCTACAGCGACCCGATGGTTCCCAAGCTGCGCGCGGACGGCTTTCTGCCGCGCGACATGCAGGCGGTCGACGCCACCCAGGCGGCCGCACAGTCGGATTGCGTGGTGATCGTGACCGACCACAAGGCTTTCGATTACACCGCCATCATCGAGCGCGCGCCGCTGATCGTGGACACGCGCAACGCCCTGAAGGGCCAGCGCTCGCCAAAGATCGTGCGTCTGTAAGGCATAGGTGGGCTGCTCACCGCTCCGGCGGAACATCCAGCGCCGAGGTGCTCTGCAATCCCGCGGCGACTTCGGGCAGAATTCCCAGGCTTCGGTAAATCGGGCTGATCAGCCGGCGCAGTTCGGGAAGCTTGCGCGCAAACCACGCCGCGCCGGCGACGCAACATGCGCCTCCCGTCATCAGCGCCACCGGCGCGCCGAAACGCGCGGCGAAACTTCCCGAAAGCAGGCTACCGATCGGCGTGATTCCCAACACCGCCATCGTGTAAAAGGACATCACCCGGCCGCGCATGTGATCGGCGACGATGGTTTGCAGAATCGTGTTGCTCGCCGCCATCTGCTGCATCAGGCCGAAGCCGGTGACGAGCATCAGCAGCATCGATACCCACGTGGTTCGCGAGACTCCCAGCAGGATCAGCCCGGCGCCGAACATCGCGGCCGAAATCGCGATCATGCGCCCCAGGCCCAGCACCGTCCGGCGCAGCGCCAGCGTGATCGCGCTGATTAGCGCGCCCACTCCGGAAGCGCCCATCAGGAATCCGAGCGTATGCGCGCTGCCGTGCAAAATCGTCCCGGCGACAATCGGCATCAACACGGTATATGGCCCGATCAAACTCACCAGCGCGAGGAAAAACAGAATCGAGCGGATGGCGTCAGATTCGAGAATATAGTTCCAGCCCTCGCGCAGCTCGTGCAGCACGTGCTTGGCGTGCCCGCGCGCGGCTTTCGTATCGAAGCGCATCATCAGCAGGGAGATGATCACCGCGATATAGCTGATGCCGTCGATCAGGAAGCAGTAACCCTCGCCCACCGCCGCGATCACGAGTCCGCCGATCGCCGGTCCGAACAATCGCGCGCCGTTCACCATCGATGAATTGAGCGCGATCGCGTTGCCCAGCAGCCCCCGATCCACCACCATCTCGATCACGAACGCCTGGCGCGTGGGCATGTCGATCGCGTTGATCATCCCCTGCGCCAGCACCAGCAGCACCAGCGACCAGATCTGAATCGTGCCCGTGAGCGCCAGCGCCGCCAGCGCGAAGGATTGCAGCATCGACAACGTCTGCGTCCACACCAACGTGCGATGACGATCCCAGCGGTCCACCCATACGCCGGCGATCGGCGCCAGGAAAAACGCCGGAATCTGCCCCGAGAAACTCACCACCCCGAGCAGGAACGCGGAATTAGTGACGCGATACACCAGCCACGCGGTGGCGATTCGCGTCATCCATGTGCCCATCAGCGAAATGCTTTGGCCCGTGAAAAATAACCGGTAATTGGGCGATCGGAGGGCGCGGAGAGCGTCTGGCCAGGTCACCACTTTCAGAATACAATGCGCTTCCGGAATACAATGGACGGTTTGAAGCTGTTTCACCTCCAGGCCGCGATTCTCGATTGGGCGGGTACCGCCGTGGACCACGGCAGCCTCGCGCCGGTGGCCGCGCTCGAGCGCGTGTTCGCCGAAAACGGCGTCGCCATCTCCACGGCCGAAGCCCGCCGCGACATGGGCTTGCTCAAGAAGGACCACATCCGCAACATTCTTGCTTATCATCGTGTCGCGGAGCAATGGATGAAGGTGCACGGCAGCGCGCCGCGAGAGTCCGACACGGAGCGAATCTTCGCGGAGTTTCTGCCGAGGCAGCGCGAAATCCTGGCCGAGTTCAGCACGCCCATCGAAGGCGTCTGCGCCGCGGTCGCGCGATGGAGGCAGGCCGGGCTGTGCGTCGGGTCGAGCACAGGCTATACGCGCGACCTGCTCGACGCGGTGATGGCCCGCGCGGCCCCGCTGGGATATTCGCCCGACGCGAGTGTGACTCCCGATGAAGTCGGCGCGGGCCGTCCGGCTCCCTTCATGTGTTACCGTAACGCGATCGCTCTAGGAGTTTTCCCACTCTGGAGGTACGTCAAAATCGGCGACACACCCAGCGACATCGCCGAGGGGATCAACGCCGGAATGTGGACTATCGGAATCACCCGCACTGGCAATGAAATCGGAATGCCGGCCGCCGATTTCGCGAAGCTTTCCTCAACCGAGCGTGAGGCTCTCGAGCGAAAAGCAGCAGAGCGCCTGCTCGCGGCGGGCGCGGATTACATCGCTCCAGCCGTCGCCGAATGCGACGCCGCGCTGATCGATATCGAGCGCCGGCTCGCTGCCGGCGACCGTCCGCGGCTCGACCGCTGAAAGTTTCATCTATTTATCACATTCCGATTCCAATTAGTTCGGCGGAGCTATTGCGCATTGCGCTTTTCGAGTTTATACTGCTGTTTTTGATGTCTACGCAACCGGCGTTTCGCGAAGAGATCGACCCTCTGGCGCCGCAACGGGAAGCGGCCCTGTTCTACGGGCTGTTCCTGCGCGGCCATTCCGCCGAAACGCTGCGCCGCGACATCGACGTTCCCAAGAAGCTGCTCGATAAGCTGATGCGCCGCCATCGCAATGAATTGGCCGTGCGCGAAAAACTTCAGCGCGTGTATCACTATCGCAAGCAGGTGCTGGCCGTGTTCGACGAGCTCGTCACGCGTGAGCGCGTCCGCGAACGCCTTCAGTAACCCGCAAATTCTTTTTCGAACACCTCTATCAGCCTTCGGTCGCCCCGCTCGCGCACGGCTTTCTCCGCCCCGGCCCGATAATCCTCGCGAAAGCGGCCCGCCGCCAGCCCGCGCACGGCGTAGCCGGCATCGTCGAACGGCGCCCGCGGAATCAACGACACGAGAAAATCCGCCGCTGTATTGCAACGCGACGCGCCCAGCGACAGAAGAATCGCGCGCGTGAGCTGGGAATCGTTCGAGCGGCGATAGAAATCGATCAGCGTCACCGCGGCTCGCGGGTCGAGCGAGGTCCCCAGCGCAGCCGCCGCTTCCGCCTGCACGTCGGGGTTGTTCGAATCGAGAAAACGCGCGGCGAACGGAATGTAATCCGCGGAAATATCCAGCAGGCTGGTAAGGCACTGCCCGGTCACTTCGGGCTCTTTATCGCCCGCGAGCGCCTTGAACCGCAGCAGCAACGCGCTCTCGAGTCCGGGAAGCTGCGCGATCGCCAGCGCCGCCTCGGCGCGCACGGTTTTCGCCGGATCGGCGGCGAGCAGATCGGCGAGCGGCTCCATAATTTCCAGTCGCGGCAGCGGACACGCCACCAGGGCCAGCGCCGCGGCCCCACGCAATGCCGCCGCGGTATCTTCCGT
>Ga0335077_10003359_pt1 | contig 19305 bp, 14 predicted proteins | sample Lox_Sample_31_FD_207151 | JGI IMG/M metagenome (GOLD analysis project Ga0335077, IMG submission 207151) | Soil microbial communities from Loxahatchee National Wildlife Refuge, Florida, United States - Lox_Sample_3.1 | ecosystem: Environmental > Terrestrial > Soil > Wetlands | place: USA...
CCCTGGACCAGTTTTATCTCGCGGAAGAAAACTTGCGCAAGGCTGTAGCACTGGCTCCCAATCAGCCCGCGTTCCAATACGACCTCGGCGCCCTTCTGCACCAGGAAAGAAAGTATGCCGACGCGGTGCCGGTGCTGAAACGCGCCATCGAGCTCGATCCCGCAAACCTCACCGCGCGCCTGATGCTGGCGCGATGCTACGTCTTCAGCTATCACGAACTAAAGATGCCGAATTTTGTGGAGCTCACGCTGGAGCAATTGAACTACATCGTGAAGAAAAATCCCCGATTTCCCGGTGTACATCATCACATCGCGCTGGTCTACATCAACTCGGGGGAACCCGCCAAGGCGATCGCAGAGCTGAACACGGAGTTGCAGTACGATCCGGCCAATCCACAGGTTCGGCTCGAACTCGGGGAAACGCTATTGAAGCTGAACCAGTATCGCAAGGCGGCCGGCGAGCTGTTGGTAGCCGCTAAACAAGCGCCGCAAATGCCGGCGATTCAGTTCGCGTTGGCCAAGGCTTACCGGGCAGATGGACAGAACGCCAAGGCGCTCGAACCAGCCCGCAAGTGTGTAGAGTTGGATCCCCGATTCGCGGATGGCCACTATCTGCTGGGGCAACTCTACCGCGACACGGGTCAACGAGACCTGGCCAAACAGCAATTCGATCTTTTCCGGCAGCTCCAGATCAGACCTGATCGCTAGGCACTGTCTGCGTTAGCGAACTCCACGAAAGCCCGGGCCACGGCACCCACAACACCTTCCCAATAAATCCTGCCTCTTTCAGCCGACCCCCTATCAGGGCTGTCGGAATACCCGTCGATCTCTTTCCAAAAACCGTGACGCTCGTGACGATAGGGCGAGTGGAAATTTCGCGGGTCGGTATCCTGCGTGTAATCCCGGTGGGGACGCTCGGCGGCGACGAGTTCTGGCCGCAAGGACAGAATCATCGAGGTCTCGAAGACACCCGCGTGGCCGGGCAAACGGCAGCCGAGATGCGCCTGGCGTTCAATCAGGGCGTCCCAGGCGATGGTCCAATAGGACGCGGCGGCGATGCGGGCGGGAAGTTCCAGCGCGATATCGCGCGCCGCCAGTTCCGCCAGCTCGTGGTTGCCGCCGTGGCCGTTCAGCAGGAAGATCCGCCGGAAGCCATCCGTAACCAGCGAACGCAGAAGATCGGCAAGGACACGGTAATAGGTCTCGGTCTTCAGCGACAGAGTAGCGCCGAAGATCAAGTGATGATCCGAGGAACCGAAGGGGAGCGCCGGCGCCACGGCGATGGCAATTTCCGCCGAGGCTCGCTCCGCCGCGGCGCGCGCGAGATGTTCTACGGTGAAGAAATCGGTTCCACACGGCAGGTGCGGGCCGTGCTGTTCAGTGGCGCCCAGCGGCAAGACGACGGTGGTATCCGGCGCGGCGGCGCGAAGTTCTTCGCGCGTCATTTCCGCAAAAAGTAGACGAGTTGGTTTCATAATCCGGGGCTTCTTCGATGCGCGTCCGGGGTATGATATCCCGTTACCCTCATGAGAGTTCTGGGATATGTCAGCGATGAGATGTACGTCGCCATACCGGAAGCGCTGGTCGAGTTCGAATCGCCCAATGGTACCGTAACCGTGCTGCGTTCTTCACCTCGCGGCGCGCTGTATGGTGAACTGCCCGATGGGGCGTACCGCGTCACGGTAAGCAAGCAGGGCTTCGGGTCGAAGATCGTGAGCGTGACTTTGGGCGGCAAGCCATATCAGTTCCGGCTGCTTGCGGACGGACTGTTGGGATACATGTGGCCGAAGTGGGTGCGCTCGGGGGAGCGCGCGGAGTTCCGCGTGCATTCAGTGGAACAGTATCAGCTCAGCCTGTGGCGGTACGGTTTGCAGAAGGAATTGATTGGAGTAATCGGTTGGTACGACGAGCACGGGCCGCGCGCGGTGATGCAGATCACGCCGGATGGCGACTTCACACAGAGCGGAGTCGAGTGGAACAAGGCGGGCTATGGTCCTCCGGATCATACCCGGTTCATCACGGCTCCGGAACGCGGGGGCTTGCATTATTTGTGGGCGAAGACTCCATCCGGCCGCGAGTTCTCGTTTCCGTGGGTGGTGGCTCCGGCGGCTCCGCGGGCGAAGATCGCGGTGCTCGCCTGCACCAATACCTGGAATGCGTATAACAACTTCGGCGGGCGCAGCAACTACGTAAACGCGGACCAATTGCCGGAAGAACCGATCGTCAACGCACGGCTGGAACTCGGGCGTTATCAGGACCCACTGCCGTTCGGGGTGTGGCGACCCGTAGATGAGAAGTACGCGCCGCTTTCCCTTGATCGACCGGAGCCGTACAATCATCTTCTCGAAGCTGCAGACGTCACCTGCCCAGTACCGGGCCGCGTGCAATGCGGGCAAGCGCCGGGCGAATGGCGATTGCTCGGGTGGCTGGAGCGCGAAGGTTACGATTATGACCTCTATGCAGACGCGCAACTACACGACGGCACGCTTCCGCTCGATGCCTACCGGCTGCTGATTCTGCCGGTTCATCCCGAGTACTGGTCGCGCGAAATGTATCTGAAGGTGAAGCAGTGGGTGTTCGAGCGGGGCGGCCGCCTAGCGTATTTGGGCGGTAACGGTCTCAACTGCGAAGTCGCGATGGACGCGAATGGGGCCATGCGATGCCTGACGCACGTTTACAGCGTCAGGGGAGAAATGGGCGGTCACTCGATGGAACAGCCCGGGATCGAGTATGAGAGCAGGATGCATCGGACGCTCGAGTCAGAGGCGAACTTGCTGGGAGTGGTGTGTAGTTCGGAGGGCATCATGACGGCAGCGCCTTATCGTGTGATCAATGAATCGCACTGGGCTTTTGAAGGCACCGGACTGCGGAACGGGGATTTCTTCGGCGAGAAGACGTTGCACGAACGTGTGCCTGGCGGCGCCTCAGGCCATGAGACGGACAAGCGAGGCGCATCTTCCCCCGCCAATACGCTCCTGCTGGCCAAAGGAATCAATCCGGATAATGGCGGGGCCGAAATGGTCTACCACGAGCCGGGGCGCGGCGGCGCCGTCTTTTCGGTAGGCTCGATCACCTGGGTGGCGGCTCTGCTGGCGGACGAGGACGTCTCGCGGATTACACACAACGTGCTGGAACGGTTTCTACATGACTAAATGGTTCTGGATCGACTTAATCGGAGTATCTATGACGCTTTCTACCGCTTCTCCGCTACCTGCAGCGGATGAGCTTTTTGTTGCGAAGCCGTTGACGGCGGAGCACAGTTTCACGGGAGGGATCGAGGGTCCGGCCTGCGACCGGGACGGGAACATCTACGCCGTCAGTTTCGCACGGACACCGACCATCGGGAAGATCACGCCGGAGGGCCGGGGCGAGGTGTTCGTCGAATTCACCAACGGCAGCCTGGCGAACGGAATTCGGTTTGACCAATCGGGAGTCATGTTCGTGGCGGACTACACGAAACACAACATTTTGCGGATCGACCCGAAAACGCGGGCCGTTACGGTGCTGGCGCACAGCGACGAGATGAGCCAGCCAAACGATGTGGCCATCACGGCCGAGGGCATGATTTTCGCCAGCGATCCGAACTGGGAGAAAAGCACGGGCCAGATCTGGCGTATTGAACGGGACGGACGCATCACGCGGATCGCTGCCGACATGGGGACCACCAACGGCATCGAAGTAAGTCCGGACGGGAAGACGCTTTATGTGAATGAGACTGTGCAACGGAACGTATGGGCATTCGCGCTTCACTCGGACGGCAGCATCACGGACAAGAGGCTGCTCATCCAGTTCCCCGATTTCGGCCTGGATGGCATGCGGTGCGATGTGGACGGCAACCTTTACGCGGCGCGTTGGGGTAAGGGGACGGTGGCTAAAATCTCGCCGCAGGGAAAGCTATTGCGTGAGATCGACGTGCTGGGCGCGAAACCGACGAACGTCTGCTTCGGAGGAGCCGACGGGCGCACGTGCTATGTCACCGAGGTGGAGCATGGGCGGCTGGTGCAGTTTCGAGTGGACCACCCGGGGCTGGAGTGGCAACGCCAGCACCGTTAGGCACGACGCAGATATCATTTCGAACCTTCCAGGATCTCGCAGAGCCGCCGGGTTATGATTGCCGCCTCGCCGGGGCGGAGGGATTCGGGGAACACCACGATTTCACCGGAGCCGGCAAACTTTTCAAAAACGCAGATGGGCGGATCTCCGGCCTGCAAGGCGTTGATTACGGCGTGGGCATTGGCGCCCGTGGCGGCAGCGTCGATGCGGATGACGGCGCCCGGCACTTCGCGGCCATTCGGCTGCGGATACTGAACGCGCGCGGAGACTCCCGGCAGATCACGAACGCCGGCGGCGATCGATTCCATGTCAGCGATCCAGCGGGCGCGCTCCGCGGCGAAATCGCGGCGCTGATAGAGTTCCAGCGCGGTGATGAGGCCCACGATTTCCTCCTTGCCGACTTTGAAGCCACGGCCAATTCCGTGATGGGGTGGACCAACCACGGTTCCATTTTCAATGAGCGGGCGCAAAGGCCAGGTTTCTGGGAAGACGTCCATGTCCTGGTGTTGGAGGGCGGCGGACAGGATGAGATCACGGCGGCCGCAGAGAATTCCGGTGGCCTGCGGGCCCTGGATGTGTTTGCCGCCGCTGAAAGCGACCAAGTCCGCGCCAGCCGCAATCAGCGTTTTCAGGTTGGCCGCGGGGGGCATTTCCGCGGCCGCATCGACCAGGACGGGAAGGCCGTGGCGATGAGCGATCGCGGCGTACTCTTCGAGAGGGAGGACGCCTTGATCAGCGCCCGCCTGGTAGTAGAGTGCCGCGGTTTGAGCGGTGATGGCGGCCTCCACTTCGTAGGCAAAGGTGTAGTAGCCAAACCCAACTTCGACGAACCTGGCACCGGCGGCACGGACGGCATGGTCATAGTCGTTGCGGTGCGCGCGATGGGAGATGAACTCGTCGGGCATGCCGGAGGTGTCGGGCAAGCGGTTCATGCGGTTGACGTCCAAGCGGGCCAGACAGGCAGCAGCTCCCAAAGTCAGGGCCGCCGCAGCGCCGCTGGTCACGATCCCGGATTCGGCGCCGGTGGCCCGCGCGATCACCTCGCCGGCGGCGGCCTGCAGCTCATCCATGCGCACGCAGCATTCGCCGGCTTCGCGCATGGCTTCGAGCACCTCAGACGGCAAAGGGCAGCCACCGGCCTTCGTGCTAAAGCTGCGGCCGTTGATCAACGGGCGGACGCCGAGTTTTTCGTAGACGTGCAGTTTAGTTCTGGTGGCCAACGGAATGTTCCTCGATGTTCAGCATGCGCGCGGGATTCGCGACGGTCATTTGATAAATGGTTTCTTCGGGAACGCTATTAGAGCGGAGCATGGGCAGAAAAGAGCGCAGCACGTGCGCATAGCCCTTGCCGCCGTAAGCCGAGAGGTGGCTTTTCTGGCAGATGTCACCGCCGAGGACAATTTGTTCCAGGTGGCCCTCCGCAGCCAGAAGGCAGACGTTGCGCATGCGGACTTCGTCCGGAGGGTAGCCGCTCCCGACATAGCCGATGTTGTCGACACTGATGAAAACTCCCTCGCGGGCGATTCTCAGAAGTTGCGTGGTGTCGTGACGGTCGCCCAGGTGGCTGATCGCGATCCGGGCGGAGGGGACGCCCTCTTCGCGCAGGAGCGCGATTTGTTCCAGGGCAAGCTCGCCGAAGTGAGTGGTGTGGGTCATGATGCAAGCGCCGGTACGACGCTGTGCCCGCGCCGCCGCGCGGAAGACGCGCTCTTGCGCGGGCGTAATGTGTTTCCGTTCTGTTCCGATCTCGCCAATGATGCCCGATCGGACATCGGTGCCATCCGCACCGTGGACCAGGTCGGTGACGATGAGATCCGCCAGGGCATTGGCATCGCGCTCGTGAACAGCCACAGGATAGACGGACTCGCGGTACCAGCCGGAGCCCATGACAATGCGGACACCGGTGGCTTCTGATATGCGCCGCAGCGCGAGTGGATTGCGGCCCAGCCCGCCACTGGTGGCATCGACCAGGCTGGAACCGCCGGCGTCGCGATAGTGGACCAGCTCGCTCATGGCGAGACGTTCGTCATCCAGAATGCCGTCGTAGCTCCTGGTGAACGCCCAAAGATCGCACAACAAGTGTTCATGCGAGAGCGTACAGCCGGCCTGTGAAGCGGGAATCGGTCCGTTGACGGTGACGATAGGCATTCCTTAATCCTGGTTAAACTCCCATATAATACAATCTCTCGCGGCAATGACACCTGTTTCAGTCGAACTATTCGCTTATCCTAGGGGCATTCTGGACGCGGGGGAAAGACGATTACTCGACCAGTGCCTCGAGCCGGGCGTCAACGGCGTAGCGCGGAAGGCGGGCGCGTGATTCCGCTCCGGGTGGGAATCATCGGTTACGGATACACGGGGAAGATCCACGCGCAGGCGTGCCTGGCGCAAGCGGGTGCGCGATTGACGGCGATCGCGGATTCGGACGCGGAGCGGCTCAATGATCTGCCTGCCGGCGTTCGGGCTTGTACAAGTTACGAAGAACTGCTGGAGAGCGATGTTGACGCGGTGAGCATCTGTCTGCCCACGCATTTGCATTGCAAGGTGGCTGTGGATGCGCTGGGGCGCGGCAAGCACGTGCTGGTTGAAAAACCAATTGCGGTCAATCTGGCGGAGGCGCAATGCATGCTGCGCGCCGCCAAAGCGGCCGGGCGGGTGCTTTACGTGGGCATGACTCACCGCTTCTATCCGGAACTGCGGGAAGCCAAAAAACTGATCGACGATGGCGCCATTGGGAGAATTGTGGCCTGCAACGACTGCGCTCTGGAACACTTTGGATTTCTGAACACGCCGCCCTGGTACTTGCAGAAGCGGTTATCCGGTGGAGGGCCGGTACTGACTTCGGGTATCCACCTGGTGGACCGGCTGCGCTGGTTCACGGGCGATGAGGTGCAACGGGCGACTGGATCCGCGGCGAATCTTTACTTCGGCGCCGATGTCGAAGATGCCGGGCAGATGTTCTTATGCTTCCGCGGGGGAGTTTCCGCACAGGTCACGGTGGCGTTCATGCGCGACCCGCATCCGCTGGTCTGCGATCTTCAGGTGATCGGTACGCAGGGAAGCATTACGGTCCACACGTGGCGGGGATATGACCTTTGGAACGGATCCGGCCACCGCGAGAAGATTTTCTACACGGACGAGCCGCATAGCGTGAAAGTGCAGGCCGGCGTTGAAGGAGAGATGCGCGAATTCTGTGGGAGCATTGCGGAGGGACGCGATCCATGGCCTTCAGCGGAAGACAACATACGATCTTTGCGAGTCATTCTGGCGTACTACCGCGCAGTTGAAACGGGCAGCGCCATCGAACCTGGAGAAGGCGATGCCATTTGACTTGCTGCTGGCGGGCGGACGTGTGATTGACCCATCACAAGCGTTGAACGCGGCGGCAGACGTCGGCATAAGGGACGGCCGCATTGCGCAGGTGGGACCGAGCCTCGACGCCACCGGCTGCCCGGACGTTCGCGATGTAACCGGCAAGCATGTGTGCCCGGGACTCATCGATCTCCATGGCCACTGGTATGAAGGGAATTTGTATGGCGTAGATCCTCTCATGTGCATGAATCACGGCGTGACCACGGCGGTGGATGCGGGAAGTACGGGCTACGCGAACTTTCCGGAGTTCCGGCGAACGGTGCTGGACCAGTGCCTGACGGATGTGTACGCTTTCGTCCACATCTCTTTGATGGGCCTCCACGCGCCTTACGCCGAAGAGCTGATGGATCTGCGGTACGCGCGCCCACAAGAGACGGCGGCGGTGATCGGGAAACACCGGGAGCGGGCCATTGGCGTGAAACTGCGAATGGGAACCATGACGGCGAATCACGGAATCGCCGCTCTAGACAAGGCGCTAGAAGCGGCCGGCGAGGCGGCGGTGCCGCTGATGGTGCACATCAGCAGCGGGGCCGAGGAGCGAGAAATCCTTCGTCGATTGCGTCCCGGCGACATTCTGACCCACTGTTTCCACGGACGAAGCAATAGGATGATCAACGAAACGGTCACGCCGGAGGCGCGCGAAGCTCGCAATCGCGGCGTCTTCTTCGATGTGGGCCACGGTTGCGGCAGTTTCTCCTGGGACACAGCCCAGCGGGCATTCGAGCACCACTTTTATCCGGACACGCTCAGCACCGATCTGCACCGGTACTCGGCCACTGAGCCGCTTTGCGTTTCGCTGCCGCAGGTGATGTCGAAGATGCTGTGCCTCGGGATGAGCCTGGAGGACGCGGTGCTCAAGACCACGGCCGTCCCGGCGCGGGCATTGGGCCGAGAACGTGAGATTGGAACGCTGGCGCAGGGCGCGCAAGCGGATTTACTGATCTTCGATGTCGAGTCCGGAAATTTTCCATTCACCGATACTCATTTGAACGTGCGCCACAGCAGCAAGAGGATCGTGCCCCGGTTGGTGGTCAAGAGAGGGCAGGCGCACGTGCCGGGTTCGTTTGCAATCCACCTCCGGGATCTGTACGAGTCCGATCTGGAAGTATTCCGGGCAATCGGCTGACTTGGTTCGTTCGCGCGCGCCCACCCCACCACTCTGATTTTTTGGTCAGCCGGCTGGACGATAGTGTACGAACTCTTTCCCCTCGCTATCCGGCGGCTTTAATATTCAATGAACGGGGTTCGCGGCAACGCTGCGAGGGCAGCGACCGGCTAATCGCAGCACGGCAGCAGGAGGTAAAAGATGGCGCTTCATACGGTTCATTCAGCGGGCGGCGAACACAACGTGGAATCTTTCGGCTGGACGGTCGGCTCACCGGCCCCGGGTCGACAAGTATTTGTTGGAGCGCTATTGCTGCTCGCCTGCCTTGGCACGGCCATGGCTCAGGAACGCGCGTCCATCTTCGGAACCATCACCGATGCGAGCGGCGCGGCGGTTCCCGGAGCGACCGTGCAGATAACCGCGGCGACAACCAGTGTAACCAGGACAACCACGACCAACTCCGCCGGCTACTATATCGTGGGCGACCTGATTCCAGACCAATACTAGTCACCGCGGAAGCCAAAGGGTTCAAGAAGATCAGTCAACCTGCGTTCAAGCTGGACGTCGCCCAGGCAGCCAGAATCGACTTGCAACTTGTGGTTGGGGATGTCACGGAATCGGTTTCCGTGCAGGCCGCGCCACCTTTGCTCGCAACTTCGGATGCCACCGTGGGACAAGTCATTGGTCCCGTAATGATGAGCCAGTTACCGTTGAACGACCGGAACTATCTGCAGTTAGCTCTCATTAGTCCGGGAACCGGCACTTATGGCAAAAGTAGCTTCTACAACGGGGCGCTGACCGACGATGCAGGGTCCATTATTTCCGGGAGCGCAGGAGAAGATCGCAACGCCTTCTCGCTGGATGGCGCCGACATCAAGTCATACTTGATCAATGGATCGTATGTGCCGTCCATCGATGCCGTGCAGGAATTCAAGATTGAGACGACGCCTTATTCGGCGGAGCTCGGCACCAGTCCCGGGGCACAGATTCTGCTGGTCACCAAGAATGGAACGAACCAGCTTCATGGGTCGGCCTATGAGTTTCTGCGAAACAACGAATTTGACGCGAAGAACTACTTCGACAATCCGAGCCTTCCCATTCCAGAGCTGCGTAAGAATCAGTTTGGCGCCACAATTGGGGGCCCCATCAAAAAAGACAAGCTCTTCTATTTCGGGAATTATGAAGGGACGATTGAGCGTGTAGGCCAGACCTTCTTCGGAACAGTGCCCACGCTTCTCGAACGGCAAGGCAACTTCACAGAAGTTGGCCAAAACATCTACAACCCTTTCACGACTGTCGCGTGTGCGTCGTGCTCCAACGGATTTTCGCGAACGCAGTTTCAAGGGAACACCATTCCTACCGCGCTCATTAGTCCGGTAAGCGAATACTACGTACAAAACCTGTTCCCTGCTCCGACCTCTCCCGGCCTTATCAACAACTATGCCGCCAACGATGTGGATCGTATCAGCCGGCACCAGTTCAACATTCGCGTAGATTATGCGCGTCCAAAGGATTCGATTTTCGGCAGGTTCAGTTTCAACAACTCGACGCTCTCGCTCGCGAAAGGTACGTTCAATTCCGGCGCGCTGACGGGCTTCGGCGACAACGATGTGATTAACACACGGGACGTTGTGGTGGGGGATGATCACACGTTCAACCCGACGACCGTTTTGTCCTTGCGAGTCTCGTTCTTCCGGCAGTTCTTCAACCTACTACCGAAGACGCTTGGTGACAATGTCAACTCGAAGCTCGGAATAGAAGGAGTATTGGGGAGCGAGCCATTCAACACGGGCGTCGCCGGCATTTCAAATCCCGGCTCGAATCCGTACGACCCGGAATTCCGGGCGGACAACCAGTATGGATATTCAGGCACGCTCCGGAAGGTCGCCGGCAGCCACCAGCTCACCTTTGGAGCTGAGTACGACCGCTGGCAAGTCTTCATGAATGCCGCCCCGAGTTTTCCGCAAGGTCAGTTTAACTTCGACGGAACACTGACCGCCGATCCCAATAATCCAGGCGCGTCGGGCAACGCCTTTGCCGATTTTCTTCTGGGTTATCCGGTGTCCGCGCAAGTGCAGTCAGGAGACAGCGGCGGATATCTATTCCGAAACAACGCCCGCTGGTATTTCAACGATCAATGGCGAGTAACGCCAAACCTGACTCTGAATCTGGGCGTCCGTTGGGAGTATGACGGGCCGTTTTACGAGAAGTACAACCGCCTGTCTAACTTCGATCCGAACACCGGACAATTGATCGTCGCCGGCAGGAACGGCGTCAGCCGCACAGCTAACGTCAGCTCGGACTGGAATAACTATGCGCCGCGATTCGGTTTCGCCTATACGTTGCCGGGCCAGCGCAGCACTGTGATTCGCGGCGGGTACGGGATTTTTTACGACGTCCTTCAGGAAAACAACACAGAAGGGACGCGGACTAACCCGCCATTCTCCTCGTTCCCGTTCTATTTCCTTTCAGGCTCCCTGACGGCTGTCCCGACGGTGCCCATTCAGAGCGTATTCGGACCGAACTCAGGCGCTAACCCGCCGACACCAGCCATTGAAGCGTTCGATGAGCACTTGAAGACCGGATATCAGCAGCAAGGCTCGCTGGGTATCCAGCATCAGTTTGGGTCAGCGCTGGTGGTGGAAGCCGCCTACAACTGGCAGAAGAACACGAAGTTCGCAACGTTCCGGAACCTGGACTCGCCGCTAGAACACGGCACATTTCTGCTTCCGTATCCCCAGTTCAGTTACATTACGTATCTCACCAACATCGAGTACGGGAATTACAACGCTCTCCTGGTGAAGGTGGAGAAGCGCCTTTCGAAGGGACTATCGGCGATCACCGCATTCACCTGGTCGAAGAATCTAGACAATATCTCAACGGGGGACGCGGCCGGGGCGCCGGGAGATCCTGGTTTCCAGAATCAGTATTGTTTCCACTGCGACTATGGGCCTTCGGCGTCCGATTTTGGCCATCGATTTGTGCAGAGCGCAGTCTACGACATTCCCTCGCTTGGCCAGAGCGCGCTGCTCAAGAATCTTGCCGGGGGTTGGGAACTGTCGGGCATATTCACCTATCAGGGCGGATTTCCTGTGACGGCGCTGATCGCCGGGGACAATAGCGAAACCTTGACGTACGCGGACCGGCCAAACGTGATTCCCGGCGCGCCCCTTTACGTCGCGGGAAACCACGACCCCGCGCAATGGTTTAATCCGGCGGCATTTACGCTCGCTCCGCTGGGGCAATTTGGAAATGCTGGAAAGGGCATCATCCGGGGGCCCAATCTGATCGACCTGGACTTTGCCATGATGAAGAACATTCGCTTTCGCGAGCGGTACAACATTCAATTACGCGGCGAAGTATTCAACCTGGCAAACCATCCGAATTTCGCGAGCCCGAACGCCTATGTGAATACGCCCTCGGCGGGCTCCATTGGCGCAACAACCACAACTTCCCGGCAGATACAGATCGGCGCGAAGCTGACGTTCTGAAGCCGAGTTCCGACGGACGTTCGGAGCGGCCGACGTGGGTCGCCTAAGCTACCAACGTTCACATGGACTTGCGCGAGGTTTCCGGCAAGGTTGCCGGCCTTTCATGAGCGGCCTCGCCCGCCTTCAAAAGCCACCCTTCTTTTCCTTGACGACGCATGAACCATAGCAGCATGAGTCCGGCAAGGATCCATACGCCGACGAGCACCGGTGCGTACCGCAAAGGCGCGTCCGGCAACGGAACAATCGATGCCACGCCCACCCAGATCAACGCGGCCGTGGAGAATAAAGGACAGATGAGATGCGGCCAAACGCGGAACTCGCCGCGTCTTTCGCCACGATAGAACCGGTACACACCCCAATTGCTGATGCCATAGATAAGAACCAAACCCAGCGTGATAGCGACGCCCATAAAGTAGAACTCCTGGTCCGGCCCGATCCAAAAACCCAGGCCCAGACCGACCGCGAGGGTAAGAATAGTCTGCAGCCATATAGCGTTTGCAGGTGTCAGGTAGCGAGGATGCACGCGGCTCAAAGATTGCGGCAGCACGCCAGCCCGGCCCAAGGCGAAAAACACGCGAGTTGCGGCGTTTGTGGAGGCGATGGCGACTGCGAGAATGGAGTTGAGCACGGCGATAAGAATCAGAATCCATCCTCTTCCCCACAAACGCCGGGCAAGTACGAAACATGGGTTTTCCGCCGATTGCACAAACGCGCCTATGTTGTGCGTTCCCCATCCGACCAGCACAGCCCACGAGCAGAACAAATAAAAAGCGCCGGTACAAAGAATCGACCCCATAATGGCGCGCGGCAGATTGGCGCGCGGGTTCTCGCTCTCTTCGGCCAGCGGCACAACCCCGTCATAACCCGTAACGGAAAAGATGGAGAACACGACACCGAGATAGAGTCCTCTCATGCTGGGCGCTCGCGACGGCAGATAAGGCGCAAGATTGATACCGCCCGGCCCAGGATGGAGCAATCCGAAGATGGAAAGCGCCATGACGATGGCGATCTCCGCCCCGCCCAGAAAAACCACCGCCTCGGCGGACGGGGTAATGCCCCGATAGACGATGACGGTCAAAACCAGCGTCACCACGATAACGAAGAGCCACCATGGGCACCAAATGTGGAACTGCGCCTGCATCGTCTTTTCGAAGAAGTAGCCCATGAATGCGATGTTGATTGCGGTCGCCGTAGGGTCATAGAGAAGATAGAGCCATGCCGTAAGAAAGCCGGCCCTGGGATGCACCGTGTGGCTGATGTACGTGTAATAGCCGCCGGCAGACGGGAGATGCTTCGCCAGTTGCGTCAGTGAAATGCCGAGAGTGAGGACGATCAGGACGGCCACGGCATAGGCAAGGGGAGATGTCACGCCGGCAAGCGACGTGATGAACTGAATCGTCAGCACCAGCCCCACGGCGGGCGCGATATGACTGATTGCCTGCATCAGCAACGCCGGGAGTTTCAAAGCGCCGGGACGCAACTGCGTATCGGCGACGAGGGGCGTATGCTTTGGTCTCGAGTGTGTCGACATACTCCTCAGACCAGGGCGCTGGGCGGTTCTGAGCACATTTTTCTTAAGAGCTTTACTTGTGGGCTTCGCATTGACCTTGCTTCTGTAGGACGTCCAGACTGCTGGTGCGGAAAGAGCCCATCCGGTCACCTCCACCCAATAGACTTCGTGGGACGCAGGGCCGGAAACTAGACATGGACTTAGTCCCTGTTGATTGTATCCGGAATTGTTTCAGTTGCTATGCGAATTTCTCTGCAGGCGCTGCCGGAAAGAATATTTTTGAGTGGAAGTTGCGGCTCTTGTTCAAGATTTCGTCCCACCAATTGGACGACGGAGACCAACTCTCTTGACCTCGTCTGCCGAGGCTCTACGATATACGGTATGTTCCCGCGTGTGAAAGAGTGACGCTGTGTCCAACAACTCTTTTTCGAGAAGAGATTTTTGCAGGATCGGCGTCGTGTCAGCTGTGGCGCCTTGCGACAGCCTGCTGGCCCAAGGAGTCCCAACCGAAGACATCATCGTGCGGTCCAATCGATTCCTCACGATCGGCCTGAACCGGAGGAGCGGGAGAGCGTTCCTAGAGGAGAAGGGATCAGGCGAGACATGGGTCTGGGATTGGCGGCAGATCCGAGCAGCAGACTTGCGCTCATTCTCCAGCGATCAGAAGAGTCTGAAGCCACTCGAGCCAATATCCATAGTGTCTTCCGACGACGGCTTTACGTTTGAATATCGCGAATCCTGGGGCCGGTTCCGCTGTTCAGTGGAGTTGTCGGGCGCCGATGTGCTGTTTCGTGTCGAGCCGGATGTCCGGTATCCGTGCGTACTGGGCGCGGTTCAGTTCCCTTCAACCCTCCACCCGGAGAGTGACGCGCGACCGGTTTTGCTAGACACGGTCAACGGAGGCCGTTTGCACAGGCATGCATCTCAGCCCGTGAATTTCAGCATTCCGGCCGAGGAGTGCTGGATGCGATATTACGCCGTGCTGGGTAAAAAATCCGCCTACCTGTGCATATTGGAACCGGGATTCGATGCAGGTTTGGTGTCCGAGGATGAAAAGCCCGGGCCGCTGCGCTTCGGCTGGATACACACGCCGCGCCTGGGCGCTTTCGAGCAAGCCCGGACTCTGCGCTACCGGTTTCTTTCCTCTGCTTCCTATGTGATGGCCGCGAGGGCTTACCGCGGTTACGCGATGGAAGCGGGCTTCTACCGGAGCCTGCACGAGAAGTTGGCGGAATGCCCATCGCTCGAGAAGCTCATTGGCGGTGTGCTGGTCATGATCGGCTATCTACACGACCCGGAGGCAGACTACGCGGAAGTTTTTCGACGGCTGAAGAAGGCCGGAGTGGAGAGAGCTTACGTCTATCCGGTCGGTCATTTCAATTTTAACGGGAGCAACGAGGTCTACCCGGGTTACCGGTCCGATTTCCAATGGATCCATCTGGGTCCGGACACGCTGGCGGAGTTACGCCGTCTGGACTACCTGTTTGCGCCGTGGGTGTGGCTCAACGAGATCGTCGATGGCAGTCCGTATTTCGACACTCTAACGCTCCGCCAAGCGGATGGCTCCAAGTCGCCTGCCTGGCGCGTCGGTCATGCGCAGTGGTACGCCAGTCATGAAGGTCGCGTGCTTGAGATGCTCAAGCAAGCTGCACCGCAGCTCCGGGCTACCTACAACGCCGCGCATTTCGACGTTCTGAACGCGGGACCTTGCATGGAGAATTTCGGGAGCTGGCCGTATGACCGGCGAACCGACGCAGGTTACCGCAACGCGATGTTCACCGAATTCAGCGCGCATGACCGGGTGGTGGGCTGCGAGCAGAACAAGGATTGGGCTGTTCCCTACAAACACTTCGGCACGAACAAGCAACCTGGACCGTACGGCGGGAGTGCGCCCTACTGGCCTGTGCCGCTTTGGCAGCTTGCGTTCCATGACGCTGTGATGACCAGTTGGTGGGAGCACTCCACGTACAACGACCCGGATCTGGGCCACGATCTGTCAGGGCGGGAGATTCGCAAGCGGATGCTACTCGATATGCTCACCGGCGATCTGCCTTCGATATGCCCGATCGGCCGTCAGGTCGCGTGGCGCAACCCCGGAAGCGCCGACCGGGAGATGTTCGATTTCCGGTACAAATTCGACGATCCCGTCACACTTCGGGCGATTGCCGCGGCTGTAGAGGTGGCACAATTCAACGCTCGTCATGCCGCCGATGATCTGGTGCACCATGAATTCCTCTCCGAGGAAGGAGACGAGCAACAGACTTCGTACGGCTCCGGCACGCGGGTGAAGGTGCGGCTACCCAGGAACGTGGAGGATCCCGGCGAATTGCACATTTCGTAGGCGGCTGCCGATGGCTTTCACCGGCATTCAGGCTGTGCCGCTGTTCTTTAACTGCTCCTCGATTGCGCGCAAGGCCGGCCCCTGGCCCCAAGGGTAAACACCAAGCCGCAGCGCCTGATATGAGGCCAGGTCGCCTTCCGGCGTCGCTTCCGAAACAAGAATCTGACCTCCTTCTGAAATTGAGCGGGTGCAGGCAGTCCAGCTCCGGTGCGCACATTCTTCGAACGAGGAATCCAGCAGGCCGGCCCGCAGAGCCTTGAAAAAGGCCGCGCAGACAAAGCAGGCGATGGAAGATTCCAGATACGTTTCAGGGTGATCCAGCACCGTGTGCCAATCGCCATTATCAGCCTGCAGATCCCGCAAGGCGGCGGCCAGACTCCTGAAGTTTGTGAGCAGCTCATCACGGCCGTTGATGCCGGGAGGCATGTCGGTGAGGGTATCCGCCAGTCCCAGCAGAGCCCAACCGGCTCCACGCCCCCACAGAAGGCCGATGTGGTCACCGGAAGCCTCGCTGTAGCCGTGATACAGCAACGGAACGCGCGCATCCACCAGGACGTTCCAGAAAGCCAGAGCGTAGTTTGCAGCTTCTTCAAACCAGCGGTGGTCGCCTGTGATGTGTGCAAGCCTGCAGAACAGCGGTGGATCGGAGTACAGACAGTCCACGTAGACGTGCTGATTCGCGTCCGGGCGCAGCAGACGCGCTCCGCGCGAGCTTTGCGGAGACTCCAATAAGAGACGGGCCAGGGCCATCGCACGCTTCAGGTAAATCTCGCGTCCGTTGAGTGCATAGAGCTCGAGCAGTGCCATGCCAGGAGCGACATGGTCCGCGGGAATCAGCTGTTCGCGCTTGGAAATCCAGCCAGCAATCAGTCCTTCTACAAATCCCAGGTAACGGGGGTTCTGGCAGATGCGTGCGGCCGCAAGCAATCCTTCAAGCGCGATCCATTCGCCGTATCCCCACGCTCGGTATCGGTACTCGGGATAGTAGATTGCGGCATCGGCAACGCGAGCCATAAGTTCGCGGGTCATAGGATCATCCGCGAGCGCGGGATAAATCGCTCCCCAGGTCCGTGCGCGAATACGCGATCTTCGCCCTCGATCTGGGCGTAGCGGTCCACCTTGGCGGGCGACGGCTCCACGCCAAGGCCGGGTTCATGCGGCACAGTGAGGCGAGCATTCTTGTCGAAGCAAAACGGCTCGGTGATGTAATCGTCCTGGACCAGTCCGTAAGCAGTATCGGAGGCGTGTTCAAAATTGCGGGAGCTTGCCACCAGATGTAGGACCGCCGCCTGCCCAACACCACCTTCGCCCCAAGTTCCGATCACGCAGGCAATGCCAGCCGTATTGGCTATGGCGAGGATGTCACGGGCACGAGTAATTCCTCCGGACTCGGTCAGGTATACGTTGAACACTTCCACAGCGCGGGCTTCCGCCAGACGCCACGCATCCCGCACGGTCATACAGCTCTCGTCCGCCGATAACGGCGTGTCCACCGCTCGCGCCACTTCGATAAGTCCCTCAATATCCCAGGAGGGCACGGGCTGCTCGACCCATTGCAGATTTAGTTTCTCCATTCGCCGGATCCAGCGGACGGCGGTCCTCGGGCTCCAGGCCATGTTGGGATCGATGCGAAACGGAATCGCCGGACCGACCGCTTCACGAATCGCAGCGAGCCGCTCCATATCCTTCTCGATGTCAAATCCCACTTTCACCTTCAGCACTTTATGGCCCCGCCCGACCAAACGAATCGCCGACGCGACGTCCTCGTCCACATCATGGAGATGGATCAGGCCGGTGGTATCCATCTTGTCGCGATACAGGCCGCCCAGGAGTTGGTAGATAGGAACACCCAAGGCCTTCCCCTTGATGTCGTAGAGCGCCATGTCGATGGCGGCCATGGGATAAGCGGCAAAAGTGTTCCAAAGCAGAAAATGCTCGGTCTTGTGCGCTAAGAACTCAATGTGTAGAGGATCTTCTCCAATCAGCAGGGGTTTCAACTCCGAGTGTATGAATGCTTCGGCGGTCTCGTGAAACAGGCCGTCGTGCTCGCCGTAGCCGATGATGCCGTCGTCGGTTTCGATCGTGACCAGCAGGTACGACGCGTGGGAACGAGCTCCATAAGCGGCTCGCAATAGTTCCGTGAACGGAATCCGCATCAAGCGCGTGTGAATAGCTGTGATTCGCATGTAATTTCACGAATCTTAACATGCCGCGATGCTACTGCACGCGATAGGCAAACGCGGCCAGGCTGCATTCCAGGACAACGGATTCATTCTCGTGATCCAGCGGAAGGCCGAGCATTTTGGCTGGATGTTCTCTTTTGTCGTTGGAACCTGACAACTAGCCAAGAATCAGTCTCAAAGCTCTATTCCAACCTTCTGGTAATCTTAAAGGGTGCCGCTGTCGCAGTTACGCTTTTGCCAGGGCGGAATGGGAAGCCGATTTCATGCAGGTCCGCGAGGTGCTCCGCTGACCAATGCCGAGCATCCGAAGCGCCTTTATGGCTCCCGGGGTATGAGGAGTTAATTTGCGCGTGACCAGAAATCAGCTGCTTGAGAGGATTCGCACAACAATTGAGCGCATCGCTGCTGAAAAGAATCTGACCGTCCCCCCGATTGCTGAGGAGACCGTGCTGTTGGGCTCAACCCTTGGCATTGATTCGCTCGATCTTGCGGCAATCGTTGTGGAATTGTCGGAGGTAACTGGCAAGGATCCTTTCCAGGATGGTTTCATCGAGTTTCGCACGGTCGGTGAGCTGAGCGATCTCTACCGGGACAAAAACGGCGAATGATGCCTGTCGGAAGTGACGGATCACTTCGATCCCACTTGGAATCCGCGACGGTACGCCGAACCGCCGGCCTGATTTGTTCGCCTGATTTATCGGGGATGTGCTCCATTCTCGTTGACGAACTGCGAACCTTTCAAGGCTGCCGTGTCGCGTTGACGTCGCAGCATGCCGAGCATGTGATGGTTGGGCTGGCGGCCGCGCAAGCCGCGGGGTGCGAGATACTGCTGCATCGAACAGCGAGCATCCCTGAGGAATTGCTGAATGGTTGGAAAATCTCCGCGGTTATCGATGCGTCACTCCGCGTTACAAGGATTGCGCAGCACGATATCCAAGGCTCTGGAGTTCGGATCCTGATCGCGACATCCGGCACCACAAGCGAACCCAAACTGGCCGAGCACTCCATTGAGGGACTGCTAGGCCGTGTCCGCCAACTCGCTCGTTCCCAGGACCGGTCACGTTGGTTGTTAACTTACCACCCTGCGACCTTTGGTGGGCTGCAAGTGCTTCTCACAGCCCTGGCCACGGGTTCAGAACTGGTGACCGTCACTTCGCCTACGATCCCGGCGCTCAGTGAAGCGGCCTTGGCTTTCCGGCCGACCCATGTTAGTGCGACGCCCACGTTTTGGCGCTCATTTCTCTTGTATTT
>Ga0335077_10003360_pt1 | contig 19304 bp, 17 predicted proteins | sample Lox_Sample_31_FD_207151 | JGI IMG/M metagenome (GOLD analysis project Ga0335077, IMG submission 207151) | Soil microbial communities from Loxahatchee National Wildlife Refuge, Florida, United States - Lox_Sample_3.1 | ecosystem: Environmental > Terrestrial > Soil > Wetlands | place: USA...
TCATCGTCAGAGAGCAGTATGTCGAAGTCAATGAAGTCGACACCGCGGAATTTCAGGGCCATAAGAATATCTCTTCAGTCTTCGCCACGGTGTGGGAGGACGGGTTTCGGGAAACTCCTGAACTTAGCAGAGGGGTCGGAGGGCGTCAAACCGGCGAGTGCGTTGGTAAAGCCTGCTGCTCCGTCTTCTTTATGACAATGAGGCTTCCTCTCGACCATCAATCCGCGGGTCAGACGCAGCCTGCTGCGTCGCTACTATGGTTCGAACCTCGGGCGGGACAGGTTCGGCCCAGTTCGGGTAAAATCATTCTCGGCGGAAGCGAGTTGAAGATCCGGCTCAGCGTCTTCAAGTGATTTTCCAGCGCGAGTTCGCGCACATCCCGCCCCACACCTGAGAATTCGAGCGTACGCGCGCCGGTTCCGTGTGGATTTTGCTGCCAAGGATCAGGAGCTTACGATGAAGATTGCCAAGACCGCCGATCGCAAGAAGGAAATCGATACCTCGAAGAGCACAGATTGCCCGCGCTGCGGCAAGCCCACCCGCATTGTGAAGCGAGTAAAGGACCGCGAACGCGGTGTGCCGGGCGGGATCTTTATTTCCTGTTCTGCCTGTGAGTTCTGCGAGAAACTCTAAAGGATCAGGGTTCTTTAGCGGGCGGCTTTCAGCTCGAATAAACTGATTTGGCCGAGGATTTCACGGGCTTCGGCGGCAGGATCCTGGGCCTCGGTGATGGGCCTCCCGACCACGATATGAGAGGCTCCGGCGGCGATGGCCTCGGCTGGAGTGACCACGCGGACCTGATCTCCGAGAAGGGTTCCGGCCGGGCGAACGCCGGGCGTGACGATTGCGAAATCCTGGCCCAGTTCGCTGCGGAGCGCGGCGGCTTCCCGGGCCGAAGCCACGATGCCATGGCAGCCATCGGCGACCGCCAGGGCCGCCAGCCGCAAGACCTGATCCACCACTTTCCCGCGCACTCCCACCTTATCCAAATCGCTTTCATCCAGGCTGGTCAGGACGGTTACCCCGAGCACCATGGTGGCGGGGTTCGCCTGTTCGGCAGCGGCCACGGCCGAGCGCAGCATTCTGCCCCCGCCCGCCGCATGCACGGTAAGCATGCTCACTCCGAGCCCTGCGGCTTCGCGGACGGCGGCAGCGACCGTGCTGGGGATGTCGTGATACTTCAAATCAAGAAAGACGCGGCGGCCGGATGACACCAGATCCCGCACCACCTGGGGACCCTCGGCGGTATACAACTGCATCCCCACTTTGTAGGTGAAAGCCGAGTCGCCCACGGCCGCTACAATTCGATGTGCGGCGGCCGCGGACGAAACGTCTAAGGCGACAATTAAACGCTGACGCGGATCTTGCACCGCGATCAGTTTACCCGGTTTTACTGGCGATATGCCACTGCGCTGGCCAGCAGGGTTTGAGGCTGGACAATGTCCAGACGCACCCGCTGGATGCCTTGGCTCTTGAAGTTCAGCGCACGGGCGGTGCTGTAGGAGACATCAATGATCCGGCCGGGCACAATCGGTCCCCGGTCATTGATTCGCACCACCACGGCCCTGCCGTTGCGCAGATTGGTAACCCGAACCCAGGTTCCCAAAGGGAGGGTCGGGTGCGCAGCCGTCAGATCGAACATGTTATAAGGCTCCCCACTCGCTGTGGGCTTGCCTTGGAAGTAGTCTCCGTACCACGACGCCGTCCCAACTTGATACGGCCTGGGATGCGCCGGGCGCTTCGCGGCAGTTGCCGGAGGCGGTGGAGCGTGAGTTGTGATCTTGCTTTGGGCTTGGCTTGACTCTGAGGTGTGTGGACCCTGAGCCGCCCCCAGGCTGACGATCGAAAATACAATCGCCAGTCCATGAGCAATACGTCTTCGCATTCAGTTACCTCGCATCTCTGAAAGTCGTAACCCCCTACCAGGTTCGCTTAGGATTTGCCGATGCTACCGGGGTGGGGGAGGAGTGTCAATCGAGAAATCGCCCTACGAGGATAATCATGTAGTAATCGAAGCCTTACGTAACCCCATTCTAATCATGAGTAATAGGTGTAACATCGCTTGGGATCAATCAGTTACATGTGTACTAATATATAAACAAGCGAAATCCAGCGGTTTGGCAATATTTTCGTAACCTATTGGATTCAACGACTTAGGCAAATCTCAAGTTACGCTATAAAAATCAATCAGTTACAGGAATGGGCTCAGGGAAATCCTTATTTGCGATTGGCGAAACGCAAATCCGCAAAGCTATTTTGCAAACGGAACGGATTTCGGTAGATTGCAAATGATGCCGTCGACGCCGCCGGTTGTGTTGACTATCGCTGGTTTTGACCCGTCCTCTGGGGCGGGAATTACCGCCGATATTAAGACGATCGCGGCCCACGGTTGTTATGGAGTGGCCTGCATCACGGCCTTGACGGTGCAATCCACCGCAGGCGTGCGGCGGGTCAAGCTGGTCGATGCGGAGATGATCGACGACACGTTGCAGGAACTTGCGGCGGACCTGGACGTGGCTGCGGTTCACATCGGGATGCTGGGCTCGGGCAAGATCCTACAGGTTGTAGCCGGTTTCCTGGAGAAACAGAAGATACAGAATATAGTTCTGGACCCCATCCTGAAGGCATCGTCGGGCGCCGACCTGCTGGATTCGAGCGGCGCCCGGCTATTGAATGACCGCTTGCTACCCCTCGCCAGCGTCGTAACCCCAAATGTAGACGAGGCTTCCGCGATGACAGGTCTGCCGGTCGCAAATCCCGAACAAATGAAGGCGGCGGCAGTGAGACTGCATGAGATGGGCGCCCGCGCGGTGGTGATTACCGGAGGGCATCTGGAGAAAGCCATTGACCTGTTGAGTTTTACCAGCCGCCGAGGGATTCAGCAGGAGATATTCAAATCCGAGCGACAGCGTTCCCATTCGACTCACGGAACCGGATGTGCCTTTGCTACCGCCATGGCCTGTCACCTAGCGCACGGGAGAGGACTGCCAGAAGCCGTATTACTGGCGAAGGCTTATGTAGCGGCGGCGATCTCGAATGCCCATCCAGTGGGGCAAGGGAATGGACCGGTGCACCATCTCTATCGCATGCACGAGCAGCGGAGGGCGATTGGACCGGGCCTTGCCGAACCTGAGGGGCCGAAGTAGGTTGAGCACAAATGGGCTCATGCCGGGGTTGAATGGGAACGAGTCGCTGGGTAAAAGCTGGGCAGGAAGCCGGAACGGGGGAGGGTCCGACCTCGGGCTTCGCGGAATCTAAGTCTGCGAACGTTTGAGAAGCATGCCGCCGGCGAAGGCAGCCAGAGCCGCTAACAGCCATTGGATCCGATACGCCTGAACCGCTTGCCATTCCAGGGCGGTGTGCACGCTGTAGATGAAGCCAGCCAGGATGGCGGCAACCCCACAGCCCAAGCCGATGAAGAAGGCTATCAAGGGCGCGGTACGCAGACCCAACCAACTCTGAATGCTATGAAACTCGAGATGGTGGACCCACCGCTGCGCCGCAGTAGTTTCTTCCTGCATCAGCCTCGCGGCACCACAAACGTGGCAAAAGCGTGCGCTGACCATGAATTCCGCCCCGCAGCGGTAACAGGCCTCGACCAGTACGGGTTCAGCCGAGTGGACGCCGGGAGGGCGCCAAAACTCCTGCTGGGTATTGGGAACCGCTTCAGACATGAAGCCTACCTCCAAGAGTACGGGCGCAAGCCGGTAGCCAAACAGAGGAAAACTTAACCTGATGAGAAGTCGATACTTGCAGACCGCCGCCCAGTGGCGCTGAGGGGTCCATCGGCAAGAATTACCTTTCCCACGAAAAGATTGACTAGGGGATCCGAAGCCAATCCGAGGATATAAGACGGCACCGCACTCTGGAAGGTGTAGGAGCGTAACCGATCTGGTTCAGGCAACGACCGGATGCCAGCCAGGCTGGCGCGGAACTTTCCCCAAAATTCGGCGTATTCTAGAGAAGAGGACAACGTCATGTACTGCAATTACTGCGGGAAAGTGATCCAGGACGATGCCAATCTGTGCGCCTACTGCGGCAGGCGAGTGGGAGCAGTCATCGGCCGGAAGCGGTTGGTGCGTCCGCGCGTGGGACGAAAGATCGCCGGCGTTTGCCTGGGGTGTGCTGAGTACTTCGACGTCGATGTAACGATGGTTCGGCTGGTATGGCTGATTGGCGCCTGCGTGACCGTCATCGGATTTGTGTCGTATCCGATCGCATGGATTGTTATGCCGGAGGAACCTCCGCTGCTAGCGGCGCCAGCCGGGCAGCAGGTGACAAATCCGTAGGGTGCAACTGCTTTCCGGCGTGCCTGCCGGTGGTCTAGGATAGGGTCTATGAGTTGGGCAACCAAGCTGGCCAAACCTTATCGCGTTGAAAACGGCAAACACTTCAAGCTTAAAGATTTTGATCCTGGCGATACTGGCAAGTGGAAGTCGAAGGAGCACGCCGAGGAAGTGCTGCTCAAAGGGGTGCAGCAGATGGCGGCTCTGCAGGACAAGCTCTACGCCCAGGATCGCTGGGCGCTGCTCCTGATGTTCCAGGCGATGGACGCTGCCGGAAAGGATGGAGCCATCAAGCACGTGATGTCCGGCGTGAATCCCCAGGGTTGCCAGGTGTACTCCTTCAAGGCGCCATCGGCCGAGGAACTGGATCATGACTTTCTCTGGCGCACGCAACGCTGCGTGCCGGAGCGCGGCCGGATAGGGATCTTCAATCGCTCGTACTACGAAGAAGTGCTGGTGGTGCGGGTGCATCCGGAACTGCTGAAGGCGGAACGGGTGCCTGCTTCACTGCTGAACAAAGATATCTGGGAGCAGCGCTTTGCCGATATCCGCTCGTATGAAAATTACCTGACACGAAATGGCGTCGTGGTGCGGAAGTTCTTCCTGCATCTCTCCAAGAAAGAGCAGAAGAAGCGCTTTCTCGCCCGGCTGGAACAGCCGGAGAAAAACTGGAAATTCTCCGCCGCGGACATCCACGAGCGCGAGTACTGGGCCGATTACATGAAGGTCTATGAGGATATGATCCGGAACACCTCCACGGCTGAGGCTCCGTGGTACGTCGTCCCGGCAGACAACAAGTGGTACACGCGGCTCGTAGTGGCTGCGGCGATCGTGCACACGCTCGAGGATCTCGGCGTGGCCTATCCCAAAGTCGACGCCGCCAAGCGAAAAGAACTGAAGGAATCTCAGGCCGCGTTGCTGGGCAGTGAGCCTGATGGAGATTCGTAGTCGCCCTGAATCGTGACCCTGGGTTTTTTCGAATGAGGCCTCCTGCTTCCCTGGCAGACCTGTGGCCGTTACCATGGGTATAGTCCACAATCCTCCCGGAGATCAGAAACCATGTTGCCTAATCAGCGGACGGCACGCGTATGTTGGCTCACTAGTCTTCTATGGATGGCGAGTCTTGCTGTGGGACAGTCCAACCCCGAGAGAAAACCGCTGCGCAAGCCGCCCGAGCAGGCAAGCGCAATTCCGCAAACGCAGACTCTGTCGGAGGAGAAGGCCGACACAGGCGATCCTGCTTTCCGCGGGATGAAGTACCGGTTGGTGGGGCCATTTCGCGGCGGGCGGTCGCTCACCGCCTCGGGAGTGCCCGGCGATCCCAATACCTACTACCTCGGCGCCACCGGCGGCGGGGTGTGGAAGTCCACCGATGCCGGGCTGACGTGGAACTCCGTCTTCGACAAGGAAGGCACTTCCGCCATTGGCAGCCTCGCCGTCGCATACTCCGACCCGAACATCGTTTATGTCGGTACCGGGGAAGCCTGCATTCGCGGGAACATCTCGCATGGCGACGGAGTCTACAAGTCTCTCGACGGCGGAAAGACCTGGAAGAACGTAGGCCTTCGCGACTCCCGCGCCATCGGCAAGGTGATCGTCGATCCTGCCAACCCGGATCGCGTGTTCGTGGCGGCGCTGGGGCATCCGTTCGGGCCCAATACCGAGCGCGGCATCTTTCGCACCGTCGATGGTGGAAAGAACTGGGAGAAGGTTCTCTATAAAGATGAGAACACCGGCGGAATCGACATTGCCTTCGATCCGCACAATGCCAACATCCTGATTGCGTCGTTGTGGGAGGCGCGGCGCACGTCGTGGGGCTTGACCAGCGGCGGTCCGGGCAGCGGACTCTACCGCTCGAGCGACGGTGGCACAACCTGGAAGCAGATCACCGAGCACGGCCTGCCCAAGCCGCCCTACGGACGCATTGGCGTGGCGATCGCCGCAAATTCTGAGCGCTGGTACGCGCTGATCGAGGCGAACGAAGGTGGAATCTATCGCTCCGACGATGACGGCGAGAATTGGCAGTTGGTCAACGATGACCGCGCCTTTCAGCAGCGCGCCTGGTACTACATGCACATCATTGCTGATCCCCAGGACGCGGACACGCTCTACAGCCTGAATGTAGATTTTTATCGATCGACCGACGGCGGCCGCACCTTCAACAAGATGAAAGTGCCGCACGGCGACAATCACGGGCTGTGGATCGATCCCAAGAATCCGCGGCGCATGATCGCGTCGAACGATGGCGGGGTAACCCTGTCCACCGATGGCGGGAAGAACTGGTCGCGTCAGGACAATCAGCCGACGGGGCAGTTCTACCACGTGATCACCGACAATCGCACGCCGTACTATCTTTACGGGTCGCAACAGGACAGCAGCAGCGTAGCCATCGCCAGTCGCAGCGATGAGGGCTACATCGGACGGCAGGACTGGTACGCGGTGGGCGGGGGTGAGGCTGGCTACATTGCACCGTATCCGCTGGATCCCGAGATTGTTTATGCCGGGGAATACCAAGGCACGATTACCCGCTTCGATAAACACACCGGCCAGGTGAAGAACATCACGGTGCAGCCGGAGTTGAGCGACGGCGGCGGTGCGGCTCTGGTGGAACACAGGTTCCAATGGACTGCGCCGATCCTCATCTCACCGCACGATCCCAACACGCTCTACCACGCCGGCGAGCGAATCTTTAAGACGACCGACGCCGGGATGCATTGGCAGGCCATCAGCCCCGACCTCACCCGTAACGACAAGAGCAAGCAGGTGGTCTCCGGCGGCCCGATCAACAAGGACGACAGTGGCACCGAGTACTACGACACCGTGTTCGCGCTGGCTGAGTCGCCGGTGGTGAAAGACTTACTCTGGGCTGGTACAGATGACGGACTGATTCAGCTCACACGTGACGGCGGCAAGAACTGGACCAATGTAACGCCAAAAGATTTGCCGGACTGGAGCCGCATCAGCCAGATTGACGCTTCGCCGCACGATCCGGGAACCGCGTATGTGGCGGTGGATCGTCACCAGTTCGACGATCTGCGTCCCTACATCTACAAGACCAGCGATTACGGTAAAAGCTGGACGAAGCTGGGGAAGGGAATTGCTGAGAATACATTCGTCCGCGCGGTGCGGGAAGATCCCAAAAAGAAGGGATTGCTCTATGCAGGCACCGAGACCGGGGTCTATGTGTCGTTCAACGATGGCGCGGACTGGCGTTCGTTGCAGCTCAATCTTCCGACTACGCCGGTGCACGACCTGGTCGTGAAAGACGACAATCTGGTCCTGGCGACGCACGGGCGGGCGTTCTGGATTCTGGATGACATCTCGCCGCTGCGGCAGTTCAGTGATTCGATTTCGCAACAAGACGTTCATCTGTACCAACCGGGGACTGCGGTTCGTCTGCACAGCGTAAGCGAAGAGGATAAACCTAAAGCAACGCTCTACGGGCAGAATCCGCCGCCCGGCGCGCTGATCTATTACTTTCTGAGAGAGGCTCCCAAGGGCGAGGTGACCATCGAGATTCTCGATGGAACGGGCACTGCAATTCGAAAGTATTCCAGCAAGAAAATAGAAGAACTCGACGAGCCTCTTGGGCCAGACGATAAGCAGCCCGAACCTCCAATCAAGCCCCACGCCGGATTGAATCGCTTCGTTTGGGACCTGCGCTATGAAGACGCCCACCGGGTTCCAAACTATTACTTATGGGAGTACAAAGACGGCGCCCTGGGTCCGATGGCGGTTCCGGGCACCTACCGGGTTCGGCTAACCGTGGATGGCAAGAGCCAGACGGCGCCGCTCGAGCTGAAGCTCGATCCCCGGGTGAAGGTCGAACAGGCCGATCTGCAAAAGCAGTTTGATCTGCGCATGCAGATTCGCGATGAGCTCAGCCGGGTGTACGACGCGGTAAATCAGATCCAGGATGTGCGCGAACAGGTGTCAGGATTGAAGCGGCGCCTTGCGGAAAATGACAGCTCGAAGCCCATGCTCATGGCCGCTTCGGACCTTGACCAGAAGATGCTCTCGGTACGTGACGATATGGTGCAGATGAAGATCCGCGCAAACGAGGATTCGCTGGCCTATGTGCAAAAGGTGGACAGCAAGCTGGCGTTCCTGGCGATCAGCGTTGGAGAAGTGACGGATTCCGCGCCCACCGAGGCCGAGTTTCGCGAGTTCGACAAGTTGAAGCAGGCGGCGGACATGTCGCTGGCCCGCTGGCAGAGTCTGCAGAGCACAGACTTGGCAACCTTCCAGAAGATGACGTCCAGGCAAGGCATTCAAGCGATTGTGGTGCCGCCGGCAAGCGAAAAGGAGGAACCAAGCGGGGAACCGCGAGAGTGATAAGGCAGGTGCGGGCGTATTACTTTCGTGCCATGCCAATGGCACGAACGGGCATTGACCGACCGGGTGGCGCTTGTTACTTTGTCGGCATAAGGATTAGTCGTCGCGGTGACGATATAGGGATTGGTTGTTCGGACCTACCCCCAGGGTTACGAGCCTATCTTTAGCATTGGGGGTGGGGCCATGAGACTGCTTCATCTGTGCTACGCGGCACTGGGCTTTGCGGTGGCTCGCTGGGTCTTCCGGCGGGAGGCGGTGCTGGCGTCGGATCCCGTTACACGCTTTCGAACCTCTGGCTTGCTGTAAGGGCTAAGTGTAGTTATGGGCGTGCGGAGCCCCGTTGCGTGCCTCTTTGTCTGGCCGCACGCCCAAGCCTTTCTTTCCGAAATCGGTCCCTGCCTCTGAAGTTCTAGCCCTACGGTGTTACCTCGGTCACTCCATTCGCCAGTTACCTCTCGCTACAATTTGCTTGAGACAACTTCTGGCTCCGCCTCATGAAACGCCTTGCCATTGCCGCTTTCGTGTTGATGTTGCCGCTGGCCGCGCCGGCGCAGTGGGATTCGAACGAGACGCCGCTCGGCGATGTAGCGCGCGCCATGCGAAAGAGCGCGGCACCGCCGGCCAAGACCGTCATCGACAACGACAATTTTTCCCAGATCATGGACCAGGTGGAAAGTAGTCGCCTCAGCAGAGGTTTGCGCTTCTCCTTCGACAGCCTGGGAAAAGAATTTCAGGTTGCCGGGCCCGACGTGACCTGCAGCTTGTCGTTCACTTCCGAAGCTACCTCGCTGCTGTCGGATCCTTTTGTTTCGCGCACCCTGCCGGATAGCGAACGCGCCAAGCTGGACGGACCCGCGACCATCGCCGACGACAACCTGCAGATCGCGGTGTTCAACGGCTCAGCCTGGGATCTGCGGGAAATTACCGTGACCCTGACCATCGTTCGTAAGAGTGATGCGACCCCCGCTATGAACGGAACCGGCAAACTGCTGCCGGCGGCGGCAATTGAATCCATCGCGCCCGCCGCGAAACACTCCGACCAGAGCGTGCTTTATCACATCAAGGGCACAGCGGGCCCGATGAGTAATGCCGTCTTCCGCGCGCCGTTGGGACTGACGATTGCTCCGGAGCAGGAGTGGCACTGGGCGATTGTGGAAGCGAAGGGAATCCCCCCGAAAGCGGAGTGAGGGCGGGCGACTAGAAGCAACCTCAAGTTACGGTGTGATCTCAAACACTACCCCGCCGATCTTAGGGCTGCCATAGAGCGTCGAGCCATATAGCTTGCCTTGATCGGACCAGTTTGAGATTGGCCGATTCCATGCCAGACATTTTCCGACCCGTCAGTTGAAAATGCTTCAGTCCCCAAGGCACGGGGTGAGTCTAGTTCTCAACCGCGCCGGAGTCTGTGACGGTTGAACAACCCCGCCCAAGGAGAGCTTGGGGCGGGGCACCCTCCAGGGTTGCTTGCTACTCGCTGCTTAGCGTGCTAAGTGGATTGAGGCGCGGAGCGCTACTTTAGAACCCCTTTGGGGACCGTTTCCGTTCTTCCGCTCTTCAGGCCGCAATACGCTGCGTCCAGTATCTCCTGGTTCTGCCAGCCTTCTTCGCCGGGCACGGGGAACTTAGCTCTGCCTTCGACTGCGGCTGCGAACATATCTACCTGGCGGGCGTAGGCCTGCGTGTTTGAGACAGTCTCTGTCTCGACTAATCCCCCGGCGCGCCAGAGTTGTAACTGGATCGGCCGTTCGACGTTGAGCGCGTCGTCGGCTCGCAGGGTACCCGCGTTTCCGACGAATTCGATCGGCGTGCGGTAATCGGCGCGGGCGGAGACCATGACTGTCCCCAGGGTTCCGCGAGAAAACTCCAGCGTAAGCACCGCGGCTGCTTCGACGTCTCCGGAGTCGGCGTCTGACTTACCTTGCGCGGTGACTCGCACTACTTCATCCTGCAGGATGTAGCGGAGCGCGTCGACGCAGTGGACGCCCACGTCGGCGATGGGGCCACCTCCGGCGAGCGCGGCGTTATTGATCCAGGTGCGAGGGTGGTTGCCGACGGAGTAAGAAAACTCTGAGCGCGCGAAGATCACCTTTCCCACTTGACCTGCGGCAATGCGGTCGCGCAAGCGGGCGGTGCTTTCTTCAAAGCGAAAGACCTGGGCGACTCCGAGCAAGACGTTGGCCTTGCGCGCGGCTTCCACCATGTGGCGACATTCAGCGGCGTTCATGCCCATTGGCTTCTCGCAAAGCACTGGCTTGCCGGCTTCGACGGCAGTCAAGACATCGGCGACGTGCATCGCGTTCGGAGTGGCCACGAAAACTGCATCGACTTCCGGCGACCGGCAGAGTTCCGCGGCAGAAGCGAAAGCGTGAGGAATGTTGTATTCCCGAGCCGAGGCTTGCGCTTGGTTCAGATCGCGGCGGGAAAGCGCGGCGACCCGGCACTGATTCGCCAGGGCAAATCCCGGCATCAGGCGCCTGACGGCGTGGAGTCCGAAGCCAACGATGCCGAAGCGGATCATGGCACAGAGCAGAAAGCAACTGAGCGGTGGGAAAGCACCGCGTTCATTTGACGAGCGTCAGCGACGTGGGCGGCGATCCCACCGTGGTAGAGAAGGATCCCTTGGTCAGATCACCGGTCTTCGAATCTATGGTGAACTCCTCAATGTCTTTACCAGCCTGGTCCATGACAAAAAGGAAATGCCCGTTCGGCTCCAGTTCGATGAGCAGGGGACCGGTTCCTCCGGTATAAGGCGAGTTATCGAGTTCGGTAAGAATGCCGTTCGAATCGACCGAATATCCGGATATGTTGTCGGAAGTTTGATTCGCGACATACAGAAACTTGCCGGTTGGGTCAAAGGCCGAGGAAAACGGATTCGTGCCAGTTACAAAAGGAGATTCCGGAATGTTGGTCAGCGCGCCGGTGCTGGAATCGATGGCAAGAACCGAGATCGTGCTATCCAGTGAATTGGCGACATAGAGAAAATGTTCGCCCGAGTCGACAGTCAGACCGGAAGGTCCGCGACCTACCAGGACCGGCGATCCGATCGGCTGCAACACTCCTGAACTCACGGAAAAAGCGGATACGGTCGTGAGGTTGGGATTCGTGACATACAGAAACTTCCCCGACGGCGTGAGCGTCATGGTGACCGGGCCGTTGTTGGCCGGGAAGGGCGATCCAGCAACCTCTTTCAGGGCGCCGCTGCCGGGGTCGATGGCGTAGCTGGAAATATTGTTGGAGCCCTGATTGGCCGCAAACAGAAATCCACCGGAAGGATCGATGACCAGGGCGGTGGGATTGGAGCCCGCGTTGAACCTGGGCAGCACTTCGACCAGCGAGCCGGAACGAGGATCGACGGTGAAGAGCGAAATATCCGCTTCTCCCTGGTTGGCGGCGTAGGCGAATTTCCCGGTGGGATCGACCACCACCGAGGTAGCCGAGGGTCCGGCGGCAAACGGAGCGCCGAAAACACCGGAAATCTTGCCCGAATCGGTGAAGTGAAAAGCGGCGATCTGATTCACGGTCGGCAAACTTACGTATGCCGTGTGGGTGGAACTACCGCAGCCAAGTAACCCGGCCAGCGCGAAGGATATCGCCAGCAGGGATAATCCTTTGGTTGGCATCATTGAGCCCTCTCCCAAGAAAAACGATTGCTCGCGCGGGTTGCGGCGATTGGCACCGAACCTCATCGGCCAAACCGGTAAACCAGGCCGGTGGAGACGCGCACATTGCTCTCATTGGCGGCGAAGGTGTGAGTGCTCACGTAGTCCACCTGCACCAGGCGGAAAGCGAAGTGCGGGGTGATGGTGCGATCCACGCCGCCGCCGAACAGAAGCGAGCGTCCGATGCTGGTATCTCCCCCCGTCGGCGTCACGTGATCCCGCGCTTTGCCGAAGAAAAAACGGCCGAAATACGTCATTTTGCCGCGTGGTACGGCAACCTGCGGCCCGATCAGAAAATTGTAAAGCTGAATTTCAGAAGCGTAGTGTCCGCTGATGTCAGCGGCCACGCTCAGGCTCTTGAACAAGTGGTAACTGGCGCCGACGTTCCAGCCGTTCATGTTGGAGTTATCGGTGAAGCCGATGGTCCTGCTGTCGAAGCGCATGTAGGAGTATCCGGCGAAGACCTCCGCCTGCGCGGGCTTTTGCGCCGTTTGTTGCGCCCGGCAAGGCAGGATAGCCAGCGTGATCATCAATCCCAGACCGCAAAGGAAGCGGAGTTGCCGCTCCGGCCACGCTCCCGCGTGCCAGCGGGTGCGGGTGGAATGAGTTGGCTGGCTTGGCAACTTGGCAGGGCGTGCTAGGGCGCTTGGATCTGGTCTCATGCTCGGCTGTTTGGATCGGTTCGGATTCCCGGAACGCCAGCCTCTCGGCCAGGATCGGGCCCGGGCTCTTTTACTATGATGCTTTGACGCGAATGGCTAGCATACACTACCCGCCAAAAACTTACATAAATACGAAACCGGATAGAAGTTGCGTGCTGGTGACCGGTGGCTGGATTCTTACGCGATGTGTCGCGGCATTTCTGCGAAGCTGGCTGGATCTGCTTCGTCGTCACTCCAGTGAAAGCCAAGCTCCGTGCTGCTATTGACTTGGGAACGCTCGACACCTAACATGCCGAGCACGCAGCGATTTTCCCACCGCAATGACTGGCCAAGTCCTTGGGCACTATCGGGTCCATGAAGAAATCGGCTCCGGCGGTATGGGCGAAGTCTACCGCGCCAGCGATGACCGGTTGGGCCGCGATGTTGCCATCAAATTCCTGAAGTCCTCTCTGGCCCATGATCAGGACCGGCTGCGGCGTTTTGAACTGGAGGCGCGGGCCGCCGCCGCTCTCAATCATCCCGGCATCGTCGCCATTTATGACATTGGAGTGTACGAGGGGCGGCCGTTTATCGTCTCCGAGCTGTTGCACGGACAGACGCTCCGGCACCGGCTCCGAGAGGGCAGGATCGTTCTCCGCCATGTGTCGGAGTATGCGATTCAGATTGCAGAGGGACTGATGGCCGCACACGAGCGGCACATTGTTCATCGCGATCTGAAGCCTGAAAATCTGTTTCTCACCAAAGATGGCCGGGTGAAAATCCTGGACTTCGGGATCGCCAAACTCAGCTTGCCGGTCGAGCAAGCGAGTGGCACCAGTTCGGTGGCCGCCATGACGACTCAGACCCGTACCGGGTCGGTGTTGGGAACGGTGGCCTACATGTCCCCGGAGCAGTTGCGCGCGAAAGTTGTGGATCACCGCAGCGACATCTTCAGTTTCGGCGCCATTCTCTACGAGATGCTGACCAATAAACGGGCCTTCTCCGGCGAGACGGAAGTGGACACCATGACCGCCGTGCTGCGCGAAGATCCACCGGAAATGACGGTCATTCGCCAGGACGTTCCAGCGGCTTTTCAAAAGATTGTTCAGCACTGTCTGGAGAAAGAGCCGGAGAACCGTTTTCAGTCGGCGCGGGACTTGAGCTTTGCCCTAAGCACTACGTCCGGTTTGCAAACCGGAAAGATAACGACGGCCGAGGCTAAGGCGCGGCGAGCATGGAAGAAGCGGGCAGCGGTAGCAGCCATCGCTTTAGCGGTGGCCGCGGTCGGAGTGTGGATTGGTTTTGCCATGCGGCCGGCGGAAGCACTGGTCTATAAGCGTCTTACCTTCGAGCGGGGCACGGTTTATTCCGCGCGCTTTACCGCGGATGGGCGCTCAGTAGTGTATGCCGCCGCCTGGAACGGCAAGCCGCTGCAGCTCTATTCCACGCCGGTGGATGCGCTGCTGGCGCGTCCACTCGATTTTCACTCTGCTTATCTGCTGGGTGTCTCACACTCCAATCAACTGGCCGTAGAACTGAATGCGCTGCATGGTTCGAACCTGGAGTTCATCGACGGGACGCTGGCACGCGCGCCGCTAGCGGGAGGCGCCCCGCGGGAAATTCTGGTGAACGTGCCCTGGGCTGATTGGGACGCCAAAGACGGGCTGGCCGTGGATCACTTCGCCGGCTCGCGCAGCCGGCTGGAATATCCCATTGGCCATGTGCTGTATGAAACTGCGGGCGCGATTAGCAACATTCGGTTCTCTCCCAGTGGGGATCGCATCGCTTTTATCGATCATCCTTCTCAATGGGATGACCGCGGGTCGGTGTGCATAGTTGATCTGGCCGGGCACAAGACGAACTTGTCGCCGGAGTGGGCGTCCGTGGCAGGGCTGGCGTGGAACCCGCACAGCGGCGAGGTCTGGTTCACCGCGGCCAAGGAGGGGATAAGCCGGGGGTTGTGGGCCGTGAGCACCTCAGGGAAATTGCGGCAGGTCCTCAGCGTGCCCGGAAGCCTCAACTTGCAGGATATTTCCTCCGATGGCCGGGCGCTGCTAGCCATGGGCAATGAGCGCGTCGCGATGGAGATTGCCGGCAAGGATAAGGATCGAGCGCAGGACCTTTCCTGGTATGACTGGACCCTGGCCAAGGACATTTCGCACGATGGCCAATGGGTTTTATTCGAAGAAAGCGGGGAGCCGACCGGTTCCACTTACGCCGTGGCAGTCCGCCGAGTTGACGCCTCGGCGCCCATTCGGCTGGGCGACGGCAGCGCCGGAGGTCTATCGCCGGACGGAAAGTGGGCGCTTGCGCTCCTACCCGGCCCTCCGCAGCGAGTCGTGCTTCTACCCCTTGGTCCGGGACAACCGCGCGACCTCGCCTTACCAGGCATCGAGCATGTGGAGAATGGATTCCTGCGTTTTCTCCCCGACGGTAAACGGATTCTCTTCTGCGGGAATGAGCCCGGACGCCGAGGCCGAACCTATGTGCAGGACCTGTCCGGTGGCCGGCCTCGCCCAGTGACTCCCGAGGGCGAGCAGAGCTTGATTGTCTCGCCGGATGGCAAATACCTGGCGGGATGGGGCAACCGACTGAGGGAGATTCACCTCTATCCAGTGGACGGGGGCGAGTCACGAACACTTCCCGTGCTGCCGCGAGACTTTCAGCTGGTGCAGTGGTCGGGCGACGGAGCTTCTCTCTATCTCGCCACCAACGGGGAGGTTCCCCTTAGCATTTACAGCCTTAGTATTTCCAAGGGTACGCTGCTGCTGCTACGCGAGGTCGCCCCCCTGGGCCAGGCGGGTGTGGTTAGCATCGATCCCGTGGTCGTTAATGCCGACGCCTCAGAATTCCTGTACAGCTATCTGCAGGACTTGTCCGATCTCTACGTAGTTTCAGGGTTGAAATAAGCCTAGTCGAGCCGTCCATCGAAGTGCCCGCTGACGTAGTGGAAAAAGATCGAAGTTGAAGTGTGTCCCTCGGGCAGAGCATCGCGATAGTGCGGCAACTGAGCGCCACGATACAAGAGTCCATCGCCGATTGCCTGAAAGACGGCGACTGTGCCCGCCGAAGTCTCCAAGCGGAGCGGCCACGGAGTCTCACGCAGTGGCTCCGGCGAGTAGTCCAGGCACAGGCTGATACTGAATTCGCACTGCTCGCGGTCAATGTGCTTCTCGAGTTCGGCTCCGCTCAGATAGGACGCCAGGTAAACGTAGGAGGGCTTGACCGGCTCGCCGGCCAGGGCGGAAACCGCGCTCGTCAACTGCTGATGAAAGAAGCAGGCAACGCTTTCGTTGTGCGCCACATAACGCCGGGGACTTTGATGATCGCCCAAGGGGAGGGTACCGGTGCGGATTCGATGCCGGTAATAACGGCGCAGCGCCCCAATGTGAAAAGGATGAATCAGCCCTGCCACCGGCGCGTAACCGTTGGCCTGAAACATGCGAGCGCATTGGGCGGTGGCGGTCTTCCATTGCTCACCGGCTCGCCCCAGCTGATCTTCCTGCACCAGAATTCCGGCGCGTTGCAAAATGGCGCGTAAACGGGGCGAAAGCGATGCCGGTGGCGGAGTATTGGGACTGATGTTCTCGACCCTGGCGGCCAATTCGGATCCGAGCCAGAAGGGCAACATGGCGCGGGTCGCCGGGTCACGAGCCCAGGCGATCGGGCTCTCCCAGGTAAATTGCTCCAGCAAGCGAATCTGAGGGGCGACCTCTGCGGGCAGAACTCCATCGCGAGCCAGGACGCAGTCCGGATTCCTTACCACGCGGTCCGACAACGCTTCGCCATTATCCGCCAGCATGCGAGTCGGAACCAGGTGAGTGGGCTGCTCGTCAAGCAGGCAGAAAAAGCGGGAGGCCGGAAGCGCCAACGCGGAAGATTGCCGTGGCTGGGCCTCCGCAAGCCATTGGGCGATTCGTTCCGGCCAGCGATCATCGCTTACTGATGCAACCATCCGTTCACCGTAAAACGGCTGTCGCAGAATGCTTTCGACACGCAATCTACCGGCGTAATCTCGTGCACAAGCGAACTGGGAAAGAAAACCATCTGGTTCTGTTGCGGTGTGATCGACCAGTATCGAGCGTCAGCCGCATACCGGTCGTTCTCTGGTCCCGACTCGTAGATTCGCAGCTCGCCTCCGCGAAAAGCCTTCGGCTCACGATGGAAGAAATAAACGAAGGTCAACTGTCGCGACGCAATCTGGCTATGAGCGTTGTCACTATGGCGGCGAAAGAAATCGCCGTCCTGGCTGGCAGTGATTTGAACCTCGAACCTGGACGGAGCGAAAGACGGGCACCCCAGTTTCTCGAAGATCCTGGGAAGGCAGTTCTGAATGCGTTCCGCCATCAATTCCTGTTGTCCATCCAAATTCATCAGCACCAGAGATCGGCGGGTCTCGAAGTTGGTTGCGCTGGCCTCCATTCCAGGCGAGAGGACCTCGCTGACCCGGAAGTCAGGCTCATGCGCCAAGGTGAAGTTCAGAAGAGCAGTGACTTCCTGGGGCGCAAGGAACTCATCCAGAACCACGGCATGAGCGGGACTCGCTGCCGGGCGCTCCCGCAGCCAGACCTCGTGCAAGCCGTGAATTGCCTGGGGGCACCGTGGATAGGATTGAATAGGATTCAGACCGGGAGGATTCGGAGACGGTCCCGGCGGGCGTGGAGCATCCCCGGGCGACGGCACGGAGGGCGGAGATCCGAGGCTCCATTGACTCTGGTCCCGGACGCTCAGGATCTTGCCCAAAACCTCACTTCCCAGGACGCCAAAGGCGCGCTGCGCCACGATTTCTCCCACGGCGCAATCGATGGTCGCGCGGACGGCCTCGGCCAATTCCGAGTTTCCCGCAATCTTCTCTTGGGTGAGGCGAAGGAGGACGGATAGAAGTTCCTTCTCGCGCGAGCTTAGCACGCGCTCATCCTGGGCGAGCACAGCAGAGACTTCATGGAGCATTTCCTTCATTGCCATGGCGAAGACCTCCTCAAAGAGCGAGTCTTATGCGCCGACAATTGGGAAAGCGACGGGGAAGTGCAGCCTAGCAGAAAACTGCCTCCCTAGTAAATGTTTTTTGGGGGATTTGCCGTATGGACGTTGCCGGCCTACTTGGTTGCCATGGCCCCGACCAGAGATTGAAAAACCTTAAAGCCGTCGCTTCCCCCGAGTTCGACTTCACTTGAGCGCTCAGGATGCGGCATCATTCCCATCACGTTGCGGCCTGGACTGCAAATGCCGGCAATGTTTTCCAGTGAGCCATTCGGATTAGCCGCTGGGGTTATTTCTCCGGACGGGGTGCAGTAACGGAAGACAATGCGGTGCTCGCGCTGCAGATCGGCAAGCGTGGTCTGGTCGCAGAAATAGTTGCCGTCCATGTGTCCAATGGGAATGGTCAGGACTTCGCCCTGGCGGCACGCATTGGTAAATGGAGTGTCGGTGGTTTCCACGCGCACGGGCACTGCCTTGCAGACGTATTTCAAACCCACATTGCGCATCAGGGCGCCCGGCAGCAGCCCGGATTCGCACAATATCTGGAACCCATTGCAGATTCCCAGGACGACGCCCCCGCCAGCCGCGAACTTACGCACCGAATCCATCACCGGCGAAAAGCGCGCTATTGCCCCAGTGCGAAGATAATCTCCGTAGGCGAACCCGCCCGGCACGATGATGGCGTCGCAGTTTTCCAGGTCATGCGATTCGTGCCACAAGAACGTAACCGGCTGCTTGGCTACCTGTTGGATCGTCCAATAGGCATCGTAGTCACAGTTGGAACCGGGGAAGATGATCACGCCGAATTTCATCCGTGCTGCCTCAAGGGAAGGGATCAACGTCAGTTTATCATGGGTTTTTTACTTCCGGTCCGGCATCTAACCACCATGGATTTCGGCGATCACGTTCAGTTGACGGGGAGCGCCCTCAAGCACTGGATGATCGCCCAGGTGCAGGATTGCGCGGCAGTGGGGATTCTCTGGTTGGCCGGCCTGTATTTTCTAGGGGTTCCTTGGGCGCCGCTGTGGGCGGTGCTGGCTGCGGCTTTTCAAGTCATTCCACACTTAGGTCCGATATTGGGATTGATGGGACCAGTTCTGGCTGCCGCCCTGCATTGGGGCGACTGGATGCATCCTCTGTATGTGTTGATTATGTATGCCGGCATTGTGATGATCGATGGGTTTCTGCTCCAGCCCTACATCATGAAGCGGGTGGCCAAGGTGCCCATTTGGGCGTCGATCCTGGCGCCGATTGTGCTGGGCATCGTGATTCCGTTCTGGGGAGTGCTGCTGGCGCCGCCGCTGCTGGCGGTGGTGTATGCCTATAAAGCGCGAGCCGTAGGTCTCCGGTAGCGACGCAGCCTGCTGCGTCGATGCGGCTAGAGTCCGGTTCCGACGCGGCAG
>Ga0335077_10003362_pt1 | contig 19302 bp, 18 predicted proteins | sample Lox_Sample_31_FD_207151 | JGI IMG/M metagenome (GOLD analysis project Ga0335077, IMG submission 207151) | Soil microbial communities from Loxahatchee National Wildlife Refuge, Florida, United States - Lox_Sample_3.1 | ecosystem: Environmental > Terrestrial > Soil > Wetlands | place: USA...
TGCAGGATCCGCGCGCCCTTGCCGAGCGCCTGCGACTCGGCGATCGCGCGCGCGAGCCACGCCTTCGCCGCCCGCGCCGCGGGCTCGAGTGACTCGCCGCGCGCGAGCCGCGCGGTGATCGCCGCCGACAGCGCGCAGCCCGTGCCGTGCACGGCTCCCACGTCGGCGCGCTCGCCGCGCAGCCATACGCCGGCCGCGCCCCGCGCCGCCAGGTAGTCGTCGGCCGGGCCGTCCGCGTGGCCGCCCTTCACCAGCACCGCCTCTGCACCCAGCTCGAGGAACGCGGCTGCAGCGCGCACGGGGTCGGTCTCGCCCACGAGCGCCTCGGCCTCGGGCAGGTTCGGCGTGACGAGCGCAGCGCCGTCGATGAGCCGCTCGACCAGGTTCCCGAGCGCGCGCTGCTCGAGCAGGAACGAGCCGTCGCTCGCGCGGAACACCGGGTCGACCACGCGCGGGATCGGAAAGCGGTCGAGCACGCCCGCGACCGACAGCACGATGTCGTCGGTCGCCAGCATGCCGAGCTTCAGCGCCTGCGGGCGCATGTCGCCGAGCAGCGCGATCAGCTGCTCCGCGACCACGCTCGGGAACACGGGACTCGTGCGCTTCACGCCGACGGTGGTCTGCACGGTGAGCGCCGTGGGCACGGCCATGCCGTGCACGCCGTGCAGCGCGAACACCGAGAGGTCCATCTGGAGCCCGGCGCCGCCGGTCGGGTCCGACCCCGCGATCGTGAGCGCCGCTGCTATGCGTGCGGCCCCGGCTTGGGCGCCATGAACGTGAGCACCACGCAGCGCGTGCGCGCCGCGTTCGCGATGCCGTGCACCTCGCCCGACGCAGCCAGCACCGCCTCGCCCGCGCCGAGCTCCTGCTCCTTGCCCGCGACGTGCACGCGCGCCTTGCCTTCCAACACCACGTACACCTTGTCGCAGCCCTCGTGCGCGTGCGGCTTCTGGCTCTGGCCGGGCTCCATGCAGTACACGTCGAGGAAGAAGCGCTCCGTCTGGAACAGGCCGACCTTGCGCAGCTTCTCGGGCGAGAACGCCCAGACCGACGAGTCCCAGCGCACGACCTTCATCAGGGCGTGTTCACCCACTCGATGTTGGTGCCGAGCACCGGCGGCGCCTCGGCGTTCAGCAGCGACAGCTTGCGCGCGACGCGGCCCGCGATGGCGCGGAACTCCTGCGCCGCGGCCGAGTCGGGCGCCGCGACGACCGTGGGCTTGCCGGCGTCGCCCGCGGCCACCACGTCGGGCTGCAGAGGCACGCGGCCGATCACGTCGGTGTCGAGCTCGCGCGCCGCGCGCTCCGCGCCGCCTTCACCGAAAAGTGTATGGCGCTTGGAGCAGCCGTCGCACTCGAACCACGCCATGTTCTCGACGATGCCGAGCACGGGCACGTTCACCTTGCGGAACATCTGCAGGCCCTTGCGTGCGTCGATGAGCGCCACTTCCTGCGGCGTCGTCACGATCACCGCGCCCGCGAGCGGCGCGGTCTGGCAGATGGTGAGCGCGGCGTCGCCCGTGCCGGGCGGCAGGTCGAGCACCAGGTAGTCGAGCTCGCCCCACTTCACGTCGGACAGGAACTGCCGGATGATCCCGTGCACCATCGGCCCGCGCCAGATCACCGGCGCGTTCTCGCCGGCGAGGAAGCCGATCGACATCAGCTTGAGCCCGTAGCTCATGAGCGGGTGGATCTTCTTGTCGGGCGTGACCTGCGGCCGCCCGGCGATGTGCAGCATGAGCGGGATCGACGGCCCGTACACGTCGCAGTCGAGCACGCCGACCTTCGCGCCCGTCTCGGCCAGCGCGAGCGCCAGGTTCACGGCGACCGTGGACTTGCCCACGCCGCCCTTGCCGCTCGCCACCGCGATCACGTTGCGCACGTCCTCGAGCCCCTCGGGGCGCGAAGCGTGCGTCGAGCCGCGCGTCTCGGCGGTCATGCGCACGTCCACGGACGTGACGCCGGGCAGCTTGGCCACGGCCTCCCGCGCCTCGCCCTCGAAGCGCTCCTTCACCGGGCAAGCAGGCGTCGTCAGCTGGATCGCGAACGAGACCTTGCCGCCGTCGATCTTCATGTCCTTCACGAAGCCCAGATCGACGATCGAGCGCTTGAAGTCGGGGTCCTGGATCGGCCGCAGGGCGTCGAGAACCTGGCGTTCGGTGAGCTGGCTCATGGGCCCTCCTCGGGCTCTGGCGTTCGCGTGAGGCGTCGTATGAGAACATACCCCCGTGCCAAAATCCCGCGCGGGGGTCGCGAAGGCGAGCGCGTCGTATGAGCGGATCTGGGCCGTCGTGCGCCGGATTCCCGCCGGACGCGTGGCGACTTACGGGCAAGTCGCGCGCATCGCACGACTTGGAGGCGCCGCGCGGCTCGTCGGTTACGCGCTGCACGCGCTGCCCGATTCGAAGCACGGCGTGCCCTGGCAGCGCGTCTTGAATGCGCAGGGGCGCGTCTCGGTGCGCGGTTTCGCAGGCGCAGAACAGGTGCAACGGCGCCTGCTGGAGCGTGAGGGCGTCCGGTTCGATAAGAGGGATCGCGTCGACCTCCAGCGCTACGGCTGGAAGAAAGGCTGAGCGTTGGCGGATCTGTCGGAACGCGAGTCGAAACACCTGCGCGCCGTGCGCGCCACCCAGCGCCGGTTCGCCGCCGCGGGGGTCGTGCTGGTGTTGCTCGGCGCGGCCTACGTCACGTGGGGCGTGCTGCACTTCAACCCGCACGGAGACCCGCGCGTGGACCCGGGCTTCGACGGCCCGGTCGCGAAGCTGGCGTTCCTGTTCGACCGCGGGCTGGAGAAGATCGACAACACCACGCCACAGACACCGACCGAGGCGTTCCTCTTGCACGCGCTGTCGCGCAACATGCAGTTCTCGACGGGCGTGATGGTCATGCTGATGCGGATCTTCCTGGGCCTGTTCACCCTGGTGACGGGCCTGCTCACGATGACGGTGGTGGTGGAGCGCGGGCGGCTCTTGCGGGTGATCAAGCGCCTCGAGGAGTGACCCGTGGCGAAGCGGCTGCGGTTCGGTCTGTGGTACGACTTCCGCAACCCGCCGCAATGGCGCCAGGACCCGGCCGCGCTCTACGAGGGCATCTTCGCGCAGATCGCGCGCGCCGAAGCGCTGGGCTGGGACGACGTGTGGCTGTCCGAGCACCACTTCATCGCCGATGGCTACACGCCGTCCATGCTGCCGCTCGCCTGCGCGATTGCGGCGCGCACGAAGCAGCTCGAGATCGGCACGAGCGTGCTGCTCCTGCCGCTGCACGACACGCTGCGCGTCGCCGAGGACGCGGCGACCGTCGACGTGGCGTCGAACGGGCGCTTCCAGCTGGGCGTGGCGGGCGGCTACCGGCGCGGCGAGTTCACGGGCTTCGGCGTGCCCAGAGGCGAGCGCGCCGCGCGCATGGAAGAAGCGGTGCCGCTCCTGCGCCGGCTGTTCGCCGGCGAGACGGTCACGCTGCACGGCCGGTTCCACCATTACACCGAAGTGTGTCTGACGCCGCTGCCCGTCCAGGCGCGCCCGCGCATCTGGCTGGGCGGCTTCAGCGAGCCCGCGGTGCGGCGCGCGGCCCGGCTCGGCGACGGCTTCATCGCCACCGGCCCGGTCGTGGCGCTGGTCGACGTGTGGCGGCGCGAGCTGGCGCGCCTGGGCCGCGACCTGGCGACGCAGCAGCTGGCGTCGGGAATCACGTGGTGCCTCGTCGCGCGTGATCCCGAGCGCCGCTGGCGCGAGGCCGAGCCGCACTTCCTGTATCAGCTCAACCTGTACGCGCAGTGGTTCGGCGAAGCGGGAATGAGCGTGGCGACCACCGCGCGGACCGGCGCCGATCTGAAGGCGCGCGGCGTGCTGATCGTGACGCCGGAGCAGGCCGCGGAGGCGATCCGCCAGTACCTCTCGCTCCTGCCCGTCGACCGCTTCTACGGCTGGACGCTTCCGCCCGGGCTGCCGCCGGAGTGGGCGGACGAGCACCTCGAGCTCATGGCGCGCGAGGTCATGCCACACTTTCGTGTGTAGCGGGTGCGCCTAGGGAATCTGGGCCTTGAAGAACGCCGAGAGGTCCGCACCCGAGACGTGCTCGGAGATCTGCTCCACGCGGTCGGTCGTGACCGCGCCGCCCTCGGTGACCAGCACGCGCGCCACGTCGTCGAGGCTCCGGCGGCCTTGCGTGGCACCGCGAATCCTGCCGTCGAGCGCGTGCAGCGCGGTGAGGGCACGCGCGGTGCCGGCGCCCGACACCGACTTCGAGCGCAGGTGCGCGGCTTCCTGGCCGCGCAACGCCTGGGTCTCGTAGGCGCGCTGCAGGCGCTCGGGCGAGATCGTGTGCGAGCGCGCCAGCAGCTCGAGCGAGTAGTACTGCGCGAGGCCCTCGATCGCCCAGTCGCCGTCGAAGCCGGGCCGCAGGCCGAGCGCCACGTGCATGACCTCGTGCAGGAGCGGGCTCGGGCCGTCCTCGGTGATGAGCGGCCGGTGCGCGTGGATGAAGAGCGAGCCCGGGCCGGACAGGCCGCCGCGCCACATCGGGTCGTACGCCGACACGATGGTGAGCCGGTCCGGCAGCGTGCCGAGCACCCCGCGCAGCGTCGGCAAGGTCCAGCGCAACAGCGCCAGCATGTCCTCGCGGCGCACGCCCATCCCGCGCGGCCCCGCGACGGCGACCTTCACGCCCGCGACGTCCTCGCGCAGCACGCCGAGATCGCCGGCGATCATCCAGCCCGTCGGCCGCGCGAAGCGCTGGCGCGGGTGGTTCACGCGGTATTCCCCGGAACGCAATTTTGCGTAGGGCGTGACGATCGACCAGCTCTCGGGCAGGCGCACGAGCAGGCGCGTGCGCGAGCGGGCGCCCACGGTGACGCGCGCGCGCGCGGGCGGCACGAGGTCCTCGCCGCGGAAGATCGCCCACGTCTTCGCGCAGCGCGCATCGTAGCGGCGCGCATCGCGGAGGTGGTCGATGCGGAAGATGTAGCTGAGCTTTCCGCCGGTGCGCGGCGGCGTCCAGGTCACGTGCGCGCCCTCGGTCTTCACGTCGCCGTCGCCGCGAAACAACAGGTGGCGCTTCGGGTCGATGCGAAAGCGCAGCCAGTGCACGTGCTCGGCGCCTTTGCCGAGCTCGAGCGTCACGTGCGCCGCGCGCTCCGTCGGGACGATCAGCGCCTCGACGTGGAAGTCGTAGTGGGAGCCGTGCGCCGGTGCGGGTGCGGGCGCCGGCGCGGGCTGCGGCGGCGCGGCGGGCGAGGGCGGCGCGCCGGCGGCTCCGGCACCGCGTGCGAACAGCGCGGCGAAGAGCGCCGCCGCCAGCCGAGACCGCTTCACGCCAGCGCGCCTCCGCGCGCGCGCTTCGCGATGTCGCGGCCGAGCGCCAGGCGGTCGGCCCAGGGCATGTCAGGGCGCACTCGGCGGTCGACCTCCTCGAGCCGCGGCACGAGGCCGGCGCGGTTCGCGAGTTGGATCGCCAACCCCGGCCGCGCATTCAGTTCGAGCACGAGCGGGCCGCGCGCGGCGTCGACCACCACGTCGGCGCCCACGTAGCCGAGCTCGGTCTGGTCGCTCGCGCGCACGGCGATCTCGAGCACGCGTTCGAACTCGGGCACCCGGCGCGCGCGCACGGCGCGCTGCGTGTCGGGATGCACGTCGACGCTGCGGCCGCTCTGCACCGCGAAGTTCGTCGTGCCGGAGTCGAGCTCGATGCCCACGCCCACGGCGCCTTGGTGCAGGTTCGCTCGCCCGCGCGAGCCGCGCGTGGGCAGCCGCGTCATCGCCATGACCGGCACGCCGCGAAACACCACGACGCGCACGTCGGGCACGCCTTCGGTCGCGATGTCGGCGAAGCCCTCGTGCGCCACGAGCCGCTCCTCGGCGAACGCCACGTCGGGCTGGCCGCCGAGCGCATACGCGCCCGAGATGATGCTCTCCGAATGGTAGGAGAGCGCGCGCCGGTCGAGCCACACGCCGCCCGTGCGCAAGAACCAGTCGCCGTCGCGCTGCAGCAGGACCATCACGCCGTTGCCCATCGCGCCGTGCGCGGGCTTGATCACGAACGACGCCGCGCCGTCGAGCGCGGCCAGCATGCCGCGCACCTCCGAGTGTGTGCGCGCGACGGCGAGCACCGGTGCCGTGGCGATCCCGGCTTCGCGCAACAGGCGCTTCGTCTCGAGCTTGTCGTCCACGCTCGGGTAGTGCTCGCGCTCGTTCCAGCGCGAGGTGTACACACCATTGCGTCGATTGATGCCGAGTACGCCCAGCGCGCGCAGCCGGCCCGCCAGGCTCACGTGGGCTCGTCCTCGCGCGCGCGCGCCAGGCTGCGGAAGCGCCACAGCTCCGCCAGGCGATAGCCGGTGTAGCCGCCGATCCACACGAGCACGCCCATCACCGACAGCACGAGCTCCGGGAAGCCGAACATCAGGTGCTCGAGCGCCGCGATGCGAAAGATCGGGTACACGCACACCGCTGCCGCGGTCGACAGCGCGAGCCGCTGCACCGCCGACGGCAGGCCCTCTTCCGCGGTCGTGATCGAGAAGCGCTCGATCAGCATCGTCATGATGACGACGGGGAAGAGCACGCTCGCGAACAGGTCCTTCACCTCGTATGTGCGCCCGAGCAGCGAGTGCGCGGTGATCGCGAGCACCACGATGCAGAGCAGCACGCCGAGCCGCGGCACGAGCAAGAGCTGCAGCCGCTCGAGCAGCAGCCGCGAGAACACGCCGAGCACGATCACCGAGCCCACCAGCCCGAGCCCCAGTCCGAGCGGCAGCTCGCGCAGCGCCAGCGAGATGAGCAGAGGCATGAACGTGCCGAACGTGCGCACGCCGATCAGGTTGCGGATCACCGCAATGATCAGCGCGCCGATCGGGAACACGAGCAGGATGCGCAGCGCCTGCTGCGAGCCCACCGGTAGCCGGTACAGCGAGATCGCCGCGAGCACCGGGTTCGACGGCACCATGAACGACGCGACTTCCTCCGCGCGCAGCGACTCGCGCAGGATGCGGTAGCGGTACGACATGGCGTCGACGCCGGTCTCCTCGACGAGCGTCGAGATGCCGCTGCGCAAGAGCACCACGTCGGCCGGCCGCGCGCCGAAGAAGCCGAGCGACGGCGACAGCGACAGCCACTGCCCGCCGAGCCACGCCTCGGCCCACACGGTCTCCTTGCCGTTCTTCGTGGGCGTGAGATGCAGCCCCGCGGCGATGCGCGCGGGGAAGCCCGCCGCGCGCAACAGCGCCACGAGCAGGCGCGCCTTGCCGACCTGGCTGCCCTCGCCGGCGGCGAGCGTGATGAGCGCGTCGTCGCTGCCCGAGCTCGCGGTGAGGACCTCGTCGGTCACGTACGCGAGCAGCGTGCGCATCTGGCCGAGCGGGTCGCTCGGGTTGGGCGGCGCCACGTTCGCGAGCAGCTCGCGCACCTCGGGCGCGTCGATCGGGAAGCGCGCCGACGCCTTCAGGTACGCCTCGGCGATCTCGGGCGGCGGCTGCTGCGACAGGTCGGTCGGCAGCGGCAACGGCCGCTCCGAGAGCTGCACGCGGAAGGCGTGCGTCAGGTTGTGGACGCCGTCGAACTTGCCGCTCCACACGCCCGTGCGCTGGCCGCTCTTCTCGGTGCGGATCGTGAACACGAGCCGGTCCGTGGTCTGGCGCTCGTCGAAGATCTCCTGCTGCTGATCGGTGTCGGGCAGCGCGGCGCGCACGCTGCCGCGCGAGCCCGAGCCGCGCGCGTCGATGTCGAGCTCGACGCGCCACAGGTTCTCGACCGGCGACGGCAACACCGGAAGGTGTAGGACGAGCGTCTTCCAGCCGAAGATCGCGAGGCCGATCGTCACGAGGATCGCCCCGACAACCGCGGCGGAGCGACTCAATTCAACCCCCCGCACGTCATGGCGCGGCGAAGGTTAGCGCGGGCTGCCGGAATGCGACCTAAGTCAGGAGCGCCATCACCGAGGCCGTCATCTGTTCCTCCGGGAACGTGACGCCGGTGTCCTGCAAGTTCATCGCGCCCAGGCCCATCGTCACGACGGCCTCGGCGGCCCACTGCGGGTTCAAGCTCGCGCGCGCCAGCCCGGCGGCCTGTGCGCGCTCGATCAATGCGGCCATGCCCTCGACGATCTTCTTGAACACCTCGCCCCAGCGCGCCTTCAGCTGCTCGGAGCGCGAGATCGCCTCGATGAGCCGATGCGACGCGACCGGGTACTTCCCCACCACCGGCCACTCGCGGTGCGTCATGAAGCGCGAGAAGCGCTCGATGGCCGAGCGGAGGTCGGTCTGGCCGTTGGCGCCGATCACGCCGAGCAGGATGCCCGAGAGCGCCCAGTCCATGACCGCCACGAAGAAGTCCTCGCGGTCCTTGAAGTGCACGTAGAACGCGCCCCGCGTGTAGCCCGCGCGGGCGCAGATCGCGTCGAGGCTCGGCAGGTCCAGCCCGTGCTCGACGAGCTCGACCAGGCCGGCCGAGAGGAGCGCCTGCTTCGTCGCCTCCTTGGATTCCGCTCGGGAACGCCGGGGAGGCCTTTCACTGGTTTGCTGCATTTTCCTTCCCCACTGGACGGACCATTTGAATCCTATTAACACGCCGGCGTAGGCGATTTCAAACGCCTTCGGGCTTCTGGACCTTGAGGGTGATGTCGTGCTGGGGCAGCGGGATCTCGATCCCCGCCCGCGTCAGGGCGTCCAGAACGGCCACGCCGAGGGCGCTCTTCACGTCCGGGGCCAGCTCGAAACGGCACCACACGCGCAGCGTGAAGTCGAGCGAGCTCGAGCCGAAGGCCGAGAACAGCGCCACGGGCTCGGGCAGCGACAGCACGTCGGAGCGCGCCTTCGCGGTCTCGAGCAGGATCGCCAGCACCTTGTCGGGATCGCTGCCGTAGGCCACGCCGATCGGCAGCTCGATGCGCCGCGTGCGGTCCGAGAACGTCCAGTTCACCACGCGGTCGGAGATCAGGCTCGCATTGGGCAGGATCACGTCCGCGCCGTCGAACGTGCGCACGGTGCTCGAGCGGATGCCGATGCGCTTCACCTCGCCCGACAGGTCGCCCATCTGGATGATGTCGCCCGTCTGCACCGGCCGCTCGAACAAGAGGATCAGCCCCGACACGAAGTTGTTCACGACGTTCTGCAGGCCGAAGCCGATGCCCACGCCGAGCGCGCCGGCGAGCAGGCTGAACTTCGACAAGTCGACGCCCGCAGCGCCGATCGCGATGAGCGTACCCGCGGCGAGGATCGCGTAGTGCAGGCCCGTCGAGATCGCGGCGGGCACGCCGCGCGGCAGCGCGATGTGCGGCAGCACGTCCTCGTCGAGCACGAAGCGCACGAAGCGCGAGAGCAGCGCGGCGAACCAGAGGCTCAGCACGAACGCCACCACGTTGCCGAGGCTGAGCGAGATGGTGCCCACCTCGAGCTTCGCGTCGAACAGCGTCGCCGCGGCCGCGCGCACCGAGCCCTCGAGCCCGAAGACGCGCAGGCTCGTGACGAGCCAGATCCCCGCGGCGAGCCACTGCAGGGCCACGAGGATGCGCCGGCGCACGAGCTCGCCGTAGTCGCGCAGCCCGCGCAGCTTGCGCGCGGCGTCGCTGCGCACGAGCGCGGTGACCACGCCGCCGAGGAAGCGCGCGAGCGCGTACAGCGCCACGGCCGCGTAGATGCTGACCAGGTTCCCGCGCAGGATGAGCCGCGCGAGCTGCACCATGCCGATCACGTTGCACACGAGCGAGACGAGCGCGGCCGCGAGCGCGACGCGCGCGACGGGAATCACTGCCGCGCCGAAGCGGCCGATCGTGCGCAGACGCGCGGCCAGCGACGGCCGCTGCAGCCAGATCATGAGCGGCACGAGCGCGAGCGCCTCGCCGAGGAGCAGCATGCGCTCGACGAGCGGCACGGGCGCGAGCAGCCCGCGCAGCGAGCTCGACACGAACAGCGCCGACAGCGCGACGAGCCCCGGGCGCAGCGCGCCGTACAGCTCGACCGGCAGGAGGCGCAGCACCGGAATCAGCAGTACGAGCGCCTCGAGCTCGTTCAGGAAGCCGGGCGCGCGCGACAGCGTCCACACCGCGGTGATGATCGCGACGACGATCGCCGCCGAAATCGGGCGCTCGACGATTCGCGTGGGCACGGCGAGCGCGGCGTCGGTCTGCACCTTGGCCGACGCGAGCACGCGCCCGCGCGCCGCGAGCAGCGCCACCAGCACGAACACGAACGCGAAGACCTCGAGCCGCACGCGCTGCAGCGACAGGTCGGCGAACTCCTCCAGCAGCTCGATGCGCCGCTGGATCGCCGCCTCGAGCTTCTGTGGCACGGTCGTGCGGTCGCCGGGCGCCGCCCACGCGGCCGCGCTCCAGAGCGGCGGTGAGTCGCGCGACCACAGCTCCTTGCTGAGCTCGGCCTGGCGCTTCTCGACGCGGTCGACGACGTCGCGGACGGTGAGCTCCTCTTCCGCGACTTCGTTCTGCAGCTCGAGGATCGCCTTCACGCGCTTCTGCAGCGCGCGGTCCGCGTCGGCGAGGCCAGAGATCGTGTCGTTCACGCGCGCGAGCGTGGCGGCGGGCAGCGCGCCCGACTCGGCCGCGGCGCGCGTGCGCTCCCACAGCGTCCGCTCCGCCGCGAGATCCGTGCGGTCCACGTCGAGCGACTTCGCCGCGCTGGTGAGTGCGATGCGCCAGGCGGCGAGCCGCGTGGCGCGCGCGCGCCACTCGTTGTCCATGTCGACGAGCCCGATGAGGGTGGGCGTGCCCTCGAGCACCGACTCGACGCGCCCGCGTTGCCGGCGCAGGCGCTCGGTGGTGGCGGGCAGCTGGCTCTCGATGTCGTCGCGCAGCTGGGCCTCGGGCTGCTGCTCGGCGAGGCGCTGGATGAGCGCGTTCGCGGTTTCCGACCGACTCACGATCTCGGGCACGGGAATCGTCGGCGCGGGGGCAGGCGCCTGCGCGGCGGCGGGCGCCGCCGCACTCGCATCGGCGGCGGCGTCGGCCGCCGCGCCGCGCGCGAGGCACGCGACACACAGCGCGGCGGCGAGCGGCAGCAAAAAGCGCCGGAAGGGCGACACGCCCGCAGTCTACCCGACGCCTAGCCCCCCGCGGCGCGGCGCGCGCGCGGGTCGGCGAGGCGCAACTGCACCACCAGCGCGGCCAGCGCCTTGAACGCGATGGCACACGCGAACACCGCGCCGAACGACCACCACGTGGCGAGCAGGCCGCCCGCGAGCGGCGCGATCACGCCGGTGGCCTCGGTCGTCGCGTTCGCGGCGCCGATGCGCAGGGGCAGGTCCTCGCGGCTGCCGAATTCGAGCACGAGGATCTGCTGCGCCATCTGGAAGCCGCCCGCGCCGCAGCCGATCGCGACGAACACGCCCACCAGCCCCGCGAAGCGCGTGGTCTCGAACAGCGCGAACGTGCCCGCGATCCACACCGCGAGCGAGCCGAGGAAGACCGCGCGCGAGCCCATGCGGTCCGCGACCACGCCCCAGAACAAGTTCAACACCGACGACGCCAGCAGGAACGCGGCGGTGAGCAAGCCGAGCTCCTTCCCGCCGATCGCGAGCCGCTCGCCCGCGTAGAGCACGTAGTAGGGCATGGCGATGCGCCCGAGCCCGCCGAGGATCCCCGCGACGAGGAACACCCCGAAGTTCGGATCTGTCCGCAGCAGCGGCCCGAGATCGCGCACTCGCGAAGTGACTCGCGCGCGCTCGCGCACGCCGGGTGAGTCGGGCTCGCGAATCGCCATCATGGCGAGGAGGCCGATCTCCGTCAAAAGGAACGACACGAGAAAAGTCGTCGCGTAGCCGTTGCCGAACGTGTTGCGCTCGACGAAGTACGCGCCGGCGAGATAGCCGACGGCGGACGAGGTGAGACCCGCCAGCGCGTTGCGCAGGCCCGACAGCCGGCCGCGCAGCTCGAGCGGGATCACCTTCGCGAGCAGGAAGTTGAACACCACGCCCTGCATGCCCATGAAGAAGCCGAACAGCGCCAGGAACACGCACACCGCGAGCAGGTTCTGGCCGGTGCCCAGGAAGAAGCCCGCGAGCCCCATCCCCAGCACCTGCAGGCGCACGAGCGAGCCGACGCGCAGCGCGACGGGCAGCACCCGGCGGCGGTGCTCGATCACGGTGACCGAGAAGAGCGGCGAGAGACACTGGCCGAGTGACTGCGCCGCGCGCGCGATGCCGACCCACACCGCCGAGCCGCCCGACAGCGCGTGCACGTACGCGGGCAGGAACGTCGGCGCCGTGACCAGCCGGAAGCCCGTCTGGCCGAACAGCCCGTGGAACAGGTGCGCGGCGTAGTTGCGCGGCAGGCTCGCGCGCACCTCGCGCAGGAACGCGGCCTCGTCGGACTCGGCCGCGGCGACGGACGCGTCGGCCGCCTCGTCCGACGCCGTGACCGCCTCGCTCGCCTCCATCGGGAGGCGCAGCTTACTCTCGCGCGCTCCTCCGCACCACCAGCTTCGCGGCGGGCTCGAGCCAGGCGCGCGGTGCCTCTTCCCAGTCGACCACCCGTGTCGTGACCGCGCCCGGGCGCAGCCGGCCGGCCGCGACGAGCTCGAGCACCCGCGGAATCTGCGCGGCCGCGTGGCAACGGCCGATCGAGAAGCGCAGGCCGAGCGTGTACGCGCGGGTCATCGGCAGCTCGATCGTGCGGCCCGGGTAGAAGCTCACCGACTGCAGCACGCCCTCCGGCTCGGTCGCGCGGACCGCGAAGGCGAACCCTTCGGGCCGCAGCCCGGCGTCCACGACGATGGGCCACGTGCGCGGGGGCTTCGCGAAGTCGGTCTCGAGCGGCCGCGCGCCGAGCTTCTCCGCGTGCGCGAGCGAGTCGGCGTCGTCCGATGCGAAGTCCACGCGGCGCGCGCCGAGCGCATACGCGGTCTGCACGGCGTAGAGCGGAATGCTCGGCAACCCGTGACTCACGATCAGGATCTCGCGGGCCGGCTGCGCCGCCAGGTGGGGCGCCACGGCGCGCCAACCGTCGGTGGCGTTGTCGGAGACGCTCGCGAGCTCGACCGGGTCCACGCCCGCCGGAATGCGCTGCAGCATCGCCTCGGCGAAGGGGACTCGCAGGCAGTCCGACAGCATGCCGCCCCACTCCACGCCGGACAGCGGCTGCATGCCGTAGTCCGACAGCGTGGGCAGCTTCTCGCAGAGCGCGGTGCGCCCGGCGCGGCAGCGCGCGCATGCGCCGCACGAGACCTGGAAGCTCACGACGACGAGGTCGCCCGGCGCGAGCCCGCGGACGCCGTCGCCGAGCGCCGCGACTTCGGCCACGCACTCGTGGCCCAGCGCGAACGGGCCGCGCAGCGGCAGCACGCCCGCCGCGAGCGGGCGGTCGATGTCGCACCGCGCGACCGCGAGCGGCCGCACGAGCGCCTCGCCCTCGCCTTCGAGCCGGGGCGCGGGAACCTCGCGCCACTCGATCGAACCCGGCGAAACACAGGTGAGCTGTCGCATGACTCGACGATCGGCGAGCGGCGCGACCGCCGCAAACGCTCATTTTGCAAGCGCGCTTGCGCGAAACGCATCCGGCGCCGAGAGGCGTTCCGCGAGCCACGCGTGGAACGCGGCGACGCGTGGGTCGGCGCGATCGCCAGGCCGGCACACGAAGTGATAGGTCTCGGCCGAGCGCGCCTCGAGCTCGAACGGCCGCACGAGCGCGCCGCGCTCGAGCCGCGGCGCGCACAGGAGCGGCGTCGAGAGCGCCACGCCCTGGCCCGCCTCGGCCGCCGCGAGCGCCAGGCTCACGTGGTCGAACGTGATCGCGCGCCGCGGCTCGAGCTCGGGCGCACCGGCCGCGCGCAGCCACACCGACCACGCGCGCGGCGTCTGGGCGACATGGATCAGTGTATGGACCGCCAGGTCGCGCGGCACGCGCAGCCGCGGCTCGCCTGCGGCGAGCGCCGGGCTCGCCACGGGGAAGTAGCACAGCTCGAAGAGCGGCTCGGAGAACAGCCCTTCCCACGGCCCCCTGCCGAAACGGATGGCCACGTCGACGGCGTCGCGCGCGAAGTCCGCGTAGCGCAGCGTGGCCTCGAGCTCGAGCGGCACGTCGGGGTGCGCGCGCTCGAAGTCGCCGAGCCGCGGCACGAGCCAGCTCTCGCTGAACGACTCGAGGGCCGAGACGCGCAGCGGTCGCCTCGGCGCGAGCTCGTCCTGCGCCTCCGCGAGCCGAGCGAGCGCGTCGTCCACGCGCGCGAGGTAGCGCCGCCCCGCGTCGGTGAGCTCGAGTCCGGGGTTCGTGCGGCGAAACAGCGCCACGCCCAGGTGGCCTTCGAGCCCCTGGATCTGGCGCGACAGCGCGGAGCTCGACAAGTGCAGCTCGGCAGCCGCGCGTTTGAAGCTGCGCGTGCGCGCCGCGCAAGCGAACGCGCGCAGCGCGGCCGTCGTCGGCAGATCGCGGGGCATGGGCAGATGTTACTCGGCCCCGAGCAGCGCCGTGCCGAGCTCGAGCGCGCGCTCGGCCCGCGCCGTCGTGCCCAGCAGCGCCAGCCGCGCCGCGCCGATCGCGCGGCGCAGGATCTCCACGCCGGCGTAGCCGCGCGCGCGCGCCAGCAGCTCGCGCGTGGGCGCGTAGCCGTCGACGAGCGCGCGCTCCCAGCGCGCGCAGTCGGCCTCGTCGCGCGCGCGCACGCGGTGCACGTGCACGTGCGCGAGCGCCTGGCCCAGGTCGAAGGCGGGATCGCCCACGTGCGCGATCTCGGCGTCGAGCAGGCGCGGCCGGTCGTTCTGTACCAGCACGTTGCCGGCCTGCACGTCGCCGTGCACGAGTGACTCGCGCGACTCGTAGTAGCGGCCGCGCAGCGCGGCGATGCGCGTGCGCACGCCCGGCGTCGCGAGCGCCGCGTCGGCCAGAGCGCGCAGCCGCGGCTCGATCGGGAAGTCGTTCGGCGCGAAGGGCAGGCTGAAGACGTGCTCGCCGTGCAGCTTGCGCATCTCGTCGTTCGCGAACTCGCGCACCAGCAAGGGCGCCTGCGCCGCCGTGGCGCGGTGCACCGCGCCGAGGAACTCGCCCAGGGCGAACAGCGTGTCGGCCGAAGCGCGGCCCGCGTCGAGCAACTCGTCGAGCCGTTCCGCGGGCGACACGTCTTCCAGCACGAGCGCGCGGTCGAGCTCGTCGAAGAAGAACACCTTGGGCAGGATGCGCGCCTGGCCGGGCACCTCGCGGCGCAACACCGCCATGTAGCGGGCCTCGAACACGATGCGCGCCGTGTCGACGCGGTACTCGGGGAACTTCTCGAGCGCGGGACGCGCCTGCTTCACGATGCGGCGCGTGCCGTCGGCGCCGATCGCGCGGCGCACCCAGTTGATGTTGCCGTCGCCCGCACGTTCCACGCGCGCGCCCGCCGCGCGCAGCAGGTCGCGCGACTCGAGCCAGCCGGGCAGCGCCGCCTCGTCGAGCGGCGTCAAATCGTGGTGACGCTCCCGCCGTCGACCGGCAGCACGGCGCCGGTCACGTAGGCCGACGCGCGCGACGCCAGGTAGATCGCCGTGCCGGCCATGTCCTCGGGCTCGCCGATGCGGCCGCGCGGGTTCTGCTTCCGGATCATGTCGCCGAAGCGGTCGAGCGTGGCCTTCATCATCTGGCTCTCGAACGGCCCGGGCGCGATCGCGTTCACCGTGATGTTCTCGGGCGCGAGCTTCCGCGCGAGCACGCGCGTCATGTGGTGCAGCGCCGCCTTCGCGGCCGAGTACGCATAGGTCTCGAGGATGGGCACGTGCAGCCCGTCGATCGAGCCGATGTTGATCACGCGCGCGGGGTCGGCGTGCGTCGCCGCCTTGCGCAACGAGGGCAACAGGTCGCGCGTCAGGAAGAAGATCGATTTCAGGTTCAGGTCCATGACCTTGTCCCAGCCCGACTCGGGGAACTCGTCGAGCGGCGCGCCCCAGTTGGCGCCGGCGTTGTTCACCAGGATGTGCAGCGCGGTCTCGCGCTTGCCGATCTCGCCGACGACTTGCGCGATGCCTGCCGGTGTGGCCAGGTCGGCTGCGATCGCGCGGCATTCCCCCAGCTTCGACAGCTCGGCTTCCGCCTCCGTGCACGCGTCCTTCTTGCGCGAGCACACGTAGGTACGCACGCCGTTCTCGACGTAGCCGCGGGCGATCATCATGCCGATGCCGCGGGTGCCGCCCGTCACGAGGGCGACCTTCCCTTTCACCGAAAACAGCTCGTCGAGTTTCATGGCTCCCTGCCCCGACCGGGCCGGCGCATCCTACCTGAAGCTGGATGTAGAATGGGTGTTCAAGTCGGGAGGAAGCCGATGCCTGAGTTCTGCAAGGCCGAACGCGACGGCCACCTGTTCACCGTGACGATGAACCGGCCCGAGGTGATGAATTCCCTGCACCCGCCCGCGAACCGCGAGCTGTCCGCGCTGTGGGACGAGTTCGAAGCCGACCACGACCTGTGGATCGGCATCATCACGGGCGCCGGCGACCGCGCCTTCTCGGCCGGGAACGACCTGAAGTACCAGGCCTCGGGCGCCGACATGCGCGGCCAGCCCGCCAAGGGCTTCGGCGGGCTCACGTCGCGCTTCAACATGACCAAGCCCGTGATCGCCGCCGTGAACGGCGTGGCGATGGGCGGCGGCTTCGAGATCGCGCTCGCGTGCGACCTCATCATCGCGAGCGACAAGGCCGTGTTCGCGCTGCCCGAGCCGCGCGTCGGCCTGGCGGCGCTCGCCGGCGGTCTGCAGCGCCTGCCGCGCATGATCCCGCTGAAGCAGGCCATGGGCATGATCCTCACCGGCCGCCGCGTCTCCGCGCAGGAGGGCAAGGAGCTCGGCTTCGTGACCGACGTCGCGCCGCACGACGAGCTCATGAAGCGCGCGCGCGCGTGGGCGGAGCAGATCCTCGAGTGCTCGCCGCTGTCGGTTCGCGCGTCCAAGGAGGCGGTGATGCAGAGCCGCGACATCCCCGACCTGCGCCACGCCATGGACAACTCGCAGTACGAGGCGGTCCACGAAATGACGTACAGCGACGACTTCGTCGAGGGGCCGAAGGCGTTCGCAGAGAAGAGGAAGCCGAATTGGAAGGGAAAGTGAAGAGCCGCCGCGAGACGATCGTCGGCGCGTTGCTCGAGCGCATGCTCGAGCAGGGCTTCGCGGGCACCACGCTCGCCGACGTGGCGCGCGCCGCGCGCATGACGCCGAGCCATCTCCTGTACTACTTCGCCGGCAAGGAAGCGATTCTCAACGCCTGCTTCGAGGGCGTGACGGCGCAGATCACCACGGGCCTCGCCGCGCTCGACGCCGTGCCCGCGGAAGCGCGGCTCGACGCCGTGGCCGAGTACTTCTTCGGCGGCAAGCTGCTGCACAAGACCGACCTCGGCATCACGCTCGAGTTCTTCGGCCTGGCCGTGCACGACAAGGCGCTGCACCAGACCAAGGCGCAGTTCGACCGCATGGTGAAGGCGTGGCTCGAGCACACCTTCGCCGACTACCCGCGGGCGCCGGGCCGCTCGGCCGCCGACGCCGCGGAGTCGGCGTACGCCACCATCGTGGGCCTGTCCACGTCGGCGTTCTTCGACGAGCGCCTCGGCTTCTCGCGCGCGCACGCGCTCTTGCGCGAGTCACTCCACTACCTGGCGGGGCTGGCCGTCCCCGGAAGGAGCGAGCCATGAAGCTCTTGTGGTTCCACCTCATGCCCTACACCGATCTGCCGGGCGACTTCACGAAGAAGCACGCGTCCGTGTGGGTCGACATCGACTCGCGCCTGTTCGATCCCGCGAAGGCGCACGGCATGTACAACGACTTCATGGACGAGCTCGAGTTCGCGGCCGAGATCGGCTTCGACGGCGTGTGCGTGAACGAGCACCACCAGAACGCGTACGGGCTCATGCCCTCGCCGAACATCGTCGCGGCGTCGCTGGCGCGGCGCACGCGCGACGCGGCGATCGTGGTCATGGGCAACTCGCTGGCGCTGTACAACCCGCCGACGCGCGTCGCGGAAGAGTTCGCGATGCTCGACTGCATCTCGGGCGGCCGGCTCGTGGCGGGCTTCCCCGTGGGCACGCCCATGGACACCGTGTTCTGCTACGGCCAGAACCCGAGTCAGCTGCGCGAGAAGTATCTCGAGGCGCACGACCTGGTGATGAAGGCGTGGACCGAGCCCGACACGTTCGCCTGGAACGGCCGCTTCAATCAGCTGCGCTACGTGAACACGTGGCCGAAGCCCGTGCAGAAGCCGCACCCGCCGGTGTGGATCCCGGGCGGCGGCTCGATCGAGACGTGGCGCTGGTGCGCGGAGATGGACTACGTCTACGCCTACCTGAGTTACTTCGGGTACAAGCTCGGCCAGGCCACCATGGACGGCTTCTGGTCCGAGATGGACCGCCTGGGCAAGGACCGCAACCCGTTTCGCGCGGGCTTCCTGCAGTTCGTCGGCGTGGCCGAGACGCGCAAGGAGGCGCTCGAGATGTACCGCGAGCCCGCGGAGTACTTCTTCAACCGCTGTCTGCACGTGGATGCGCGCTGGGCGAACCCGGCCGGCTACTCGAGCGAAGCGACCATCCGCGCGCGCGTGGCGTCGCAGGTCGTCGCCGCCGCGACCAAGGCGACCGACGCCGTGGCGTACGGCCCGCCGTCGTTCGAAGAGATCGTGGACAAGGGCTACGTGATCATCGGCAGCCCCGACGAAGTCGCCTACCAGCTGCGCGAAGTCGCGGTGAACATGAATGTGGGCCAGCTCATGATGCTGCTCCAGTACGGCAACATGAAGAAGGAGCTCGCCTTCTACAACACCGAGCTCTTCGCGAAGCGCGTCGCGCCTCAGCTCAAGTCACTGTTCGAAGACAAGTGGGAAGACCGCTGGTGGCCGAAGCCGCTCCCGCGCGAAGACCGCTCGACCCCGCGCCCGGTGGTGGTGCGATGACCCCTGCCGGAGTCACCGAACGCAGCGTGCGGATCGGCGGCGAGTCGATCCGCGTGTGGGAGAAGGGCACGGGCACGCCGCTCGGGGTCCTGGCCGGCCTCGGGGGCTTGAACGAGTGGACGCCGTTTCTCGACGCCCTCGCTGCGAAGCGCCGCGTGATCGTGCCGTCCTTGCCCGGCTTCCCGGGCGGCGGCCTCCTGCACAAGCAGCTCGACACGCTGGCGGACTGGATCACCTGCACGCTGGACCTGCTCGAAGCCGCCGGCCTCGACGGCGCGGAGCTCGTCGGCCACTCGATCGGCGGCCTGCTCGCCGCCGAGGCCGCCGCATTCTCGCGTGCGACGGTGAAGAGCCTGGTCCTGATCGCCCCGTTCGGCCTCTACGACGAGAACGACCCGCCCGGCGACCCGTTCAACCGCCGCGCCAACGAGCTCGCCGCGCTGTTCTCGACGAAGCCCGACGAGTTCCAGAAA
>Ga0335077_10003363_pt1 | contig 19300 bp, 18 predicted proteins | sample Lox_Sample_31_FD_207151 | JGI IMG/M metagenome (GOLD analysis project Ga0335077, IMG submission 207151) | Soil microbial communities from Loxahatchee National Wildlife Refuge, Florida, United States - Lox_Sample_3.1 | ecosystem: Environmental > Terrestrial > Soil > Wetlands | place: USA...
AAGAGAAGGCGCTGTTCGATTATTCGCCGGAAAAGATTGACTGGTGGGATTACTGGATTAACATCCACATACCGGCGCTGCGGCGGTGGTGCTATCCGCTGATGGAAGGGCGGCCGCTGGAGGCGCGGGATGCGCGGGTGCTGGATTGGTCGGTGCCGCCGGAGAGCGCATCGGCGGCGACGCGGTAGGCGAAGAATTTCCATTCACTCATGGCTATCTTTCTAAGCGGATCGACAGGCTATTTGGGCAGTTACCTGGTGGCGGGGTTGTGGACCGGCCACAAGGATCGATTGAATCTTCTGGTGCGCGCGAAGACGGAGCAGGAAGCGCGCGAGAGGCTTTGGCAATCGCTGCAGCTGCATATGGAGTTTCCGGAATTTCTGGAATACCTGAATGCGCGGGTGCGGATTTTCCGCGGGGATCTGACTGGCGAGCGATTTGGGCTAAATGACGATGAGTATCGCGCGCTGGTGGAGTCGACGGATTCGATTCTGCACTGCGCCGCTTCGCTGAACCGCAAATCAGAAAAGCAATGCTTGAATGTAAACCTGCGCGGGTCGCTGGAGGTGATTCAACTGGCGCGGCGGGCGCAGGACCATCATGGATTGCGACGGTATTCGCACGTCAGCACGGTGGCAGTGGCGGGAAAGCGGCAGAACGAGGTGGTGCAGGAGGACTCGTCGATTGATTGGGCGCGGTCGGACTACGACCCGTACGCGCGGACCAAGAAGTTCTGCGAGCACATGGTGCATCAATTGCTGCCCGACGTGCCGCACACGATTTTCCGCCCGGCGATCGTGATGGGCGACAGCCGGCGGCCGGAGACGACGCAGTTCGATATGGTGCAGGCTTTCGACATGCTGGCGCGGTTGCCGGTGTTGCCGCTTCGGCCCGACGACAGGATTGATATTGTTCCGGCGAATTACGTGGGCGGAGCGATCGTGAAGATTCACCAGATGGAGAAACCGAATTACGGGATCTACCATCTGTCGTCGGGGACGGGATCGCAAACATATAAGGAATTGACGGACGCACTGGCCAAACTGGGCGGCTGGAGCCGGCCGAGCTATCAACCGTGGCTGGGTGGACCGTTTTCGAAGACGGTGAACTGGCTGGCGTTTCGCGGCGGAGCGGTGGGATATGGCGCGTCGCTGCTGAAAGTGTTTTGGCCATACCTGGACTGGAATACGGTATTCGATAATTCGCGGGTGGCGCAGGAGATGGGCGAGGCGCCGGCGAAGTTCTCGAGTTACGCGTATCCATTGCTGCAATTCAGCAGAGCGAACAAGTTCAAGTATCCGGCGAAGCCCTGGCCCACGGAGGCAACAGGGCCAACGGCGAAAACAGCGGGGAGCGCGGTGGCATGACGGATTTTCTTTTAGTGATGTGGGTGAGCGCGCTGATCGAAATGCGACGCTACGGGTGGATGTTCGGGCTGGGGAAGGGCTGGACTCCAGGCGAAAAGCTGAAGGTATTGTTTGCGGGATATAACGGAACGCGAAATACGGGAAGCGACGTGCGTGTTCAGGAGATGTTGCGGCAGGTCCGGCACGTGCTGGGAGCGGAGAACGTGGAATTCAGCGTGATGACGCAGAATTTCGACCGAACCGAGGGATATTTCGAAGGTTCGAAGCAAGTGCACCTGCCGGACGTTTATCCGCCGTTCCTTTTTCGCGAAGTGCACGCCAATCACGGCGTGATTTCGTGCGAAGGGTCGATGTTCAAGAGCAAGTTCGCGAACGCGTTGACGACGATGATGATCGGGTCGCTGGGACTGGCGTCGGCCGAGAACAAGCTGTCGGTGGCGTATGGCGGCGACGCGGGGCACATGGATGATCTGATCCAGTGGATGTGCGCGAGGTACACGAAGGATTCGCTGGTGATTACGCGCAGCCTGGAATCACAGCAATTGCTCAGCAAATTGGGCGTGCCGAACGAGCTAGGCGCGGACACGGCGTGGACATTTGAGCCGCACCCGCCGGAGTACGCGCGGAAAGCTCTGCGGGCGCTGGGCTGGGACGAGAAGACGCCGATTCTGGTGTTGTGCCCGATTCACCCATTTGTGTGGCCGGTGCGGGCGTCGATTGGGAAATACATGGCGCGGGCGACGACGGGAGCGTACAAAGACAGCCAGTATCGCACCGTGTATTTCTTCGAATCGGGCAGCGAAGTGGAGCGGAAGTTCAAGCACTACGTGAACGGGTACATCCACGCGGCGAAGGCGTTCGTGGCGAAGCATCGAGTGTTTCCAATTCTGGTGGCGATGGAACGGCTGGACGCGGTGGCGTGCCGTGCGATCGCGGAAGAGATGCCGGGAACGCCGATCCTGACGTCAGATGATTACGATATGTTTGAGCTGGTGTCGATTCTGCGCGCGTGCACGTATATGGTGTCGTCGCGATATCACGGAATCGTGACGTGCATGCCGGCGGGTGTCGTATCGGCAGGCGTGACGATGGATGAACGGATCCGGAATCTGATGCGCGAGCGCGGGCACCAGCATCTGATGTTAACCGTAGATGATCCTGAACTGGGGCCGAGGCTGCTGGAGGTAATGGAGCGGCTGGTGGTGGAAGCGGACGAAATTCGGGAGAGCATTGGGCGAACGGTGGTGACAAACCTGAAGGGCATGGCGCGGATGGGAACATTCCTGGAAGACGAGGTGCGGAAAACATATCCAGAATTCCCGCTGCGCAAAAGCGTGTTGAGCTGGGAAGACAATCTGCCGCCGCTGGGTGAGAATTTGCGGCGATTGGTGGAAGAGTACGACACGGCGGCAGCAGTGGCTGCGGGGCGTTAGGTCCATGCGCGATTTTCTGGAAAATGCGATTGCGCGACTCGAGAGAGCGGGCGAAGGTGTGGTGCTGCGCGAGATTCGCGGGACACAGTTCGTTGATTTGAGCGCCAAGCAATTGCTGGAAGAGGTTTCGCGGGTGCGCGGATATCTACGCGAGCTTGGATTGCAGAGTGGAGACCGCTGCGCGCTGCTGGGACCGAATTCCATGGAGTGGGTGGTGATGGACCTGGCGCTGATGGCGGAAGGCGCGATCGTGGTGCCGCTGTACGCGCGGCAGGCAGCGGGCGAGCTTGCGGGGATGATGAAGGACTGCGGTGCGCGATTTCTTTTCGTGAGCGATGCGACGCTTGGGGAAAGCGTGGCGCAAGCATGGACGGAAACGCCGCGGCGGATTTTGTTCGCGGAAGCATTGAATGGAAAAAGCGTGGCGGGCGGGCCGAATCCGCGAAAAGACGAAGATGTGGTCACGATCATTTATACGTCGGGAACTTCAGGCGAGCCGAAGGGCGTTTGCCTGAATGCGGCGAATTTGAATTACATCATCGGTTGTACGACGGGATGGATGGACCGGCTGGGCTGGGACCGGCCGGAGACGATGCGGGTGTTTCAATATTTACCGTTCAATTTTGCGGCGTCGTGGATCGTGATGCTGTCATGTCTGTCGAAGAATACGGTGCTGACGCTCTCGACGGACTTGACCAAGCTGGCGGATGAGATTCGCTTGTCGGCGCCAAACTATTTTTTCAATGTGCCGACATTGCTGGAACGGGTGCGGCGTGGAGTGGAAGACACGATTGCGAAGGGGCCCGGAATCATCCGGATGGTGTATGGGAAGGCGCGCCGGGGATGGCAGAGGGAGCAGCAGGGTAATGGTGGAGGCGGGTTGTGGCTTGCTTTGGGGCGGGCACTGATTTTCAACAAGATTCTTGGGCGATTCGGCGGGAATTTGCGCGGGCTGGTATGCGGGTCGGCGCCGCTGGCCGCGGAGACGCAGGAATTTTTTGCAGTGCTGGGAATTCCGATCTGGCAGGTATACGGGCTGACGGAAACGTGCGGGATCTGCACGATGGACGATCCCGGCATAGTGAGCGAGCCGGGGCGTGTGGGGCAGGCGATACCGGGAATTGAGATGATGGTGTGCGAGAACGAGGAGATTGTGGTGCGCGGCCCGAATGTGTTTCCGGGATATTGGAACCGTCCGGAGGAAACGGCGAAGGCGTTGCACGGGGGGATGTTCCACACAGGCGACCAGGGAGAAGTGAATTCGAAGGGAAATTGGCGGATCAGCGGGCGAATCAAGAATCTGATCATTTTGAATTCCGGGCATAATATTGCGCCGGAACCGATCGAAGAAGAGATTGCGCAGTTGGTGCCGGGAGCGCAACAGGTGGTTGTGGTAGGGAATGGCCGCGGCTATTTGTGCGCGCTGGTGACCGGCGACGTGAACGAGAGCGCGGTCCAGGCGGCGATCCACCGTGTGAATTCAGAGTTGCCGCATTACCGGCAAGTGCGGAACTTTGCGATTGAAAAGCAGGGATTTACGCCGGAAAGCGGTTTGGTGACGGCGAACGGAAAACTGCGGCGCGACCAGATCAGCGCGCATTTCCGCGACAAGATCGAGCAGATGTACAAACAGCAGACAGCGGCAGCGGCGGGGAATGCGCGATGAACGAGTTTCGCGGGCAAGCATTACGTTGGGAGTGGCGCGAAGGCGTGGTGGAAGTGACGCTGGACCGCGAGCCGTTGAATGAAATTGGGACGGTAATGCTGGAGGATTTGGAGAAATTTGCTGCGGCAATCAAGACGCTGGCGCCCACAACCGCGGCGTGCATCATCACCAGCGCGCGAGCCGGCGGATTTTGCGCAGGTGCGGATTTGAGGGAGTTGTATGAGGGGGCGCTGCCGCTTTCGAAAGCGAAGCGGGCAGCGGGAGTACGGAAATTTCTGCAACGGATTCATGCGGTGTTAAACGCGATCGATGAGGCGCCATTTGTAACGTTCGCGGCGGTGCATGGGCTGTGCATGGGCGGCGGTCTGGAGCTGGCGCTGGCGTGCGACCAGATTGTCGCGGACAAGATGGCGCGATTTGGTTTCCCGGAATTGCGGTTGGGGCTGATTCCGGGATTCGGCGGGATACCGCGCTTGCGGCGCGAGGTGGGCAACAGTTTCATTCGCGACTTGTTGTTTACGGGACGCACGGTGAAAGCCGAAAGCGCGCACCAAGCGGGCCTCGTATCGCATCTTGCAGGAGAGGGCTACGCGCTGCAAGTGGCGCGCGGGATGGCGCAGCAGGTGACGAAGTTCGATGCGCAGTCACGGGCGGCCGCGAAGAAATTCATCAAGCCGGTGCCACGCGCGGAGTTGAGGAAAGAAATTGAGCTGTTCTGCAAGTTGTTCAACCGCCCGGTGGTGATGGAAAGTCTGAGACGATTCGTCGAAAGCGACGATCCGATGAAACACCTGCCGGTCGCCGCACAAAGCAAATAGAAAAGCAGCAATTCAGGAGGAGTTCATGGACCGGTCAGCGTGGAAGCGTTGCGGTGGGATTCTGCTGGGTGTGTGGGCGTGTGCCTGTTTGCTGTCATGTTCTCGGCCGGTGGAAAAGGCGGGGCCAGTGCCGGGGCCGACGACGGATTCGGCGACGTTTGACGCGGATGGAACGGCGCACATCACGCGCGTGGTGCCGCTGCCCGGGACACTCAGCCCCGAGGCGCAGAAGTGGCTGGAATCGCTGAATCATCTGAAATATGGGCCGGAAACATTGGCGGAGCGGCGCGCGGCGCTGGAGAAATGGCTTGCGGCTGGGTCGGCGGATGCGAAGAAGCACTTCCCGGTCAATGTGGAAGAGAAAACAATTGGGGGAGTAAGGACGGACATTATTACTCCGCTAGAGGTGCCGGCGGCAAACCGCGGTCGCGTGCTGATCAATCTGCACGGTGGGGGATTTAACGGAGATTCGGGATCGCTGATTGAGGGAATCCCGATCAGCAACCTGGCGAAGATCAAGGTGGTTTCCGTGTACTACCGGCTGGCCCCGGAGAATCCGTTTCCGGCAGCGGTGGATGATGTGGTGGCGGTGTACAAAGAACTGCTGAAGGAGTACAAGCCGAGGAATATCGGGATTTATGGAACATCAGCGGGAGGGATTCTGTCGGCGGAGGTGGCGGTGAAACTCAAGCAGCTGGGGCTGCCGCTGGCGGGGGCGCTGGGACTGTTTACGATGATGGCGGATTTCAGCAATCCCGGCGATTCGGTGAACCTGTTCACGTTGAACGGATTTCCGGGAAATCTAGAGCCGCATCACTCAGGGAAAGGAACCGTAAGCGAATACGCAGGGAACACGGATCTGAAGGACCCCGTACTTTCGCCGCTGTATGCGGATTTGAAGGGTATGCCCCCGTCGCTCCTAGTGACGAGCACACGCGATTTGCTGCTCAGCGGGACGACCATCTTTCATCGGGCGCTGCTGCGGTCGGGCAACGACGCGCAGTTGGTAGTGTTTGAAGCCCTGCCGCATGCGTTCTGGTATCACTTCGATTTTCCGGAGACGCAGGAGTGCCTGGAGTTGATGGCGAAGTTTTTTGACCAGAAGCTGGGGCATTAACGCGGGAAATTTGTCAGGCGGTCGGTCCCAGAAGGCCGACCCTGCAAGAGCCAGCGAACAGCAGAAGTTTTGCGAAGTACGCGGAAAAGGCCTCAGGCCTGAAGGCCTGAGCTACAGCCTGTGCACGGCATTTGACGAACCCAAAAAATGTTGACGACCTAGCCGAACGGCGGATGTGCGGGTGTGCGCGGATCAGGCATTCTGCGCGTGGAGGCTGGGACCATGTCGACAGAATGGACGGCGGTTTCGAATGCACTGGCGGAAGCGACAGAGAAGGCGGCGCAGCACACGGTAGCGGTTCATACGGGCGCGCGCGGCTCGACGAGCGGAGTGATCTGGAGAGCTGGGCTGATTGTGGCGGCCGAACACGGAGTACGGCGGGACGAAGAGATGCAGGTAACGCTGCCGGATGGGAAGGTGCGGAGCGCGAAGGTAGTGGGGCGGGATCCGTCGACGGATTTGGCAGTGCTGAAGTGCGACGATGCCAACATTGCGGTGACCGCGGTTGCGGACGAGGCTTCGCTTAAGGCAGGGCAACTGATGCTGGTGGTTGGCAGAACGCGCGTGAGTGGGCCGGTAGCGGCGCTGGGAATTGTGAGCCTGGTGGCGTTGGAACGGCGGTTGTGGGGCGGTGGAGCGATTTCGCCGTATGTGCGGCTGGACGTGACGCTGCAGGGGATCGCGATTGGCGGAGCGGTGGTGAGCCCGGGCGGCGAGATCGTAGGAATTGCCACGCCGAAATACGCACCAGCGGGTGCGCTTGCGGTGACTGCGCCCACGGTGAATCGTGTGGTGGATGCCTTGCTCACGAAAGGGCACATCCCGCGCGGATATTTAGGCGTGGGATTGCAGCCAGTGCGACTGCCAGAGCAGGTGCGCGAAGCACTGCAGCGCCAGGAAAAGTCGGCGGCGATGGTGCTGGAAGTGGAGCCGGAGGGCCCGGCCGACAAAGCCGGCGTCCTGATTGGCGACATCCTGATTGGAATCAACGAGAAACCGGTGATGCGACTGGAAGACGTTCAGGCGCATCTGCATGGAGAGCAGATTGGCAAAACTTTGCGGGCCGAGTTTCTGCGCGGCGGAGTGAAACGCGAGGCGAGCATCGTGGTGGCGGAGCGGCCGCACGGGGGCGAGTGACATGGCGATCAGCGGACTGGGAGAAGTTGGCGAACGAATCCGGCGCTATACCGTGCTGGTGCAGCTCGGCGGGCGAGGCAGCGACTCGGGAGTGGTGTGGGACGCAAGCGGATTAATCGTGACGAATGCGCACGTGGCGCTGGGAGCTAAGGCGCAAATGACGTTGTGGGATGGGCGCGAGTGTGATGCCAAGGTGGAGGCGCGGGACCCACGGCGCGACCTGGCATCCCTGCGGATTGCCGCGAACGGATTGATAGCGGCGATGACGGCAGATTCGTCGCGAGTCCGGCCCGGGGAAGTGGCGATCGCCGTGGGAAATCCGTTGGGATTCCTGGGCGCAATGACGATGGGCGTGGTGCGCGGAGTGGGGCCGGTGCGAGGACTCGGTGAAAGGCGCTGGGTGCAGGCGGATGTGAAGCTGGCACCAGGAAATTCGGGCGGGCCGCTAGCGGACGTGCAGGGGCGGGTGATCGGGATCAACACAATGGTGGCGGGACGCGTGGCGCTGGCGATTCCGAGCAACGACATTTCGCGGTTTCTGCTGGGGGACACGGGTGGACAGTGGCTTGGCGTGACGGTGCGGCCAGTGCGATTGCCGCGCGCGCATGGCTTTGCGTTTGGGCTGGTGACGCTGGAGATCCAGCCGGGCAGCCCTGCGGCGACGGCTTCGTTGCTGCCTGGCGACATTTTGCTGGGGACCGAGGAGACAGTGTTTTCGTCGACGACTGATCTGGCGGAGGCTTTGCGAAACCGCGAAGCGCGTGTGCTGCGGTTAAGGTTTTTGCGGGGAGACTACAGCAAAATTCGGCGAGTGAGTGTCTCGCTGGCAACCGCGGAAAGAGGATCGATCGCAGCATCACGCGCGTGTACTTGGTGGCGCAGCCGAGCCGGGCGCGCGAGCGGCTGGAAGAGGCGCTGGAGTCCGCGGACCTGGAGGTTGCGGGTGTAGCCGGAAATCTGGAGGCGATTCGCGAGGCCGATTTGGCCGCTGTGGACGTCATGCTCGCGCGGACGAATGACGAAACGCCAAGCGAAGTCCTGGAGGGCATCGAAGAGTGCGGCGCGCTGGAGATGACGCGGGTGGCGCTGCTGATGGATGAAGTGGCCCCCAGTTGGGTGAATCAGGCGCTGCGTGTGGGAGTGCGCGGGATTTTGCCCGCGGAGCTCGACGGGAACCAACTGAGCGCGGCGATCCGGGCCATCGCACTGGGGTTGGTGGTGCTGTATCCGAGCGAGGGGCCGTGGGTGAGGGAGAGCACCGCGGATGCATATGGGGTGGAATCGCTGACGCCACGCGAAACAGAAGTGATGCAGATGCTCGGGCAGGGGAGAAGCAACAAAGAGATTGCCGAGCTGCTGAAAATCTCAGAGCATACGGCAAAGTTTCATGTGGCGTCCGTGTTGGGGAAGTTGCGCGCGGCAACGAGGGCGGAGGCAGTTTCCATCGCCATGCGGCGAGGATTGATTTCGCTGCAGATTGCGTCTGCGCGGGTGCCGGCGGTTTTCCTTCCTGCCGCCGGGAGTGATAAATTTAGGGGCTATGGCAAATCTAGACGAGACCACCAGGGAAATCCTGGCGATGGCCGAGAAGCAGTTCAAGGTTGCTCCGGGAAGCCTGAAGCCAGAGGACGACTTTTACAAGAAGCTGGGGATCGATAGTTTGCAGGCGCTAGAATTACTGTCGCGCCTGGAGAATCACTTCAAAATTGAATTGCCGGACTATGAGGTGCAAGGTGTAAGCGACTTTAAAACGCTTGCAGAACGCGTGCAATCGCGTCTCTGAGAAAATGCTCGCCACAGAGACACTGAGCGCACAGAGTTGGGATCGCACTCCATAGAATGAACACACCACCAAAGTCAGGGGCCGACGGAATCAGGGCCAACCACTCTGATGTTGATGAAATAAATCACCTGACAGAGAGAATTATCGGATGCGCCATCCGGGCCCATAAGCAATTGGGCGCAGGGCTTCTGGAGTCGCTGTATGAAAACGCGCTTTCGATTGAGCCGACCGAAGCTGGGCTAAGATTTCAGAGACAGGCTGCAATCCCAGTGATGTACAGAGGGCAGGTTATTGGAGAGCACCGTTTGGACTTGGTTGTTGAGGACGCTGTGGTTGTCGAGTTGAAGAGCGTTGAACGAATGGAGCCTGTTTTCGAAGCGCAGGTGCTAACCTATCTCAAGATCTCAGGCAAGAGAATCGGCCTTCTGATTAACTTCAATTCACGTCTTTTGACCCAAGGAATTCAGCGATTTATTCTTTGACATTGTCTTTCTCTGGGAACTCCGTGGCTCAGTGGCTATACAGGATCTTTGCATGTTAGATCTCACCAGGTATTCATCGCTGGGCGAGGCGCTGCGGGATGCGCTGGAGACGTGGCCCGGCGAAGTGTGCCTGTACGAATCGGACCGCGGCGAAGAGAAGCAGCGAATCACGTATCGCGAATTCAAAGAGCGGGCTCTGCCGCTGGCAAAGTGGTTGCAGGATACGGGCTTCGGACCCGGTGATCGCGCGGCGATCATCATGACGAATCAATCGAAGTGGCTGATCAGTGCGTATGCGATTTTTTACTGCGGCGGGACGCTGGTGCCGCTCGATTACAAACTGAAGCCGGAAGAGCAGTGGAAGCTGGCGAAACATTCCGGCGGGAGCGTGCTAATCACGGAATACCCAATCTGGCGGCAGTTGAGCGTGGCGCAGGGACGGGCGGAAGCGGGAAAGATCAAGGCGGTGCTGACAACGGAAGCGCCGGCGAACGCCGATCTGGCGGGGGCGATACGTTGGGAAGAAGCGCGAGGAGCGGGCGAAGCGAATTTTGTGCCGCGGAAACGCGAGGACCTGGCGTGCATCGTGTATTCGTCGGGAACGGGCGGGACGCCGAAGGGCTGCATGATGACGCACGGAAATTACCTGGAGCAGTGCGTGGCACTGACGACATGGTATCCGTTCTGGCCGGGAGTGAAGTACCTGAGCATCTTGCCGACGAATCATGCGATCGACTTCATGGTGGGATTTATAGGGCCGTTCACATGCGGGGCGGCGGTAGTGCATCTGCGAACGCTGCGGCCGGAATTCGTGCGGGAAGCGTTTCCGAAATATCAGATTACCTATGTGAGCCTGGTGCCGCTGGTGCTGAAAAATCTGCAAAAGGGATTGCAGGCGCGATTTGATGAGTTGCCACCTTCGAGACGAAGAGCGTTTGAGCTGCTGCGAAAGATCAACGTGGCGCTGACAAAACACCAGCCGATGCGTCCGTTGAGCCGGTTGCTGCTGAAGCAGGTACATGCGGCGTTTGGCGGACACATCGAAGCGATTATCGTGGGCGGAGCGTTCACGGAACCGCAGACGCTACAGTTTTTCTACAATTTGGGGCTGCCGGTAGCGAATGGGTACGGATTGACTGAAGCAGGTACGGCGGTGACGGTGAACGATCTGAAACCGTTTCGCGCGGATACGGTGGGGAAGCCGCTGCCAGGGATGGAAGTGCGCATTGTGAATCCGGACGCGGATGGGATCGGGCAAGTGGCAGTGCGCAGCAAGACGGTGATGGCCGGATACCTGAACGAGCCGGAGTTGACGGCGGAAACGATTGTGGATGGCTGGCTGATGACCGGCGACATGGGGCGGCTTGACCGCACAGGGCACCTGCAACTGTTCGGGCGCAAGAAGAACATGATTGTGACGGAAGAGGGCAAGAACGTTTACGCCGAGGATATTGAGCAAGCCTTCGACGGATTGCCGGTAAAGGAATTCTGCGTGTTCGCGGCAAATTACGTATGGCCGAGCCGGTCGATGGTGGGCGAGCAGTTGGTGCTGGTGATTCACCTGGAGCCGGGGAAGACGTTCACGGAAGAGTTGAAGCAGGAGATCGTGGCGAGAAACAACAGGCTGATCAACTACAAACGGATTCACGGCCTTGTGGTCTACGACGAGGATTTCCCGCTGACCGCGTCACTCAAAATCATTCGAGTGGCGCTGGCGGAACGGCTGGGGAAACTGAAGCGGGAAGAAGCCGTCCGGCCAATCTAGGGCGCGGCAAGATACAATGCAGGCAGCGGAATCTCTGTGAGGGAAACGTTCATCGCGATCGTGAATCCCGCGGCGGGCGGCGGGCGCTCGGCGCAACTTGCAGGAGCGAAGATCGGCCAGCTGAAGGAAGCCGGGCTGCGAATTGACGTGATTGCGTCGGCGGAGCCGGGGCACGCATCGGAGCTGGCCAATGAGGCATACCTGCAGGGATATCGTCGATTTCTGGCAGTAGGCGGAGACGGTACCGCGCACGAGATCATCAACGGCATTTTTTCGCGGGAAGCACCGGCGGAACACGTCGAGTTGGGCTTCTTGCCGCTGGGAACCGGAAATTCCTTTCTGAGAGACTTCACGGAGAACGGGGCGGAATCGTCTTTTGAGGCGTTGAAAGCCGGGCGGAAACGCAGGGTGGATCTGCTGAAGCTGCGACATGCCGGCGGGACGTTGTATTCGTTCAACCTGCTGAGCGTGGGGTTTACGGCGGATGTAGGCGCGATTACCAACCGGATGTTCAAGCCATTCGGGCACCTGGGATATTTGTTGGGGGTTTTTGTAAAGGTGGCGCAGCTGAAGCGCCGGCCGTTCAAGATGCGTTGCGACGACGATCAGGAATGGGACGAGCGGCGGTGCCTGTTTCTGACATTCAACAACAGCAAATATACGGGCGGTACGATGCTGATCGCGCCGAAAGCGGATCCGAGCGATGGGTTGATTGAATACGTACGCTGGGGCCCGATTGGACGATGGGGATTGATCCGGATGCTGCCGCGACTTTATGACGGGACGCATATTGAGCATCCGTTGGCATCACGGCGCGGAGTGAAGCGGGTGGAGTTTGCGCTGGACGCGCCAGTGGACGTGATGGTGGACGGCGAAATTGTGACGGTGAATTGCGAGGTGCTGGAAATTCTGCCGGGCGCGATGGATGTGTACGTATGAATCGGGCCTGGGACGTGGCGCGCAGCGTGGTTTTGTGGTTCCTGAGCTGGCTGCACTTCCTAATCGTGGTGCCGGTGCTGATTGCGCTGGCGGTGGTGCTGGATCCTAGGAAGCACGATTGGTTGCAGAGAGCATTGTGCCGGCGGATCGCGTTTTTCTCTGGCGCGAAAGTGGTGGCGAAGAAGGCGCCGGGGTTCGACGAGAAACGCACCTCGTTCTTCATGGTGAATCACGTTAACCTGCTCGACCCATTCATGCTGTATTGCGCGATTCCCCAGCTGGTGCGGGGGTGGGAACTGGAATCCCACTTCCGAATCCCGATTTACGGATGGCTGATGAAGCGGTTCGGGAATGTGCCGGTGCCGGATGTGCGCAGTCCGAAAGATTTGAAGCGGCTGTGGCGCATGACGCAGGCGGCAATCGATTCCGGCGTCAGCTTGATCATTTTTCCGGAAGCGAAACGGACGCGCGACGGTCATTTGAATGAATTCGAGGACGGCGGATTCCGGCTGGCGCAGCAGTTGGGCGTGCCGATTGTGCCGGTGAGCCTGGTGGGCTCGTTCCACCACCTGCGGACAGAGGACTGGATTCTGCGGCCCACGACGATCAGCGTGTATTTGCACGACACGATCGAGACGAAGGGAATGAAAAAAGAGGATGTGCCGGCACTGAAGGAAAGAGTGAAGCGGATTATTGAGGAGCCGGTGGAGGCGGCGCTGGAAGAGCAGGCAAGGGGCGGCGAGAAAGCGGCCGCGGAGACGGTTTAAGACGTCATTTTCAGGCCAGGCAGGATGCGGCCTGCCTTGGTTTCCTGCCACGTGAAGTAGATGCGATGAATAACGGTGAGCGTGGAGACGATGGCGATGACCCAGAGAACCTGCGCCATGCGGTTAAAGGCGCCACCGATTATCAGCAGCACGAGACGTTCGGGGCGCTCCATAAAACCAACTTTGCAGAGCGGAATGAGCGATTCAGCGCGCGCCCGGGCGTAGCTGACCATGACGGAGCCGGCCGTGGCGACAGCGGCGAGAACGACGTAGGGAGTGCGGCCGCTGACGGAATAATAGACGAGCAACCCCATGTACAAGGCCATATCGGCGTAGCGGTCGAGCGTGGAATCGTAGAACGCGCCGAACGCGGTGACACGGTTCTGGCGGCGGGCGACCTGGCCGTCGAGCATATCGAGAAAACCGGCGAAAAAGATAATGATGGCGCCGGTGCGGAAGTTACCGACAGCGAAGTTCGCGGCGGCAGCGAAATTGACGATCAGGCCAAGAAAAGTAAGGAAATTCGGATTGACGCCGGTGGCGGCCAGCGCACCGACGATGCGGTCGAGGAGCCACTTCCCGCCGCTACCAATAGCGCCTGTGAAGGTACCCATGTGAAGGCCAGATAGTTGATGATACTGCAAGCGTGCGTTTCGCGCCAAATTGGAGACGGAGTGGAGACGGAGTGGCGCTTGACGCTGCGGTATTCCACACGTAGATTGCTCAGATGCTTTTGGGGGAGCGATGAACGGACCATCAACGGGCAGACGCGAATTTCTGATGCAGGCGGGCGGGTCGGTGGGGCTGGCGTGGCTGAGTACGCAATGGCCGGCCGTAGTGGCGGCCGCAGAACATGCTCATCAAGCCATAAATTCCAAAACACCAGTGAAATTTCAGGTGCTGACGCCGGCTCAGGCGAAGGATGTGGAAGCGATCGCCGCGCAGATCATTCCGACGGACGAGTTGCCGGGGGCGCGCGAGGCCGGGGTGGTGTACTTCATCGACCAGGCGTTGAAGACGTTCGCCGCCGATACGTTACCGACTTATCAGAAGGGGTTGGCGGAGTTGAACGCGACAGCGAGCAAGAAGTATCCCGGGGTGAGGCAGTTCGCGGACGCGAGCGCGGAACAGCAGCACGAAATGGTGCAAGCGCTCAGTGAAGAGGCGGAATCTGCCAACGTGCCGGCAAGACGGCGGCCACAGGCGGCCGGCGGAGCGGATTTTTTTCAAACGATCTGGCAGCACACGATATTTGGATTTTTGGTAGATCCCTCGGGTGGCGGGGATCGGGATTATGCGGGATGGAAGGTGATCGGGCGCGACCCGGCGCACAGTTTCGCACCGCCATTTGGCTTTTACGATAAGGACTATCCGGGCTGGCAAAAGGCGATGGAAGCCGAGGAGAAGAAATGAGCCAGTCCAAGGTGAGTTACAAAACCGGCGATGAAGTGGATTTTGTGATTATCGGGTCCGGCGCGGCGGGCGGCGTGATGGCGAAAGAGCTCTCCACGAATGGATTCCGGGTGGTGGTGCTGGAGCAGGGCCCATATTTGACGGAAGCGGATTTCGGCCACAACGAAATCGATGTGGTGTTCAACCACGAGTTGACCAATAACCCGAAATTCCAGCCGACAACTTTCCGGAAGACGGACCAGGACAAAGCGAACAAGCAATACAGCGTGATGTACGGGCGGTGCGTCGGCGGAAGCAGTGTGCACTTCACGGCGAATTACTGGCGCTTTCATGAGATTGATTTCATGGAACGAAGCAAAGTGGGAGATGTGCCCGGCGCGTCGCTAGTGGATTGGCCGATTCGGTACGAGGACCTGGAACCGTATTACACGAAGGTGGAGTGGGAGTGCGGCGTATCGGGATTGGCGGGTGCTAGCCCGTTCGACCCGCCACGATCAAAGCCATATCCGATGCCGCCGCTGCCGGTAAAGGGTTCCGGAGTGATTTTCGAGCGGGCCGCGAAACAGCTGGGGTATCACCCATTTCCGGCACCGATGGCGATATTATCGCAACCGCGCGCGGGACGAAGCGCGTGCGTAAATTGCGGATTCTGCCTGGGATTTGGCTGCGAGGTAAAGGCGAAGTCGAGTTCGCTGGCGGCGATGATTCCCCTGGCGGAGGCCACGGGCCGCTGCGAGATCCGGCCGAACCGCTATGTGCACCGGATCGAGACGGACAAGGCGGGCCGGGTGGTCGGAGCGGTGTACTTCGACGCAAAGAAAAATTCGCACTTGCAAAAAGCGAAAGCGGTGGTGGTTTGCGCAAATGGGGCAGAGACGCCGCGGTTGTTGCTGCTGTCGAAGTCGGCGGAATTCCCGAACGGGCTGGCGAATTCGAGTGGATTGGTGGGCAAGTATCTGATGCCGAACAGCGGCGCGATTGCCTTGGCGACATTTGACGAGCCGCTCAACGATTACAAGGGATTTGCCGTCAGCCGGATTTTCCACGACTTTTACGAAATGGATGTAAAAAAGACGGGAATCTACGGTGGCGGAGGGTTGGATGCGAGGTTCGATCTGACGCCGATCACATTTGCGCTTGGCGCCCTGCCGCCGGGCACGCCGAGATGGGGCAGCGGCTTTAAGAAGGCGCTGAACCAGAATTTTACCCGGACCATGGAGATTTTCTGTCATGGAACATCTCTGGCGGTGGAGACCAACAGTTTTTCGCTCGACCCGGAGGTCAAGGACGCCTGGGGACTACCGGCATTGCGGATGACGTTTAAGGATCATCCGAATGATCTGAAACTAGCCAACTGGATGAAAGACCGCGCGATGGAAATCCTGGACGCGGCCGGGGCGAAGGCCAAATGGCACGGACCGATCGAGGAACAGCAATTCGCGGTACACCTGCTGGGCACGTGCCGAATGGGGAATGATCCGAAGACGTCCGTGATTAACGCCGACCATCGAACGCACGACGTGAAGAACCTGTTTCTATGCGATGGGAGCAGTCTGGTGACCTCCGGGCGAGGCCAGCCGACCATGACCGTTCAGGCGCTGGCGTTTCGCGCGGCGGACCGGATTACGGCGCTGGCGAAGCGCGGTGAGATCTAGCGGAATACCATTTCACAAAACCTGGAGAACAGACAGATGCGAAATGTCGCTGTGAGAGCAGGGGCAATTATGGGGCTGTTGACGCTGGCAGCGTGGGTGGGGTGCCCGCGAAGAACCGCGGGCCAGGACCAGAAGTCCAGCGCTGACGCGCCCAAGACGGCATCGCAGCAATTCAAAAATGTTCAGGTGCTGAAGGACATTCCGGCGGAACAGTTGATTCCAACGATGCAATTCATCGCCGCGTCGCTCGGCGTGGAGTGCGAGTTTTGCCACGTGGAACACCAGATGGACAAGGACGACAAGAAAGAAAAAGGTATGGCGCGGGAAATGATGAAGATGCAACTCGAGATCGATAAGGGCCATTTCAAGGGCGAACTGGAAGTGACCTGTTACACGTGCCATCGTGGCTCGCCGCATCCGGTGGGAACGCCGATACTTTCCGCCGAAGCGGCCAGGCCCGCGGCGCCGCACATGCACGAAGAAGACGCGGAAGCGCATGCGAACGTGCCGACGGCAGACCAGATTCTGGACAAGTACCTGGCGGCAGTGGGCGGGGCGGACGCGCTCATGAAAATCAAGACGCGCGTGCAGAAGGGTACGATTGACGCAATGGGGAAACAATCTCCCATCGAAGTGTATTCCGAGGCTCCGAACAAGCGCGTGTCTATCTCACACATGAATGGCGGATCGAGCGTGACGGCGTTTAACGGCGAGGTGGGGTGGCTAACGATTCCCGGCGGCGTGCATCGCATGACAACGGCGGAGCGGGAATCCGCGTCGGTGGATGCGCAGATGTACTTCGCGGCAAGGGTACGCGAGATGTACAAGGAATTTCACGTGCGGCCCGGGGAGGAGATCAATGGACGGGCAACGTATCTGGTAGCCGCCGAGGCGACCCCGGGACATCCAACGATTCAGATGTACTTCGATCAGGAGACAGGATTGCTCCTGAGGCTGATCCGGTGCACGGAAACCGCCCTGGGGAAGAATCCGGCGGAGGTGGACTATGCGGATTATAAGGAGACGGACGGAGTAAAGATCGCGTATCGCTGGACGCTGGTGAGGCCAAACGGCGCATTCACGATTCACATCGATCAGGTGCAACAGAATGTGCCCATCGACAAAAAGCTATTCGTGCCACCGGCCGAAAACCCGGCGCCAGTACACTGATTGGTGCCAGTCGGATTGTCTGAAAAAGGCCACGGTTTGGAATCTGTGGCCTTTTTTCGTTTTCGAAATGGGCAAGCTAGAACTTAAAGATGATGCCGCCGACGATGTTGACGCGGTTCAGGTAGTTCGAGACGCGCGTGTTGTAACAACCGAAGAAGGGGTCGCAGTAGGTGGCGTTTGAGGAGCTGCCATAGGTTGGAAGATAACGAATATCGCCGCGGAAACCGATGTGGCGGGCGGCGTAATATTTCACGCCACCACCGATGCTCCAGGAGAATTCCGTGCGATTGGGGGTGTTATTGCTATTGGAGTCGTGAGTGAATCCCAGGCCGCCGACAACGTAAGGACGAAGTTTCACTTCGCTGTTACGGAACATATAAAGAGTGCCGAACTGGAATTGGTCGATATCGGAATTGTAGGCCTTGAAATACGAATTGGTCAGAATGTTGTATGCGTCGTAGGAAGTGTTGTTGCGATTCCACATAAAATCGAACTGCGAGTTTTCGGTAAATCCGACGTCGATCATGGTACCGAAAGCCAAAGAATTGTCGACGCGCAGGCGGCTGATGGGAATCGTGCCGCCACCACCAGTGGAAAACACGCTCACAGGGTAGGAGGCACTGGATTCATATCCGACAAAAGGAGTGACTTCGTAGCGCTGCTGGGCACGTGCGGAAAGCGACGTGAATAAAGAAAGGAATAGAACGATTCTCCTGGTCCAGGTCTGCATTGCGAGAGTTTCTCCTCATCCGGGCGGGGCGGCTCCGATTGGGTGACACACGCGTGAAGCCCTGGTAAAGCAAACACCTGGCTGCGGCAAAAGTTGTGCCGAAATACAGGCGCCCGGGCTCACCAATTTAGATGAGCTGGAAAAGGAAGTGGTTTCCGGGCAATCTCGACGACGAAGCGAAAAATACAGGAATGGGGGGGGACGTGAAGGGCCGTTCCTTTGCGATTACTTCTTCTCTTTCGCAGGGGCTTCGGCGGCAGGCTTTGAGGATTCCGCTGCTGGTTTTGATTCCTGCGACGCCGGTAGCGGGTCATCCGTCGTTGGCTTGTTGATGTATTGGACGATGAGGGAAATGCGGCGGTTGGAAGGGTCTTGCGGGGAGTCGGATTTGCGCAAGCGCTGATCCGCGAAACCGCGCACCTGGGTGACCTGGTCTTCGCGCAGACCATTCGATTGCATGAGGCGGCGGGCGGCATTGGCGCGATCGGCAGAAAGTTCCCAGTTCGTGTAGAGAGCCGTCGAAGGATAAGGCTTCGAATCGGTGTGACCTTCGATGGCGACGGTGTTGGGCAGCTTGCTCAATTCCTGGGCGAGGAGTTTGATGAGGTCGGCGCCGCCAGGACTCATGCGGGCGCTGCCGCTGTCAAAGAAAGTGCCTGCGGCCGATTCTGTCAGTTCGATCCGCAAACTTTCGTTCCGCCAACCGCTTCCTGGATTTGCTTGCTGCTGTTCATGAGCCAGAGAACGATAAAGAGGGCCATCAGAGGATGAGGCGGTGGAGTTGGAGGTGAAGCGAATCGGGCATGCCGGTACCTCAGACGCCTGAAGAGAACCAGGCACGTTAACGGCCCCAAAGAAAAGGTGGATGGGCGCCGATGTGATTCATTTTGCTGAGTTTTGGAAAAAACGAAAGGAGAGGCCGTTTCAATTTGGCCGAACTGAATTCGCTTTGGGAAACTCGGAGGGTCAATCTCAGCCACAACCACGTGTCTTCCGCGTATGGCTTGTACGGCCTCATAGCCGACGAACGGGACAACGAGTAAAGCTGCGATCGGGTC
>Ga0335077_10003364_pt1 | contig 19296 bp, 14 predicted proteins | sample Lox_Sample_31_FD_207151 | JGI IMG/M metagenome (GOLD analysis project Ga0335077, IMG submission 207151) | Soil microbial communities from Loxahatchee National Wildlife Refuge, Florida, United States - Lox_Sample_3.1 | ecosystem: Environmental > Terrestrial > Soil > Wetlands | place: USA...
GTACTTCCTGGTGTTTCAGGCACACAAGTAGTTCACGGCATTGGCAACACCGAGGATCTTCATCAGCTACCGCCGCGAGGACGCGTCCGGTCATGCCGGGCGCTTGTTCGATCGTCTTGTGGAGCGCCTCGGACGCGAGCATGTGTTTCGCGACTTCGAGACGATCGCGGCCGGAGACGATTTCGCCGAGGCGCTGCGCCGGAAAATCGCGGTTTCGGATGTCGTGCTGGTGCTCATCGGCCCACGCTGGCTGGCCGCGACCGACGAAGCGGGCCAGTGGCGATTGGCGGACGACAGCGATCGGGTTCGCATCGAAATCGACACGGCGCTCGAACGCAACGTCCGCGTGATTCCGGTGCTCGTGCAGGGCGCGGCCATGCCGCGCGCCAAGGACCTTCCCGCGGCACTGGCGCGGCTGGCACAACGCAATGCGATCGAGATCCGGGACCCGAGCTTCGATCCCGACCTGCGCGCGCTGCTCGATCAGCTCGACCCGACGTGGCCCCGCAAGCTGAGCCGCGTGCTGCGGCGGCGACCTGTCTACGCTGCGGCCACCGTGCTGGTTGCGGGCCTGACCGCGCCGTGGATCTACTCGCACGTCATTTCACCGGAGCGGGCGCGTATCAGCCTCGCCCAGATGGGAGTGCGCTACGACGAGGAAACGTTCATACGCAGCGCCGCAAAGAACGACCTGCAGGCAGTCCGGCTGTTTCTCGCGGCCGGAATGCCGGCGAACACACCGACCGGCGGCGAGGCGCTCGCAAAGGCCGCGGCGGGACTGCATCTCGAGATGGTGCAGCTGCTCTTCGAGCGTGGCGCTCGCGACGACCGCGCCCTCGGAGAAGCGGTCGCCGCACCGGGCAAACGGGGCGTCTTCGACTACCTGCTGGCACACGAGCCCGGCAACGCGGCGCTCGGCGCGGCCGTGCGCGTGGCGGCGGGCAGCCCGTACACCGACCTGCTGCACCAGTTGATCGAGCACGGCGCCGACGTGAACGTCAGGTCATCCGGCGAGAGCCCGTTTCCGTACACGGCGCTGCACGCGGCGGCGGGTGCGTGGCGGCTCGATCATGTCCTGCTGCTTCTTGCGCGCGGCGCCGCGGTCGACGCCGCCAATCGCGAAGGCGAAACCGCGCTGCACGCCGCGATCGATGCGCGCAGCAGCCGCGACGCGACCGACGAGCGCGAGCTGATCCCGATCCTGCAGGCCCTGGTGCAGAAAGGCGCCGACGTCAACTTGCGGTGGCACAACATGGAGACATGGCAGCCGACGCCGTTGCTGCTCGCGATCCGGCAACGCCTGCAGCTCGCCGCGCTCTGGCTGCTCGAGCACGGTGCGCAACCGAACGTCTGGGCCGTCGATACGGGCGCCGGCACGGCCGGGCCCAACGCGCTGATCGCAGCCGCCGGTGCCGGGCTCGCCGACCTGGTGCAGGCTCTGGTGGCGGAGGGCGTGCCCGTCGACCTGTGCGACGAAGCCGGCGACACCGCGCTCATCGCGGCATTCAACACTGGTCGCGCCGACCCTGCGACCGTGCAGGCGCTGCTCGCGGCGGGCGCCGACGTGAATGCGCGCGACGGTCAGGGCCGCAGCGCCCTGATGTGGGCCACGCGCGGCAGCCGAAGCATGGAGGTCATTGGCCTGCTGCTCGCCGCGCGTCCTGCCGTCAACGTCACCGACCGGAACGGATGGTCCGCGCTGATGTATGCGGCGCAGGCGGGCTACTTCGCCGCCGCCCGCGACCTGCTCGCCGCTGGCGCCGATCCGTCGTTGAAGAACGACGCGGGACAGGATGCCCTGGCGCTGGCGCAACAAGCGAAGAGCGCGGAGACCGTCAAGCTCCTTTCCGAGCGTGCAACCGCGCGCGGCCGGCAACACTCCTCTCGCGCAGTTCTGCTCCCCCGCGGGGGAGCAGGGCGCTAGCCAGGTCTTTCGATCCAGCCGTTACTTTGCGGCCGATCCGTGGTCGATGGCGCGCTCGCCCGCCAGCCTGATCTGCTGCTCCTGCTCGGCGGTACCGATGGACAGGTCGCGCTCGCCGTAGCCGATCAGGTGAAAGCGCGCCGCCTGCACCATTTCGGCGGCGACCTGGCTGCGCGTCCTGGTCGAAGGCGGCGAGGCGACGCGCCCGACGTCGTCGTACTTGTTGCCGAGTACCAGCGGCGCCTGCGAATGCGCGATCGCCTCGGCACGCGTCATCGTGCTGCTGAAGTGTTCCTTCTCGAATCCCATCGGGTCGATGTCGTTCGCGAAGACCGCGGTCGAAACAAGCAGAGAAGCCAACAGGACAAACCGTTTCATCGTGCATCCCTTCGGTGATGGTGAAGTTGACCGGCACAAGCGCATGACCGGCCAATGCGCGCCAGCTTCGACGCGCTGCCTTGCCGGCGGATTGCACCGGGCGACCTCGAAGGTTGCGGATGAAATTTCGCTCGCGCCGCCCTGGTCGCGCGACCAGTCGGGTTCGCGCGGCCGAATACGATGCGCGCGATCGCGCAGCGACGTCTCGCGCGCGAGAACTCACGCGCGCATCCACTGCTGCCCCCTGACAGCAGCCGCGCGTTCGACGGGGACTTTCGCAATCGGCTAGAGTCGCGCCATGTCTCGCGACGTGCTCGACCTTTTTCACCCCGCGGTGAGCGCGTGGTTTTCCAGCGCGTTCGCCGCGCCGACCGCGGCGCAGGTCGACGCGTGGCCGGCGATCAAGGCGGGCAGGCATGCACTGGTTGCCGCGCCCACGGGATCGGGCAAGACGCTGGCGGCGTTTCTCGCCGCGATCGATGCCCTGGTGCGTGAAGGGATCGGGCGCGGCCTCACGGACGAAACGCAGATCGTCTATGTCTCGCCGCTGAAGGCGCTGTCGAACGACATCCAGAAGAACCTGCAGGCGCCGCTGGCGGGCATCCGCGCCGAACTCGAGCAGCTCGGGCTGCCCGACGTGGAGATTCGCACGCTGGTGCGCACCGGCGATACCCCGCAGGGCGAGCGCGAGAGCATGCGCCGGCGCCCGCCGCATATCGTCGTGACCACGCCCGAATCGCTGTACATCCTGCTCACCAGCGAGTCCGGCCGCAAGATGCTTGCGACGACACGCACGGTGATCGTCGACGAGATCCACGCGCTCGCGCCCAACAAGCGCGGCGCGCACCTCGCGCTGTCGCTGCAGCGGCTCGAGGCGCTGACCGGGCGTACGCTGGTGCGGATCGGTCTTTCGGCGACCCAGAAACCGATCGAGGAGATCGCCCGGTTCCTCACCGGCGGCGGGGCCGGCTGCACGATCGTCGACACGGGTCACGTCCGTCGACGCGACCTCGCCATCGAGCTGCCTTCGGCGCCGCTCGAAGCGGTGATGTCGACCGAAGTCTGGACGCAGGTGTACGACCGGCTCGCGCAGCTCGTCACCGAGCACCGCACGACGCTCATCTTCGTCAACACGCGGCGCCTCGCCGAGCGCGCGGCGCGTCACCTCTCGGAGCGCGTCGGCACCCAGTTCGTCACCGCGCACCACGGCAGCCTCGCACGCGAGCTGCGGCTCGATGCCGAGCAGCGCCTCAAGCGCGGCGAACTGCGCGCGCTGGTCGCCACGGCCTCGCTCGAACTCGGCATCGACATCGGCGACGTGGACCTGGTGTGCCAGCTCGGCTCGACGCGCTCGATCGCGGCGTTCCTGCAGCGCGTCGGACGCTCGGGGCACGCGGTCGGCGGACTGCCCAAGGGCCGGCTGTTTCCGCAGTCGCGCGACGAGTTGTGCGAATGCGCTGCGTTGCTCGACGCGGTACGCCGCGGCGAGCTGGATCGCATCACCCTGCCCTCCAAACCGCTCGACGTGCTCGCGCAGCAGATCGTGGCCGAGGTCGCGCTGCGCGAGTGGAACGAGGACGAGCTGTTCACGCTGTATCGGCGCGCGCTGCCGTTTCGCGCGCTGGCGCGCGCCGAGTTCGCCGAGGTCGTGCGCATGCTCGCCGACGGCTTCAGCACCCGACGCGGGCATCGCGCCGCGCCGCTGCATCGCGACGCGGTCAACGGCGTGCTGCGCGGCCGGCGCGGCTCTGCGCTTGCCGCCGTGACATCGGGCGGCACGATTCCGGACACCGCCGACTACTCGGTCCTGCTGGAACCGCAGGCGCAGGTCATCGGCACCGTCAACGAAGACTTCGCGGTCGAGAGCCTGGCCGGCGACGTATTCCAGCTCGGCAACCAGTCGTACCGCATCGTGCGCGTCGAACGCGGCACGGTGCGCGTGGAGGATGCGAAGGGACTGACACCCTCGGTCCCGTTCTGGCTCGGCGAGGCGCCCGGGCGCACCGACGAGCTGTCGCAATCGGTGTCGCGCTTGCGCGCCACGCTGGCCGAGCGTCTCGATGCGGGGGGACGCCCCGCCGCGCTGGCCTGGCTCACAGACACCGTCGGCATCGCCGCAGCGGCGGCGGAACAGATCGTCGATTACCTCGCCGCGGCCAAGGCGGCGCTGGGCGCGCTGCCGACGGTCGATCGCGTCGTGCTGGAACGCTTCTTCGACGAATCGGGCGGCATGCAGCTCGTCGTGCACTCGCCCTTCGGCAGCCGCCTGAACCGCGCCTGGGGACTCGCCCTGCGCAAGCGGTTCTGCCGCAAGTTCGACTTCGAGCTGCAGGCAGGCGCCACCGAGGATGCGATCGTGCTGTCGCTGGCGACGGCGCACAGCTTTCCGCTGCTCGACGTCGCGCGTTACCTGAACGCGGCGACCGTGCGACCGTTGCTCGTGCAGGCACTGCTCGCCGCGCCGATGTTCCCCACCCGCTGGCGCTGGAACGCGACCATCGCGCTGGCGCTGCTGCGCTTCAGCGGCGGCCGCAAGGTGCCGCCGCAATTGCAGCGCATGCGCGCCGAGGACCTGCTGGCGACGATCTTTCCCGACCAGGTCGCCTGCGGCGAGAACATCGTCGGCGACCGCGAGATCCCCGATCACCCTCTCGTGCGGCAGACGATCGACGACTGCCTGCACGAGGCGATGGACATCGACGGCCTGGAGCGCGTGTTGCGCGCGATCGAGCAGGGCACGATCGAGGTGGTCGGGCGCGATCTGACCGAACCGTCGCCGCTGGCACTGGAGATCCTCTCGGCACGGCCGTACGCGTACCTGGACGATGCGCCGCTCGAGGAGCGCCGTACGCAGGCCGTGATGGCGCGCCGCTTCCTCGACGCCGAAACCGCGGCCGACCTCGGGCGGCTCGATGCCGATGCGATCGCGCGCGTGCGCGAGGAAGTCTGGCCCGAGGCGCGCAATGCCGATGAGCTGCACGATGCGCTGATGAGCCTCGGGTATTTGACCGCTGCGGAGGTCGATGGGCGCGCGGGGTGGCGCGGCTTCGCCGACGAGCTGGCGCGGGCGCAGCGTGCGACGTGGATGCGGGCCCCCCTCCCCTCGGAGGAGAGGGGTAGGGGAGAAGGAATCGACGCTTCGATCCTGATTCCCGCCGAGCGCCTGCCGGAGTTCGACGCGATCTACCCGCACGGCGCGATGCGGCCCGCCATCGAGGCACCTGCCGAATACCGCAAGGCGTGGCAGCGCACGGAAGCACTCGCCGAGGTCCTGCGCGATCGCCTGCAAGGCCTCGGGCCGGTGACGGCCGAAGCGCTCGCGCGGTCGCTCGGCCTGGCTGCGGCGCCGATCGACGCAGCGCTGGTCCAGCTCGAATCCGAGGGTTCGGCGATGCGCGGCAGCTTCACGCCCGAGTCGACGCAGACCGAGTGGTGCGAGCGTCGCCTGCTGGCGCGCATCCATCGCTACACGGTGAATCGCCTGCGCCGGGAGATCGAACCGGTCGAGCCGCGCGATTTCATGCGCTTCCTGTTCGAGTGGCAGCGCGTTGCGCCCGAGGCGCGCGTCGAGGGCGCCGACGCGGTCGCCAACATCGTGGCGCAGCTCGAAGGATTCGAGGCACCGGCCGCCGCCTGGGAAACCGAGATCCTGCCGGCGCGTGTCAACGAATACGACCCCGCGTGGCTGGACGACCTGTCGCGCGCGGGACGTGTCGTGTGGACGCGCATCGCCGCGCTGGCGTCGAACGGCGAGCGCGCGCCGAGTCCGGTGCGCACCACGCCGATCGCGCTCGCGTCGCGGCGCAACCTCGGTCTGTGGGCGCGGCTCGCCGGCGAGAGCAGCACCGGCGCGCTGACATCACGCGCCACGCGCACGCTCGCGTTCATCGGCACGCACGGGGCATCGTTCTTCGACGAGATCGTCGACGGCACCGGACTGCTGCGCACGCAGGTCGAAGAGGCGCTCGGCGAACTCGTGGCGCACGGCCTGGTGAACTCCGACGGCTTCGGCGGCCTGCGCGCGCTGCTCGTGCCGTCCGACCGGCGGCGCAGCTTCGACGGCCAGCGCCGCATGCGCCGCACCGCGTTGTTCGGCATCGAAGACGCCGGCCGCTGGGCGCTCGTGCGGCGCGCGCCGGCGGCGGCCGCGCCGCGCGAAGGCACCGATGATCCGGAGATCGTCGAACATGTCGCGCGCACGCTGCTGCGCCGCTATGGCGTCGTGTTCTGGCGCCTGGTCGCGCGCGAAGCGGACTGGCTGCCGCCGTGGCGCAACCTGCTGCGCACCCTGCGGCGCCTGGAGGCACGCGGCGAGATCCGCGGCGGACGGTTCGTCGCCGGACTGACCGGCGAACAGTTTGCCGTGCCCGAAGCGGTCGGGCTGCTGCGCGAGGTCCGGCGCCGCGAACGCACCGGTGCGCTGCTCGGCGTGAGCGGTGCCGATCCGCTCAACCTTGTCGGCGTCGTCACGCCCGGCGCGCGCCTGCCGGCGCTGACCGGCAACCGCGTCCTCTATCGCGACGGCGTGCCGATCGCCGTCGCGGCCGCCGGCGAGGTGCGTTATCTCGAGGAGATGGCCCCCGAAGCGCAGTGGACTGCGCGCGCGGCGCTTCTGCGCCGGCAGGTGCCGGCGGTGCTGCACTTTCTCGGCTAGCTCGCTGCCGCCCCATGCTGGCCGCGCTCCTCGTCGTCGTTGCGGCCGCGGTTGCACTGGCGTTCAGGCCGTTTGCGGTGCTGCGTGCAGGCGAGCTGCGCGCACCCTGGCTGGCGTCCCTCGCGATCGTTGCACTTGCCTGGATCGCACCCAACGCGCTGCCGGGCGGCCCCTCGCTGCGGCTGTCGTTCGCGTGCCTGCTCGTCCTGATGTTCGGCTGGCCGCTCGCGCTTTGGACGCTCTTGATCGTCGCGGCGATCGTCGCAGCCTTGTCGGGCGCCGGCCCGGCCGGCGCGATCGAACTGGCCGCGTGGCATGGCGTGGTGCCGGCCAGCTTCGGGCTTGCCGCCGGCGTCGCGGTGCGCCGCTGGCTGCCGCCGCAGATCTTCGTCTACATACTCGGGCGCGCGTTCTTCGGCACCCTCGTCGCCGCGGTCGCCACCGGTGCGCTCGCGACGCTGCTGCGTCCGCTGCCGCCCGGCACGACCGCATCGACGCTGATGCTGGGCTACTGGCTCACGGCGTGGGGTGAGGCGATCATCACCGGAATGCTGACGGCGATCTTTGTCGCGTACCGGCCGCAGTGGCTCTTCACGTGGTCCGACCGGCGCTACCTGCCGCGGCCACCCGCGGGTCGGTGAGGCGCGGCGGCCGGTCGCCGCGCCCCCAGCATGTCGGGTTTTGCGCGCGGATTGCGACCACTCCTTCGGATCCCAACCTGGAGACTCGTCATGGGTGGAGCTTTGCTGGGATGCGCGCTGCTCACGGTCGCACTCACCGTCAACGCCGCCGGGGAGCGCGCACCAGACCGCCAGGCGGCGGGCCTCTCTGCCGCACAGCAGACGGCGTACGCCCTTGCCGTGGCGTCCTTCCGCGAGCACCACTACGCGGCAGCGTACGGACGCTTCGTGCGGCTCGCCGACGCGGGGCACGCGCCGTCGGCGCAGCTCGCGCTCGTGATGTACCGCAACGGGCCGGCGCTGTTCGGCAGCGAATGGGACGCCACACCGGAGCAGCTCGAGCACTGGAACGCGCTGGTCATCCAGGACGAGCAAGACCGCTAGTCTCAGGAACCTCAGGCCGGAGCAGCGCGGCCGACGAGCGCGCGCGCGTGCGGCGGGCGCTCGTCCATCAGCCATTGCAGCAGGAACGCGGTGGCGCCGATGACGATCAGCGCACCCCAGGCGAAGTCGTAGTTCCCCGTGCGGTCGAACACCACGCCACGCATCCAGGCGCCGAAGAACGATCCCACCTGGTGGCTGAGGAAGACGATGCCGTAGAGCGTGTTGAAGTGCGTGACGCCGAACACGCGGCCGATGATCCCGGTGACGAGCGGAACCACCCCCAGCCAAAGCAGGCCCATTGCCGCCGCGAACACCAGCGTCGTTGCCGGCTCGACCGGTACCAGGAGAAAGGCGACGATGAACAGCGTGCGCAGCAGGTAGATCAGCGCGAGCAGGTGCTTCTGGCTGTAGCGCGCGCTCAGCACCCCGAAGATGTACGTCCTGATCGCGTTGAACAGGCCGATCAGCGCGAGCGCCGTCGCACCCACCCCTGGCGCGACACCGCAGAGCTGCAGGTACGCCGGCAGGTGCGTGGTGATGAAGACGAGCTGGAAGCCGCAGGCGAAGTACGCGAGCGTCATGAAGAGGTAGCCGCGGTGCGCGATCGCTTCGCGTATCGCGTCGCGCAGGCTCGGTGGCGCAGCTGCGGCGCCGCCTGCTCGCGAATCGCAAGCGAAAACACCGCCATCGAAGCGGCCAGGACGGCAAAGGTCACCATCGCGGTCTTCCAGCCGACGTCCGCGATCAGGGTCTGGCCAATCGGCGCGATCACCATCGTGCCGAGCGACCCGGCCGCCGCGACGATGCCGACCGTCTTGCAGCGCTTCGCCTCCGGCGTCGCGCGCGACACCGTACCGATCAGCACCCCGAACCCTGTCCCCGCGGTGCCGATCCCGGCAAGGAATCCGGCGATCTGCAGTCCAGCGGGAAACGCGTTGGCGTACACCATCAGCAGCAGGCCGGCCGCGTAGATGAAAGCGGTGCCGATCAGCACCGGACGCGGCCCGTAGCGGTCGGCAAGCGCGCCGACGAAAGGTTGCGACAAACCCCAGACGATGTTCTGCAGCGCGATCGAAAACCCGAACGTCGCGGCCGAAAAACCGACCTCGACCGTCATGGGGCGCATGAACAGGCCGAGGCTCTGGCGCAGTCCCATGCAGATCGAAATGATGAGGCCGCTCAGGACGAGCAGCACGAACATCGAGCGGCGCGTGGCTGATTCACGCATGGGCAGATTGGACTGCGGTCATGCGACCGGCTCAAACGATTTTCTTGCGGGAGATGCATGCGCGAGACGCATGCTGGCAGTCGCCAGCGTCGGCGCCTCGCGGACGCGTCAGCGCTGCGCCGGGACGGGGCCGAAAACTACGTCAATTTGACGCAAGGCGTTTGAGGCCCTGCGCTGCGAAGTTGTCGCCCTGCGCCGCCGCCAAGTTGTAGAGTCGGCGGGCCTCTGTACGGTCTTTCTCCACTCCGGCGCCGCGCTCGTACATTGCTCCAAGGTTCGCTTGGCCGAGCGAATTGCCTTGGTTGGCAGACTTCCGAAACCACTTCACGGCTTCGGTGTCGCTTTTCACAAGACCCCCGCGGCCTTGCAAATACATGAGGCCGAGCTCCGCTTGCCCCTTGGCATCACCCTGGTCAGCCGCCTTTCGAAACCACTTCACCGCTTCGGTTTCGCTTTTCTCCAGGCCGCCGCGCCCCTGGACGTACATGATGCCGAGGCCCACCTGCGCGGGGCCATAACCCTGGTCCGCCGCCTTGCGATACCACTTTGCCGCTTCAGTGTCGCTTTTCTCCAGGCCGCCACGCCCCTGCCCGTACATCGCGCCGAGGTTTGTCTGACCGACCGGATCACCTTGGTCAGCCGCCTTTCGAAACCACTTCACCGCGTCGGTGTCGCTGTTCTCGAGTCCGCCGCGCCCCAGCAGGTACATGAGGCCCAGGTCGGCTTGTCCGCGCCCTTCACCCTGGTCAGCTGCGCGCCGAAACCACTTCAACGCTTCGGTATCGCTCCTTTCCAAGCCTCCGCGCCCCTGCATGTACATGAGACCAAGGTCCGCCTGACCGAATGCGTCGCCTTGGTCTGCCGACTTGCGAAACAACCTCAACGCCTCCGTATCGCTCCTTTCAAGGCCGCCGCGGCCTTGGACGTACATGGCACCTAGATAGGCCTGACCGCGCGCATCACCCTGATCAGCCGAGTTCCGAAACAACTTCAACGCCTCCGTGTCGCTTGTCTCCAGGCCACCACGCCCAAGTTTGTACATGTTGCCGAGGTACGCCTGACCGCGCGCGCTGCCCTGCGCAGCCGACTTTCGATACCACTTGACCGCCTCCGTGTCGCTCCGCTCCAGGCCGCCACGCCCCAGCTCGTACATGTAGCCGAGCTTCGCTTGCGCGGTTGCCTGGCCTTGCTCAGCTGCCATGCGATACGACTTCACGGCCTCCGTGTCGCTCTTTGCCAACCCGTGTTTGCCAAAGAAGTAGTCGTCACCCTTGGCCAGTTGGGCCGACGGATCGGAAGCCATGCCCTCCTTTGCTGCAGCGGGCTGGGGCGTGACCGCTTGTGCCGTGACTTCCGCCGCTGGATTGGTCGGCTTCTCGTCCTTTGTCGCAGCGGTCGGAGCAACGCTCCCATCCTGCGCGACGGGCGCAGCGGGACCGATCGGAACGCCCTTTTCTGCAACAGGCGACGGCGCGGAACCATGCTCTCGTGTCCTCCAATACGAGGCGCCGAACAGCACTGTGCCGACAAGCAGCAGCACGACCACAACAAGGACCAGACGTCCACCGAGCAGAGCATTGGCTGAAGCGAGGAAGGCGGGCCGGCTCTGAGTTGCCGACTGCACCGCTGCTTCGACGTCGTCTTTGTCCGGTCGACTTTGCTTTCCAGCGGGCGCTGATGGTGCCCGGTCGGAGGACGCGCTCTCGACGTGAGCGCCAGGCACCCGCCCCTGACCTGCCGGGGCTTCATCCATGCGCAGCACGACCGGTTGTTTCGGTTGCGGGGTTGTCGTTCGCTGCGGTTGTACATCGCCGGTCCGCGCAGGCGTCGACACTGGATGCAGCGCCGGATCGCCGCTTGCGCCGGCGGGCGCTTTATCCGGCCCAGGCAAATCGCGGTTGAGACTCTTGCGCAGGAACAGCGTCAGCCGCGCCACTTCCGCGTCAAAGCGGCGGAAGTCCAGCGACAGTCCCTGGCGAGTGGCGAGCGCGCGAAGATCGTCCGGCAGTTCACTCTTGTCGGGCATCTCGACCTCGTCGATCAGAACCGGGATCACCGGTATCTTTCGACGCAGCGCTGCCGAAATCTCGAGGCGAACGAAGTCGTCTTCGCGCTCAATGCGCCGTCGCCCCTGGCGGTCCGTCATCGTCGCCCAGGTGCTATCGATCAGAGCCAGCATGACTCGGCAGCCGTCGAGCTGGCGCTCGAGCACTTCGACCCAGTCCGACCCCATTTCGATGCCTTCGAGGTCGATGAAGACACTGTCGTTGCCGAGTTCTCGACTGAGCCGCTCAAACAGTGCCCGCGCGTCCTTCAGCGCGCCTTGCCGGCGATAACTTATGAACACCTCGGACATACTGGCTCGGAGAGGCAAACGATCTGTGGCGAGGCAGACCTGGGCGCGCCAGTGAACGCCCAATCCAGTCCTTCGTCAAGCGGATCGAACTGGACCGCGGATCAGCATTTCGCAGCGGTCTTAGAACTCATCGGCTCTAACCGGCGATGCGAGCGCCGTGAGCCCGGCCCGTTGTCTTATTAATAGTTCGTTGCGAGGCTGCGCGCAAGTGAATATGCGCCCGAGCCCTTCCACTGTCGGGTGGAGGCTCGCGGGACGCCTCGTGCTCGTTTCCGGCATGAACATCCGATCGAGATCAGCGCCATCGCCGTGATCGCCATATGAGTGGACACAAGCGAGGGAGGGCAAATGTTCGCGGTTGCCGCCTAGTGCGGCCACAACCAGCCGAAGGTTCCCCCGGTCAGGAGGCCGTAAAGCAGCCCGTCCATGGTCGAGCGGATCGTCGTCCCCAACGAGCGCCGGTACCAGATCTTCATCTGCCACAGCGCGAGCGCATGGCCCACGAACGCCGTCGTGCCGACGATCTGGAACACGCGCAGGTACGACGTGCCTGGCGGCAGCGATGCAGCGCCGACATAAGCGGCGAAATAACCGACCACGAGGCAGTACACGAACCAGTAGGCGAGGTACTTGCCCATCGCCATCCGGCCGTTGGGCAGGACCGTGACGACCAGCACCGGCCCCGCCTGCATTTTTTGCTGGAACTCCGGCGTGCGCATCTCCTTCATGTCGCCCGGGCGCGGCACCATGTAGTCGCCCGGTGGGATGTTCAACGGTCGCAGCGCGTCCATCAGGCGCTGCTCCTCGGGAATGCGGCCGTAGTCGCCGTGATGCCAGGGCAGCGCCATGTGGAGCACGAAACTCGCGAAGAAGACGAGCACCGCGGACAGCAGGATCGGCAGCCATAGGGACAGCGCAGTCAGGTTGCTCATGAAGGTCTCCCTGTAGGTTCCTGGTTGCAGCGCTGCGCAGCTTACAAGTCGACCCGTGAAAACACGAAGCGGGCCCACCGGGCCCGCTTCGTTCACTGACAGGCCGCGCGCGAGGCGCGCGTGCAGTCGGGGATCAGCCGGCGTTGTTCATCATGTCGGTGACCGTGAACGTGTAGAGGCGGTCGATGGTGCCGTCATTGCCGTAGTCGACCGCGATCGTCACCGTACCCGGCACGATCGTCACCGTGATGCGGTCGTTCGGGAGCGTGATGCTCCAGATGCCTTGCGTTGGCGTGCCGTCGGCATCGCAGCCGACCGAGCCCTGGGTCGCGAGCGTGACGGCGAACGAGCCGCCCGGCCACGTCCAGGTGAGCGTGGCCGTTCCACTGAAGCTCGTGCTCGTCACCGCGCCATTGGTGGTGACGACGGTGCGCGTCAGGTCGACGTTGCTGTAGGAGAACGAGGTCGTGCGGCCGTTGCGGTTGCTGGTGACGCTGAAATTCGGCGTGACCCACTGTGTCGTGGTGGTCGTGGTGCTGCCCGCCGTCTGGATCGTGCGCGTCAGCGTGGAACTGCCGTTCAACGTCACGTCACCGTGCGGAAGCGTGACCACGACGTTGTTGGTCGCCATGTCGAGCTCGAGGCTGTCGGCGGTCTTGGTCTTCACGAACAGGGTCAGCGAGCCGTTGACGGACGCCGCACCGCTGGCACTGCTGCATGCGTTGTAGGTCAGCGTGTAGTCCTCGCCCTGGTCGAGCTGATGGTTCAGAAGCAGGGATGCGTCGGGCCCGGTCACCTGGTACACGGCGGTGCCACCGCCAGGGCAGGCGATCGTCACGTTGGCGAGTCCAGCCGCAACGACCGTCTCGGCGGTCGAAACGGCCGCGCTCATCGCGGTGACGCTGTCGTTGGGCGTGACAGCGGTGTTGGCGCTCAGGTTCTTGGCGGCATCGCTCGAAACCGAGTTCGACGATGACTGCGAGTTGTCCATCCCTCCTCCGCCGCCGCACGCGGCGAGCAGGGCGACAAGGGAAAGCATCCCGAGCGCGCGGGGCAGGGTGTCGATGGCCCGAAGCTTGATTCGATTCATTGTTTACTCCTCGGCGGCTGCCGGCAGTTGGCGTGACAGAACGGCACCTGGAGTATTCGGCGGCCCCGGCGCAAAAGCGATGGCGGGGCGCGGCGAGATCGTTTCAAGTCGTGACAGAAAGTGGCGGCGGTAACGCCCGGCAATGATCCGGTTTCCCGGTCAGCCCGCGCGGGCCCCGATTGGCAGCGTGACCCGCGCCTCCAGGCCGCCGCCTGCGCGGGCAAGCAGATCGAAACGCCCGCCGTGCAGCCGCGTCACGCGCTCGACGATCGCCAGCCCCAGGCCCGATCCTCCGGGCCCGCTGCGCGCCGCTTCCATCCGCGTGAACGGTTGCTTGAGACGCTCAATCTGAGCGGGCGGGATGCCCGGCCCGCGATCGAGCACGCTCAGTACGAGGGTCTGAGCCGCTTCGCTGGTGCGCACGACGATCTCGCGCCCGGCGTACTCGAGCGCGTTGCGCAGGAGGTTCATGATCAGCCGCTGCATCGCGGTCGGACGCAGCATCAGGAACGACACCTCGCCCAGTTCGAGCGCGATCGGCTGGTGCAGCGGCGCCAGGCTGTCGACGACCGCGGTCACGAGCGTATTCAGGTCGGTCCGGCACTCCGCTTCGTCGTGCCCGTATCGCGCGAAGTCGATGAACTGGTCGATGATGCGGTCGGCGGCTTCGATGTTGCGCTCCATCAGCGCGCGCATGTCGGGTTCGCAGTGCGGGCCGACGTATTCGAGCGCGAAGCGCAGCTTGGTGAGCGGCGTGCGCAGGTCGTGCGAGATGCCGGCGAGCATCACCGCCCGCTCGCGGTCGGCGCGCGCCAGGCTTTCCACCATGTCGTTGAAGCTGCGCGCAAGGGCCGCGAGCTCCTGTGCGCCCTGCTCCGCGAGCGGGCGCGGCGCCTGGCCGGCGGCCATCTGAGCGGTCGCATCGATCAGTCGTCGCAGCGGGCGATTGATGCGCCGCTGGACCAGGTACGCGCCGGCGAAGGCGAGCAGCCCCGCGACCGCCAGCACGGCAAGGATCACCGTCGAAAGGTCCGTCATGAAGAGGCCGGTGGCGAGTCCGAACCATGTCATCTCGCCGTGCACCGGCGTGCCGAGCCAGAGGCGCGGCTGCGGCGCCTGCTGCCAGCGCACCTCGTAGCCCGCCGGAAGCTGGGTCGCGACGTGGCGGCTCAGCAGGCGAAAAGCCAGCCCCCCAGGCCGGTCGCTGCTGCCCTCGGGAGCCGCGCCGCGCACGATGCGCGCCGGGTCGGCGGCATCGAGGGTCGCGGTGTACTGGTCCGCTTCCGCGCGGTCCATCGTGTCGAGCGCCTGGCGCAGCGCCTCCGCGTTCTGGATCGCATGGCGCGCGATGCCGGCGAGGCGCGGCTGCTGTGACGTCACCACGAGTGCCGCCGTGACGCCGATCTGCACCAGGATGATGATTCCCGCGATCAGCAGGACGTTGCGGCCGAACAGGGTGGCCGGCAGCCAGCCGTTGCGCTTCATGCGGTGCCGTCGCCGACGAAGACGTACCCCGTGCCCCAGACCGTCTTGATGTATCGCGGCCTGGCGGGGTCCGGTTCGATCAGACGCCGCAGGCGCAACACCTGCACGTCGACGCTGCGGTCGGTTGCGTCGTGACCGCGGCCGTGGGCCAGTTCCATCAGGCGTTCACGACTGAGCGGACGGCCGGCGTTGCCGACGAACGCGCGCAGGAGCGCGAACTCGCTCGACGTGAGATCGACCGGCTGCGCGTTGCGGGTGAGCGTGTGCGTCGCCAGGTCGAGCTCGAATTCACCGAAGCGCGCCACGCCGGTACCGGCGCTCACCGGCCGCGCGCCGAGCATCGATTGCCGCCGCAACATCGCCTGGATGCGCGCGAGGAGTTCGCGCGGACTGAACGGCTTCGGCACGTAGTCGTCGGCGCCGATCTCGAGGCCCACGACCCGATCCACCGGATCGCCGCGCGCGGTGAGCATGATGATGGGCAGCGTTTCGCCCTGCGCGCGCAACCGGCGGCAGATCGACAGGCCGTCTTCGCCCGGCAGCATCAGGTCCAGCACCAGCAGGTCGAACGACTCGCGCCCGAGCAGGCGGTCCGCGTGTTCCGCGTCGGCCGCGACGCGCACCTCGAAGCCGTGCTCGCCCAGGTAGCGCAGCAGCAGCGTGCGCAGCTCGTCGTCGTCGTCGAGGACCAGGATTCTTGCCGGCGGACCGCTCATGGGCGGCGATACTACCCACGGCGGCGGGCATCCTGTCGGCGCCGGCGGGCGGAAGATCGTTACCGGGGATTACCTTCCGACTCCAGCCTGCGCTGGGCGTCAATGGGCCGGTCCTTCATGCCACGCAGCAAACGAGATCCCGCACGCAGACCTTCCCCCGAGATCGTCCTGGTCCTGCAAGGCGGCGGCGCGCTCGGCGCCTACCAGGGCGGTGTCTACGAAACGCTGGTCGCACACGAGCACATGCCGGCGTGGGTGGCGGGCACCTCGATCGGCGCCATCAACGGCGCCATCGTGGCGGGCAATCCGCCGCACCGCCGCCTCGAGCGCTTGCGCGAATTCTGGCACCTGGTCGGCCGCGACGATCCGCTCGCGCCGCTTGCTGCCAATCCCCTCGGCGCCTGGCTGCAGCGGTGGTTCGATCCGGTCATCTGGGACACGCTCATGCGCGGCATTCCCGGCTTCTTCGAACCGCGACTGAACGCCCTGCCGGACATCCGACGCGTAGTGCCGACGCGCGAGACCAGCTTCTACGACACCGGCCCGCTGCGCCGGACCCTCGAGCAGCTCGTCGACTTCGACTACCTGAACGCGAAGCACGTCCGCCTGACGGTCTGCGCGGTCGACGTCGATACCGGCGAGCAGGTCCGTTTCGACAGCCACACGCAGCGGCTCGCGCCCGAACACATCATGGCGAGCGGCGCACTGCCGCCGGGCTTCCCGCCGGTGGTGATCGGCGGCAAGGCGTATTGGGACGGCGGCATCTACTCGAACACGCCGGTCGATGTCGTGATGGACGACGCCGAACGGCGCGACATGTTGTGCTTCATGGTCGACCTGTGGGACCCGACCGAGGAGTCGCCGCGCTCGATCAGCGAGGCGCTGATGCGGCAGAAGGACATCCAGTACGCGAGCCGCACGCGCGAGCATCTCGACGATCACCGCACGATGCAGAACCTGCGCCGCGCCGTCGATCTGCTCGCGCAGCGCCTGCCGCCGCAGGAACGCGACCATCCGCTGGTGCGGCGGCTGACCGGCCTCGGTTGCACGCGCAGCGTCGACATCGTGCGCTTGATCATGAAGGCGGCGCCAACCGACGATTTCAACAAGGACATCAATTTCACGCGCGCAAAGATCGCCGAGCGGTGGCAGGCCGGTGCGCGCGATGCCGGGCGGGCGTTCCGCCACAAGAGCTGGCTGACGCCGGTGCCGGCCGACGTGGGCATGGTGATTCACGAGTTGCCGCAGGAAGAGAAGGCCTAGCACGGCTGCGCCGGCTCGACCGCGACGCGTGCACGCCGTCAAGATAGCCTGCGCTGTGGCGGCGCCACGTTCCGTGGTCCCGTGCGCCCTGCTTCGACGTGCGCGCTCCTGCGCGAGTGCGCCGGAGAAACGCCGAACTCCCTCTTGAACGCGCGCGTGAATGCGGCGGTCGATGCGAAACCCGCGGCATCCGCAATCAGCTTGATCGCCTTGTCGGTATGGCGCAGCGCGTCGGCAGCCAGACGCAGCCGCCATTGCGAGAGGTACTGCATCGGGGCCAGGCCGGTGCATCGTACGAAGTGGTCCGTCAGCGCGGTTTTCGATATCCCGATTTGCCGCGCCAGCACGTCGACGGTCCAGGGGTGGTAAGGACGGCCGTAGATCAGGGCCAGGCCGCCGCTCACGTAGCGGTCCCTCAACCCGTGCAGCCACGCGTCCTGCGTGTCCTGCGATTCCACGTAGGCGCGGATGGCATCGACGAACAACAGTTCCGAGAGCTTGCCGAGCACCGCGGCGGCGCCCAGCTGCGCGGCGACTCCCGCGGGCCGCAGGGAACGCGACAAAAGTCCCGCCGCGCCATCCGCCGCCACGGCGCAGTGCATGAGCCCGGGCAGTCGCGCGAACAACTGCTCGGACAGGACTTCGTCACATGCAAAGAACCCGCAGATCAGCCGCGTGCGCGCCCAGTCGCCGCCGTAGCGGACCGCCGCGATCGCGTCGGGGCGCGTGAGCTTGACCACGGCCTGGGTCGTGATCTGCAGCGGCGCCGGCCGCGGCGTGCTCGACAGAACGTGCACATCGCCACGGGGAAACATCACGACCTGGCTCGCCTCGACCCGCAACGGCTCCTGGCCGGCGAGCGTTACAAAACACGCCCCCTCGGTGACCAGGTGGTACGGAATGATCCGGCCCGCACCCGGCGCCAGCCGCGCTGCGATCGCTGCGGGTGGCGGTGTTTCGACGGCCCAGGGCGCGGAGAGCTCGGCGTCGATGAATGCGGTGCCGCTCAGATGGATCACGCGCAGCAGCTCCGAAAGCCCGTCTGCGCTCCCGACGCGCGGTCCGGTCGCGCGATCAATGTTTCCGGCCGCGCGGGTACGGCGCCCTCGTCCCGCGCTTCCTATATTCGTTGCCATGAACGAGGACACGGATTTCGACCTGGCAATCGTGGGAGCGGGCATCGGCGGCGTGATCTGCCTGAAGTATGCCCAAGACGCCGGCTTGAAGGCAGTGCTCCTGGAGCGCCGGGAGCGTGTCGGCGGCGTCTGGCGCGATCTTCCATCGTGGCAGGATATCCAGTTCCGCAGGGAAGACTGGACGCTCGAGGACCTGCCGCTTTGCGGCGTGGACCAGGCGAGCATCCTGAGCAACATCGAAGCCTGGGTCGAACGGTTCGGCCTCGCGCCGTCGATCCGCCTGAATTCACCGGTTGAGAGCGCGCGCTGGGAAAGCCGAGGCTGGGAGGTTCGCGCAGGCACCGACATTTTCCGGGCCACGTACCTCGTCGCGGCGAGCGGCGGACACAACCGCCCGCGCATACCGGATGTCGCGCGCCGCGACTCGAGCGTCGTCGAATTTCACTCGTCCGCGCTGCACAGCCCGCAACTCCTGCGCGGCAAGCGAGTGACCGTGGTGGGTGGCGGTGCGTCCGCGTACGACCTGCTGGATCTCTGCATCGAGCACGAGGCACGCCGCGTCGTATGGGTCTACCCCTCCGCCAAGTGGATGCGTCCGACGTTGCAACCGAAACATCTCGGTGTCGACATGCGACGGCTTTCGCAGTGGCAGATGCTCGGCCTGCCCGTGGCGGTCGTGAACTGGCTGATCAATCGCGACCTGCGCAAGCGCTATGCAAAGGCCGGCGTCGCGCCGATCAAACCCGACGGGGACTTCGATCTGCGGCGTCACCAGTTGATTCCCGGGCGACGCTTGATGCTGCGTCACTTCAATGACATCGAACGCCACGTTGCCGAGGTCCGCTCGATCGCGGGCACGACGATCGGTCTGTCGAACGGCGACGCATTCGATAGCGACGTCCTGCTGTGGGGTACCGGTTATTCGGTCGAACTCGACTATCTGCAGCCGGCGATCCCGCACGGCCTGACCCTGGCTGATCTGAGCCGCCGCTGCTGCTCCGCGTTCCGGTCGACGGACGCGCCCAACCTGTTCCTGCTGGCACCCGGAGTGCTGGAAACGAACACGTCGA
>Ga0335077_10003365_pt1 | contig 19295 bp, 22 predicted proteins | sample Lox_Sample_31_FD_207151 | JGI IMG/M metagenome (GOLD analysis project Ga0335077, IMG submission 207151) | Soil microbial communities from Loxahatchee National Wildlife Refuge, Florida, United States - Lox_Sample_3.1 | ecosystem: Environmental > Terrestrial > Soil > Wetlands | place: USA...
CTTCAACATCCGTCTCACGGGTGGTGTGCAGGCGCTGGGTGGAATGCTGATTGGGCTCGCCGTGTGGTTTGATTCGCGTAGCATGCGGCCCGAATTCGTTCCCCCACCGTAAGCGGCCAATAGAGAGGCTAAACATGCCGAGCGGCCGGAGGGGTCGGAGCAACGTGAAGGCGTTGGATTGGCACAGCCTGCTCAGGCGGTACGCGCTCCCCCAGTCCGCATCAGCTCGACCGCGCCTTCTTCCGGATCTTGAATCCCAGCTTCTCGAGCTCCCTAACAGCGCCGGTCTTGCCACCCTCGAAATCACGCGACCCCAGTCGCTTGCCTGTTGCGAACTCATAGGCAGTGCCCAGGATTGCCTTTGGCGGGTAATGGCGTCCTTCCCAGACCAGTACATAGGTCGTGGTAGGGGCGAAGCCGTGCTCGGAGTAGAACTGATCTGCGCCCAGCCGGTCGTACTCGTGTATTGCACGCACAACGTCACGATCGGTTACCCGGTCCCACGCCACCATAGTCATTCCTCCGGTGTGCTGATGTCCGGCATTTGAACGGTCAGGCACTTGGCTCCTTTGGCGTCGACTCTCAGCACGCCGTTGATCTCAACGGCCCGAAGATTCACGTTGTCACACTTCGTGCAACGCAGAACCATCCCCATGCGAGCGCCGTACAAGTGCAGCGCCCCGAGAGGCGATGTGGCGCCGCAGTCGTTACAAGTGACCATCACGGCGGTCGCATCGCCGGCGAAGAATCGGGCCAGCGCCCCACCGGCGGCGTTTCCGTCGAGTCGAGTCATCTCATGATTCACGAGCGTTCTCCCGTCGGACCAAAGCGCTCCGTCTTGATCGCCGACTCCACATGGCCGAGACGAAGCAGGTGTTCGGCAACCGCCTCGACAAAGAGCGTGGGCCCACACACGAACACGACCGGTCGAAGCTCGGCGGGTATTGCATGTGTCTTGAGCATCCTTTCATCGACCCGCCCGGTCTCCCCCTGCCAATCGGTAGGGGATTCGCGCGTCAGGGTATAGGTCACGGGGAGTCCATCGTTCTTCGCCGCGAGCCGGTCGAGCTCCACTCGATAGATCACGCCATCGCGCTTCCCGGCGGAATACAGGAGCGCTGCGGGTGCACGCATGGCGCTGCGATCCCGGGTTCTCAGCATCGACATCAACGGCACGACTCCTGAGCCGCCGGCAATCAGCATCAGTGGGGCTTGGGTGCTTGGGCGCCAAGTAAAGTAACCGCCGATAGGCCCCCGGATCTCAAGGGTGTCGCCCACCCGGAGCTCTCCCGTCAGGTAGGTCGATACCTCGCCGTTCGCGATTCGCTCGACGGTAATTTCCATTTGCGCCGCTTGCTCCGCCGCAGAGGCGATGGAATAGCTGCGCTCTGCCTGATAGCCGTCCTCGGCAGTCAAGCGAACGTCCACATGCTGGCCCGCCAAATGGCCTGACCACTCGGGAAGCGTAAAGGCGATCGTTCTGACCGAGGGCGTTTCGTCGCGGACGGCCGCGACCGTGGCCAATTGCCAGTCCCGGAACTCCCCTGCGATGGTCACGGGTCGCCCGTGTAGCGTTGCTCGCGCCACGGGTCACCATAGAGGTGATAGCCCATGGACTCCCAGAACCCGGGAGCGTTCGTGGCGATGAATTCGAGACTGCGGATCCATTTGGCGCTTTTCCAGAAATAGAGATGCGGAACGAGTAGGCGGGCCGGTCCGCCGTGGGCGGGAGCGAGAGGTTGATCATCGAAATGAGTGCCAATCATTCCCTTTCCGTAGCGCAGGTCGGCGACCGGGACGTTGGTCGTGTAGCCGCCGTCGCAGTGTGCCATCACGTACGGGGTGACTTGGGCCTCGAGTCCCGCGGCTTTCATCAGGTCATCGAACGTGACCCCCCGCCAGCGGGTGTCGAACTTCGACCATTTGGTCACGCAATGAATGTCGGCGGCGCGCTCGGTCTGCGGCAGAGCTGTAAATTGGGTCCAGTTCCAGCTCGCGATGACTCGCCCGTCGTGCTGCAGACTGAGCGACCATCGCTCAAGCGGTGTGTGCTGCGTGGGCCCGGCCGTTAATACCGGGAACTCTGGCGTCACAAATTGACCTGGCGGGATGCGCTCGCGCGGAGTCTCAGCACTGCCCTGGCCACGCTTGAAGCCCCTGGTGACTGGCATGGTGATGCATTCCCGAGAATTGCTTCCGAAGACGACCATTGTGCAACGTACATGTTGATTACACGAGCCGCGACCGGCCGGGCCGGTCGGCGTTCCTCGCAGCACGATAAAACCGTCTTCATTGAGGCGGCAACTCTGGCTGTGCGAAGACGGGACAGTTAATAATTGCCTGCGTGGGTCGCAGACCGCCGACGTACGGATTGCCGGCGCCCGGCGGGTTGATGTCCGCGCTCGTGAGATAACCCTCGGCGATCAGTTCTTTCTGCTCGTCGATCGAGTGGATCCGGTGGACCTTATGGGCCGCGATGGCCTTCGCTGTCCACATACTGACGTGGGCGTCCCAGAGCGGGCTGTAGTGGTTGGTCTGCGCCGCATCGTCGTTTTCCGGGCCCACAGTGAAGACGTTGATCGGATCGATCCCATTGGCGAGCGCGGTAGAAAAGCCTTGATCTTCACCCGAGCCCTTGTCCGTGCGTCCATTGAGGACGGGCGAGAAGCCGAGCAATGCGGAGTCGTCTGAGGGCAGCGATTTTCCAAATGCCGGAATCTTCGCGAGCGTGGGTGCATAGACACCCTTCTCGAGCACCGCCGGCACCGGTGCAGAAGCATCCGTTACGAGATGATAGAAATATTGTTTGCCGCCCTGCACGCCGTCGAGAATGGACATGGTGACCTGGCGGCCTTTCAGGTCCAACGCGACGAGCCGCAGATGCGATCCGGAGTCGTTGTGCACGATCTGCGCGTTGAGCACCAAGCCACTCGGAAGGACCACGATCGACGACCAGCCGGCGTCCGCGATGGCGCCGGGATCTGCAGCCTTCGGCGGGAAGTACGTCGGCGGATCACCCGCCACGACTTTGTAGGTCGGTGAGAAGTCGACGCTACCTTTGAACTGCATGATGCCATCCTTGAGCGTGACCGTCTGAGCGCCGGCGCTCCCAATGGCCTTGGCAAGTTTGGGCGCGTAGTTGACGCCCATGCGCCGTGCGACTCCAAAGTCAGAAGCCTCCGTAATGATGTAGAAGACGTCCTTGCCATCGGGCGATAGTCCCCGATACAGAGGAAGTGTCACGGACGCCTGGCGTAGCTGAAATCCACGGCGAGTGCGCTCCTGATGTAGACGTGATCGCTCGCATTGAATGTCACGCCCTTACCGGGACTATATGCCGGCCTTCCCGCTTCCTGTCCTGCCTTGGCCTGCAGTGCGTCCGCCTCCTTCATCGAGGCACCAGTGGACGCCGCTAAAGCCGGATCGACCACTGAAAACGCGCTTAGGAGTAGTGACGCGACGAGTGTGGTGAGTTTCATGAATCGTCCTCGGATGTTGCGGCTGCTAGGAGTCAGTGGCAGCTTCAGCTGGATTGGGACCAGAATGAAACGAGCCTCCGCGGGAGGCATCGCGCATCTGCTCCCTTACGGAGTAAGACGGACGAACCAGGTGAATCCTGCGGGGACTCTTAGCGGCGCTCTCGAGCTTTCGAAGGAGAACCACCCTTTCGGGCGAGTTGCTGAATTGGGGCCCGAATCGCCCGATCAGCTGGATCGTCACATCGTGCATAGTCCAAATCCGTGCCAACGGAGGTTGGCTGAGGACCTACCAGGAGCACGTCGTTACCCGGTAATGGAACTCAACACGATGGCGAGAGATGCGAAGGGACTTATCGAGCGCAGCCCCCTTCTTCAAGGAAAAAACGCTAATGCTTGCCTGTGTAACCGTGGAAATTGGATGGGCGCCCCCACAAATGCACCGCTAGCAAAATCGAATGCAACGACCTCTTCCTGCGCGACGCAATAGAGATTGCCATCGAGACCAAATCGCAGTCCACGCGGTTTGCGAAACCCCCTGACCCTTTCGGGGAAAAGACACGCACGAGCCGTCCGCTTTCCGCATCGCATTCACGGACCGTCGTAGCGGCCTCGGAGGCCCCGAACGGGTGTTCACTCGAAACAATGATGTTGCCGTTGGGCGCGATGACAAGATCGAGAGGACTGAGTTCGGGATCCACCACCAACCGAGACGGCAGCGTACGCTTGCCGGGAGCGAAGATGAGGACGGTGTTATCACCTTGCCCATTCGGTCCGATGCCGGACGCGAGGTACAGCATCCCGTCGTGAGTGAACGCAAACCCGCGAGGAAACGGTACACTGTTTCGACAAAGAACGTTCTCGCCATTGAGTCCAGCTTGACCGAGAATGCCATGATCGTGCGCGCACTTCGCAATGTGGCGTAATAACGGCCGTCCGGCCCGAAGTTTCCACCTCCGGGGTTCAGTCCGTCGAGCGGGCCCGTGTCGCGAACAACTCTCCCATGCTGATCTGGCGCCAGGACCCGATTACTGCTCGTAACTCCCACCTTCCGAGACAGCAATGTGCTCAGCCGAATCTCCGCTGCATCCGGTCCCTCGGACGGCTTGCTCGGCTTGTCACGTAGCCGCAGGCCACGCGGGCGCTAGCGGCAGAGGACCCTCGGACACGACGTAACTCGGAGGGGGATGCGTGGACGGTTCGATCGAGACCCCGCGGGGCTTGCGGGGCGGCGCTCTAAGTTTGTTGGCCGGTCGGCTAGGCTCAATTCTGGTCGCCCGACATGACCGTCAGGTGCACGTGAGCGAGGTCGAGCCCTGCGCGCATGTCGGCCACTGCGCTCGCGGCCACCGCGGGGGCCTGGTTACCCCAGCTGTTGCGGATGTAAGTGGCCACATCTGCAATCTCGTCGTCGCTCAGCTTCCAGGCGAAGCTCGGCATGGTCAAGGCAGTCGGGCGTTTGGCGCTGGTCCCGATCCTGCTGCCCGCTAGGATCATGTGCTGGAGCGTGGTCGAGTCAGCCTGCTGGACAAGCGCGTTGTGTCCCAGGGGCGGGAAATACCCCGGCTGGCCGACGCCGTTCTCCAAGTGACAGGAGGCGCAAGCATCCGAGTAGACTGCCGCTCCGCGCTTCATGGCCGCAGCATCTGGCTCCCCCGAGGTCTGGCTGGGACTCGGTGTGCGGCTCTTGAGGTACACCGCGATTGCGTGCCGGTCGGCATCCGTCATGAGCGACGTGGAATAGGTGATCACGTCGGCCATGGCGCCACCGGCCGCGGCGCGGCGGTTGCGCCCGTTCTTCAGATACTCTGCGACGTCCTCGACGCTCCAGGCTCCGAGACCCGTCCGTTCGTTGCCGGTGAGATCGGGCGCCACCCAGTTGTCCAGCTTGCCACCTTCGAACAGGTGGCCCGATCGATCGCCGCCTAGCCCGGTCTTGGGTGTGTGGCAGCCGCCGCAATGCCCAAGCCCGTTGACAAGGTACGCGCCACGGTTCCATTCGGCGGATTGGCCCCGATCAGGACGGAAGGCATTTGAATCGAGGTATAGAAGATTCCAGACCCCGACCGTCGCCCGGATATCCATGGGAAAGTGCAGCCCGTTCTGCGGCGGCGTGTAGTGCACCGCGGGCGTCGTGTGCAAATAGGCGAGGATGGCGTCGTCGTCCTCGCGGCTGGCGAGGTGAAACCATGGATAGGGAAAGGCGGGATACAGGTTCTCGCCGCGCGCGCCCTTGCCGTCGTGCATTGCCCGATAGAATTGCTCGCTGGTCCAGTTGCCGATACCGGTCTCGCGATCGGAGGTGATATTGGAGGAATAGATTACGCCGAAGGGGGTGTGGAGACCCAACCCACCGGCCAGCGGCTCGCCCCCGGGCCGAAGATGGCACGACATGCAATCACCGACCGCGACGAGGTATTGCCCTCGACGGATCTTGTCGGCACCGGGCCTCGAGGGACTGATCGCTCGAGTCAGCACCGTGCCTGGCAGGATGTTCGCTTCGGAGGGAGTCGGAACTGGTGGCGTTTGAGCAAGGACGCTTGAGTCACCGACGCACGCGACCAGCAGCAACGCGAACGCCGCGAGTCGTCCGTCCTGCGAACCCCGGGCGTTCATGCTTGAACTAGCGGACCGGGCTGCTTGAGATAGCGAGTCACCATCTCGTGCGCCGATTGATAGGCCAGAGCCGCCAGTGTAGCCGTGGGGTTGTAGCCCGCATTCTGGGGGAAGGCTCCCGCCCCCATGGAAAATACGTTGGGGACGTCCCAGACCTGAAGATACTTGTTGATCACACTGTCCTTCGGACTCACCCCCATGATCGCCCCGCCCGTATTGTGAGTAGTCTGATAGGGCGTCACGCTCCAGGGTCTGCTCCGCCTGTTCAGCTTGATCTCGCGGGGGTTCATGGCGCGCGCCACCTCGGCGGCGCGGTCCGTCAGATAGTCCGACATCTTCAAATCGTTCTCGCTGAAGTCGAACGTCATCCGTAGCATTGGCCTGCCGTGGACGTCCCGGTAAGTCGGATCGAGGGAGAGGTAGTTGCCGCGCGTGCTCATGCTCGAGCCATGAATGCTGAAATTGAAGGAGCGCAAATAATTCTTGGCTGCCGCGTGTTTCCATTGCAGGCCCCAGTTCGGTGTGCCCTCAGGTGTGTAAATCATCTCGATCGGTCTGCCGCCGGTGATCATTCCCGCGATGTAAGCGCCGCCGATGAACCCGAGGCCGCCGTGATCGAAATTGTCGCCATTGAAGTCATCGATCACGGTCGCGAGGGCGCCGGCGCCGATAAAGGGGTTTATGAGCTTGTCGTCGAAGAAGACGTTCACCGACGACATGGTCTGGTAGGCGTAGTTCTTGCCGACCACTCCTTCGCCGGTCTTCGGGTCATACGGCACACCGATGCCCGAAAGGAGCAGGAGTCTCACGTTGTGCAAGACGTATGCTGAGAGAATGACGATGTCGGCAGGTTGGAAGAACTCCTCTCCCGCGCTGTTGACGTAAGTGACCCCGGTGGCTCGCTTCCTGTCCGGCGTCAGCTCGACCTTGAGCACCTCGCACTCGGTCTTGAGCGTGAAGTTCTGCTTGCGGAGCAGGTACGGGAGCACGGTCGTCTGGGGACTGGCCTTCGAGTAATTGCCGCATCCGAACTTCTCGCAGAAGCCGCAATAGGTGCAGGCGCCAAGCTGTGCGCCGAGGGGATTGGTATAGGGCTGCGACAGATTGCCGGTCGGATGGGGAAACGGGTGTCGGCCGAGTTCGGCCGCAGCTTTACCGAACAGAGTCGGCCCGTAGGTCTGTTTCATCGGCGGCGTCGGGAACTCCATCGAGCGCGGACCCTCGAACGGATTGCCACCTGGCTGGATCTTGCCGTTCAGGTTTCCCGCTTTGCCGCTCGTTCCGCAGAGTAGGTCGAACTGGGTGTAGTACGGCTCCAATTCCTCGTAAGTGATGCCCCAATCCTGCACGGTGAGATCGCCGTCCGTGACGGCCTTCTTGCCGTAGCGCTTCTCGTTGTGACTCTTGGTCAGAAAGTCCGTGGGCAGAAATCGCCAGATCTGAGCATTCCAGTGAACCCCACCGCTGCCGACGCCGGTGCCGAGAAGGAACGATCCGAGCCGCCGCATCGGCAGAGCTTCCTCGCTCACCTTGTTGCGAATGGTGAGCGTGTCGTAGGTGAGGTTCTGGAAGAGATGATGCCGCCACATGTAGCGGAGCTCATCCTGCGCGAATCCGGTGGCAAAGTCGGAAGGCGTGTCGCGCCAAGGCCCGCGCTCGAATGCCAGCACCTCGAGGCCGGCGTCGCAGAGTTGCTGGCCCATGATCGCGCCGGTCCATCCGAAACCTACCAACACGACATCGACGGGTTTGAGTGTTTTGCTCATTGTTCGACCTCACGCCAACCGCGGCGCCCCTTGAAGCTGACGGGCGGATAGGGGACGGGCTCGCCGTGTCGGTCGACCCACTCGAGATAGTCATAGTGCGCGCCCGGAAAGCCGATCATCTTCCACGCGCCCATATCCTTGTTGCCGCCGTAGATCGGGTCTGAGAAATATCCTTCCTTGGTGTTCTGTAAGAGCATGTCGAAGAACATCTTGGCGTCCACGCCCCCGTCGAGCGCGATCCGGTCGCTCTCCAGACCCTTGAGGACCGTGTCTTGATAATCGGGTTTGAGCTTGGCGAAGCTCGAGCCGCTGAACTGGGCTGCGACGTATCTGTCGATCGCTTCGATAGCTGCGCGGTAAAGCTGCGCCGGATTGAATCGGCTCTGGTACCCTTGTTGCGGAGTGCCCTTCGCCCAAGGGCCGCCGAGGTAAAAGTGGTCTCCGCGACCGTAGGGGCCGTCGAGCTGACGGTCGAGGAAGAAGGGCACTCCGGCTTGCACGGCGCCCGGACCGACCGCATCGTCGGGGATCAGTCTGCCTACGGCAGCCTCGATAAAGACGACCTCCGTCGGTTTGAAGTATTTATATTCCGACCCGGACGCCGCAGGCGGGGAGTCAGCGCTGCCGGGAGCCCATGGCATCTCACCGCGGATCGTTTCTGACGGTCCGCCGAGCTCGCCATCGTGGATGGCAATAGCCGCGCCCGCAGTGCTCACGATTCCCGCCGCTCCCGCCAGCAGCAAGCGTCTGCGATGAAGGTCAACACTTGCACGGTCGGGTGTATCGGGGTCGTCTCTCACGTCAGTCATGGCAGTCTCCCTCGACAGACCTCTTTGATTGCGTAGGAATCAACAAGGCGCGCGTTCCCGTTGGCAATTGCGCACCCAGGTGGCCAACGGAGCTCTTGGCGGGGATCCGACAGCCGGCTCCTCGACCATTTTCCAGTCCAACCCAGCGCGCGCTTTCCAATTCAGTTCCCCTCGCCGCCCGGATCACTTCATTGCCATCGCGGGAACGGCCTTGGTCTGAGTCTCGCCGGGGGGGGACACTCTCAGAGCATCCTGCCTCATCAAATAGATGGATACGGCGAGCAGCACGAAGTCTTTCACCAGAAAGCCGCTGTTCAAGGTCAACGCCGGAAACCCGACGGACGGTTCCCACGCGCCGGCTAGGAATGGGAGGATCGTGACCGTGCATACGAAGGTACCCGTCGAGCCGATGGCTCCCAACAGCCCGAGCTTCTTGTTCCAGAATCCAAGGAGCAGGAGCGTACCGATGGTCCATTCCGTCGCTCCCAGGAACCAAACGGCTCCTTGAGGGCCGAATGTCGGAACGAGCCAAAAGATGAGTGGCCCGGTGCTGATCAACGGCGTCAGCAACGGAACGTCGTACGCATGCCATTTGGCGTAGCCAAAGATGTAGAAGATGAGAACCATGGATGCGCGCAGCAGGCCGTAGTCCAGCCCCTCCCTGAAAAGCCCAACTTGCGCAAGAAACTTGATCAATGCCTTCATAGGTTTGGCTCCCCTGCGCGGATTGTTAGTGCGTGCAGGCCGATAAATATTGAACCGCACTAACATTTCTTGGTTGCTTGCCTCTTGCCTCGTTGGTCATCCCACGCGCCTAACCCGCCAAATTGCCCACGATCAGCCAAGATCGCGAGAGCCGAAAGATCCAGGATCGCCGATAGGCCCGTGAACGGAGACTGACCATGACGGATTTCGGCTGGCGTGCATTCTTGACGTCGCTGACGGCGGGATCGCTCGAGCACGGAGGCCGGCCATGAGACTGCTGTATGTTGCAATAACGACCGCGGTCGCGCTCGGAGGGACACTGGCGCTGCAAGCTCAAAAAAGGGCAAACCCGAAGCGGTCCGCACGATCCTCGAGCGCCACGACCAGTCCGGCGTTCCCGGCAAGGAGATCGTGATCGGCGCGGCGACTCTGCCCAAGGAGGCGACCATCGGATTCCACACGCATCCCGCTGACGAAGCGGGCTATGTCGTGCGCGGGACGTTGACCTTGAAGACGCGCGGACAGCCCGACCGGATACTTCACGCGGGTGACAGTTTCTTCAACCCACGAGGTGCGATCCACAGTTTGCAGGCGCCGGATTCGGACGGCGTGGCCGTCTCGAGCTGGATCATCGACAAGGGTGCACCGCTCGCGACGCCCGTGCCCTACGCAACCTCTGCGCAGTTAGTCGCACAAACGCCTGATGAGAGGCGAGATGTACCAATGATCATGCGAGAGAGGAGCGAAATAGCGCGCGTCTGTAGTCGAACTACAGTCACCTAAGTGATGGCTGCAGCCGTTTTACGATCTCTGCACCTAGGGTCACCGAGACTACGCCGACCACGATCGCGGCACAGTCACGCCAGACCGGTCTAAAGGAGCCAAGGGCGATCAACAGCGTCGTGGAAGCCGCTGGCGGGTGCTGCACCTTGGCCAAGTTCTCGAGTGTGAGGGCTAGGGTGAGCGACAGCGCCGCCGCGCTGACCCGTGCCCAGCTAATTTCGTGCTGATCAAAAATGGATGGGGCATTGTCGAGCGCCAACAACCAAACGACGATGCACGCCGCGAGCATACCTAGCGCATGCCCAATCACTGCATTGGACCAATCCGCCGCTGGATGGCCGGGCTCTTGAACCATCAGAGCTGCCGTAGGCCCTAGGCTCGCAAACAAGAGCAGCTGGTGCGTCCACACGGCGAGTGCACCCGGCACGAGAACTGCAACACCTGCGGCTAGAGGCAAGTAGAGGGATCGCACCCACCGCTTACGCTCATTCGGGCCGCACATACGCCGCACATCGACCCCAACCCGAAAGCGCACCGGTTTACCACCCCGCCGCGTTGATGCACAACGCACAGATGCCTAGAGAATCACGCCGTCGGACCGCCCGTGCTCACGCGGATCGCGCTCTTGCCAGTCACATACCACCATGGACCCCACTCATGCGAAATCCTGTTAGAGCCTAGCACCGAGCGTCTCCTGAGCCTCCTTCGGTGCTTGACGAGCGACTCGCCAGATTAGGGTATCCAAAGAGATGCGACCTGGGCCGCGAGCCAACAAGACGAACATAAAGGCAAGCCATTGGATGTGGTCCGGCCAAGCCTGTGGATAAACGAACGTCTGAATCACCAAGACCATCCCCAGCAAGAGAAACACACTCGGGCGTGTCAGCAAGCCCATCAGGACAAGAACCGACCCCCCCAACTCCAAGCTTGCGGCGATGTAGGCCGCAACATGCGGTGGGAGAATGGGAACTCGATATTCATTCGTAAAGAGCATGAGAGTTGAATTCCAGTCAGCGAGCTTCTGCATTCCCGAGCGCCAAAAAACCGTGAAAGTCGCGGCGCGAGCGATCAATGCGATGACACTGTAGGGAACGGAATCCAAAAGTCTCCTCACCCTTTCCACGACCCCCCACGCAGTCGCACGATCAAGCCTGACGATCTTGTTCATGACCTTGCTCCAAGCTCTCGATCAGGCGAAAGGACAGCGGCCACCGCAAGGCCTTATGCGGAAGCATCGGCCTTCGTGTCCGCCGCATCCGTAGCTGTGCGCCGCCACAGTCCCGGACTTATGCCAACGATGCGGCGAAACGAGCGACTCAGATGTGACTGATCCGCAAAGCCGCAAGACAGTGCAATCTCGCTCAGTTGATAGCGCGTTGCTGTCATCATCCACTTTGCGCGCTCCACTCGTCGCCCGAATACATAAGTCATTGGGGGCACCCCGAAGGTTCGCTTGAAAGCGCGTGAGAAATGACTCTTGCTGAAAGAAAGCCGATCCGCTAACTCACGAGCTTGTATCTTTGATCCCAGGTTCTTCTCGATGTAGTCGACCGTGCGTTTCGTTTGCCAGCGCGCGAGACCACCCGGCTGAAAGCGCGGTACCTCCGGTGCGTCGCTTACTGTGCGCCGCGACTCAGCCGAGAGAAGCATCGAGGCTGCCCGCAGACACCGCGAAGCGGCCTGAACATCGCTTTCCATGAGTTGAATCGCGCGCCGCAGCAAGTACCCAAGCCGTTCCGCACCGGAGGGCATGAGACAGACCGAATCACTGACATCTATCATCGCGCTCGTGGGGTGCGCTCCTTGGTTGTGAACACCAAGAGGTCCCCAAGACGTCGACCGCATCGCGCTTTCCTCTGTCATTGCTTTTCCCCCGGCGCAGCCCTTCGGTGTGTGACCGATTACGCGAGCGAAACCGACCCTCCTCTATTCGCCAATAGTTAGCTGCCTGTCTTGACCCGACACGGTGTACCTGCGCATGTGTCCACGACGCTGTTGATACGGAGGATCAGTCTTGAGCATCCACGCTCCAGCGTCACTGCAGCGTGGATGGCCACATGGAATGGAAAAAAGGGGCGCACCGTACTCGTGTTGGAACACAGCTAGAGTGGCGCTCCAGTCTGCAAGCTTCTGTGAGCCGGAACGAAAGAAAGCGCGGAAGGTCGTAGGGCGGTCAACGGGCGCAATCACGCCGTAAGGAACTCGGTTAGGTTGCCGTCGCCTGTTGGAAAGTAGCGATATCGCAGCTGAGGTCATGCGGACTGTCCTCGGTATGAGGTGGTAACGAGACAAAACAAGCCCGAGAGAACCTCATGTTGCAGCCTGCGGATCACCTCGTCCGGATTGAACCCCGAAACGGCGAGGACGATGGCATGCTCTGGGGCATCGCCTTTAAGAAGCGCTGTGAGAAAGCGGCCGCTTGACGGGCTTAAAACTTTGACCCCAGCGCCATCGTTCTTTCGCCAAATCGCCAGGTGGCGTCGCGCCGGCGATGCGACCGCCCCCTTGTGGCGGGAGATAGTCGAAGCTGGGACGTCACGAATCCTGTCGACAGGATATTCGTACTCTTCGCAACGAAGTGATCGGTGGAGGCGAAGCACCGTGTTGCCGCTGAGGACGACCGGTCTATGAAAGACTCCGAGTGGTTGGTTCGCCACCGCCTGAACTGCCAAATCGAAGCGTGCGACGTCGAAGAGGAACGGTGCGGCGATCGCACGAGTACTCACAGATTGCAGATATTTCGGAAAACCCGAGCCATAGACGTTCAGGCATGCTGCCCTGGGCGGATGGCATCGCGCATAGCCAATCGCAATCCGCTCAAACTCTTCTTCCCTCAGCAGTTTCGCGACGGTTGGGTACGAGTAACGCAGCGCTCTCGTCAAGGTGCCGAAGATAGTCGCCTGATGAATTCGTAGATATGACGGGACGGCTTCATTACTGCTATACCCTTCGGCGCGCTTCAGGAAATCGACCTGTAGCAACGAGCCGAGTGTCCGTTCTTGGTATTCACGCAGTAACGACATTGCCAAACCTTCCGACCGTTTTGAGCATGATTCGGTCAGCTCTTGCAGCTTCCTCCTCAAGCACAGTGAAAGTGGGGATGCGCGTATCCCACTCAACCAGCGTCGGCACGGGCCCCAGCACTCTCAAAGCTGCAGCGTAAAGGTCCCATACGCCCTGGCACACTCGTGATCCGTGATCGTCCAAAAACAAGTGGTTGTCCCGGAGCACCAAAATGGAGTGCCCGGCGAGGTGCACTTCATGGATGCTATCTGTTGGCACGACGGAGAGAAAATCGCTCAGGGTTTCCTCAGGATCGAGATTTTGGTTGTGGGCACTTACGTGGAGATTGTTGATGTCAAGTAACACGGCACATCCGGTTCGCGCGACTACCTCAGCGAGAAATTCGGCCTCTGAAAGTGTGGAGTCGGGAAGGGCCACGTATTTCGATGGGTTTTCAAGCAGGATCGGCCGTTGGAGGACCTCGTGGACACGATGTACGTTGCGAACGACAACTTGCAGGGCCTCCTCTGAATAGGGGAGTGGCAATAGATCGGGAAGATGAACACCCTTTATGGCGTTCCACGCTAGGTGGTCCGAGACCAACCGCGGCTGATAACGAGTAAGAAGAGCACGCAGCGCTTGCAAGTGGGAGCGCTCCGGCAGCGCGACCGAGCCGAGAGACAACCCCACACAGTGCAGGGACAAGGGATAGTCGGCGGCAATGGCATCGAGTTCTCGTTGCAGTAGCGCGTGGCTAACGAAGTTCTCGGCGTGCACCTCGAACCAAGGCACGCGAGGGTGCTGTTCAATCACGCCGGAATGATGAAGCGGCCGCAGGCCGATTCCTGCGCGAGCAGAAATCGGCCTGGTTCTTGGCAGAATCGACGGATTCACAAGGTCATTCCCGATCACGGCCGACGAGGTGGCTAACCTCCTGGTGCTGTGCTCGCATTTGCGATCTTTGAGCACGCACCCACGGGAAGATAAACGAAAGAAGCTTTATCTGAGTTTTTAGTCGCCTGCCCAGCGCATGAGTGTGCGCCCGCTGCGCAGTCGTTCTTGCCCGCCTTCGCGATGCCGTAGCACTTCTCCGAGCCGGAGGGCTTTTCCACGGGCCCCGCGTTGGCAATCGCTGCGGCGAGTGCGAGAGCGCCGAGCAATGATGAGGCCGAAAGGGTCGAGGAAACGATTTTCATGCGAGTCTCCTTCACTGCACTGTTGAAATATTCGCTTGTGGGGCACTCCAAAATCGACTCGTTGGCCGTCCGGGAGCTAGACCCAACATTGGGGGGCGGCGTTGCTCGACAAGACTGCTTTTGAAAGACTGCGCATGCCACGTGTCATGTGACCTTCCAAAGCGCTCTCATCGATGCCAAGAGACGCGGCCGCCTCACGCTGAGAAAGGCCACCAACACGGCGCAGCCAGATCACCGATCTCGTCCTTTCAGGAAGAGAAGCGAAAGCGCGAGTCACCAACTGAAGATCCTGTCGAGCTGCCAGCCGGCGCTCAGGCGTCAGCTCGTCCATTGAGAGATTCAAAAAGGTCTCATTTGTGGTGTATTCGATAGAGACGATCCGTTCTCGACGCGCCTTATCGATCACCAGATTGCGGGCGGTCGTGAAGAGGAACGTTTTGGGAAAACGGGGACGTGACTTTCTCGCGCTCTCGCATACGCGAACGTAGGTTTCTTGGCGCAGATCGGGTACTTCGCTTGATCGTTTGCACACGCGATTGAGGTAGCGCGTTAGTGCCGCCTGGTGCGGGAGAATCGCGCTCACAAACCAATTCTGTAATTCGCGGTCCATCAAAGTGTCGGCCTGTCCACGGCAAAGAGGGCCAACTGTCATGACGGACTGTCGGGGATCCGCACACAGCTAAACCGGTGGCGGCGGGGGAATATCCCCCTTAACTCGTCCTCGTCCAGAGTCCTTGAACAGTGTTTGATTCGATCGGCGTCAAAGTGCTTTGTATTCATCAGCCGCCGCCTCGATTCATCGGGTAAGGAGAACTCAGCAATCTCCGTGCCAGCACCGGCAAATGTGTGCCGGGCGGCGCCAAGTAATGGATCGCGTGGGACTTTTTTATGAATCGAGTGGTGGGGAGTGACCTCACGCCCGCAGCAGGTTGCGGGCGGAAAGCCGGCCACTTGCGGCTCTTCGGCGGCGGTAATGCCGGGACGCGTGTGAGCTCCCTGCTTCACACGCCACGCGCGATTTGAGAGGTGAGGGCGGACGTGGCCTGGACGGATTCCGACGGAGCAAGACCCCGCATGTATCTAGGAAGAGGGGGAGCACCGATCCCCTGTGAGGGGCGACGACGACGCCGTGGGAATAGGGCGTGGCTACATCGGCCCCTGGGGAGACCGCCGCGGCAATACTCTATTTCGGCAGGACCGCGGCTGAGTGAAAGGCTCAGGCAAGCGGCGAGCGATCAGTCTGCGGGCGCTTTGCGACCCTTCGGATAGAATGACGACGGGTTGCTTGCGGTAGAGTCATGACCTCACCTAGCGAACGACACGCCCTGGATGCTCTGGTCGAGGGAACGCCCCGACCGGGCAAGGAGTTCTTTCCCACGCTGCTGCGCAGCCTTTGCGAGGCACTGCGCGTAAAGGAAGCGGGAGCCTGCGAGCTCGTTGCGCCGCAGCGGATGCGAACGATCGGACGCTGGGTCGATGGAAAGCTCGCCGAAAACCCTGAGCTCGATCCCGCCAACACACTCTGCGCCGGGCAATTGGCTCGGGAGTTTCGCCACTATCCCACGGGTCTCGGCAAGGACTTTCCCGAATTCGCCAACCGCGCCGACAGTTACATCGGCGCGCCCCTAACTTCGGTGGATGGCGCCGTACTCGGGCACCTGTACGCGTGTGACCCCGCACCCATGGAGCTCACTGAGACGCAGCGGCTGATCTTTCAGGCCTTTGCGGCTCAGGCGGCTGGGGAGCTGCGTCACCGGCGCGCCGAGCAGCAGGTCGGTGAGAACGAAGAATTCTTCCGCGACCTGTTTCAGGAAGCGCCGATCGCCTACGTGAGCGAGAGGCTCGATTCGCAGTTCATTCACGCCAACCGCGCGGCGCTGAAGATTCTTGGCGTGCGGCCGGATGAGATCGTGCCTGGATTCATGGGTCTGTCGCTGGTGCCGGACATACCGGAAGCCAAGGCTCGCGCACGTGAAGCGCTCAGCGTGGTCGGCAGAGGCACCGATGCCAGCGGGCTAGTGCTGGAACTGCGACGCAAGGAGGACGGCCGGCAGATATTCATTCAATGGTGGTCGAGACCCGATCCCAAGAGCGAGTACACCCGGACGATGTTCATTGACATCACGGATCGCGTCCTGCTTGAGCGCGAGCAGGCGCGGCTGCAGGCGCAGAACCTGTACCTGCAGGAAGAGATCAAGTCGGTTCACAATTTCGAGGAAATCATCGGGGCGAGTGCAAAGCTCCTTAAGGTGCTTGAGGGTGTCCAACGGGTTGCGCCTACCGACGCAACCGTAATGATCTACGGCGAGACCGGCACTGGCAAGGAGCTGATCGCGCGCGCGATCCATTCCGCAAGTCGCCGCGCGGACAAACCCTTCATCAAGCTCAATTGCGCGGCGCTCCCAGCGGGACTGGTCGAAAGCGAGCTCTTTGGTCACGAGCGCGGCGCCTTCAGCGGCGCCGTCCAGCGACGGACCGGGCGCTTCGAGCTCGCACAACATGGCACGATCTTTCTCGATGAGATCAGCGAGATGCCGCTCGAAGTGCAGGCGAAACTGCTGCGCGTGTTGCAGGAGCGGGAATTTGAGCGAGTAGGCTCGAGTCAGACGATCAAAGTCGACGTGCGCATCGTCGCCGCCAGCAACCGTGATCTGGCCAAGGCCGTACGCGCGGGAGAGTTCCGTGAGGATCTCTACTACCGCCTGAACGTGTTTCCCCTCACCCTGCCTCCCTTGCGCGAACGCTCCGAGGACATTCCGTTGCTGATCAGGTTTTTCGTGCAGAGGTACGCGCCACGTGTCGGTAGGCACATCGAGAGCATCGATTCGAAAACTGTACAGCGACTGGTTGCCTACCCCTGGCCAGGCAACATCCGCGAGCTCGAGAACCTCATCGAACGCGCACTAATCCTCACCGATTCAGGAGTGCTGCATGTCGAGCCGGATATCCTGGGCACGGCGAGTGTTCTTCGCGGGCGGAACGACAATGCCGTCGAGCCGCCACCGGTTGCAGCCGAGCCCGGTGTGCCAGGGTCCCCCGCGCAGCCCGAGGGTGTGGCAGCGGAGCCAGACTCGACACTGCTCGCTGTGCAGCGCGAACACATCCTCCAGGTTCTGCGCGCGACCGGATGGGTGATCGAGGGTGAGCGGGGAGCCGCGGTGCGTTTGGGCCTGAAGCCCGCAACGCTGCGCTTTCGGATGAAGAAATTCGGCATCAACCGCGGCTCGGACCGGCGCGCATGAGGTACGGCCGCAAAGCCTCTCGAGATCTACTTGGCTTCGTCGCGTCTCCGAATCTCCTCTTTCAGAGCGTGGTTTTCCTGCTGCAGCAGGCTGCGCAGCGCTTCGCTTTCCGCAATCGCTGCTTTGAGCTCCACGGTGCGCTCGGCCACTCGCTTATCGAACTGGCGATATAAGCGCTCGAGCTCAAACTCGAGTGTTTGGTGCCGGAGATGCAGCCGCACGCGACCAAGCACCTCCTGATACTGGAAGGGTTTGGTGACGTAGTCGTCCCCGCCGGCCGCGAAGGCGCCCACTCGGTCTTGCGGTTCGGAGAGCTGAATCATGAAGATCACAGGAGTCTCAACGAGTTTCGGCAGCTGGCGCAATCGCCGGCAGGTCGCAAAGCCATCCATACCGGCCATCTCGGCATCGAGCAGAATGAGGTCTGGGGTTGTGCTGCGTGCTTGCTCGAAAGCACTCTCGCCGTCCGGCGCCGCGCGCACGCGGTAACCCGCCTCGGAGAGGGTTGCGATCAGCATTCCGATGTCGGCGGGCGTATCGTCAATCACCAGGATCGATTGCGGCGCGCCCCCGAGACGCGTCTCCGGCGCGTCGTTTCCGCGCTGCGAGACCATTGCGCGAATTCCTTCCACAGGGCGGGTTACGCATTGTCCGGATTGCGCTTGCACGCGAATCGGACGCCTTCATTTAAGCAAACGTCGTGCCAGGGGACGAGTCGTCTGAATTCAGGTACCTGAAGGCTTGCCGCTTGACTCTCGGCGGGAAGTGGGAGCTTCACGCCGCAATCTGTTGAGGATCCGCAGCGCACTGCGGGTACTGCAGGATCAGTAATGTTCCGACCGGCCTAGCTGGCGCTGGCTCGAAGGCGTGCAATGTCAGCGGAAACCCAGCCTCGTTGGCCTACGACGCGCCGCGATCGGATCCAGGTGTGGCTCTTCTCCGTTCGCAGAGTTACGCGGCCTGTAAAGACGACAAAGACCACGAGATGAGTCAGTCGCCGTCCAGCCTTCGCTGCCGCATCACTCAAGTGAATCTTTTGGCAAAGGAGTTCAATCGCACTGTGTTGCGCGCGTACTAGTCTGATACAGGTGCCGGAGTTCTGACTGGAGCGCGGAGGCGCGGCTCCCTTTCCAAGCCGATGAGCGAAATGGGCGAAGGCATGCGGCGGCGAAAATATGAACGTAGTCAGTAAGTCAGTCACGATCGTGGTCGTTCATGGTGCATGGGCCGACGGTTCGAGTTGGGGTGCTGTAATACGCCCATTGCTGGCCAAGGGATTTAGAGTGATCGCCGCGCCACTTCCGTTGACATCCCTCAGTGATGACGTGAAAGCGCTTGAGCGGGTCATCTCGCGTACCACGGGGTCGGTCGTCCTAGCTTCGCACGCCTACGCAGGAGCCGTTATCTCGGCGTGCAGAGACGCTCGAGTGAAATCCTTGGTCTACATCACGTCACTCACTCCCGCGGAGGGTGAAACCGTAGGCGACGTCTTCTATCGCGAGAAGCCGCATCCGCTGGCGCCGCAGCTGGCTCCGGATGAATCAGGGTTTATCTGGATGCCGGATGAGAGCTTCGAGTCGGCGTTCGCGCAGAATGCCACCGCTGAGCAGATCGGGCTCTTGAACGCCACGCAACGTCCCCTCGCCCTGGCCTGTATCCAGGAGCGCTCGCCCCGTCCCCTCTGGATCGAGAAACCCTC
>Ga0335077_10003366_pt1 | contig 19295 bp, 18 predicted proteins | sample Lox_Sample_31_FD_207151 | JGI IMG/M metagenome (GOLD analysis project Ga0335077, IMG submission 207151) | Soil microbial communities from Loxahatchee National Wildlife Refuge, Florida, United States - Lox_Sample_3.1 | ecosystem: Environmental > Terrestrial > Soil > Wetlands | place: USA...
GGAAGCGGCGAAGAGGAAGTTCGCGCCGGAGTTCATGAACCGGATCGACAAGGTGGTGGTGTTCCATCCGCTGCGGTCGCAGCAGCTGGAGCAGATATTGGAGATCGAGCTGGGGATGGTGCAGCAGCGGGTGCTTGAGACAGCGAAGGGGCGGTTCCTATTTCGCGTAACGCAGGGAGCGCGGGAATTCCTGCTGCGAGAGGGCACGGACCTGAAGTACGGGGCGCGACATTTGAAGCGGGCGATCGAGCGGCACGTGGTGTATCCGCTGGCGAGTTTGCTGGCGACGAATCAGGTGACGCTGGGAGACGTGATCTCGATTGACTGGAGCGACGGAGCGAGCGGGCTGACGTTCTTGAAGGAAGCCGAAGGCGCGCTCGTGCCGATGGATTCTCCGGTGCCCGATCCGATGACCGAAGCCGCCGCGGCAATTTCCGACGGACGCGAGCTCTCTTTCCCGGCGTCGGCAGGCGCGACCGCCGAGGCCGCTCCGCCCATGCCTTCACAGCGGGCCTTGCCGGTGGAAAAGGCGCGGAACGAGAAGCGATAGAAGCTGATCGGCAGTCTGTCTCCGCGGAGAGATTCGCGGTCAGCGCGCTGCGCCGGCATGGACTGTGGCGCGCCGCCAGATCTTCCTCTCGGCCGGACATGCTCAAGCAAGCGCCCGGACGGGGCAGCTTGCCGGGCGCGCGGATGCGGCCTACTATGAAGTGAAGGCGAAGCAGCCCGAGCGCAAGGACGGCCACAGTGATTACCGTCTGTTCGCAATGCGACAAACCGGAATCGAAATGCACTTGCGAGAAGTATTGCTGCTTCTGCCAGTCGCAGTATCACGTCCGCCTTTGCGTTGACGGGCTTTACTACTGCCCCGATTGCCGCGAGGCGTGCGACGTGCGAGTGGCCGATGCCGAAGAACACTGATCCCGCCCAAGCCGCGCCGATCGCGTGCACGATTCAGAGTGATTCCCGATTATTCGCAGGAGCCGGTGCGATTGCAGCCTTTGCCGCGCAACGCGCCGGATTTTCCGAGAAAATGCAGCAGGACGCCTCCGCAGCCGCGGTCGAAGCCTGCTGCGAGATGTTTCTCGCGATGGGAGATGCCGGCGGCGCGGCCGCGGCATCACTGTCCCTGGAATTTCGTGTAGCAGGATTTGCCGACCGCATCGAAATGACGATCGAATCTTCGGGAGGCGGGTCGCAGTCCGTCGAATTCCAGCAAGAGCTCTTCAGGCGGCTCGAAAGTGCGCTTGCGGGGCGAGTGCACTGCGAAATTCGCGACGGGCGTCTTCACCTGTCGCTCATCAAACCATTCGGCGCGAGCGCCAAGGCTTAGCGCCGCACGCCGCTGTAAAAATCCCTACATTGGCACGGCAAAGGCGCGCGTGCGAATCAGCGAGAGAAGCTGATCCTGGCTCACCGGCGCTTCCACTTTCAGGCGGTCGCCGCTGGGAGCCACGCGAATCTGGTCAAGAGCGCTCGCGAGATCGGGATGCTGCCCCGATTCCTGGTAACGGCGCATCATCAGCGCGGCCTGCATGCCCGCGGCGAGCAGATTCGCGTCGTCGGTCGAGTTGCACACGGCCTGGAAGTGCGCGTCGATTCCGCTGTCCGCTTCGACGCTGATCGTCATGGCGTGAATTCGATTGATGATCGTGGCGGCCTGGGGAAACTGGCTCGCCTCGGGAATCAATTGTTGCATGGCGAGATGAGCGTAGTTCTGATCGAGGACGCCCCAGATCATTCCAGTGCCATTCGCTTCGTTGATCAGCGGGAAGAGCTGGTCGTTGGTCAGCAGGCTTTCAGCAACGCCCATGCGAACATCGATCAACTTTTCGAGTGCGGCACGGTGTCCGAAGGCCGCGGTGTTCGAATCGATGAAGGTGAAGAGAATGTCGCCGGCGGCGAGGCCGCTGCCGAAGGCGTACAGGTGATAGCCGTGGACGTCGAACATGGGCAGCTTCTGCTGCTTGAATCGGTCTTCATTCGACGAGGGATTGTACGCGCCGAGCGCCACGCCCACGACCTGCTCGCCGCCGTCTTTCGTGCCGCCAATCCCGCCCCAGGCGAGTTCATCCACTTGCGTATTCGGATCGACGCCGGCGGATGCAAGGAATTTCTCGAAGTCGCGGAAGCGGCTCGGCAAAAGCTGTTCGCGAAGCTGCGGATACCAGGAATACTTTCTCGCCGACTTCAGGTCGGCGTACGCGAACTCGCCAACCTGCTTCGGAAACATTCCGATGACGGCCGTGCTGAGAGAGCCGGCAGAAGTTCGTTGCGGAGCGACGGCAAGGGCGCAGAGCAATAGTCCGGCGGCCAGAAGGCTGGTCGCGATGAAACGGCGCATCGGCTGTCTCATGTTTTCTTCCCCCAGAACACTTAAAGCAATTCTACCTGCCGGCCGCCATGGGACTCTCGACAACTCGTGACGTAAGCGATAGCGCTTCCGATCGCGCGCGGCCGGCGAAGGCTGCGTCGGTGATGGAATCGAGATTCGTCGCCACGTTCTCGAGAGCGCCGCGCACCGCGGTCGCTGCCATCATTCGCCCGACGCGGACGTCTGAAAGCATAGACGGCCCGGCCATGGATTCCAGTTGCCCGAGCTTGTCGAATACTTCCGCCGCCTTGCGCGCGATCTCGAGAGGCGCCTCGACCGCGGCCCGAAACGCGTGCTGGATCGCTTCCTCGCGGCGCTGTTGCTCCTGCGCCGTTTCCCGAGGGAGCCTGTGCGCGGCGAGCACGGATTCGTAGGACGCCGCGTCGCGGTCGATGGCCTGCGCGAGAGATTTCGAATCGATCCGAAGCTCTTCCGCCAACCCGTTCAGGGCCTGCGCGTGTGCCGCGAGGGATTTCTTTCTGGCCGAAATGCCCGACACCATGTGTCCGAGCGCGGCGGCAAGAGAGCCGGCCAGCGCGGCGACGGAACCTCCACCCGGCGCGGGCGTGGGCCTCGCGACCGCGTCGATAAACGGCTGGGCGAGCGCTTCGAGCGTCCTGGAGCTTTTGGCATCCGCATCGCGGAGCGATTCCTCCAGACGATTCTCTAACACCTGCGCGGGCGAAAAGTTCTCGACCTTCAGAAAGTATTCCGCCGTCATTTCGATGGCGCGCCGCGGTATGAGACCGATGATCTCGCTTCCGGCGATTCCCACGCCGTGGCGCTCCGCTTCGCGCTTGACGGCCTCGAACACCTGATGAATCGGCGTTTTCTCGAAGTCCGTCAAGTTCATGGAGACCTGTGCGAGATTGCGGGCGCGCAGGTCCACGCCCATTGCCTTGACGCAGGGCAGGCCGCCGCTCGAAAAGCGAATCGTCTTCGCGATGCGCTTGGCGATCTCGAGATCGGACGTGGCGAGGTTGATGTTGAACGCGATCAGGAATTTCCGTGCGCCGACCACGGTGGCGCCGGCCGTGGGATGCAGGCGCGGCTCGCCGAAATCCGGAGCGCGGCCGGGATTGCGGAGAATCTCCTCGCGGAGCCCCTCGAACTGCCCCTTGCGAATGTTTTCGAGGTTCGAGCACCAGGCCCGCTGCGCGGCCGCTTCGTACAAATAAACGGGGATGCGATAGCGCTCCCAGATTTCGCGTCCGGCCTGCTTAGCCAGGGCCACGCATTCGTCGATGGTGACGCCTGCGATCGGGACGAACGGGACCACGTCGGTCGCGCCGATGCGCGGATGCGCGCCGGTCTGCCGCGTCAGGTCGATCAGTTCGGCGGCTTTGCCGACTGCGCGCACGGCCGCTTCGCGGACGGCATCCGGCTCGCCGGCCAGCGTCACCACGCTGCGGTTGTGGTCCGCGTCGCTCTCGTGAGCGAGCACGTACACGCCGGGCACTTCGCGCATTACCGCGACGATGGCGTCAACCTTGGCCGCGTTGCGCCCTTCGGAAAAGTTGGGAACGCACTCAACAAGTCGTTTCATCGGCTAGCGTTTTCTTGAGTGGATGACGATACCGCGCTTCATGGTCAGGCTACAGAGGTTCACACCAAAATAATACGGAATTTCGCGGTAGTCGGCCACGTCAAACGCCGCGAGGTCCGCATATTTGCCAACCTCGAGCGAGCCGACGCGGTCGTGCTGGCGGAGCGAATACGCGGGATTGATCGTCGCAGCGGCGATGGCCTCGGCCGGAGTCATCCGCATCTGCGTGCAGGCGAGCGACAGAATCATCGGCATGCTGAGCGTGGGGCTCGTGCCAGGATTGAAATCGGTGGCGAGCGCGACGATGGCTCCGGCGCCGATCAGCCGCCGCGCGGGAGCGTATTTGCCGAGGCCGAGATGAAACGAGCAGCCCGGGAGAAGCGTGCAGACCACATTCGAGAGCGAAAGCGCGCGGATGTCGCCGGCATCGATCTTTTCGAGATGGTCGGCGCTTGCCGCGTGCACCTCGATCGCGAGGCGCGCGGCGCCCGTGCGAGCGAGCTGCTCGGCGTGGATGCGCGGCACGAGCCCGCACGCGCGAGCGGCGAGAAGAATTCGGCGCGACTGCGCCACCGTGAACGCGCCGCGATCGCAGAAGACGTCGCAGAATTCCGCGAGGCCCGCGGTCGCGACCGCGGGGATCCAGCGCTTGGCCAGCAGATCGACGAACGCGTCGGGGCGCCCGCGAAATTCCGGCGGCACCACGTGGGCGCCGAGAAACGTGACGGCAATATCGAGCGGTTGCAGCTGATGCAATTCGTGCAGGACGTTGAGAATCTTCAACTCACTCTTCCAGTCGAGGCCGTAGCCGCTCTTGGCCTCGAGCGTCGTGGTTCCGTGCGCGGCAAACTGGCGGAGGCGGGTTCTGGCCTGGTCGCGGAGCGACTTCGCAGACGCACGCCGGAGGCTGCCGACGGTCGAGCGAATTCCGCCGCCGCGGCGCGCGATCTGTTCGTAGGTCTTTCCGTAGATTCGCTGTTCGTATTCGCCGGCGCGGCATTCGGGAAAAATCAGGTGCGTGTGTGAATCGACGAAGCCCGGAAGGACGACGCGCCCGCCGAGGTCGAGCTTTTCGGCGCGGCGCGATTCGCGGAGGCGTTCGATGCGGCGGCGCGGGCCCACGGCGGCGATGCGGTCGCCGCGAACCAGAAGCGCGCCGTCGCGGATGATGCCGAGTTCCGCGAGTGCGCGGCCGCGGCGCGGGACAGAGCCTCGCAGCGTGAGCAACTCCGAGCAGCCGGTAATGAGCCAGTCCGGCAAGGCCGTGGCGTTGATACTAGCGGGTCAAGGCGCGGAAAACTACTGTCGGCAGCTGCGTTGGGACCGAGGCGAGATCTTTGCCGCGGCTTACGGCGTCTCGCCGGGGAGGGGAATCTTGATGCCGGACTTCCGGGCGAAGTCGATGGCTTCGGGGTAGCCTGCGTCCACGTGTCGCGCGACGCCGATGCCGGGATCGTTGGTCAGCACGCGCTCGATGCGCGCGGCCATTTCCTTCGTCCCGTCCGCGACGAGCACTTGCCCGGCGTGAAGCGAGTAACCTATGCCCACGCCGCCTCCATTGTGAATCGAGACCCAGCTCGCGCCGCTCGCCGTGTTCAGCAGAGCGTTGAGCAGCGGCCAATCGGCGACGGCGTCCGAACCGTCGCGCATTTTTTCCGTCTCGCGGTAGGGGGAGGCGACCGAGCCGCAGTCGAGATGATCGCGGCCGATGACGATCGGCGCCTTCAATTCGCCGCGCGCGACGAGTTCGTTGAGGGCGAGGCCGAATTTTTCGCGCTCGCCGTAGCCCAGCCAGCAGATGCGCGAAGGCAATCCCTGAAAGCGCACGCGCTTCTGCGCGAGCCTGATCCATCGGCAAAGAATCTCGTTGTGGGGAAACATTTCGAGGACCAGCTCGTCGGTGCGATGAATGTCCGACGCTTCGCCGGAGAGCGCGGCCCAGCGGAACGGCCCGCGGCCTTCGCAAAAGAGCGGACGGATGTAGGCGGGCACGAAGCCGGGAAAATCGTAGGCGTTTTTCACGCCCTGCTCGAAGGCAAAGGTGCGGATGTTGTTGCCGTAATCGAACGTGACCGCGCCGAGTTTCTGAAGCGCGAGCATGCCCTCGACGTGCCTGGCGATGGATTCGAGCGCGCGCTTGCGGTACTGCTCGGGATCGGCCTTGCGCAGTTCGGCGGCCTGCGCGACGTCCAGCCCTTGCGGGATGTAGCCTCCCACCGGATCGTGCGCGCTGGTCTGGTCCGTGAGCAGGTCGGGAACGACGCCGCGGCGGGCGAGCTCGGGAATCACGTCCGCGCAGTTGCCGACAAGGCCGACGGACATGGCTTCGCGCTTGCGGACCGCATTCTTCAGAATGCGTAGCGCCTCGTCGAGATCGTTAACCATCACGTCGCAGTAGCCGGTCTTCACGCGCCGCTTGATGCGCTCCGGATCGACGTCGATTCCAAGAAAGGCCGCGCCGTTGAGAGTTGCGGCGAGCGGTTGCGCGCCGCCCATGCCGCCCATGCCGCCGCTCGCGATCAGCTTACCTGCAAGATCGCCGTGAAAATGCTTCCGTCCGGCTGCGGCGAACGTTTCGTAGGTGCCCTGCAAGATTCCCTGCGTGCCGATGTAGATCCAGCTTCCGGCGGTCATCTGTCCGTACATCATCAGGCCCGCGCGGTCGAGTTCGTCGAAATGCTTCCAGTCGCTCCAGTGGCCGACGAGGTTGGAGTTCGCGATCAGGACGCGCGGAGCGTAGGAGTGCGTGCGGAAGATGCCGACCGGCTTCCCGGACTGCACGAGGAGCGTTTCGTCGTTTTCAAGCGCGCGGAGAGACGCGACGATGGCGTGAAAGCATTTCCAGTTGCGCGCGGCTTTGCCCCGGCCGCCGTACACAATGAGCTCTTCCGGTTTTTCCGCAACCTCTGGATCGAGGTTGTTCATCAGCATCCGCAGCGCCGCTTCCTGCTGCCAGCTTTTGCAGGAAATGGCCGTGCCGCGCGGCGCGCGCACGGGCTTATAACCGGTCGCGTCTTCTGTGGCGAGGCTCACCATGGCGGGAGACCACGCGACGGTCCGAGTTCGTTTTGGGCGACCACGGCATCATCTTAGTACGGAATGGAGCGCACGCAAGAGTGAGATGGTGTGGACTGCTTGCATTCGGCGCGGGGGCGCACATCCCTGGCACGATGCCGCACATTCGTCCACGGCATCGCTTGAGGCGTCAAATCGGCACGGCCTCGAGGATCGCCGAATCCTGCCCGACGTCAATTGTCCGTTCGAGGCGAAACCCCGCGCCGGCCAGCAACTTTTCATACTCGCTGCGCGTGCGTTCCTTTCCGGCAAGCAGCGCGAGCATGAACACGTCCACCATCTTGGCCCAGGATGGGCCGGGCACGTCGGGAACCACCGCCTCGATCACCAGAAGCCTCCCATGCGCGGGAGCGCTGCGGCGAATGCCGCTCAAGATCTTCGTCGCCTCCGCATCGGACCAGTCGTGAATCACCTGCATGATCAAATAGGCGTCCGCCGCCGGCAATACATCCGCGAAAAAACTTCCTGCTTGCAGCTTCAGCCGGTCTGACGCGATTCCCGCGGACTCCTGGATAACGGTGGGAAGATCGAAGAGAATACCTTTGGCCTTCGGCGCCGCGGCAAGCACAGCCCGCAGCAAATGGCCGCGGCCGCCTCCAACGTCCGCGATCGTGCCGAAGCGCGAGAAATCGTACGACGCGAGTATTCCCGCGATCACCCCCCGCGACTTGTCGGACATGGCCTGGTTGAAAATTCGCGCTTCGTCGGGGTGGCTCCCGAAATACTTCCATACTCCTTCCGGAAAAACCTCCTCGATCGCAGGCTTGCCGGTCCGCAGCGTGAACGAAATCGCCTCGAAGCTCTTCCTAAACACCGGAAAATTCGCCATGCGGGCGTATCCGGACAACGACTGCGGATGATCGGTCCGCAAAAGCAGCGAGGCTGGAGAGTGTGCGTATCCACCGTCGCGCGCCTCGAAGATGCCGTAAGAAGAAAGCAGCCGCAGGACCCGCCCGAGCATATCCGCGTGCGTGCCGGTTGCGGCAGCAAGGTCGTCCACGCTTCGCGGCGCATCAGCGAGCGCATCGGGAAGGCCAACCTCCATCACCGCTGAGAGGCAGCTCGATATGATGTGGGCCGAGGCGGCATCGGTCAGAATGTCAAAAGGACTTCGAGTCATGGCAGTCCAGAACCTCCTTCGAAGTGAGCACAACTGACCAGATTCTGCTGTCTCCACGGCAAGCAGGACACAAACACGCCGCAGCTCACGCCACGACGCTTACTTCGCCGGTGCTACCGGAATCATGGCGTGTTCGTACGGCGTGCCGGCCCACATCATGTACGGCTTGGTAGGATCGGGGTCTTTTGCTTCCGTGTAGCCCAGCGCCTTGGATGGCGGACCGAAAATCATGATGTGCGGCCCGGTCACGATCCAGTGGTTGTCCGCGGTCTTGCCCGTCGCGTACGGGTCCGTGTTGCTCGCTCCCTTGTCTCCGGCGAGCATGTATGAGATCCCGACTTTGTTCGGAGGCGGCGCGTGCTTCAGCAGGGCATGGATGAATTCCATGCTGTTCGCGTCGTTGCACATCTTGTCCGTGCCCATGACCATACAAGTAAAACCGTTGCTGCCGGCGCGAAGCGTCTTCATGCTTCCGTCGTCCCCCATGCGAACCACTGCCGCGCCCTTCGCGACCGCTGCGGGCGCAGCGGAAAGAGACTGCGCGATGTATTCGGCGTCGGACGCCTGTGCTTGTTGGGCCCTGGCTGTGGCGTTGATGGCGACTAGCAAAACCGCGACTGAGAGAATCGTCGTGAGCGCGCGCAAATTTCCTCCGTGAAAATTCGACAGGAATCTCTGTTCTCGAAATCGAGTGAGCGCATTCTACAGCCGGCCATCTCGTTGTCAAGCGTCCGGTGTCCACGATAATGTTCGCGAGAGGGAGCACGGCGTCGCGCCGCGTTGCGCGCGGCACGCGCGATGGGCTACAGTGGCGTCGATGGCCACGGAATACCCCTCGATTCCGAAATGCTTTCTCGACGCCGTGGACCGCTTCGCGAATCCCCGCGCGCAGATGTATCGCGCCGCGGGCGGCTGGCAATCCATTTCCGCGGCGGAGATGCTGCGGCGCGTGGCGGGCATCGCGCGGGCGCTCGGCGAGCTGGGCATCCGTCCCGGAGATCGCGTGGGAGTGTTTGCGCCCAATTGCCCGGAGTGGCACGTCGCCGATCTCGCCATTCAGGGGATGGGCGGCGCAACCGTGCCCGTGTATTTCCGCGAATCGCCCGAGCGGCTCACATACATCCTCAAGGATTCCGGGGCGCGAGTGGCGTTCACATCGGGCGAAGACCAGGCGCGCAGAATTGCGGAATGCCGCGTGCACCTGCCGGAACTCGAGCACGTGATTTCCGTGGCGCCGCCTGCGGACCTGCGCGGCGATATCCTGCGCTACGAGTCGCTGATCGCGACGGCAGGCGAAGCCGACATCGCCGAGTACAGAAAACGCGCTGCGGACGTGGCCGCAAACCAGCTCGCGACGATCATCTATACGTCCGGCACCACGGGCGAACCGAAGGGCGTGATGCTGAGTCACGCGAATCTCAGCTCGAACGCATTCAGCTTCAGCCAGGATTTCGAAATGCAGCCGTCCGACCTCGCGCTCTCGCTGCTGCCGCTCGCCCACGTGTACGAGCGCACGATCGACTACGGATACATTCTGCGCGGCGTGCCTGTCGCGTACGTCGAGCACATAGAGACGGTGGCGCAGGCTCTGCTCGAGGTCCGGCCCACCACGATGGCGGCGGTCCCGCGTTTCTACGAGAAGACCTACGCCAACATCATCGAAACGGGCCACAAGACCGCCGGGCTGAAGCGAAAGATTTTCGATTGGGCGCTTCGCGTGGCGGCGGACGCGATGCCGTGGCGGGCGCACGGCAAGCGCGTATCGGCCGGCGTGAAACTCCGGTGGCACCTCGCGAACCGGCTGGTCTATTCGAAGGTGCGCGCGGGCGTGGGCGGCAGAATTCGGACGTTCAGCTCGGGCGGCGCGCCACTGGCGCCGGAACTGGCGGAATTTTTCTGGAGCGTCGGCTTGCCCGTGTACCAGGGCTACGGGCTGACGGAGACTTCGCCCGTGGTCACGTTCAATTCGCCGAAAGCGAACAAGGTCGGCACCGTGGGCCTGCCGATCCCGGACGTCCAGGTGCGAATCGCGGCGGACGGCGAAATTCTCGTGAAGGGGCCGTGCGTGATGCAGGGCTACTACAACAAGCCGGCCGAAACGCGCGAAGTGTTGACGCCCGACGGCTGGTTCAGCACCGGCGACATCGGCCGGCTCGATGAAGACGGTTATCTCATCATCACGGACCGCAAAAAGGAGCTGCTGAAGACCGCGGGCGGGAAATTCATCGCGCCGGCGCCGATCGAGAATCTGCTGAAATCTTCGCCGTACATCTCGAACGCGATGGTGGTGGGCGACCGGCGGAAATTCGTATCCGTGCTGATCGTGCCGGAATTCAGCCAGATCGAGGCGAAGGCGCGCCAGGCCGGACGGGAGCTGGCGACGCCCGCGCAGATGGCGTCGGATCCCTGGGTGCGCGATCTCCTGTCGGCGGAGATCGAGCGGCTCACTTCGCCGCTCGCGCAGTACGAGAAGCCGAAGCGCTTCGCCGTGCTGGACCAGGACTTCACGTATACCAACGGGCAGGCGACGTACACGCTGAAGCTGAAGCGGCGCGTGATCGAGGAACATTACAAGGACACGATTGCGCGGCTGTACGCGGACGTCGAGGAGCCGCGGCCGCAGCCGGCGGCGTAAGAGTCGGATCGGTTGTAGGGGCGGGTTTCAAACCAGCCCCTACGCGGTACAATCATCGAGAGGAAACTCGAGTGGCAGACCAACTGGTGATCGCTGGGCGGGCGTTTCGTTCGCGCCTGGTCGTGGGCACGGGAAAGTATCGCAGCTTTCAGGAAATGGCGCGCGCACACGCGGCCTCGGGCGCGGACATGGTTACCGTGGCCGTGCGGCGCGTGAACCTGACCGATCGCACGAAGGAATCGCTGCTCGACTACATCGACCGCGAGAAGATTTTCATCCTGCCGAACACGGCGGGATGCTACTCGGCCGAGGAAGCGGTCCGCGCGGCCCGGCTCGGACGCGAAGTGGGCCTGTCCGAGTGGGTGAAGCTCGAAGTGATTGGCGACGAGCAGACGCTTTTCCCGGATACCGAGCAGCTCATTCAGGCGACGAAGACGCTGGTGAAGGAAGGCTTCATCGTGCTGCCGTACACGAGCGACGACCTGATCGTCGCTCGCAAGCTGATCGACGCGGGCGCTTCCGCCGTGATGCCGCTCGGCGCGCCCATCGGTTCGGGCATGGGCATTCAGAATCTGGCGAACCTGCGAATCCTGCGCGAGCGGATCACCGAGGTTCCGCTGATCGTGGACGCGGGCGTGGGCACGGCGTCGGACGCAGCGATCGCGATGGAGCTGGGCGCGGACGGTGTTCTGATGAACACGGCCATCGCCGGCGCGCAGGACGCGGTCCTGATGGCGGAGGCGATGCGCGCCGCGGTGGAAGCCGGGCGCAAGGCGTTCCTCGCCGGGCGAATCGAGAAGAAGCTTTACGCGACGGCTTCAAGTCCGCTGGCTGGTGTCGTGAAGTGACCGTCCGAATGATGATGCTGCTCGTGCTGGTGAACGGATTTGTCGGCTTCGTCTTCTTTCGCTCGTACCAGCAGGGCATGCCGATGGCGCGCGCGGCGTTGTTGTGCCTGATCGCAATCGTGGGCGTGACGACGGCTGCGGTTTTGGGGCGCATGCTCGCCGAGCGCAGTAACCGGCGGAAACGGTCCCGGTGAAAACTTTCGCATAGCGGACTTAGCGGAAGAGCACGTGCCAGGAGATGTCCACCAGCGCGTGGACGAGCGTGCCGGGAACCAGCGAGCGCGTCCTCATCCACACGTGGCCGTAGAACAATCCCGCGATCGTCGCAAGCAGCACGTACTTCCAGTTGGGATACGGCGCGTGAAGGATGTGCGACAGGCCGAAGATCGCCGACGCCGCGATCAATCCCGCCCATTCGTTCTTGAATGTGCGAGAGAGCAGGTTCTGCAATAATCCTCGAAACAAGAATTCCTCGGGCCACGCCGTGAACAGCAGGATGCCCAGCGCCTCGAGGGGAAATGACACGCGCATTCGCGAGAGCGACGGATCGAACGCGATGAATCCGATCCTGATGCCGAGCGGAATCGCGATGGCGGCGTAGATCGCGAAGTGCAGCGCGAAGTTCGCGCCGAAGCCGCGCCGCCATTCCACCGCGTAGCCCACTCCGTCGAGCCGGCGAGCCAGCACAAACGCCGCGATGCCGGTCGAGAGCGCCATCAGGATCGTGAGTGTGTGTGTCAGCGACGCCGGGTAAGGGAACAGCCGGTACATCCACCGAAATTCCACGGGAAGCCAGAGCGCCACGATGGCGACGTAGTCTTCCCACGTGCCCGGTGATTTTCCGGCGCTGGTGGCGAGCAGTAGCGCGGGAACCACGGCGTACGCCGCGCCCGCAAGCATCAGCTTCCAGTCCCCGGTGACGGCTGACCCGTAGATCAGGGCCGCAAACAGAGGAACGATCGGCGCGAGGATGCCGCCGCGGCCGCCGAACGAGGTGCGCACGCCTGCAAGGGCCCGCGGCGCGGCCAAAAACAGCTCGAACCCGAAAAGTCCCGCAGCGACCGCGAGCGCGATGACGAATGCCCGCCCGTTCAATCCGTGGCGCACGCCTTCGATCACCGCCGCGGCAAGAACGACGGCCCAGATCGCAAACGCCGCCGGGACGCTCATCTGCCGGGATTTCGAATTCGCCGCCACGCCACGAGTTTACTGAACCAGGCACGCGTGCGCCGACAAAAACTTGATTTGATTTTCGGCGTCGGCGATTCTGTGATTCAACGTTCCATGGCTGAAGAAGGAAAACAGCGTTTCGCATACATCGACTGGATGCGCGGGCTCGCCTGCGTGGTGATGTTCCAGACGCACTGCTACGATTCGTGGCTCGGCGGGCCGGCGCGACACACGTCGTTCTTTGGTTGGTCGCAGCTCGGCGGCACTCTGCCGGCTCCGCTGTTCCTTTTCCTCGCCGGCGTCTCTTGCGCGCTGCTCACAAACCGGATGCGCCGCAAGGGAATCGCTCCGGGCAAAATCGCGACAACGACGATTCGACGCGGCGCGGAAATCTACGGGCTCGCGCTGTTATTTCGCGTGCAGGAGTTTGCGCTCGGCCAGCCGTGGGCGCCGTGGACCGACCTGCTCCGCGTGGACATCCTGAACACGATTGGGCTCTCGCTGGTGTTCATGGGAATTCTTTGCTGGATCGGGCGAAGCCACGCAGCGACCACGATCCTCGCCGCAGTCGCCGCGCTCGGCGTCGCGCTGCTCACGCCGCCGCTTTGGACCACGTGGCGCCCGCGCTGGCTGCCGTGGTACCTCGAGTCGTACGTCAACGGCGTTCACACGTTCAACGTGCCGCAAGTGTGGCTCTTCCCGCTTTTTCCGTGGACGGCGTTTGCATTTGCGGGACTCGCGGCTGGCTTTCTGCTCTTCAGCGACTGGGCGACGGAAAACCCGGGCCGCGCGATGGCGCTCTTCGGCGCGGGAGGAGTCGCGCTCTTTTTTCTTTCGAAGTGGCTCGATGCGCTTCCCGTGCAGCTCTACGCCGTGTACGACTACTGGCACACCAGCCCGAATTTCTTTCTCGCCCGAATCGGAATTCTGCTGGTGATCACATTGGCTGTGTATGCGTGGTGCCGATGGGGGTTCGGCCAGAAGGGCTTCAGCCCGCTGATACTCTTGGGCCAGGCTTCGCTGCTGGTCTATTGGGTGCACATCGAATTCGTCTACGGACGATTTTCGATCATGACGAAGCGCGCCCAGACGATCCCCGTGGCGACCGCGGGCCTGGCTGCGATCTTCACTGCGATGGTGTTGCTGGCGGCGGCGCGGACGCGCTTGAAGGGGCGCGGTGCGGAGCTTCTGGCGCGCGTTCGGCGGGTGCTGCGACCTGCGACTGAGGGCTAAGGCTTCTTCGGCGCGTCCGCGGACTGTGTAGCAGGATTCGAGGCATCGCCCGGTCTCGGCGGAATCTTGAAAATATATTCGCCGGGCCGGGCCAGGCCCATCTCTTCGCGCGCAATCCGCTCGATGGTCTGAGGGTCGGTCTTTAGCGCTTTCACGCGGTCCTGTAGCTGGCGGTTTTCCTCGTTGATCTGATCGATCTGCTTCTGGACGCGCGCTGCTTCCTGTTGCGCGCGGCGCATGGCAATCAAGCCGTGCGTGCCGAAAACGTCTTGCAGCAGAAGCAGCGCCAGTCCTCCCGCCAGAAACCAATTGGCGTTTCGGAACAAAAATTCCCGCAATTGATCGGAGAAGCTGTCGGCCCGGCCGGTTTTGGCGTTTGCGTTCATTGCGTGATCCATGCGCGCGCCTCGTCGGCGAGCTTCTGCGAAGCGGCCTGCGTGGCGGCTTCCGTGTAAATTCGCACGACCGGCTCGGTGCCCGAGGGCCGCATCAGCAGCCACGTGCCGTCGTCCAGAATCAGTTTCACGCCGTCGGTGCGGTCCGTGCGAGCGACGCGGCGCCCCGCGAACTCCTTGAAGTTTCCGCGCAGGCGCTCCGGCAATTTCGCCTGGGCTTCCTTGGAGAGATGCAGATTCACGCGGACGGGCCAGAACTCCCGGCCGACGCGGCGAAAGAGATCGCGCAGCTGGTCGGCGAGCGACGCCTGCCGCGCCGCGATCATTTCCGCGACGAGCAGGCACGCCAGAATTCCGTCCTTCTCCGGAAGATGCCCACGAATCGTCATCCCGGAGCTTTCTTCTCCGCCGAGCGCGATCTTGTCCTCGCGAAGAAACGGGCCGACGTATTTGAACCCGACGGGCGTCTCGTAAAGTTGCACGCCGTGCAGCTTCGCTACCGCGTCGATGAGATGCGTGGTCGCCACGCTGCGGGACGCGCCCAGTCTCTCGCCGCGCGTTTCGAGCAGGTAGTCGAACACGAGCCCGAGAATGTGATTCGGCGAAACGTACGAGCCGTCGCGATCGACAATGCCGAATCGGTCGGCGTCGCCGTCGGTCGCGAGGCCCGCGAGCGCTTTCTTTTCCGCCACCGCGTTCTCGAGCGCCTTCAGATTTTCTTCCGAAGGATCGGGGCCGGTGCCTTCGAAGAGTACGTCGCGTTCGGCGCGAATTTCGGTCACGGCGATGCCGTTTTCCTTGAGAATGCGATCGAGCCAGCCCGCGCCGCAGCCGTGAACGGCGTCGCAGACGAAATTCCCCTTCGCCTGTCGCAGCACGTCGAACCGGATCATCCGGCGGAGCTGCTCGAAATACGGCTCGCGGGGATCGAGGCTCTCGAAATCGTTCTCGATCTCGAAGTGCTGGGGCGGCCCATCCTCCAGCGCGGCGGCTCGCTTTTCGATGTCGCGGGTAATTTCCGGAAGCGCGGGACCTGCGTCCGGCCCCGAAAACTTCAGCCCGTTATAGGGCGCGGGATTGTGGCTCGCGGTGAAGTTTACTCCGCCGTCCAGCTTCCCGTGCAAAATGGCGTGGGCGATGGCCGGCGTGGGCGTCGCGTGAGGGCACAGGAGCACGCGGCAGCCTTGAGACCGCAGCACCGATGCCGCCGCAAGGGCGAATTCCGGCGAGAAAAATCGCGTGTCGTAGCCGATGAGCAGCGTCGGGGATTTCTTCCGCGCCCGGACATGTCCCGCAATCGCTGTGGCCGCGCGGCGCACGCCCGGGAACGTAAAATCGTCGGCGATAATTCCGCGCCAGCCGGAGGTGCCGAAATGGATCGCTTGGCTCGTCACGCGCGGCTATTGTATCTTGTCGCGCAAGCCATGCGTACGCGGAATTCGCTCGGGAGAGAGCCCCAAGAGTAAAGGCGCGAGATGACGGACAAGATCGTGGTACTGGTCACATGCGAGTCGGTGAAGCAGGCGCGGCGAATCGGCCGGGCGCTGGTCGAGCAGAGGCTTGCGGCCTGCGCCAACATTTTCCAGGCTCCCGTGCAATCGGTTTACCGGTGGAAGGGGAAGATCGAGTCCGCGCGCGAGTGCCTGGTGTTGCTCAAGACCTCGCGCCGATGTTTCACGTCGGTACAAAGAGCCGTGCGCAAGCTGCATCGCTACGAGGTTCCCGAAATCATCGCGCTGCCGATTCAGGCTGGCTCGCGCGACTATCTATCATGGATTTCGGAGTCTGTCCGAGCTCCCAAGAAGTGACGCAGCCGCCGGTCAGATGAATACGACTCTCGTAGCACAGCCGCCGAGCCATCGTCGGAGCTTGAGGGGCACGCCCAATTGGAGTAGAAAGACTTCTATGGGGTTCGCAAGCGCTTGGTGCTGGTCATCTTCGTCGCGCAAAGCCGGGGCTGCGCTCGCTGCGGTCCTGCTCTGTGTGACGGTCATCCCGGTGCAGACGAGCACCGCAGGACAATCCGGCACATCCAACACCACGCAGGGTGCTCCGCAGGCCGATACGGCGTCGAAGGAGAACCAGGAGAAGAAATCGTCTGAACCCGGGACCACGCGGCTGCGCATCCGGGTCACTGCGAACGACAAGCCGGTGCCGAATGCCAGCGTCTATGTCCGGTATTACACGTCGGGCGGATTCTTGCGCCACGACAAGCTCGCGGAGTTGAATTTCAAAACGAACCAGGATGGCTCGGTTAAGGTTCCGGAAATTCCGCAGGGCAAGATTCTGATTCAGGTGATCGCCACAGGCTGGCACACCTACGGCAAGTGGTACGAGATCGACAAGGACGAGGACTTGATTGCGATCGCGCTCGAGCCGCCCCCTCACTGGTACTAGGCATTTTTTTCGTGACGTTCTTTCGTCACGAAGTTTTCCTCGTTGCGTTTCCAACTCCTTGCAACATCAGCCGGCGACGTGCTGCGATCATCGAAAAGGTTTTGAGCGGCGTGATCTGCACAAAATTTGTGCAAAGAGGATTAAACCTCGTGCTGGCGAGCAGTTTCGATTTGCACGGGAACCTTTTCCACATGGTTTTCAACAGTTCTGTTGAAAACTTTCATCCAGCATTCACATTTTTCTCTCCGCGCAATCGGAAGTTGGCGAGAGAATTGCCTTGCGCCGGCGACGAGCCGGTTCCTTCTCACGCGGCGCGGCACCGATTCATTTTCGCGTGATACTATTTCTCCCTGCCTGAAAATGTTCCGGCCACAATGAAGGAATTGATCCTAAACGCCGATGACTTCGGATTCACGCAGGGTGTGAACGAAGGAATCATCCTTGCGCACCGCGACGGCGTATTGACCAGCGCGACGCTCATGGCCACCGGTCCGGCGTTTGAAGACGCCGTCGAGAGGGCCAAGTCCAATCCAAAATTGGGAATCGGATGCCACCTCGTGCTCACGGGAGGCATTGCAGTCGCTCCGCGAAAGGAAATCTCCACGCTCGTGGACCGCGACGGCCGCCTGCCGCGGTCTCTTGCGGCGCTCGTCTGGAGAGTCAGCTCCGGATTGGTGCGCACGATCCACATCGAGAGGGAATTGCGAGCCCAAATCGAAAAGATCCGCGGCGCGGGAATCGAACCGACCCACGTTGACACACACAAGCACACGCACGTCCATCCGCGGATCATGAGCGCGCTCGGGCGCGTGGCGCGAGAGTTCGGGATCACCCGCGTGCGCAACCCCGTGGAAAATCTGCGAGATTCGTGGCGATCCACGCGAGGCGGCGCGCCGGGATCATTGAGCCAGTTGCCGGGCGCCGTGGCCGTGCGCGCCGTTACGCCGTGCTTGCGCGCGATCTCGCGCCATTATGGACTGCGCTCGCCGGATCATTTTCTCGGCCTCGCGATGACTGGAAGGCTCGGCACCGCGGCGCTGTGTCGTTTGATAGACACCGTGCCCGACGGCCGCACGGAAATCATGGTCCACCCGGGAGTTTACGATGCCGGACTGGCGGCAAGCGGCTCGCGGCTGCGCATGGAGCGCCAGACGGAATTGGAGGGCCTCCTCGCGCCGGAGACGAGGCGCGCGATCGTCGAGAGAGGCATTGGGCTGATCACCTATCGCGAGTTGAACTAGCAGAATACGGATTCACGGGCGATCGAGCGTTCGATTGCGCTAGAATCACCGGGGCTGAGGCTCCGAATTCTTTGAAGGACTGAGGAGATCATGAAGAACTTGAAGATTCTGGTCGCTTGTACCGTGTTCCTCGCCGTCTTGGCGGTTGCCGCAAAGGCGCAGATGGGCATGGGGATGGGCATGCGCCCGCAACCGATGCCTCACGGGGTCTTCAATCCCGTGGTCGGCTTCGGGGCGCAGTACGAAGTGGATCGCGCCGGCAAGAAGACCGTCACGGAATACACGGTTGTCGGTAAGGAGACGGTCAACGGCAAGAATGGGTACTGGCTGGAATACACGTCGTCCGGCACGCCCATGGGCGATGTGGTGATGAAGATGCTCCTCGTGCTCGATGGGGGCCGCACCGCCACAACGCGCACGATCATGCAGATGGGAACGCGCCCGCCGATGGAGATGTCCTCCCAAATGGGACAGATGAGCGCCCAACAGGACCAGCCGGCCGACATTCACACCGAGTCGGAGGTCGTCGGGAAGGAATCCATCACCACTCCCGCCGGCACTTTCCTTTGCGAGCATCTCCGCGCGAAGGATGGGTCGAGCGACACATGGATCAGCGACAAGGTTTCGCCTTTGGGGATCGTGAAGCGCCAGGGGAAAGACTCTTCCATGCTGCTGACCAAGGTCATCACCGGCGCCAAGGACAAGATCGTCGGCACCCCGGTGCCGTTCAATCCCATGCAGATGATGCAGGGGATGCAGCCACCGACGCAGTAGCGCCGCGCTGCGGGTAGGACTTACTCGAGGTCCGGCGGGGTCACCTTCGCGATCCACGAATCGTAGTCGGATGTATAGCCTACGCGCTCCTGTAGACCGCGGATACGCTGCTGAAGCGCCGCGACTTCGGCAGGTGAGAGAGCCGGAAGCCTTCGCACGCCTTCCGCGACCGCCTTGGCGCGCTCCGCCGCACGCGCTTCGGCGGGCGCGTTCATGCCCGAGAGATCTCGCGCGCCGTCACCGACGCCCATGTAGTTTTCGATCAAGTAGTTCGTCACCTTCTGACTGTGCACGAGCGAAACGCGGATGTTTCCTTGCCCGGTCACCACGTTGCCGACGCCGAAGACACGGTCGGCCCCCGTATACCGTGGCAAATCCTCGTCGGTGAACGTGTAATACTCGCCCTTCATCGAGACGCCCGGAAGAATCTCCGGAACCGACCCGATGGAGGAAATTACCAGCGGCGCTCTCAGTTCCTGTTCGGAGC
>Ga0335077_10003367_pt1 | contig 19295 bp, 14 predicted proteins | sample Lox_Sample_31_FD_207151 | JGI IMG/M metagenome (GOLD analysis project Ga0335077, IMG submission 207151) | Soil microbial communities from Loxahatchee National Wildlife Refuge, Florida, United States - Lox_Sample_3.1 | ecosystem: Environmental > Terrestrial > Soil > Wetlands | place: USA...
CCAGGATCTCGGCGCGCTGGGGATGATCGTCAGAAAGCGAACTCAACATCTCGGCCATTCCCACCGCGACCCAGCCATCACCGCGGCCCCAGAAGAACGGCACATCCTCGGCGTGATAGAAGAGGCCGTTCGGCTGCTGCAGCTTGCGCAGATACGCCACCATCTCGTTGGCATCGCGATCGAGATACTTGCGGTCGCTGGTGGCGCGGTAGGCCTCGAGCTGCAGAATGGTGAGCATGAACATGTCGTCGATCCAGAAGCGCGTCTGGCCCGAAAGACCATCGGGACGGGGATTGGCCCACTGGCGGTCGGCGAAGTGCAGTCCCATCTCCAGTGCCGCGTGGTCTTTTGTCTCGATGGAGATTTGCAGCGGCACGACGCCGAAGATTTCGAAGTCGACGTGTTCGCGGTCGGGAATCAGATCGTGGAACTGCGGTGTCAGTAAAGGCCGATAGCGCGCCTGCAATTGCGCCTGTAGCGCGGTGTTGTTCGTCGCCTCGGCATACTTCAACGCGCCGTACCACGTGCATACTTCTGGATAAACGATAGGGTTCAGGTGCGCGCTTTCGAGGAAGTGCATCGCCACCCGGTCGCCGATCAAATGCGGGTCGGCATTTTCCGGCCAGTTCTGAAAGTACTTTTGCTGAGAGTATGTGGCTGTTGATGAGCATATTGCGAACAGGCACAACTTGGCGACGATGAAGCTCCGCATGAACTCGGCTCCTTAGCCCATTGATAGCGGTTCGGATCTGACGCGAGCCCATTCTAGCCGTGTGCCCCATATCTTCGGGCGCTTTCTGCCCGGAGATGTGGAGACCACCTACTTTGTCGAGCCGTTATCCGTTTCGGGAAGCATCTGGTGGGCCGCGAACGCGAAGTGCTTGCCGTCGGGCGCCCAGTTGGGCACGTTGTCCGTGCCGTTTCCGCCCACAACTTTCACCAGGTCGCGTATCTTCCCGTCTTTTGCGTTCAAAATTCTCAGCGTGACATTCCGATCCGCCGGATGCCCGGTGACACCCTTGCCATAGGAGAGAATCACGATCGATCCGCCATCCGGAGAGGGGTGCGGCGTCCAGCTGTTCTGCCCGTCAAACGTCACCTGCTCCGGCCGGCCGCCATTAGGGCTCATGCGCCAGATCTCCATTGAGCCGCTGCGGTCCGAGTTGAAGTAGATGTACTGCCCGTCCGGCGAATAATCCGGGTCGTCGCTGACGCCCGTGCCGGTGGTCAGGGCGGTTTCCGCTCCGCCATCGACGGGGATGACAAAGACGTTCAACGCCCCCTGGTTCGGCCTGGTGAACGCGAGGGTCTTCCCATCCGGCGACCAGCTATGGAACCAGGAATTGGGATTCTCGGTGACCATGCGCGGCGCGCCGCCCGAAGAGGGAACAATGTAGATGCGCGGTCCGGGCTGCGGGCCTTTTGTGCAGGTCATCGCCAGCCACTTGCCGTCCGGCGAGAGCCCGTGGCTGCCTGTGCACCCGCTTACATCGCCGATGTCGATCGCCCTGGCCTCGCTGCCTTCTATGGGAATGGTCCACAGCTGGCCGTCGCGCGTGAAGATTAGCGATTTGCCATCTCGGGTCCAGTTGGGCGCCTCGATGCGGCTGCGCTCCGTCAGCACAACTTTTGCGACGCGCGCGTTGGGGTCAATGGCGATGGTCTGAAGCGAGCTATAAAGAGCAAGTTTCGCGGGGACGTCCGGCTCGACCAGCGGCTTCAACTCGACGTTCGCGAACGTCGCCCGCTCCACCACGTCCTTGTTGTGCGAGCATACGCCGAGCCCCGCGTAAAAGGCCCCGTCGAAATGCAGCTTGATGGATGCGCCCGCCTGGTGCAGAGGCTCGCCGTGCTGGCTGATGAAGAGCGTGATGGTGTCGCCGCGCTTTTCCAGGCGTAGCGTCTTCGGCGGGCCGCTGTTGAACTCGATGTCCTGAGTGGTGTCGCCCCGCGCGCCGCGGTATTGCAGCGCTGTTTCGCCGTCGCCGTGCAGCGCCGCGTCGGCATACACGGCGTCAGGATCGAGCGTCTGGCGGAACATCAGCAGTGCCTTGCGATGCGGGCTTGCGCCGGCGGGCGCGAGAGGAAAGCTCACGTCCGCGGTCAGGGACACATCGCCGGAAATTCTCTTCCACACGAAATGGAAGTCGTCCTCCGCCATCCAGAGATTCGCACCCGCGGAATCGATGGTGTAGGTGCGCGTGCCCGGGTCGTAGGTCAATTTGCCCACCGGCGTAACATTGCCCACGTCTGACTGAGATTCGAAGATGCCCAGGCCTGAGGTCTGGGCCGTAGCCCGCGCCGCCAGGACACCAGCAGCCGCCATGACGAGCACAACGGAAAGAACACGCCGCACGCGATGTCTCCTGATAAACCCATTCACTCTATTTCATCGGCGCGGCCTTCGCCAGTGACGCCGCGCCGGGCTCGTTTATTCTGTGACCAACCTATGAAGCCCAGGCTGCTGCTTCCCTTCCTTCTTGCCGCTGTTTCTTCCATTGCCGCCAATGTCCCCGCGCAGGAGGGCACGAAGAATGTGCTGGCGTACCGCGGCGAACAGCCCACGCGGGCAGTGCACGGCATGGTGGTGAGCGTGCATCATCTCGCGTCGGATGCAGGTCTGGCGGTGCTGCGCGAAGGCGGGAACGCGGTCGATGCGGCTGTGGCCACCGGATTTGCGCTCGCGGTGGTGCATCCCATGGCGGGAAACCTGGGCGGCGGCGGTTTCCTTTTGCTTCGCACGCATGACGGCAAGGCTACGTTCATCGACTTCCGCGAGAAGGCTCCGCTGGCCGCGACAGAAACCATGTACCAGGACGCGAAGGGGGACATCATCCCCAATGCGAGCGTGACGGGGTACCGCTCCATCGCCACGCCCGGCTCGGTGGCCGGCCTGGTGTACGCGCAGCGCAAGTACGGCAAGCTGGGGCTGAAGCCAGTGATCGCGCCGGCCATCCGCCTGGCTTCGGAGGGATTTCAACTTACGGCGGAAGAGGCGCGCGAGCTTGCCGATCCGGACCTGGCGCAGTTTGTAGATTCCAAGCGGATCTTCCAGCGCGACGGAAATCTCTACAAAACAGGCGAGACGTTCAGGCAGCCTGAGCTGGCACGCACGCTCGAGCGCATCGCCGCCGACCCCGACGATTTCTATCACGGGAAGATGGCCCGCGAACTGGTCGACGATCTGAAGAAAGGCGGCGCGCTCCTCACGCGTGAAGACCTGGCGCAGTACACGGTCGTCGAGCGCGAACCCGTGGTCGGCACCTTTCACGACTTCACCATCATCAGCGCTCCGCCGCCGTCTTCGGGAGGGATAGTGCTAGTGAGCGCGCTCAACATTCTTGAAGGCTACGACGTAGCCAGGCTTGGCGATCGCACGCCCGAAACCATGCATCTGCTCATCGAGGCGTACCGCCGCGCATTTATGGACCGTGCCGAATATCTCGGCGATCCGGACTACAACAAGATTCCTGTCGACGCTCTGATCTCGAAAAAATATGCGGACGCCTGGCGCGCGGGCATTGACGCGCGCTCAGCCACGTCGAGCAGTTCACTGCGCCGGCCCGGCGGCTTTCTTCCTCTTCCGCCCAAAACCGCCGGCCGGCGCGTGGAAACGCCCGACACCACGCACCTGTCGGTGGTGGATTCCGAAGGGAACGCGGTGGCGCTCACCACGACCATCAACAACGATTTCGGGTCAGGCGTAACCGCAGGCTCCCTGGGGTTCCTGCTCAACGACGAGATGGACGACTTTGCGTCCAAAGCCGGCGTGCCCAACATGTATGGCTTAATCCAGGGGCCGGCCGACGCCATCGCGCCGGGCAAGCGCCCGTTGAGCGCCATGACCCCGACCATTGTTCTGGAAAGAGGCAAGCTGCGCTACGTTCTGGGATCGCCGGGCGGGGCGCGCATCATCACCACCGTGGCCAACATTTTTATTTCTGCCGCAGAAGAGGGCCTGAACATCCAGGAGGCCGTCGACGCGCCGCGTTTCCACCACCAGTATCTGCCCGACAAGCTTTACCTCGAGCCGGGCTTTTCGCGGCAGACCATTGCGGAGTTGCGCGGCATGGGCTATTCGGTCGACGTAAAGGACGGACACTGGTCCAACGGAGAGTGCATCGCCGTCGATCCCGAAACCGGCGAACTTCTCGGCGGGCAGGATCATCGCAGCCACTACGGCAAGGCCGCGGGGTATTGAGAAGCGGATTCAACAGCTTTGTTGTACAGCCCGGGACATAGGTAACAGAATAGGCCGGATAGCTGTCTCAGCGCCGATTCTGGCTTCCAGTCACGCCTCGTCGTCCTCGTCGTCGTCTTCGTCTCCGTAACCAAGATCGGCATACTCGCCTGTGTGGTCACGTAACCTGTCCTGCTTACCCAACACCTCATTTACCCGCTCTTGCCAACGAGCGATCCTGTCCTTGGCGGCTTGGATGACGGCGTCACGGTCCAACGCCACCGACTGCTCCGCCTCCGCTATCGTCTTCTCATTCTTCTCGATCTCGTGAAAGAAGATGTCCAAGTCAGCCTTGAGCGCCCGTGCCTCCGCCCTACGTTCGTACCTGTGCATATTCCTCCTTCGGGTTGGATGTCTGGCTGGACTGTACCCCGTGAGAAAAAGACCGAAGCCTTGAATTGAGCGATGTGCACCCGTTTTACGCGGCTTCGTGCCCCTGGTCCGGGTTATCGAAGCGCGTGAACTTCGAGATGAAATTCAAATACACCGTGCCGGTGGGGCCGTTGCGCTGCTTGGCGATGATGATCTCCGACTTCGCCTTGTCGGATTCGGACATCTCCTCGTCGCGGTTGTAGTAGGCCTCGCGGTGAATGAAAGCCACTACGTCGGCGTCCTGCTCGATGGAGCCCGATTCGCGCAGGTCGCTCAGCAGCGGGCGCTTGTCGTCGCCGCGGCGCTCGCTGTTTCGCGAGAGCTGGGAGAGCGCCACCACCGGCACATCGAGTTCCTTGGCCAGCGCCTTCAGGCCGCGCGAGATGGCCGACACTTCCTGTGTGCGGTTCTCGTAGCGCTTGCCGCCGGCCGAGGGCAGGGTGGCCGACATGAGCTGCAGGTAGTCCACCATGACCAGGTCCAGCTTCCCGGCGGTCTGCTTCAGACGGCGCGCCTTGGCTCGCATCTCGGCCAGGGAGATGCCGGCGGTGTCGTCGATAAACAGCCGCGACTCGACCAGGTCGCCGAGCGCTCTCTGCAGCTTGCCGACGTCCTCCTGACCGAGGAAGCCGGTCTGCAATTTGCGCTGGTCCACCCACGCCTGTGCGGCCAGCATGCGTCGAAGCAGCGACTCCTTGCTCATTTCCAGGCTGAAGACGGCCACCACTGCCTTGTGATTGACCGCGGCGTTCTGGCAGATATTCACAGACAACGCCGTCTTGCCCATGGAGGGCCGCGCCGCGATGATGATCAGTTCTCCCCGTTGCAGTCCGCTCGTCATGCGGTCGAACTCGTAGAAATCCGTGGCCAGCCCGGTGACTTCGCGGCTCTGCTTATACAGGTTGTCGATCGACCCGAAGGAGTTGGCGACGATCTGTTCCAGGCTCGCGAAGCCGCCGCTGAGACCCTTCTGGCTGACCTCGAGCAGTTCCGTCTCGGCCGCTCCGATCACTTCCAGAGCGGTCTCGCTCTGGTCGGCGGCGCGGGCGATGGCCGCGGAGCAGATCATCATCAGGCGCCGCAGCAGGCTCTTGTCCTTGACGATCCGGATGTACTCTTCGATGACCGGCCGGCGGGGCAGACCCTCAGTCAACGACGCCAGGTAGGCCACCCCCCCTACCGACTCGACTTCCTTGTTCTTGGCCAGCTCCTCCGCCAGCGTAACGATGTCCACCGGCCGCTGCGAGTTCATCAGGTCCGACATGCGCAGGAAGATGCGGCGGTGCGAGTCGAGCGAGAAATCGTCCGCGTCGATTTTTTCCGATGCCTCGGAGTGGGCGGCATTGTCCAGCAGGATCGCGCCGAGGATGGTCTTCTCGGCGTCGATGTTGGCGGGCAGTCCCGCGTCGAAGCCCGTCATGTTGGGGATGGTGGCCATCCTTCGAGTTTAGGCCGATGGCAGGTTGCTCCCGCATGTGGATTGCCTAACGGATTTGTGGGAATCAGCGATGTAAACCCTCTGGGGCTTCACGGGCCCAGCGTGTAAACAGGCGTGGACAGTATCATCGGCCCCTCCGCCCAAGGCGCCACCGGCAACTTATTTGTTTTCTGCTTGTTGGCCAAAGCGAGCTTGGCATTGCAATTGCAGAGGTAGGTAGAGCATCCCGACAGGATCCGGGGGCGGATTGTCGGCGGCACCAGGTGTATCCAGCGGGGGAAACGAGATGGACAGAGTAATTCGCAAGGCGCGAGCGAGAGATTGGATAAGAATTCTCCAATCCCGACGAACCCGGCGGGGATGGAAGGTCATTTTCGGCGAGCAGGGCAGCTCTGTCGTGGAAATTGCCCTGGTCACTCCCATTGTCCTGCTGTTGATGACGGGGATGTTCTCTGTGTCGGTGGTGACGTACGAAAAGCTGGAGCTGGCGGAGGCGGTCAGCGCCGGGGCGAGATACCTGGCCGTGGATCGCGGCGATAACGATCCCTGCGCCACGGTCGCGAATGCGGTCTATGCCGCCGCTCCCAACCTCTCCAAGACGAAGATGTCCCTCTCGTTCGTCCTGAACGGGACCAGCTACAGCAACACGGCGACCTGCAGCGGAACCTCCGCCATGGTGTCGGGCGCGTCTGCCAAGCTGACTGCGACCTATCCGTGCACGCTCAAGTGGTACAAGATGGCCGCAACTTCCTGTTCGCTGACCGTAAGCACAAGCGAGGTGATCCAATGACACAGAAACAGGGTGGCTGGAGAAAACTGCGATGGCTACGCGGGGAAGAGGGACAAACCCTCCCCTGGATGGCGCTGCTGCTGGTGCTCTTAATCGGCATGGGCGGACTCAGCACGGACCTGGGCCACGCTTTCTATTGCAAACGCGAACTGCAGGCGTCCACGGATGCCGCGGCTCTGGCGGGCGCCTACGCGATGTCGTTGTCCACGGCAACCTCGACGTCGGTGCAAACCGCTGTATCGAATTTCAGCTCCGCGACGGGCGGCGCGAATGTCACATCGAACCTTCCCAACACGCAACTAACGACGACCCTGAAGTGCCTCACGTCTGTGGCGAACCAGGGGGTCTTGTGTACCGCCTCGCCGACAGGCAGCAATGCCCTCACGGTAAAGCAGACGGTATCGGTCCCGACTTACTTCATCCGGGCTCTCTCGGTGTTTGGAATCAATGCCGCGAAGAGCCTGACCATCAGTGCCACCTCGACGGCCGCCATGCGCGGCGCGACCAACGCGCAATATAACGTGGCCCTCATCGTCGACACAACCTCCTCGATGGGAAGCAATGATACGGACGCCAGCTGCAATTCCACGCGCATCAAGTGCGCCCTGACGGGTGTCCAGACCCTGTTGCAGTCGCTGTCGCCCTGCACCCCGTCCAGCACGTCCACGAGCTGCACTGCGTTCGACCAGGTGAGCCTCTTCACCTTCCCCCCGGTCCAGGCCAACACCGCGAGCAAAGACACCACCTGCCCCACCAGCAATCCGACCATCCTGCCTTACCCGACGCCGACGGCAGGAGGGACATGGTCAGCCCCGTCCGGCTCTTCCCCTACATACCAGATCACCACCTACCTCAGCAATTACAGCTCGACGAATAAGGCCGGCGGCGCATTGAATACGTCCTCCGCACTGGCCATCGCCACGGGCGCCAAAAGCGGCTGCCAGGGAATGCAGACGCCCGGCGGAGACGGCACCTACTATGCAGCCGTGATCTATGCCGCTCAGTCCTCGCTCGTTGCCGCGCAGGCCGCGAATCCTGGATCGCGCAACGCTCTGATCATCCTCAGCGACGGCGACGCCGACAGCAGCAAGATTTGCAAGACCTGGAGCGGCTCCAACCCCGCGTCGTGCACCACATACGCGAGCAACAGCGGGAATGTATACGGCTCCGCCCAGGATCAGTGCCAGCAGGCCATCACCGCGGCCCAGGCCGCGACGACCGCGGGAACCACTGTGTACACAATCGCCTACGGCGCAGGCTCGTCGGGCTGCGCCAGCGATACCTCGGGTCCGCTCGCGGGACTCTCCCCATGCACGGCCCTGCAGAAGATGGCATCGGCCGCGACGGACTTCTATTCCGACGCCACGGCCTCGCAGAACAAGGGCCAGTGCACCTCGGCTTCCAACCCCAACCTGACCCTCAACAACATCTTCAAACAGGTGGCGACCACCTTTACGGTCGCACGGCTGATTCCCAACAACGCGACGTAAGGCGCCGATCCGCACGGCGGGGTGTAAACCCCGCCGGAACGCCTGTTTTGCTTAACGCTTCCAGCGCAGAACCGGCTTGCGAGCTGCCGCGACCTCGTCCAGCCGCGAGACGCGGGTCGAGTGCGGGGCAGTCTTCACCACCTCCGGCGTCTCCTCCACTTCCTTCGCGATCGAGCGCATCGCGTCAATGAACAGATCGAGCTCTTCCACCGATTCGCTCTCGGTGGGCTCGATCATCAGCGCGCCGGGCACGATGAGCGGGAAACTCACGGTGTAGGGATGGAAGCCGTAGTCGATCAGGCGCTTGGCGATGTCGCCGGTCTTTACGCCCCTGGCCGCCTGGCGCTTGTCGCTGAAGACGACCTCATGCATCGACGGCGTTTGGTAGGGCACCTCGTAGAGGTCTTCGAGATTCTTGCGGATGTAGTTGGCGTTCAGCACCGCATCTTCGGTAGTCTGCCGCAGGCCGTCGGGCCCGTTGGCCAGGATGTAGGCCAGCGCGCGGATGAACATGCCGGTGTTGCCATAGAACGCACGCACGCGGCCCACCGACTGCGGCCGGTCGTACTCCCAGTGCAACTCGCCCAGTCCCTCAGTCCCTCCGTCCCTGCTCCCTGTTCCCTGTTCCCTGTTCCCTGCCTTTCGCACCAGCACCGGCACGGGCAAAAACGGCTCGAGGAACTGCTTGCACGCCACCGGGCCGGAGCCCGGGCCTCCGCCGCCGTGCGGCGTGGAAAACGTCTTGTGCAGGTTCAGGTGCATCACGTCCACGCCAAAGTCGCCGGGCCGCGCTTTGCCTACCAGCGCGTTCATGTTTGCCCCGTCCATGTAGAGCAGGGCGCCCTTGGCATGGAGGATTTCGGCGATCCTGTGAATCTCGTTCTCGAACACCCCGAGGGTCGACGGGTTGGTGAGCATCAGCGCGGCGGTGTCTTCATCCACCTGGCGCGCGAGGGCTTCGAGATCGATTCCGCCCAGCGCGTTCGACTTGAGATTCTCGACCTGGTAGCCGCAGATGGCGGCGGTGGCCGGGTTGGTGCCGTGCGCCGAGTCGGGGATCAGCACCTTGCGCCGGGGATTCCCGCGGGATTGATGCCATGCGCGAACCAGCAGAATACCGGTGAACTCGCCGTGCGCGCCGGCAGCGGGCTGCAGAGTGATGGCGTCCATGCCCGTGATCTCGAGCAGGCAGCGCTGCAGCAGGTCGATGACCTCGAGAACACCCTGCGCGAGAGATTCAGGACGGTAGGGATGCGCCTCGGCAAGGCCCTCGATGCGGGCAACGAACTCGTTCACGCGTGGGTTGTACTTCATGGTGCACGAGCCCAGCGGATACATGCCCAGGTCGATGGCGTAGTTCCACGTGGAGAGCCGCGTGAAGTGGCGGATGATTTCGATCTCGCTCAGCTCGGGGAGCTCGGCTGCGTCCGTGCGGTGGGTTTCGCGCAACATGGCTTTCGCGTCAACCGCGGGGACGTCGAGCGGCGGCAGCTTGTATGCGCGCTTACCCGGAGCGGACTTCTCGAAGACGAGGCCTTCGTTCTGGGTCTGGTGGGGGCGCACTTTGCCCAGCGATTTACGTGATGCCGAAACTTCAGATGATGCCATTCTTCACGCCTCTATGTGTCTCAAGCCCTCGCTTATCAAACGGGCTCGTTTCCGTTCCATGCTTTGTTACAAAACGCGCCTTTCCAACCTACGCCTCCACCAGCCCGGCCGCAAGCACCTGCGCGGCCGTGTCGATGTTCTGGCGAGTGACCATTTCGGTGGCGCACCAGAGCGTCGCGTTGCGCAGTTCCGGATACCAGCGGCTCAGTTCGATGCCGCCCACGATCTTGTTGTCGAAGAGGCGCTTGCTCCACAACGAGGGGTCCTCCTCGGTGTGTAGAACGAATTCGTGGAATCGCGGTGCCCCGCTAAATAACAGCTTCGCCCCCGCCTGGCTGCTCAGTGTCTCTGCAGCATACGCGGCCTTGGCCAGGTTGTGCTCGGCCAGTTCGCGAATGCCCTCCTTGCCGTAGACCGTCAGGAAGATGGTCGCCATCAGCGCGACCAATGCCTGGTTGGTGCAGATGTTCGAGGTCGCCTTCTCGCGACGGATGTGCTGTTCGCGTGTCGAGAGTGTCAGCACGAAGCCGCGATTGCCGTCGTGATCTGTCGTCTGGCCGACCAGGCGGCCGGGCATCTGGCGCACGTACTGCTCCTTGGCTGCGATCACGCCGCAGAACGGGCCGCCGTAGCTGAGGGACACGCCGAAAGACTGGGCTTCCATGCTGACGATATCCGCCTCGACCGGCGGGCGAACCACGCCCAGCGAGGCCGCTTCCGCGATCGACACGATAAGCAGCGCGCCCCTGGCATGGGCGATTTGCGCGATAGCCGGAATGTCCTCGATGACGCCGAAAAAATTGGGGCTCTGCACGAGCACCGCGGCGGTTTCATTCGTTACCGCGGCTTCGAGAGCCTCAAGATCGATGCGACCCGTCTTTGCGTCGTAGCCGATCGTCGCGACCGGCATTTCGCGATGCTGCAAGTAGGTGTTCAGCACTTCACGATATTCGGGATGCACGGTCGCGGTAGCCACCGCGCTGTGCCGTCCGGTCACGCGCATGGCCATCAGCACGGCTTCCGAGGCTCCAGTGGACCCGTCGTACATGCTGGCGTTCGCGACGTCCATGCCGGTGAGCTCGGCGATCATCGTCTGGAACTCGAAGATAGCCTGCAGCGTGCCCTGGGTGATCTCGGCCTGGTAAGGCGTGTAGCTGGTGAGGAATTCGCCGCGCTGCACCAGCGAGTCGATAATCACCGGCCGGTAGTGGCGATAGCAACCGGCGCCCAGGAAGCTGGCATAGTCGGTCGCATTCTTCTGGCCGGCGGCGCGGAACCAGGCCACGATCTCGCTTTCAGCCTGCTGGCGCGGTACATCGAGGTCGCGCGTGAACCGGTACTCGGCGGGGATGATGGAGAACAGGTCGTCGATCGACGACGCGCCGATGTCGGCGAGCATCTTCTCGCGTTCGGCGGGCGATTTGGGTAGATAGCGCATGGTTAGCTTCTAGCTCCTAGCTTCTAGCTAAAAAACCAGTGCAGCGGCAGAGCACGGGCTCCACCGGTGAGATTGTGACGTCGTAAAAAATTTGCAGCTTCGAGTTCCGCACACGAGCCAGCAGCTAGGAGCTAGAAGCTAGCGGCTTCTGGTTTCAGCTTCCGGTTTCTTCAGAAATGAACTTCTCGTATGTCGCGGCGTCGAGCAGCGAATCCAGTTCGTTGGCGTTGGATAATTCAAGCTTGATGATCCAGGTTTCGTGCGGGGTGGAGTTGATCTTGTCAGGCTCGGTCTTGAGGGCTTCATTGATTCCGGTGACGGTGCCGCTCACGGGAGAGTAGAGATCGCTGACCGCCTTCACGCTCTCCACCGAACCGAACGTGGCGTTGGCGCTGATGAAGTCGCCCACCCTCGGCATGTCGACATAAACGATGTCTCCGAGGGAGTTCTGCGCGTAGTCCGTGATGCCCACAGTTCCGATGTTACCGTCAACCGAAATCCACTCATGCTCACGGGTATAGCGTAAGTTCGCGGGATAAGCCATGCAGGCTCCTCATTCTCGAGAAATCGCACAACCCATCAGTGTAAGGGCTGAGGCGGAGGTTGGGCGAACCAACTCCTGTGTCAGATGATTTCCTGTTCCCGCGTTCCTGGCGGCAGGAATGGAAGTCACGCAACCCGAGATTCCCAGGCTCCGTCTAATGGAGTGGAGTCGTCCCGGTTTTTGCACGGGAGGCACAGATATTCAGGCGCTGAAAGGAGCCCGCCACCCCGCAATCCGCGGGCAGATCGATGCTGTAAAGGGGCGAAGACCTCCATGCTCGAACAGGAAGTCCCGGGAAACTCCGAAATGCTCGTCATTTCAGCATAGGAGTTGGGACATGAAGGTTTACAAAGCCGGCCTGTTCGCGGCCGCGGCTTCCGTGGTTCTGTTCGTTCCGGAGATTGCGCTGTCGCAGACCGCGCAGACTTCGCAACCGACCAGCCAGACAATGAGCGCCGGCACCGAGGCTTCCGAGATGGTGCCCGCGCAAGCCGTCCTGGACCGCAGCATTGACGCCAACAAGGTCAAGCCAGGCGAAGAGATCACCGCGCGACTCGCCAGCAAGGTTCACCTGAAGAATGGCACTGAATTGCCGTCCGGGACCGAGCTGATCGGCAAGATCGGGACCGACGATATGCAGCAAAACGGTACCTCCAAGCTGGCCCTGTGCCTCGACCAGGCCAAGTTGAAAAACGGCAACATCATTCCTCTGAAAGCCACCATCGTTGGAATCTACGGTTCCGGGGCGGGCGCTCCAGAGCCTTATCCGGAGGTGCCGGGCGACCAGGTTGCCAACGACTGGACGCGCTCGACTCACCAGGTTGATCAGATTGATGCGCTTTCCGGGGTCGATATGCACAGCAGCCTGGTCAGCCGCAACTCGGGCGTCTTGGTCACGACCAGGAGGGACGATATCAAGCTGAGGGAAGGGACCGAACTGGCCCTTGCGATAGGTCCCCTAAAAGCGGGTCAGCAAAGCTCGAAGATGCAGTAAGCCGGCGTACCGGCGGGCCGGTCAGCGAAGCGTGACTTGTCCGCCGGCGCCGCGTATCGGCAGGTCCGGGGAGGAGGATGAAATTACTTTGCCGGACCAAAGCCCCCATAGGGCTTGAGCGGAAGGAACACGACGATTTCGAGCATACCCGCCTTGAAGAGCGGCAGCGACTCCACCGCGGCGCGGGCTTCGGCCTCATCGGCGGCCTCCCAGAGAATGGCCGCTCCTCCTGCCCCATCGCCGCGCGCCCAGATCTGGCGGACAACCCCGGCAGCATACAGTTCTTTTACCCGCGTACCTTCCCCGCCGACGAGTTCGGTAGTGAAAGCCTCGGGCGGAAAGGCATCGGTACGGCGACGGGAAACGCTGAGGAATTGCATGGCGGAATTGTAGAGAAACAGTGGACAGTGAACAATGGACAGTGAACCGTGAACTCGGGCAAAAGACAATCGTCAGGCCAACTGGTCCCATCCAGAAGTGACAACCGGTTTCTGACCACTGTTCACTGTCCACTGTTCACTGGCTAAAGAATTCTCCGTGTCGCCCGTTTGCCCACGGGTCGTAGTGCTCGGCGAAGGTGGCCCGGGTCTGCACCGACGGGTGGCTGTATAGCCAGAACTCAATGAACGGGTTGGGATTGGGGTCTTCCAGCCACGCTTCGCCCAGGTGGTTGAATCCCGACACGGCCGTCACCTGCGGGTTGGGCACCAGGCCGTGAATGGCTTCCTGGCCGTAAATGTCGGCCTGGTGCTCGAAGTAGCGCGAGATCGTGTTGCTGGCGGGTTCCAGCAGAAACGAGACCACCGAGAAAACCAGCAGCAGCACCAGGAAACCGGTGCGAGTGCCAAGCAGCGGCACCTCCGGCCGGGGTTCGATCCCCCAGCGGTCGCCGAAGCGCGATGCGATCCAGGCCGCGATCCGGGCGCACGCCCAGAAGACAAAGAAGAAGGACAGCGCCGAAAGGGCCAGGCCCTTCACGATGTGATGGAGAACGTAATGGCCGCTCTCGTGGCCAAACACGAACATGACTTCGTCGTCCGGAATTCTGCCGGCGGTAGTGTCCCAGACCACGATCCGCTTTGTGGGCCCCAGGCCGCTCACGTACGCATTCAGTCCATTGCTCTTCAGGCTGGCTTTCATCAGGAACATGCGGTCGGGAGGGATGTTGGTCCCGGTGCGCTCGACCACTCTTTCCAGTTTGGCGACGAGCCCAGAATGGTCCTTTCGGAGCGGCTCGTATTTGTTGAACCAGGGCTCGATCAGCGGCGATCCCACAGCCACGATGACCATGAGCGGAAGTGTGACCAGCCACACTCCCAGCCAGTATCCGCGCGGCCAGCGCCGCACGATCCAATTGAAAAGCAGGAGCACGAACGCGCCCGCCTCGGCGATGCAGAGGCCCTTACCCTGGTCGGCGAACCAGCCTCCCCAGCCCTGTACGCTGATGCCGTAATGGCGGCTGGCGGTGTGGCCGATCATATCGATCGGCAGGCCGGCGAGGGCGCTGATGACAATGAATAAAGCAAAGAAAAGCAGGCCCTGCACCCAGCGACGACTGGCGATACGCTGCGTCCAATGCTCCAAACACGCAGCGGTGCGGGACCCCAGCAGCCACCAGAGAAACAACAGGCCCCAGAGCGAGCCGCCGATGTCCAGCGAGAGGCGGATCTTGTTCAGGGAGCGGGCCTTAGCCAGCTTGTCCGGGGGCAGGGAATAGGCTTGTTCCGAGTGAGGCTGAGGTGGTTGGGTCTGCGACTGAATGGCCGGGGCGGATAGCGCCGGAGACGGCGGGCCTTGCGCCTCGGCAAAGCGTCCTGTCCCGATCGCAGAGAGAATAAGAAGGCAACCAGCAAGAAGCAGCTTAGGCAGCAAAACCACGAGTTCTTTCCCCCTTATGTGCCGGACTCTGAGAGAATTGAAACCACCGATGTCCAATTCCGCCCCTGGTTTCAGGCTTCCCTGCGTTTCGACGCTCTTCAGCGCATCCCAGTTCAAATCGTCGGCAATGGTGGCGGTTTCGGTTGTTGCCGCAACGTTAATCGTACCGGCCTGCGCACAGCAAGGCGCCTCTGCGATTTATTCAGCCGGCCGAAGCGCCCCGGCCCGCGCCGCCGCGCAAACAACGGCTGCGCCGCAGATCGCGGTCCTCTACCCCGCGGACAACAAGCCTTCCGTTGGGCCCCCGCTGCTCCTCCAGGCAATGACCACGGAATTGCACCGTGCGTTCACAACCCTTGGCAAGCAAGGCGACGACAAGCAGGTTCCTCCCTACTTCCTCAGTTATTCGGTGGGGGATGCGGAGATGGTGTCGATTCGCGCACAGTACGGGGCGCTTGTCGATAGCTCCGCCAATCGTGCCCGCGTGGTAGACGTGCAGGTCCGGCTGGGCGACCCTAAGCTTGATAACACGCACGGCTCGCACCGCGGATCGGCGGTGAACAGCCTGCAGCTTCCGCTGGTGGACGATCGCCAGGCCTTGGCGCGCACGCTGTGGCTGGCCACCAACGCTGGCTACGGCAATGCGCTGGACAACTACCTGCGGGTCAAAACCGAGGCCCAGGTGCGTGCCCAGGAAGAGGATTCCTCGCCCGATTTCAGCCGGGAAGCGTGGCAGGTGTCGATCAGCAAGCCGGCCCCGCCCGTGCAGGTTGACCGGAGCGCGTGGGAGAAACGCGTCGCCGGGCTCTCGAAGATCTTCCGCGAGTATCCCGATGTCTACCAGAACGTCGTGATGCTGAACATCCAGAACGAAACCGACTATTTCGCGTCGTCGGAAGGCTCGCAGGTGGTTTCGCCGCATGTGGGCGCGCGGCTGGTGGTCTTTGCCGTCACTCGCGCCGAAGACGGCATGGATCTCTTCCGCGCCCAGACGTTCGAGGCCGAGACCGCGGACGGATTGCCGCAACAGGCGGAACTGGAGTCCGCCGTCCGGGATCTGGGCAAAAGCCTCGAGGCCCTGCGCAGGGCGCCGGTCACGGAGCCGTTCGACGGCCCGGTGATCCTGTCGGGAAGGGCGGCCGCGGTTTTCTTCCACGAGGTGCTGGGGCACCGCCTGGAGGGCCAGCGGCAGCGCGGCGAGGAAGAAGGCCAGACGTTCACCAAGGAGCTGAACAAGGCAGTGCTGCCCGGGTTCCTGTCGGTGGCCGACGACCCCACGCTTACGAAGTTCGGCAACACCTGGTTGAGCGGCAATTATGAGTACGACGACGAAGGCCAGAGGGCGCAGCGCGTCGAACTTATCCAGGACGGCGTGCTGAAGAACTTTCTGATGTCGCGCCTGCCCATCGCCAGCTTCAGCTCCTCGAACGGCCACGGCCGCGGGCAGACGGGCCGCATGCCGACGGGACGCCAGGGCAACCTGATCGTTACCTCGACGAAGTCCGTGCCCGAGGCCGAGCTGCGCAGGCAGTTGATCAAAGAAGCGAAGAAGCAGGGCAAGCCCTACGGGCTCTACTTCGAGGACATCTCGTCGGGCTTCGCGGTCACCACGCGCAGTTCGCCGCAGGCGTTCCAGGTGATTCCGCTGGTGGTGTACCGTGTGTATGTCGATGGCCGGCCGGACGAACTGGTGCGCGGCGTCAGCATTGTGGGCACGCCGCTGGCGGCCATGAAGCGCATCCTGGCCACCGGCGACAAGAGCGAGGTGTTCAACGGCGAGTGCGGGGCCGAGTCGGGCACCGTGCCGGTGAGCGCCGTCGCTCCGGCAATGTTGATGAGCGAGATGGAAACGCAGCGCCAACCGCAAGGAACTTCGCGACCGCCGATATTGCCGATACCGGGAGCGGAAAAGCAGGGATTAGGGAATAGGGAACAGGGAATAGTGGCCGGCAGCGCGCAGGTGGAGGCGAAATGATCAGGGCAATGCATCGAGTTCCAGATATCGCCTTCCAAGCAACGACTCATTGCCATGCGCGCACTGTAACAGGGCACGGCGTTAGTCGTGCCGCAAACGCCTCGCGACTGCAGTGGGCTTTAGCCCCCGAGGGACGTAAACGCTCTTATGGCGCCGCGATCCTTCTTCTGATTTGTTTCGCATTGACGCATGCCGCGTGCGCCCAGCCCGCACGCGCCGACGCCGAGAAGGATCCCGTCTTCCGGGCCATGCTGGAGGAGCTGGACCGGAGCAAGAGCGACCTGCAACTCAAAGGCTTCGAGAAACCGTTCTTCATCCAGTACCGCATCGAAGACCTGACCACCTTCGACACTCGCGCCGAGTTTGGAGCCAGCGAAGGTCCCATACGCAGCCGGCAGCGCGTCGCTCGCGTGACCGTCCTGGTGGGCGACTACAAGACTGACAGCTCCGGCCAGCGCGGCGACGGCGCAGTGCAACTCACCGCTCTCGACGACGACCCCATCGGCGTCCGCTCGGCGCTGTGGAATGCGACCGACCAGGCGTACAAGAATGCGCTTTCGGCGTATGCACAAAAGCAGGCGGAGTTGAAAAACGTTCAGACGCCTCCCCAGGCTGACGACTTCAGCAAGCAGAAGCCGGTGGTCGTGCTGGAGGCGCCGCGGGAGTTGAAGATCGACGAGGCCGGGTGGGAGGAGCGCGTCGCCCATGACAGCGGGCTGTACCGCACCGATCCGGCGGTCAGGGCCATCGGGAAAGACGTGCAGTATTCAACTGCGAGTTTCCATGCCCGCGTGACGACGTCCTGGCTGGTGAACACCGAGGGAACCATCGTTCGCAAATCGAGCGAAGCGTACCAGGAAATCTTTGGGGTGGGCACGCAGGCCGATGACGGCATGCGGCTGGACCGCTCGTACGCCAGCACCGGGGTGGCCCTGAAGGATCTTGATACGCCCGAGGTCTTCGCGAAACACGCGGTGTCGCTGATCGCTTCGCTGTCCGATCTGCGCAAGGCGCCACTGGTCGATGACGAGTACCACGGGCCGGTGCTGTTCAGCTCTGACGCCAGCTCCGACATCCTGCGCGCGCTGGTCGCCACGGGCGTGACGGCGACGCGGCCGCGGCTGGGTACCGAGGCGCGCACCAACGGGCCCTTCGCATCGAGCTACCACGTACGCGTTCTGCCGGGCTTCATCAACATCATCGATGACCCGGGCCTGAAGACATTTGACGGCAAAAACCTCATCGGGGCCTACGACGTGGACGATGAAGGCGTGCCGGAACAGGCCGTGCAGCTGGTCGAGGGCGGCAGGTTGGAGAATTACCTGCTGGGCCGTGAGCCGGTCCGCGACTTTGCCGAATCGAACGGCCACGGCCGCGCCGCTTTGGCGGGTCCTGCGCGGCCGGCGATCGGCGTGATGAAGGTGACGGCCCAAAGCGGCGTCTCCGATGAAGAACTCAACCGCAAGCTTATCGCCATGGCCAGAGAGCGCGGTCTCCAGAGCGTCTATTACGTCGAGACGCTGGGCGGAGCCTTCAACCCACGACTGCTGTGGCGCGTGAACATCGACGGCGCCCGGGAACTGGTGCGCGGCGCGATGCTCGACGACCTGGACCAGCGCACGCTGCGCTCCGGCGTTGAGGCGGCGGGCAAGGATCTGTGGGTGGCCAACTACATGGGCGATGTGCCGGAAACGGTGCTCGCGCCCGCGCTGCTGCTCAGCGATGTGACGGTGAAGCGCGCCAACGAGAAGAACGAGAAGCTGCCGTTCTACCCGCCGCCGGAATGATCGAAATGTGAAACTGTGAGGGGCTCGACGCGTCTTAATCGTTGAATCCGCTGGTGTTAAGATCCGTTTCACAGTTTCACCTCACAGCCGGGAGGAGTTACCTGGTCGTTTTGGTAGTACCTGATTGATTTCGTTGCTGGTTAACGCGTTCGGAATGGCCCAGAACCGGGTTTGCAGAGGCCTGAATGGTTTCCGATTTTCGACTTCGAACTCAACGGCCGAAAAATTGGTAACGTCCTGCGAATCCCCACGGTCTATTCCTTATTGTTTCCCAGAGGCAGGAAATAATCTGCAAAAATTCGGCAGCCCCCGTGGATACGAAGCATAGGCGAGAGCCGAAGAGATTTCCGGTTACCCGTAGCCTTGAATCGAAAGCGCCCACAGCCAGAGTTGCTGTTGAGCCTCGCAGTCGACCGCAGGAGTTTTCGAAGAAGGAAGCCGCCGGCGTTTGCGGCGGGGTGCTTGCGAAACTCCGGAGAGGTCCGATCAAACCCGCAATAACGTGGAATAATCTGAGACCAAAGGATTTCCCCCATGCGAAAAAAGCTCTATTTCGTTACCGCCTTCCTGTTGTTGTCTGTTCCGTTAGCTGCCCAGATCGCCCCTTCAGCCGGAGGGACGGGCATTACGATCTGGGTGGGTGCCTCGCTCTTTACGTTCAACCCGGACTACGGGTGCGCCGACAATTCACCGTTCTCCTGTGGGGAACACCAAATCATCGGAGTCGCGCCTTACGTGGAT
>Ga0335077_10003369_pt1 | contig 19293 bp, 16 predicted proteins | sample Lox_Sample_31_FD_207151 | JGI IMG/M metagenome (GOLD analysis project Ga0335077, IMG submission 207151) | Soil microbial communities from Loxahatchee National Wildlife Refuge, Florida, United States - Lox_Sample_3.1 | ecosystem: Environmental > Terrestrial > Soil > Wetlands | place: USA...
GTTGGTGCGCATCGAAAGAGAGGAGTCCGCCATTCTCGTCCAGACCGCTCGATTTCGCGCGCTGCAGCATCGCAACTTTCAGCTATTCATCGCCGGGCAACTCACCTCGCTCATCGGGACGTGGATGCAGACGACCGCGCAGCTGTGGCTGGTCTACGAACTGACGAAATCACCGTTCCTGCTCGGTCTGTTTGGGTTTGCCAACCAGGCGCCGATTCTGTTTCTCGCCTCGCTCGGAGGCTACCTCGGCGACCGCTACAACCGCCATCGCGGGGTTATCTGGACGCAGACGACGTCCATGATTCTGGCGTTTGTCCTTGCGGGGCTGACTTTCGCAAAGGTAATCACAGCCTGGGAGCTGATTCTTGTTGCTTTTCTCGTCGGCGTGGTGAACGCCTTCGACGTGCCCATTCGGCAGGCCTTCCTGGTGCAGATGGTGGTGCGGGAAGATTTGCCGAACGCCATTGCGCTGAATTCGTCGATTTTCAATGCGGCACGGGTGGTGGGTCCGGCGATCGCCGCGTTGACACTGGCCTGGAAGGGGGCAGGGTGGTGTTTCTTTCTCAACGGAGTCAGCTTTCTGGCGGTGATCGGCGCTTTGCTCGCGATGCGGCTCAAGAAGCAGGAGATTAAGGTCCAGGACGGCTCGCCACTGCAGAGCCTGGTGCAGGGATTTCGCTACGCCATGAACGACCTGCCCATGCGCTCGGCATTGCTGCTGCTGAGCATGCTGAGCTTGCTGGGCTTGCAATACTCTGTGCTCTTGCCAATTTTTGCGGATGAGGTTTTGCACAAGGGCAAAGTCGGATTCGGACTATTGATGAGCGCTGCGGGTGTGGGGGCAGTGCTTGGTGCGCTGCATTTTGCCGCGAGGACGAGTTACAAAGGGTTGGCACGGTGGATCGGAGCGGCGTCGACCGTTTGTGCCGTGGCGCTGGTGATTTTTTCGCAGTCGCGCAGGTTTTGGCTGTCGATGGCGTTGCTGCTGATGGTAGGGTTCTGCGCGACGGTGCAGATGGCGGCGACGAATACGACGCTGCAGAATCGCGTGCCGGATCATTTGCGAGGAAGGATTATGGCGGTGTACGCCACGATGTTTATGGGGATCCAGCCGATCGGCTCGCTGATTGCCGGCGGGGTGGCCAAGCGCATTGGGGCCCCGTACACGCTGGCGGTGTTTGGGACGCTATGTTTTTTGGGAAGCCTGATTTTTATTTTTCGCGTGGTGTTGCGGATGCAGACGCAGCCGGAGGCTTCGGCTACGGCGTAAGGAGACAAAGAGAAGGCTCGGAGTTTTGGTGTTGCCGGGATGGGCGCAGCATGCTGCGCTCCTACGACTTTCGGGGCGCGTTCTTTCTTCTGGCTCTTAGCTGGGATTGGGGCGATAGAGCCAGTTGGGTTTGCGGATGGCCGAAGCCGGCGGAGAGATGTCTCTTGAAGCCGTGGTCCGTCCAGGTTGGTTGGCTTCGTCGGGGACGGAGCTCGTCGGAGCACAGGCTGAAGCCTGCGCCACTTGAGGCAAAGCCTGTGCCACCTGCGCCAAGATAGTGTCGACTTTTGTGCGGTGCGGGGAGAACTGGCAGACGGGGTCGGTGGCGTTGGCGTCGGCGGCGAGAAGAAAGGCCTGGCAGCGGCAGCCGCCGAAGTCTTGGGAGCGGCGATCACAGGATTTGCAGGGTTCCTGCATCCAGGATTCGCCGCGAAACTTTTGGAAGGCGTGGGAGCTTTCCCAGATTTCACGCAGGCTGCAAGACTTTATGTTTTGAAAGGACAAGCCGGGAATGACGCGTGCGGCGTGACAGGGAAGTGCGTCGCCGTTGGGGGTGACGAGTATGAGTTTGCGGCCCCAGCCACCCATGCAGGGCTTGGGATATTTGGCGTAGTAGTCCGGGACGACGTATTCGATGCGGATTCTTCCTTCGAGGCGCTGCTGCGCCGCTTTCAGAAAATCGATGGATTGGGTGAGTTGATCGCGAGTGGGAAGAAGGGAATCGCGATTGGCGAAGGCCCAGCCATAGTATTGGACGTTGGCAAATTCGACGCGTGAGGCGGAAGAGGATTCGGCGAGGGCGAGCATTTCAGCGAGTTGGTCGATGTTGCGGCGATGAATGACGAAGTTGAGAGTGACAGCGAGCCGATAGTTTTTTAACCAGTCCAGAACTCGGAGCTTGTGGGCATGAGCTTTTGTGCCCGAGATTTCCTGCGCCGTTTCTTCCCGTGCGCCTTGAAAGCTGAGTTGAAAATGATCGAGGCCAGCTTCGACGAGCGAAGCGAGTCGGGACTCATCGAGCGGCAGGCCAGAAGAGATGAGGTTCAGGTAGAGTCCGGAGGAGCGAGCAGCTCTAACGAGGTCAAGAATGTCCGGGCGCGTGAGCGGTTCGCCGCCGGTGAAGTCGGCTTGCAAAACGCCGAGGGAAGCTGCCTCGCGAAAAACGCTTGACCATTCTTCGGTCGAGAGTTCGGTGTTGCGAGGTTGAAGTTCCAGAGGATTTGAACAGTAGACGCAGTGCAACGGGCAGCGGTGCGTTAGTTCGGCGATTAGGGCCAGCGGATTGGAAGTCGCTGCGGACATGAGGTGGCGGTTAAGCAGCTTGCACGTCGATCAAATGAACCATAATTTGAACCATTCTATTGCCAGAATCACCGTTGCCGCGGTCCCAACAGCAAATGCAGTGCCGCCCATCAAGCGAACGTACAGCAGATACCTCGGTGTCTTCATTGGTTCCTGCTATCTTTCAAAATCGAGGGCGCGTTCTTTTTGGAGAAGTGCGAGGTAGCCGAGGATGTCGGATTCGACTTTATGCGGCTCGGCTTTGGAGTAGAGCTGCTGCAGTTCGGTGATGATTTGTTGCACGGTGCGCTTGCCGTCGCAGCGCTGGACGATTTCGAGGCTGGGGCCCATGAGACGCAGAGCCCGCTCCGGCATGAGAAGAACTCGTTGCTGATTGTTTTCGCCAAGGCGGCAGCCAGGAGCGAGGCGGGGAAGGCTGTTGAGATCGATGCTCACGCGGAGTGTGCCTCCGTCGACGGGCGGAAGGCGCCGGGAGGCGGCCAGCCGGGCTCGACGTACGCGAAATAGAGGGCGTCGAGCTGAGCCCAAAGGATGTCGCATTTGGCGCGCAGGGCGGCGTGAGCCTGGTCTTGTTCTTGGCGAGTGCGCGCGTGCTTGACGACCCAGGCCAAGGCGAACTCGGCGTCTTCGGGAGCTTGTGTGAGGCGCCCGGTGAAGTAGTCGAGGCCGCTGGAGAGCCACGGATAGTGCTGGCGAAGACGATCCATGCGGAGAGTGATTAACCTTTTCGAGAATAGTTCTGTAAGCGAAGAAGCGACCGCTTCCAGGTGGGAGCGCGTGGAAACGAAGTCCACGTAAGCCTGGACCGCGTAGCGTGTAGCGGGGAGAATGCCGTCGCAATGGAGGGCTCGCTCGCGGGAGAGGCCGGTGGCTTCGACGAGACGAAGCCATTTTTCAATGCCGCCAGGTTTGCTGCCGTCGCCGTCATGGTCGAGAATGCGTTTGCGCCAGGCGAGCCGGAAGGCGGGATCTTCGCTACGCGCGAGGATAGCAGCGTCTTTGATGGGGATGCGGCTTTGATAGTAGTAGCGATTCAGCGCCCAGGCCTGAAGCTGGCCGCGGGTCAGCTTGCCTTCGTGCATGAGTGCGTGAAATGGGTGCTTGTGGTGGTAACGCTCTTCACCGATGGCGTGAAAGCCAGCGGTGAAGTCGGCCTCGGAAAGAAGTGGCGCGGCATGCGCGGGCTCAGCCTTGGGTTGGGTCATAGCGCAAGTTCCATTCCATCATAGGCGATTTCCCAGCCGGCTTGGCGCACGAAACGGCACTCCTCACTTTGTTCGTTGAGCACGGGATTGGTGTTGTTGATGTGGATGAGAACGCGACGAGTCTTTGAAGGCCGAAATGCCTTGCGAAGCAGGCCATTGTCGCCCCACAAAGGAAGATGGCCCATTTGGCGGGCAGACTTGCTGCCTTTCTGGATGGAGCTCAATTCCTCGTCTTTCCAAAAGGTGCCATCGAGGATAGCCAAATCGGCTTCTTCGACGTTCCGCGTCCAGGAGTCGCCGATCCCCGGAAGATTCGGAGCGTAGAAGAGACGCTTTTCCTTGGAGACTAAACTCAAGCCGATGACGGCTTCCTCCGGCGCCAGGCTGTGGCGCAGAGATTCGCTGACATACTCAGGATAATTGCCGTTGAGACCCACGGCCTTGCAAAACAGGCCACTCTTTTTCTCAGGCAGCGATGCGGGAACGAGGGGTATGAGGCGATCCAAAGCCAGAGTCTCCCAACGCACGGGCGGATTCGCGCGATTCAGAACGCGAAAAAGCGAATTCTCTTCGGTCAGGGCGCGACGCACACCCACTGTCGAGAAGATTTGCAGAGGCTGAAACTCGCGGAGATGAAGCAGCCCCATAGCGGCGTCCACGTCGGCGCTGGTGAGAAGAATGCTAGTGATGGGCGAATTCCTGGTCCCTGATTGGGGAGCGAGGTCAGCGGTGGAGAGAATTTGTTGGCGAAGGTCGGGAGAAGCGTTCAGCAGAAACCAGCGCAAGCCGTCGGAAGAGATCGCGGCCTGGGTTTGCGTGCGCGTCCGGCCTTGTAAAGTGCCTGCGCGCACACCCGCACACTGGGGACACGAACAATTCCATTGAGGGAAGCCGCCGCCAGCGGCGGAGCCGAGGATCTTAATCCGCATGCCGGCGTGCCGGTAGATGACCGCTGGGCGCGGTCATAGGACTACAACTCGGCGTTGGCGTAGGAGCTGACTTCGCAGTTGAGGTCGATCTCTTCGTGCTGCGGGGTGGTCCATTCCATGGTCAAGGACTCCTAACAATCGGAATTTCGATAACCGCATGAGCATAGCACAAGTGCGGCGCGAGAGGGAACCGGCGGTGGGAAAAAATCAGGAATCGTGCTGCGAATCAGATATACGAACCGTAGCGATGGAGAGCGAAGAAAACCACAATCAGTAGTAGCGAAAATTGCAAATTTTCCGCGAGGCAAGCCCGCAACGCCACGACGCAACTTTTTTTGAAATTCGACACGTTTTCGCTTGACAAGCGTCGAAAAGGGCTTATCCTGTGGCGAAAAGTGGGAGGCAGTGGGTAGAAGTAGAGGTAAGTAGGACCCTCTCGCGGCAGTACGGGCCACCATTACGTTCTCGAGGGCAATCGTGAACGTGAGCCACCTGGGCAAGCAAAACGAGCATTTGGGCTGGAACCATGAAGCTGAGGGGAAACTGTCCCGCGAAGGTCGATGAAAAGGGAAGACTCAAGATACCCTCAGTGTTTCTCGACGAACTTAAGGAGTACGGCACACAGTTTTATATCACGAGTCCGACGGGGGAGAGCGCAAAAATTTTTCCGATGAAGGTGTGGTCGGAACTCGAGGACAAACTGACGACGCTGCCGAGCAGTCACGTGGCGAAGCGGAAGTTCTTGCTGAGGACGAGCTATTACGGGCAAGTGACCGACTTGGACGCGCAGGGAAGACTGCTTTTGCCGCCGGTGCTGCGGGAAGCGGCGCAGACCTTGGGAGAAGTGGACGTTTTTGGGGCGCTGGATCATTTGGAAGTGATGAATCACGCGCGCGTGTTGGACAAGCTGAAGAACGAGCCGTACACGAATGAGGATGATACGGCGCTGGGGATTTGAGGAAGTGAATAGTTGGGAGACGCGAGTTGTAGCGGTGGTGGCAGTGGTTAGGGCAGGTTGGTTGGGCTGGGGCGTTGGGGCAAACGGGAAGTGAATGAATACGGCGCATACGCCGGTGATGTTGGACGAGGTGCTGGAATGGCTGCGCATCAGGCCGGAAGGAAGGTACATCGACGCCACGCTCGGAGCCGGAGGGCATTCAGCAGCGATAGCGGAGCGGCTCACCTCGGGAATGCTGATCAGCCTGGACCGGGACGCACAGGCGTTAGAACTGGCGCGGGAGCGACTGAAGGGTTTCGGGGCGAAAGTGAAACTGGTGCAGTCGCGGTTCTCGAGGATTGCGGAGGTCGCACGCGAGTTGGGGATTCCGAAGGTGGACGGGGTCTTGGCCGACTTGGGAGTTTCGAGCATGCAGCTTGATGAGGCGGCGCGGGGATTCTCGTTTCGCGAAGCCGCCGAGCTGGATATGAGGATGGACGCCGTGCACGACGAGTTGACGGCAGAAGAGCTTGTGAATCGATGGCCGGAGAGAGAGCTGGCCGATTTGCTCTACCGCGAGGCGGATGAGCACGATTCGAGAAGGATCGCCAGGGCGATTGTACGAGCGCGACCGATTCGGGACACCGCGCACCTGGCAACGGTTGTAGCAGGGGCCCGTAAGCAATGGGGAAGGCAGAGACTGCATCCCGCGACAAAAACGTTTCTGGCGCTGCGGATAGCGGTGAATCGAGAGATGGAGGAACTCGGGCAGTTTCTAACGCGGACTCCTGCTGCATTGAATTCGGGCGGTCGCTGGGTGGTGTTGAGCTACCACTCGAGAGAAGACCGCCTGGTGAAGCACGCCTTTCAAGATGCAGAGCGTCAGGGGACGCTCAAGGTGCTGACCAAGCATGTGATTCAGCCCAGCGAAGAGGAGAAAGCGGCCAATCCGCGCTCGCGAAGCGCGAAATTGCGTTGTGCAGAAAGAGTGTAGTCATGGTGCGCAAGAGAAAGAAAGTTGCAGCGGCGGAGTTTCAGACGGTCAAGCGGATTGACAATTCGCGGCTGGTGCGGAACGTCGAGCCGGCCAAGATGCGCAATCTGTGGCGGACGGCAGCGCTGGGCGGCGCGGTCGCCGCATTTTTGATGCTGTACGTGTTTCAGCACTTCCGCTGCATTGATTTGAGTTTTCAGCTGGAAGCGCTGAAGACCCAGGAGACGAGGGCCGGCGCGCTGAACTCGGAACTGAAGCTGGAGATTGCCGGGCTGCGAAATCCTATGCGGATTGATTTCATCGCGCGGCGCCAACTGGGGCTGACCGAACCCTTGCCGACGCAGGTGCAGGAATACGAGGTGCCTGCGGGTGCTGAAGTTGCTGCCGCACGTTACGTGCGCGCGAACCGCGCGCCGTGAAGCCCCTGGCCGGCACCTTCCCATCCGAAGAATTCGCCGTAACCCGAAGCGCCCGACCGGAGTGTCTGCCGACCTGAGCCTGCCATGCAAGAAGAGCGCGCCCATGTCCGTTTGCTGGTCCTCGCTGGCGTAGCGTTACTGGGAGTGACGGCGGTTTTTGGCCGGCTCACTTACCTGCAGCTGTTCCGGCATGCCGACTACCTGGCGCGCGCGTTGCGCCAGCAGCAACGCACGATTGAAATCACGCCAAAGCGGGGCGCGATCTACGACCGAAACAAGATGCCGTTGGCGATGAGCATCCCGGTGGAATCGGCGTTTGCCGTGCCTTCGGAAATCGCGGACGAGAGCCTGGCCGCGCGGCTCCTGGCCGGGATCATCAACGTACCGCAGGGCATCCTGGAGGCGCGCCTGGCGTCGTCCCGGTCCTTCGCGTGGATCGCACGCAAGCTGCCACCCGAAAAGGCGGAAGCGGTCACCGCGCTGAACCTCAAAGGCATCTATCTGGAAAAGGAGAACCAGCGGTTCTACCCGCAGCGCGACCTGGCTGCGCATGTTCTGGGATTTGTGGACATGGACGAGAAAGGGCAGGCCGGCATCGAGTACGAGCTGGAAAAGCAGATTCGCGGCGAGAGCGAGAAAATCATGGTGATGGCGGATGCCCGCCGGCGCTCATTCGATGGCGGTGAAGCGCAGCGGGAGCGCGGCGCGGATGTCTACCTTACTCTCGACGCGAAAATCCAGTACATCGCGGAACGCGAGTTGGCCGCCGCGATTGCGCAAACGCACGCGCTAGCCGGCACCGTCATCGTGCAGAATCCGAATACCGGCGAGATTCTGGCGATGGCCAACTGGCCGCGCTTCAACCCCAACAAGCCGGGGGAAGCATCGGGCGACGCGCGCATGAACCGCGCGGTCAGCGCCATGTATGAGCCGGGCTCGACCTTCAAATTGATTACGCTGGCGGCGGCGCTCAACGAAGGCCTGACACGGCCGGACGAAGTCTTCAACTGCGAGAACGGCCAGGTGTACGTGGCCGGAAAGCGCATTCGCGATCATATGCGGTTTGGCATGCTGAATGTCGCCCAAATCCTGGCCCAGTCCAGCGACGTGGGCGCCATCAAGATCGCGCTGCGGCTCGGCAATCCCAAGTTCTACGACTACATCCGCGCGTTCGGATTTGGAGAACGCACCGGAATCGAGCTGCCGTGGGAAAGCCGCGGTTCGCTTATGCCGGTCCACACTTGGCATGCGTACATGATCGGGCCGATCTCGATGGGGCAAGGCGTGGGCGTGACGCCAGTGCAGTTGGTCACGGCCATTTCCGCGATTGCCAATGGCGGGCTGCTGTATAAGCCGAAGATCGTGACGGAACTGCGGCGTGGAGACCAACTGTTGCCAGTACCGGGTGATTCAGATTCGGATGACGCGCGGCGAGTCATTCGGCCTGAAGCGGCCGCGACGATGCGCCAACTGATGGAGGGCGTCATTCTGAACGGGACAGGCCCGCGGGCGCATCTCGACGGCTGGACGGCAGCGGGGAAGACCGGTACAGCGCAGAAAATTGACCCGGTGACGGCGCGCTATTCGCCGACGCAGTTCATCGCGTCCTTCACCGGATTCGCCCCGATCAACGATCCGGCAGTGACCATCCTTGTTTCGCTGGATTCTCCGGTGGGGCCGCACGAAGGCGGAGAAGTGGCGGCACCGGTGTTCAAGCGCATTGCGGAAGAGGTCTTGGCGTACCTCGACGTGCCACGCGACGTGCCACTCAATCCGAAGCTGGTCGAGACGGCGTACATGAAGCAGGCCAACGCCGATCCGAGTGCTCTGGAAGATTTCACGCCGGTGGACTTTACCGGGCAGCCGGATCCGCCACCGGCGGAATCTGAACCAAAGGCGGCGAATGCACGAGGGCGGGCGGATTCCAAAGTGGACGCGGTAACGGTGGCTGTCGATCAGGGCGGAGATATCGAAGTGCCGGACTTCGGCGGGAAGACCATGCGGGAAGTGACGGATCTGTGCCTGCGACTCAGACTGGAGCCAGTGCTGGTTGGCAGCGGTCTTGCAGCGGAGCAAATTCCTGCTGGTGGTGCGAAGGTGCGCCGGGGAACGAAAATCACGGTGCAGTTCGGAACACCAGCGGAGAAGAAATCGAAGCCGTCGTTGGCGAGCAGGAACTAGGATGAACGTTGGATTGAGTCAGCATGAAAGGTATGTGGCCGAAGCGCATCGAGCGGGAGAGCGGCGCGCAAATTGCACGACGGAGCGGGTTTCGAGTCCGCGTATGAGACTGAAGGATCTTTTGCAAGGTGTTGAGGCGCAACTGGCCGCATCGGCGGAAGACTTGGATATTCGCCAAGTTGCCTGCGATTCGCGCAAAGTGAAGCCGCGCGCCCTGTTTTTTGCGTTGCACGGCGCCAAGGCGGATGGCAACACGTTCATTCGAGATGCGGTTTCGTATGGTGCTGCGGCTATCGCCAGCGAGGAGGCTCCGCCTGCGGCGCTTCCCGGAAGCGTAACGTGGATTCAAGTGCGCGAAGCGCGAAAAGCGCTGGCGGTTACGGCGGCGAATTTCTTTGGGCATCCAGCGAAGGCCTTGCAACTCGTGGCTGTGACCGGCACCAACGGAAAGACCACAACCTCTTCTGTAGTGGACTCTATCGTGAAGGCTTCGGGAGCCAAGACAGGGCTCTTCGGCACCATCGCGTACCATACGCCGCTCGGCGATTACCCCGCGCCCAACACCACGCCGGAGTCGGTGGATTTGCAGGGTTTTTTCGCGGAGATTCGCGATGCCGGCGGCAAGTACGCGATCCTGGAAGCAAGCTCGCACTCATTGATGATGGACCGGCTGTGGGGTTGCCACTTCGCCGCGGCGGTATTCACGAATTTGACGCGCGAGCACATGGATTATCACAAGACGTTTGAGGACTATTTCGGCGCGAAACGGCGGTTGTTTGAGGGAACTGGAGCGGGCGCGCCAGAAGTTGCGGTGATCAACGCGGATGACGAGTACGGCAAGAAGCTAGCGGGGCTCGCGAAAACGACAGTGAGTTACGGACTGGCATCCAGCGCGGACATCACCACGAAGAAATTTCAGCTAACGTTTAGCGGCTTGACGTTTACCGCACAAACGCCGAACGGGAAAGTGCAAGTGGTTTCGCCGCTGGTCGGCCGAATCAACGTTTACAACCTATTGGCCGCGATTGGCGCGGCACAAGCCCTCGGACTTTCGACCGAAGTCATTGAAGCAGGGATTCGCAACCTCAAGAGTGTTGCGGGACGTTTTGAGCGCGTCGCGGGCGGGCAGCCATACCTCGTCATCGTTGACTACGCGCATACCGACGACGCGCTGGAAAACTTGATTCGCACCGCGCGCGAACTCACGCCCAAGGGCCGCGTCATCACGCTGTTTGGGTGCGGCGGCGAGAAAGACCGCACGAAACGGCCGGTGATGGGCGAGGTGGCCGGGCGCTTGAGCGATTTGACGATTCTGACGAACGATAATCCGCGCGGCGAAGATCCGCTGAAAATCATCAACGACATCATCGTCGGGCTGCAGAAAACGTGCGGCAAATATATGGTCGAGCCCGACCGCGAAAAAGCGATTGGCATGGCGTTGGATGAAGCGCGCGCGGGAGACATCGTTTTGCTCGCGGGAAAAGGGCACGAGACTTCGCAGATTCTGGGAGAGCGCACGCTGGAGTGGAGCGACAAAGGGGTGGCGGCACGGGCGCTGGCGGAGCGGGGTTACGCCCTGCAGCCGACGGACGCGGGCGGAGAAAACACCGGGTTTGGCACGTAGCGCGCTTGTCTGAAGGGTGCGGCGAGGGCGCGCGAGCCAAGGAGTCAACTCGCGAAAGGAGGAGCCCTCAAATCAGGTGAGAATCAACCAGGGTCCGAAGCATCTGCGTAAGGCGAACCTTTTGAGGCGTTTATGCGGTGGACGATTGCACAAGTGGCTGGCGCTTTGGGTGTTAGGCCGGGGACGGGACTCGCCCCCGTGGCCCGGTTGGCCGGCGTGTCGATTGATTCTCGCACGATACGTGCCGGAGAACTGTTCGTGGCCATCCACGGACCGAGTCACGATGGACACGATTATGTGGCGGCCGCGTTGGAGCGGGGAGCGCTGGCTGCGGTGGTGGCGCAGCAGCAAGCAGGGCGGTACCCGGACGCCGTTCGGAATCGCTGCCTCACCGTGCCGGACACCTTCGAGGCCCTCAAGCAGCTCGCACGGGCCGTTCGCGAGGCCTGGGGCGGGAAAATTGCCGGCATCACCGGCTCCGTGGGCAAGACCACTACGAAAGAGATCCTGGCGGCGCTGTTGGGCGCGAAGCTACGGGTCCTGAAATCCGAGGGGAATTTTAACAACGAGTACGGGCTGCCGCTGACGTTGTTTCGTCTGGACGAAACACACGAAGCGGCCGTGCTGGAGATGGGCATGTCGCGCCGTGGCGAGCTGTCGCGGCTCGCGGCGATTGCGCGGCCGGACGTCGGTGTTGTCACGCGCGTAGCGCCTGCGCACCTGGAGTTTTTTTCGTCGGTCGAAGAAATCGCGCTGGCCAAGCGCGAGCTGATCGAGGGGCTCAATGGGCGAGACTCGACCGCGGTGTTAAATGCGGACGACCCGCGCGTGGCGGCGTTTGGAGCGTTTGCCCCAGGGCGTGTCGTTACCTACGGCATCGATGCGCCCGCATTTTTCTCCGCGGCCGCCATGGAGGACCGGGGCACCTCGGGCAGCGCCTTTGACTACATAAGCCCAGAAGGCCGGGTGCGGCTGGAACTGCCGGTTCCGGGACGGCATGCGATTTACAACGCGCTTGCTGCCCTGGCAGCCGCGAGTGTTTGGAACATCGGCGCGGCGGAAGCGCAAAGAGTGTTTCCGTCGCTGCGCGTGCCCAACATGCGCGGCGAACTCCTGCGCTTTTCCAATGGCGCGGCGCTGATCAATGACAGTTACAACTCGAGCCCGGCGGCTTTGCACGCTATGGTTAGCGTGTTGGCGGCTACGCCGAATTTCCGGCGGCGGATTTTGGCGGCCGGCGAGATGCGCGAGCTGGGCGCCTCTTCTCCGGAACTGCATCGCGAAGCGGGAATTTTCGCCGGCAAAACGGGCAAGGTGGATTGGGTGATTGGCGTCGCAGGCGATGCGGAGCAAATTGTAGAAGGGGCCGTTGCCGCGGGCGTCCCGCGTACGCAGACCAGATTTTTTGCATCTTCGGACGAAGCGGCCAGGTTTCTGGAAGGGTTCCTTTCGCCGGGCGATGTACTGCTGGTGAAAGGCTCGCGCGGCGTGAAAATGGAGCGCATCGTGGAGATGCTCCTGCTGCGTTACGCGGCTTCGGGAGAGCTGGCGCCGCAGGGAGTAAAGCACTGAAATGCTCTACTACCTCCTCTACCACGTGCTCCAGCGCTATTTCAGTCCGCTGAATGTGTTTCACTACATCACGATTCGCACTGTCTACGCGAGCTTGACCGCGATGTTCCTTGCGCTGGTCTTTGGTCCCTGGCTGATCCGGCGCCTGCGCGAATTGCAGATTGGGCAGTACATCCGCGAAGAGGGGCCGCAGGAGCACCAGAAGAAGGCGGGCACGCCAACGATGGGCGGCGTGCTTATCGTGTTGTCAACGGCTGTGCCGACGCTGCTCTGGGCGGACTTGACGAATCCGTTCATCTTGCTGTCGCTGTTTGCGCTCATCGGATTTGCCATCATTGGCTTTATTGACGACTACGCGAAGGTCTCCAAGCAGCGAAATCTCGGTCTGACGGCCAAGAAGAAGATTTATTTTCAGGTGCTGGTCAGCCTGGTCGTGGGAATCTCGCTGCTGGTTTTGGTGACGCACTATGCGTATTCGACACAACTCATGATCCCGTTCTTGAAGCGGCTGCACCCCGACCTGGTGTTTCATTCGCTCATCAATTCGCCGCATCTGTGGCCTTTGGCTTTTCTGCCTTTTCTCGTGTTCGTTTGCATCGTCATCGTGGGCTCGTCGAATGCCGTCAACTTGACCGACGGCCTCGACGGATTGGCGATCGGGTGCACGGTCATCGCTGCCGGCGCGCTGACGGTGCTCACCTATGTGAGCAGCAATTCGCGCTGGGCCACGTACCTCGAGATTCAGTACATTCCGCGCGTCGGAGAGCTCACGATTTTTTGCGGTGCACTGGTTGGCGCGTCCCTCGGATTTCTCTGGTATAACGCGCACCCGGCGGAGATTTTCATGGGCGATGTGGGTTCGCTCTCGCTCGGCGGGACACTCGGTACCGTTGCGGTGATTATCAAGCAGGAGATTCTGCTGTTTTTCGTTGGCGGCATTTTTGTGATTGAGGCTCTGTCGGTCATTTTGCAAGTGGCCTCGTTCAAACTGCGCGGCAAACGGATTTTCAAGATGGCGCCGATTCATCACCATTTTGAACTGCTGGGCTGGAGCGAATCGAAAGTGATTGTGCGCTTCTGGATTGCGGCGCTGGTGTTTGCGTTGTTTGCGTTGACGACGCTCAAGTTGCGGTAGGAAGGATTGCGTCGAATCGGAATCGGAAAGAGCGATGCCGGGCGGAATCGAATTGCGAGGGAAGCGCGTGCTGGTGGTTGGACTGGCGCGGACGGGTGTTGCTACAGCTTTGTTTTGCGTAGCGCGAGGAGCGCGCGTGACCGCCACCGACACGCGAACTGAAGCCGAAATCGGCGAGGCCGTCGCAAAGCTCCGCAGCACTGGAGCAAAACTCGAACTCGGCGGACATCGGCAGGCGACCTATCTCGAGCAGGATCTGATTGTTCCAAGCCCGGGTGTTCCCGCGGACGACGCTTATTTGAAGGCTGCCCGGGCGCAGGGCGTTGCGATTTGGAGCGAGATTGAACTCACCTACCGCTTCTTGAAGGGGCGCTTGATTGGCATTACCGGATCGAATGGAAAGACGACAACCACCGCGCTCGTGGAGCACATTCTCAAGACCGCCGGGATGCACACTATCCTCGCTGGAAATATCGGAACTCCGTTGATCGCTTGCGTTGAATCGATGAGAGAAGATTCCTGGACGGTGGCGGAGCTGAGCAGCTTTCAGTTGGAACTGATTGACAAGTTCCGCCCAAACATTGGCGTGTGGCTCAACCTCACGCCGGACCACCTCGATCGGCACCGCTCCATGGAGGCTTACGGCGCTGCGAAGGCGCGGCTCTTCGAGAATCAAACCGGCGACGACGCTGCGGTTCTCAATGCCGATGACCCGGCGACTACGCCTTATGCGCCGTCGCTTCCGCGTGTTTATTGGTTTAGCCGCAAGCAACAGGTTGCTCAGGGTGCGTTCGTCTTCGGAGACGAGATTGTTTTTCGTCGCAACGGCGCCAACGAGACGCTGCTGAAGGTCGTAGAGATACCTTTGCTCGGTGCTCACAACCTCGAAAATGTGCTGGCTGCCGCCGCTGCAGCTCGGCTGGCAGGCGCGCAAGCCTCGCAGATTGCCGCTGGCGTGCGTTCCTTCTCGGGCGTGGAACACCGCATCGAATTCGCCGGAGAAATCGGCGGCGTGCGCTATTACAACGATTCGAAGGCCACCAATGTGGACGCAACGCTCAAGGCGTTGGACTCCTTCCCCGGCCGTATCCTCATCATTCTCGGCGGAAAGGACAAAGGAAGTGACTACACCGTCCTGCAAAAGCCGCTGCGGGATAAAGCCATTCTGGCGCTGCTGATTGGTGCCGCGGCCGCCAAAATCGAAAAGCAAATCGCCGGCAGTGTGGCCATCGAGCGCGCGGAAACGCTGGAGCGCGCCGTGGACACCGCGTCGCACGCGGCTCAGCCCGGCGACGTCGTGCTTCTGGCGCCGGCCTGTGCCAGCTTCGACCAGTTCCAAAACTACGAGCACCGCGGCCGCGTTTTCAAGGATTTGGTGCGGCAGCTCCAACAGCAAGTTGCGGGCGCAACTTCGGGAAAAAGGTGAACCAGCGTGCCGAGACGTCTTGAAACGGATCATTGGCTGTTCGGCGTGACCATCGCGCTATGTCTCTTGGGCGCAGTGATGATTTTCAGCGCCTCCGCGGTCACCGCCGAAAAGGACTGGGGCCACTCCTACTATTTCTTGTTGCGCCAGGTCATCTGGTTGGTGATCGGGCTATTAGGAATGTTTGCGCTGATGCGCACCGATTATCGGCGCTTGCGCGAGCCGGCCGTGGTCTATACCACGGCTTGCGTGGTAGTGCTGCTCTTGATTGGCGCCTTCTTTCTGGATAAGGCGCACGCCACGCACCGCTGGATTCGCTACGGGCCAGTCGGCATTCAGCCCTCGGAGCTCGCTAAGCTGGGTGTCATCCTTTACCTTGCCTGGTTTCTCGATCAAAAGCGGCGCATTCGCATGGAAATGGAATTTTGCAAGCAGGATTTCTTGCAGACCATTCTTCCCGCCGTCGCGCCGGTTCTGATCTGCGTGTGCTTGATTCTGGCACAGCCGGATCTCGGCACCTCCGTGGACATTGTTCTCGTGGCCACGGCCATGCTCGTTGCCGCGGGATTGTCCTGGAAGTGGCTGGCGGGCGGCGTTCTCGCGGCTCTGCCGGCGCTGGTCCTTTTGATTGTGCTTGTTCCCTATCGCCTCGCGCGGCTTCTGGCCTTTCTTGATCCCGATCGCGATCCGCAAGGCGCGGGCTTCCAGTTGATGCAATCGCTAATCGCCGTTGGCTCGGGCGGATTCACTGGCGTTGGCCTGATGGAAAGCAAGCAAAAACTCTTCTATCTGCCGGAAGCGCACACCGATTTCATCTACGCGGTGATTTGCGAGGAACTGGGCTACATCGGCGCGGCGCTGGTAATTGCGCTGTTCGTGGTTTATGGCTGGCGCGGCTTGCGCGCCGCCTTTGCCGCGCCTGACGGCTTTGGACGGCTGCTCGCGCTGGGAATCACGGCCCTGGTGTTGAGCCAGGCACTGATTAATTTCGCGGTGGTGCTCGGCATGGTGCCGACCAAAGGCATTCCCCTGCCATTTGTCAGCTATGGTGGATCGAGTTTGTTCGTGATGCTGCTGGCGACCGGAGTGCTGCTGAACATCAGCCAGCAGGCAACGGAAACATGAAGCTGCTGATTGCGGGCGGCGGAACGGGCGGACATGTCTTCCCCGCACTGGCCGTTGCGCAGGAATGGCTGTCACGCGGTAAAGAGAGAGAAGTTGTGCTGGTCGGAACAGAACGCGGAATTGAAATGAAACTCGTGCCACAGGCCGGGCTGCCTCTTGAGACGCTACGCGTCGCCGGACTAAAAGGGAAGGGCGGCGCAACGTTGTTGAAGAACGTCGCCATGCTTGCTCCGGCCATGCTCGATGCGCGGCGCGTTTTGCGCAAGCACCAGCCCGCCGCAGCCTTCGGCGTCGGCGGTTACGCCGCGGGGCCGATGCTGCTGGCAACCTGGCTGGGCCGCGTCCCCAACGTGATTTTCGAGCCCAACGCCGAGCCCGGCTTGACCAACAAGCTGCTCGCCAAACTTTCGAAGCGCGTCGCCATCGGCTATGAAATTTCTGCGCAGCTTTGGGGGAAGAAAGCAGTTCTTACCGGGTGTCCGGTGCGTTCCGAATTTTTCTCGATCGCTCCCCGCAAGCTGGAAAAGCCATTTCGGTTGCTGGTGACCGGCGGAAGCCAAGGCGCGCTGCCGATCAATCGTACCTTTGTGGACGCGATGGATCGCCTGGCAATAAGAAAAACCGAGCTGTCCATCGTGCACCAGACCGGCGAACGCGACTATAATGCAGTGCGCACCGCGTACGCGCGGCGCGAGATTAACGCGGAGGTTGTGCCCTTCCTCACGAACATGGCGGAACGCTTTGCCTGGGCGGACATCATCGTCTGCCGGGCGGGAGCCATCACCGCGGCGGAAATCGCCGCTGCCGGCCGTGCCGCCATCTTCATCCCCTTCGGCGCCGCCACCGACAGCCACCAGCTTCGCAACGCGCAGGAAATGCAGCGCGCTGGGGCAGGGCGGCTGATCACGGAAAATGAACTGACCGCCGAGCGGCTGGCGAACGAGGTGTTTTCGTTGCTCGACCAGCCGGACCACATCGAAAAGCAGGCGCAAGCGGCGCGAGCCTTGGCGCGGCCCAACGCCACGTGCGATATCGTCAACTTGATCGAAGAGGCCGCGAACGTGCAGGGAAAGCTGCAGAGGGCAAGTTCATGATGGTTTCATTCCGAAATTTCCAGCGCATTCACTTGGTCGGCATCGGCGGCATCGGCATGAGCGGCATCGCGGAAGTGTTGTTGACCCTCGGCTATTCCGTCTCCGGGTCGGACACCAAGCTGTCCAATATCACCGAACGGCTCCAGAATCTTGGGGCGACGATCCACGAAGGCCACAAAGCCTCCAATGTGGAGGGCGCGCACGTCGTGGTGATGTCCTCGGCCATCAAACAGGACAATCCCGAGGTCGCCGAGGCCCACAAACGAAAAATCCCTGTGATTCCGCGCGCGGAGATGCTTGCCGAGTTGATGCGCCTGAAGTACGGCATCGCCGTGGCTGGTGCGCACGGCAAGACCACTACGACCTCCATGGTGGCTTCGGTTTTGGCGGCCGCGCATCTCGATCCGACGTTCGTCGTGGGCGGCCGGCTAAATCAAGCCGGCACCACCGCGCGGCTCGGCAAAGGCGAGTATTTTGTCGTGGAAGCGGATGAAAGTGACCGCAGCTTCCTAATGCTGGCGCCGGTGGTTGCTGTCGTGACCACGATCGATCGCGAGCATTTGGATCAGTACAGCTCTCTCGCCGATATTCAGGACGCTTTCATCCAGTTTGTGAACCGCGTGCCATTCTATGGCGCCGCCATCCTGTGCCTCGATGAACCCAACGTCCAAGCCATCATTCCCAGCGTGAAACGCCCGATCATCACCTATGGCACATCGAGCCAGGCGGACTTGGTCATCAGCGACGTGCGACTAGAAGGCCTCGGCAGCGAGTTTCGCCTCACCTTCAAAGGCGATGATCTCGGCGTCTTCCATCTCATCCACCCCCCAGGCATGCACAACGTCCTTAACGCCGCCGCCGCCGCCGCCGTCGCCTTGTATCTGAATGTGCCGAGCGAACTGATTCGCGAAGGCCTGGCCAAATTCACTGGTGTTGGCCGCCGCTTCGACATCAAGGGCGTCGTCAACGACGTCACGGTCATTGACGACTACGGCCATCATCCCGCGGAAATCCGCGCCACGCTCGACGCTGCCCGCGCCTGCAAGTTCAACCGCATCCTGGTCCTCTTCCAGCCGCATCGCTACACGCGCACCCAGCACCTTTGGGATGACTTCTCCCGCGCTTTCAATCAAGCCGATATCCTGGTCTTAACCGACATCTACGCGGCAAGCGAAACAGCCATTCCGGGCATCACCAGCGAAGCCCTCGCCAACGCCATCCGCGAAGCCGGGCACAAGAACGTCCATTACTTCCGCTCCATGCAGGCGGGTATCGAGTTTCTGCTGCGCGAAGCCCGCCCCGGCGACGCCATCATGACCATCGGCGCCGGAAACGTGAGCCGCGCTAGCAACGAATTAACCTTGCTTTTGGGAACGGAGTACCCCACGCACCGTGCGAGTTGAAGACCCCAAAGTTGTCGCGGCGCTGCCGGAGTTGGGAGTCCAGCTCCGGGCGAACGCCTGCCTAGCCGAGCTTACTTCGCTAGGCATCGGTGGAACCACGGACTTGCTGCGCATCACACGGCACGAAGCCATTCCGGAGTTGCTGCGTCTTCTCGATTCCCATGGCGTGCCGCATAAGTTTCTCGGCGGTGGATCCAACTTGCTGGTGCGGGATGGCGAACTTCCCTGGGTTGTTCTTCAGCTCGTCTCTCCGCAGCCGGATGTGGTGCTGGACGGGAACCTGGCCCACGTGGATGCCGCGGCGGACCTCGGCCGCACCGTCACCTACTGCGCAAAAAACGATCTGGGCGGGATGGAAGGGCTGATCGGCGTCCCCGGGACCGTCGGCGGCGCCCTGCGGATGAATGCCGGCGCCTACGGCATGCAAATCGGTACCTACGTCCGCGAAGTGAAGCTTTACCGGACCGCCGGCCGCCACCTCGAAACCCTCCGCGGCGATCACATTTCTTTCGAATATCGCCACACTTCTTTTGCGCCTGATGATATGATGCTCGCGGTGACTTTGGAACTACCCTCCAAACCGTACAAAGAAATCCTACAAGGTATTCGTATCTGCAACGAAAAGCGGCGTTCCAGCCAGCCGCTCGGCCAAAAGAGTGCCGGTTGCATCTTCAAGA
>Ga0335077_10003370_pt1 | contig 19293 bp, 15 predicted proteins | sample Lox_Sample_31_FD_207151 | JGI IMG/M metagenome (GOLD analysis project Ga0335077, IMG submission 207151) | Soil microbial communities from Loxahatchee National Wildlife Refuge, Florida, United States - Lox_Sample_3.1 | ecosystem: Environmental > Terrestrial > Soil > Wetlands | place: USA...
CCATCAGCAGCAGGACGCGTTCGATCGGGGACAACTGATCCACGGGACGGTCCAGGAACGGTTGGAGCGCCTCCGTGAGCTCGCCCGCGCACAAGACGACACCGCGCACGATCGACTCCAGATAGGCGGTGTCGGCGCGTGCGTACTCCTTCTTCTCCGCGGTCTGGCGGCAGAGCGCATCGGCGTCATCGCCGGTCAGCAGCCACTGATACAGCGCCTGGAGCGCGAGCTCGCGCGAGCGGCGGCGGCTGCCGCGGCTCATGCGCGAAGCGCTGAGCGGGTCAGCGTTGCCCATCGAGCTGCTTGAGCAGATTGGCCATCTCGATGGCTACGCGTGCCACCTCGGCGCCCTTGACGCTCATGCGCCCGAGCGCCTGATCGTCATCGTCGGTCGTGAGGATGCCGTTCGCCACCGGGGTGCCGGTCTCGCGCTGCACGGCCGCGAGTCCGGCGGCGGATTCGTTCGCCACCACCTCGAAGTGATACGTCTCGCCGCGGATCACCGCGCCCAATGCGATCAAGGCGTCGAAGCGGCGGCTGCGCGCCATGCGGTCCAGCGCCAGCGGGACTTCGAGCGCACCGGGGACGGTCACCAAGAGCATGTCCTGCGAGTGGACCCCGTGCTTGCGCAGCTCGTCGGTGCATGCGCCGAGCAGCCCTTCCGAGGCGTCGATGTTGAACCGGCTCATCACGATGCCGATGCGCAGCCCCGCGCCGTCGAGGTTGGGCTCCAACTCCAGGATGTCGTCATAGCGGGCCACGTCACTTCTCCTGCTTGCGCTCGCTGAGCGACGTAACGCTCCCACGACCCTGCACGCGCTCCGGCAACACGTAGCCCGTGACCTCCAGGCCGAACCCCGCCATGCTCGGCATCTTGCGCCGCTGCGCCATCAGCATCATCTTGGTGACGCCCAGGTCTTTGAGGATCTGCGCGCCGATGCCATAGCTGCGCAGGTCGAACTTGGCCGGAACGTCGGCCGCCTCCGCTGGGGACTGCAGGCGAGCGAGCAGCGCCTCGCCCGTCTCGCTCCGGTGCAGCAGCACGATCACCCCGCTTTCGGCCGCAGCTACGCTGCGCAGAGCCTCGCTCAGGTTCCAGGAGTGGGTCTGGCTGCTCGCGTCCAGCAGGTCGAGCACCGAGAGCGGCTCGTGGACACGGACCAGAATCTCGTTGCCCGCTTGCACGCGACCCTGGACCAGGGCAAGGTGCACCTCGTCCGCGGTGACGTCGCGGTAGACGAACAAGCGGAACCGGCCGAACGGAGTGTCCAGAGGCCGCTCTATCACCCGCGTGACGAGCGATTCGGTGCGGCTGCGGTACTGGATGAGGTCGGCAATGGTCCCGACCTTGAGTCCGTGGCGCTCCGCGAGCTCCAGCAGGTCGGGCAGTCGCGCCATCTCGCCATCGTCGCGGAGCACCTCGCAGATCACGGCAGCGGCAGTCAGGCCAGCGAGCTGGGCAAGATCGCAGCCTGCTTCGGTGTGGCCGGCGCGCGCCAGCACGCCGCCGCGCTGTGCCATCAGCGGAAAGATGTGGCCCGGCTGGACGATGTCCTCCGCCGTTGCGTCCCGTTTGACCGCGGCCTGCACGGTACGCGCCCGGTCGGCCGCGGAGATCCCTGTGGTCACGCCGCGCGCCGCCTCGATCGACACGGTGAAGTTGGTACCGAGCTGCGAGCGATTGTTGGGCACCATCAACGGCAAGTTCAACTGCCGACAGCGGTCTTGCGTCAGAGTGAGGCAGATCAGGCCGCGGCCGTGTTTGGCCATGAAGTTGATCGCCTGGGGCGTGATGAAGTCGGCGGCCAGCAACAGGTCGCCTTCGTTCTCGCGGTCCTCCTCATCGACCAGGATGACCATACGGCCCGCCTGCAGCTCGCCGACAATCTCTGGAATCGTGCTGATGCCCATCACTCGTCCTCGCGGCTGCGCGCTCGACGATCGTGCCGGAGAGCAACACAGCCTGCCGCTTAAACACATAAACCACTGAATGGTATCACGCTGCACGGCCTTGATCGGCGCCGGCGCCAAGCGCGGCTCCGGCGGCGGAGACGCGGTTCCCGACTAGCGCGGTCGGCTGCCGCGATCGGCGCCGGCTGATTGAGCTACAGCGCGGCGTCGGCGAGCTTTACCGGCACGCGTAAGGCTTGCGCAAGGGCATCGAAAGCCGCTGGCATGCGGATAAAATCTGGGTCAAGATGCCCGCCAACCGGATGTGTCCAGCTTGGGGTGTGGGCGGGGCCGTACCGCAACCTTCTGGTCGAGCGGGCACCGGTGCCGGGCCGGCAGGGCTTTGCGAACGCACACACGGCGATGAGGCACGCTTCGTTGCTGGCGTGACGCCCTCCATGCAGCAGGACGCCTGAATTGCAGAGTGCGATGAACTATGTCGTCCTGAAGGACGTCGGCAAGAGCTACCGCCTGGATGCGGTCGAGGTACCGGCGCTCACCGAGATCAGCTTGGAAGTCCGGCCCAACCGTTTCACCGTCATCTCGGGCCCTTCCGGCAGCGGCAAGACGACCCTGCTGAACCTCATCGGCTGCATCGACCAGGCCGATCGCGGGGAAATCATCGTCGCCGGGGAGTCGGTGCGCCGGCTGTCCGACGACGCGCTGTCCGACTTCCGCGTCCGGCACATCGGTTTCATCTTCCAGAACTTCAACCTGCTGCCGGTGCTGACCGCCTACGAGAACGTCGAATACCCGCTGCTCCTGGCGCGGGTTGCTTCCGCTGAGCGTCGACAGCGGGTATTGAGCCTGCTCGAAGCAGTCGGACTCAGCGACAAAGCGAACCATCTCCCGGGCCAGCTCTCCGGCGGGCAGCGCCAACGGGTCGCGATCGCACGGGCGCTGGCGCCCGCGGCCCCGCTGGTCCTCGCCGACGAGCCGACGGCCAACCTGGACAGCCGCACGGGTGCCGCGATCATCGAATTGATGCGCAAGATGCAGCGCGAGCGTCAGGTCTCGTTCGTGTTCTCGTCGCACGATCCCAGGGTGCTCGCGGAGGCGGACGATGCCGTGCTGCTGCGCGACGGCCGCATCGAAGCGATCGAGCGGCGCGACCAGCCTGCCCGGCCCGCGCCGTGAAGACCCTCTCGCTTGCCCTGCGCAATCTGCTGCGTAACCGCCGCCGCTCGCTCACCACGCTACTCGCGATGATCGTCGGTGCGCTGACGATCCTGCTGTTCGGCGGCTACAGTCGCGACATCGCCTATGGGCTCGAGACCGGCTTCGTTCAGCGCAGCGGCCATCTGCAGATCCAGCACAAGGACTATTTTCTGTACGGCAGCGGCAACCCGGCGGCCTATGGTATCGAGGGTTATCAGCGCGTGATCGATGTGGTGAAGCACGATCCGGTGCTGGCGCCGATGCTGAACGTCGTGACGCCGACGCTGCAGCTAGGCGGCATCGCCGGCAACTTCGCCGCGGGGGTCTCGCGCACCGTGCTCGCGACGGGCATGGTGGTAGCCGACCAGAATGCTCTGCGCCGGTGGAACGACTATGGCATGCCGTTCACCCGGGGTGAGGTCGCACTCACCGGGACGGGCGAAGATGCCGCCGTGATCGGGAGCGGAGTGGCGCGGGTGCTGGAGCTGTGCCGCGCACTTCAGGTGAGCAGTTGCCCGCGCCCGGCTGCGGCGTCGGGCCAGGCGGCGGGTGAAGCGCTGCCTGCCGATATCGCCGCGCTCGCGGCGGAGGAACGCCCCGCGACACCGAGCGAGGCGGCCGGCCGCATCGAGCTGCTGGCCGCCAACGTCCATGGCGCTCCGAACGTCGCCTCCCTGCACGTGGTCAAGGCCGAGACCCAGGGCATCAAAGAGATGGATGATGTCTACGTCGCGTTGCACCTGGCCCAGGCGCAACGGCTCATCTACGGTGCGGAGCGACCTCAGGTGACCGCGATTCTCCTTCAGCTCCACCACACCAGCCAGATCCCGGCCGCGAGAGCCCGGCTGGAAGAGCTGCTCGCCAGCACGTTCAAAGGCCAGCCCCTGGAGCTGCAGGAATTCACGACGCTCAATCCGTTCTTCGGTCAGGCGATCAGAATGTTCGACACCCTGTTCGGCTTCATCTCCGTGTTGATCGGGACCATCGTACTGTTCACCGTGGGCAACACCATGAGCACGGCGGTGGTCGAGCGCACGGTGGAGATCGGCACGCTGCGCGCCCTGGGTCTGCGCCGCGGCGGAATTCGCCGTCTGTTCGTCTGCGAAGGACTGCTGCTCGGCGTCATCGGCTCCGTGGCGGGAGTGATGATCGCGTGGGTCGTGGCGCTGATCGTGAGCCATGCCGGGCTGCACTGGAGTCCGCCTGGATGGGCCAATCCGGTTCCGCTGACGATCCGACTCACCGGCGAAGGCCGGATGATGCTGGGCACCGCGATCGGCCTGACCGCGGTCGCCGCGCTCTCGGCGTGGTGGCCGGCCCGCAGAGCTGCACGGCTGAACATCGTCGACGCGCTCCGACATGTCTAGGATCACGGCGAGCAGCGTGTGTCGGATCAGACTGCTCCTGCCTGTCATCGGATTGGTGGGATTCGCAGTCGCGGGAGCCCTCGACGCCGCTCTGAATGCGCAGGAGGTCCTGGCCGCATGCGACACCATTCGCAATCCCGGCAAGCCCTTCGGACTGACGGTCACCCTGGTCGAATACCGCAGCGGCAAGCAGACCGACACCGCTACGCTCGCGGTATATTCGAAAGCCGACCCTAGCAGCGGCCAGTACCGCAGCTTGATCCGCTACGTCGCCCCGCCCCGCGACGCGGACAAGCTGCTGCTCAAAAGCGGGAACGATTTGTGGTTCTACGATCCCGCGAGCAAGGCGAGCATCCGGATCTCGCCGCAGCAGCGCCTCCTGGGCCAAGCGGCGAACGGCGACGTGGTGACGGTGAATCTGGCCAAGGACTACCGGGCTCAGCTCGCCGGCGAGGAGGACGTCCGGGACGGCGAGCGGCAGTCCCGGCACTGTTACAAGCTGGCACTCTCCGAGGTATCGCCGGACGTGACCTATCACCACATCGAGATGTGGATCGAAACCACTTCGAGCCGGCCGGTCAAGGCGAAGTTCTACACCGAGAGTGGGCAGCTCCTGAAGACCGCCTACTACCGGCACTTTCGCCCCGAGCTGGGTCTGGAACGGCCTACCGAAACCGTCATCATCGACGGGTTGGACCCGAACTGGGTCACGGTCATGCAATACAACAACTACGCATGGCGCGAGGTCCCGGATAGCTGGCTGCAGCGGGACTACCTGCCGCGCTTCCGGCCGGAGTAAGCGATGCGGGCGATCGCCGTGGCGCTGCTTCTGGCCGCGGCGCCCGTCCTGGCCGACGACGAAGATACCGCCGCGCTCGAGGCTGCGAACCAGACTGCGAGCCCCCCGAAAAAGCCCAGCGATTGGCACGCCTTCCTCGAGCCAGCGTTGGGGCTGGCGAACATGCGCGTCGGGGAATCGCCGCAGGACATCGAGCGGTTGTCGGGCGACGTGCGTTACGAATCGGGCTTCGCCCCGCGCTGGCGGGCCGTGTTCGCCGACCGGCTGGATCTCGTCAACGAGGACCCGCTGCTCGACCAGCGCTCCGCCAACACGCTCAAAGAAGCGTATGTGAGCTGGCAGCCGCAGTCCGATCTGATCTTCGATCTCGGGCGGGTCAATCTACGCAACGGGGTGGCCTACGGCTACAACCCGACGGACTATTTCCGCGTGAATGCCATCCGCTCCGTCGTCTCGATCGACCCCGCCAGCCTGCGAGAGAACCGGCTCGGCAGCGTGATGCTCAACGGCCAGGCATTGTGGACCGGCGGCTCGGTGAGTGCGCTGTATTCGCCGAAGCTCGCCTCGTTCGTGCTCGCCGACTCCCCCAACAACGCGACGTTCAGCCCCATGCTGGGCGCGACCAATCACGTCAACCGCTGGTTGATCACGGCGAGCCAGCGGGTGTCGGACCGGTTCAGCCCCCAATGCATGCTCTACGGTGAAGAGCAAGCTTCGCCACAACTGGGCTGCAATCTGACGGCGCTGCTGAGCGACGCCAGCGTCGCGTACCTCGAGTGGTCCGGAGGTCGCAGTCCCTCGCTCTTGTCGCAGGCCCTGAGCGGCACGGACGATACCGCCTATCGCAACCGACTGGCCACCGGCTTGACGTACACGACCCCCAAGAAGCTCTCGCTCACCTTCGAATACGAGTACAACGGCGCCGGCCTGGACAGCGAGAGCTGGAACACGTTGATCCACGGCCCGCCCGCTGCCTTGGCCCTGTTCGGCGAGTTCGTGCTCGAGGCGCAGGAGCCGCCGACCAAGCAAGCGCTGTTCTTCTACGCCCACTGGCAGGACGCGCTGGTGTTGCATCTGGACTTGAGCGCCATGCAGCGGTATGACGTCGCCACCAACAGCGGCCAGACATGGCTGGAAGCGCGCTACCACTGGGAGCGTGTCGAGCTCGCATTGCAATGGCAGATCAACAGCGGCACCTCGGGGTCCGTGTACGGCTCGCTGCCGGCGCAGCAGATCTGGCAGGCGCTGGTGAGGTACTACTTTTGAGCCAGCGCGCTGGCCAGCCCGAGTCGTCGTCGCGGGGCGTTGGGATCGCGAAGGCCATCCACGAGAGTGTTCAGCATCCGGAGCGCAACGAGCGGGCGACGGCTGCCGCCCGCGCGCATAGAACACCTCGACTATCTGGAGAACAAGCCGGGCAGCACCGGAGTGCCTTCCTTGCGCACGGCCTCCAGGGCCCTCGGATCGAGCGCCAACGCCTTCAGGATGGTAGGCGCCACCTGACTGGTTTCGACAAAGCTCGTCACGACGCCAGGTTCCATGGCCGGATTGGAGACGAGCAACATCGCGTTGGTATCATCCTGCGCGAAGCCTCCGTGCTCGGCTTGTTTCTTGGAGCTACCCGTGTAGACGACGCCGACGTTCGGCTGCACGATGATATCCGGGCTGCGCGGATCGCCCAGTGGAGGCAGGCCCGGCGCGTTGAACATCGTCTCCAGCGACGGCCCATAGAAGATCTGACCGATTCCGGCAGAGGCCGCGTTCGCCTCCAGGACGCCGACGGCGGCCAACGTGTCACTGGAGTGCGCGAGCCAGAGCAGGGAGATATCGTCCTCCGTGGGCCCGATCCCTGTCGGGTTTGCAGGGGATTCGGAAAATGGCAGGTAACCGGCAATCCAGTTCGCCGGCGAGGTCCCATTGGTCCCGCCGTGGCCGGGGATCGGAAAGAACCGGGCCGGATCGATCGGCGATTGGCCATGCTTGGCGGTGACGACGATGAGGGTGGAATCCACCAAACCCCGGCTGCGCAGGCTGGCGACCATTTGGCCGATACTCGCATCGACGAACCCGATCTCATCCTGCAGCAGCGAAGTGGGAGTGCCTGCAGCGTCGGTGTAACCGCCGATCAGATTGCCGTTCTCGATCAGCTTCTGTCCCACGCTCACCGCCTGGAAGTTCATGCCGAACAAGGTGGGCACCGGCGCATGACGCAGGCCGTCGTGCGTCCTGCCGCCGATCTCATTCAGGATCGCGTTGACTTTCAGCGCGTCGTAGCACTGGATGTTCTCGAAGCTGTCGGTCCAGGAGCCCACCTGCGTCGTGTCCCGAATGGGCGAGCAGGGGATGTTCGTGGCCGTGGTCACTCCAGTCAACGCGACTACCTTGGAGTTGATTTCCGGAGAGTAATAGTCGTCCACGTTGCCCGCGTTCTGACTCGGACCGGAAACGGCCGCGTAGACCGGATGTTTATCGGACCACGCTGTGTAGCCGCGAGCAGCGTGGATGACGCCGAAGATGGTGTTGGTCCGCACGAAGTTCCACGGATAGACGGGCTTGCAGCTGTCGAACGGGTCACGGGGCAGACGCGCAGGATCGATGGACTTGATCCCGCCGTCGGTGGAACTGTAGGGTCCGCCCCCGTTGAGCTTGGTCTGGTCGATGTCCACACCTTCTTCGTATTCGGTGGTGGTACCGTTCGCTACGCCCGGGTTGCACACGCCTCCAGCCACGCCGTTGCCGGTGTCGTGCTGTGGCGGCGCCAAGACCCGGTCGTAAGCCACGTCGTAGTACGCTCCTACCGTCTTTGGCGACCCGCCGCTCACCAAGGCCATCAATCCGGGGAACGAATCCGAGGGCCTGGAGGTTGAGGTCCGCGTATACCTCACGCCGGTTGTTCCGAGCGCCGCCAGATTCGGGCAATACCCGCCCACGATGCAGTTTTCGTAGTCCACCGCATGCATCCCGTCGATGCTAAGCAACAGGACATGGTGGATGCGATCGTGATCGTCCCTGCCATCTGCGTGGACCGGTTGAGACAGGAGTGCGGCGAGTGCAAGGCTTGCAGCCGTTAGGTACGGTTTCTTGGACATGTTGGATCTCCTGAGGGTTTGAGACGATCGGTCGGTTCGCTTCGCTTGTGGCGCGACAAAACCTCGATTGCCGCGCGTCAACGTGGCATGGCGTAATGTGGCCAGAGGTGATGCAGCAAAGCGCTGCCACGGTGAACGCTATCACCGGGTCATTACAGAGAAGTTGCGGTTTGCCGACGCGAGATATGCAGGCGGCTTAGCGCGCGCCGGCAGTACGACTCTTCGATGGCAGCGGTGAAAGCCTAGCGTCAGGAATTGCACGAGTTCGCCTGCTCGCGCCGTCGTTCCGGCTAGACCTCCACCCACCGAGTGAATGCAATCTGGAGGAGTGTTCGCGGCGGGGTTGCCTCTTGGCTCCGATCGTGTGCACCGATCTCTACCGCCCATCGTGACTGAGATCGAGCTGACACTGACACGGCGCCAGGCGCTGTATAGTGCGGCTGCAATCCGTAGCTCGAACATGAGCCGGCGTTCGAGACTTCTCTCACACCGAGGCACTTCCGTGGCGGGATTTAGTTTTTCCAAGTCGCGCATCCTGATGGGGCTGCAGTGCCCAAAGCGCCTCTGGCTGCGCACGCATCGGGCCGACCTCGAGCAGTTCAGCCCCCAGACGCTGGCCGCCTTCAACACGGGGCACCGGGTGGGCGAAGTTGCACGCGGCCTGTTCCCGGGCGGAGTGCTCATCGAGTATGCGGACAACATCCCGGCGGCGCTCGCGCGAACGAAGTCCGCGCTGCGGGAGGAGAGCGGCCCATTGTTCGAGGCTGCCTTCAGCTACCGCCGCGTGTTCGTGCGCTCCGACATCTTGATCCCCTCGCGCGAAGGGCCGCGAGCGATCGAAGTAAAGTCCTCCACCAGCGTAAAGGGCCACCACCTCGACGACTGCGCCGTCCAGTACTGGGTCATGCGGGGAGCGGGCATCGCGCCCAGCACGGTGGAGTTAGCGTTCATCGACACGGAGTTCGTCTACCCAGGCGGTGGCGACTATCGTGGACTGTTCACATTCGAAGACATCACCGGCCCGGTGCAGGAGCGTGCTGCGGACATGGGCCGATGGCTGGAAGAATTTCGCGCGCTGCTGTCCGGCCCCATGCCCGAAATCGCGGTCGGCGCGCAGTGCACGACCCCCTTCGAGTGTCCATTTCTCCACTACTGCGGACGCAATCTGCCCGAGTTCCCGGTCGACATTCTGCCCAGAGCGGGCGCGCTGGCCGGTGAGCTGCGCGCGGAGGGAATCGATGACCTGCGCACCATCCCGGAAGGGCGTCTGACCAAGCCGCTGCACGAACGCATTCGCGACGCTACAGTGGCCGGCCAACCCCATCTGGGGCCGCAGCTCAAGCAGTCCCTGCGCGCCCTGCCCTACCCGCGCTACTACCTCGACTTCGAGACCGCCAACTTGGCCGTACCGGTATGGCCGGGCACGCGCCCGTACGAGCAGCTTCCCTTCCAGTGGTCCTGTCACATTGAGCGGCCGGATGGTTCGCTCGATCACCACGAATTCCTGTCGATCTCCGGCGAGCCGCCCATGCGGGCATTCGGCGAGCGCTTGATCGCGGCGTTGAACGGCAGCGGGCCGATCATCGTCTACAGCAGCTTCGAGCGAACTGTCCTAAGGGCACTCGCGGCCCGTTACGCGGATCTAGCGCCAGCCCTGGAAAAGCTCATCGATCGGCTGTTCGACCTGCTTCCCCTGTTGCAGCAGCACTACTACCACCCGGAGATGAAAGGCTCGTGGTCGATCAAGAGCGTGCTGCCCACGCTCGCACCAGAGCTCTCCTATGAAAACCTTGGACTGATCCGCGACGGATTCGCCGCACAGCAGGCATTCGAAGAGCTGCTCCAGGGCTCGCCCGACCCCACTCGTCGCGACGCGCTCGCCCAGGCGCTGCGCGAGTACTGCAAGCACGACACTCTGGCAATGCGGACTGTCGTCCAGCGGCTTGCCGGCGGATCCGCGTAGGGCGGGCGGGAAGAACGACGTACCCCCTCTGCCAACTCGCAGAGGCGTGCCATGGGTCAGCACGATCGGCGAGCCTAACTCGCCTGCGCCAGCAGCCGCTCGAGGCATCGCGCCAGCAGATCCACTTCCAGGTTCACCAGTGCGCCGGTGTGCAGATGCCTCAGGTTCGTCGCCCGCAGCGTATGCGCAATGAGATTGACCTCGAAGCTTCGGCATCGACGCGGTTCACGGTCGGGCTCACGCCGTTGACCGTGAGCGAGCCCTTGCGCGGCACGGGGAGCTCTCGTCCGACAATGACATATGGATCCCGTCCGGCCCTCGAGCGTTCCGGTCTGCCGCCGGGTTCCCCACTCCGCTATTGAGCGTTGCGTAATCGGCTAACACGAGCCACGCCACCCCCGGCCTTCGGCCGACCCCTCCTCGTGAGAGGAGGGGAGAGGTAGTTCTCCCCTCCTTGTTCAAGGAGGGGTGGCACGCGAAGCGTGACGGGGTGGTTAGGCATTTGTACAAGCTTCAATAGACAGACGGGACGCCCCCGCGAGTCGCCGGTTCGCAACGATAATCTTGCTCCGCTGGCGAGGATGGTTGGCGCCGACCACGCCGGGCGCATGGCGGGGGCTTGGGCGGGCAAGTTCAAGTGCGTGAGAATCTGGGCTAGGACCTGCGGATCTTCGATCAGCCGTGCGCGTTGGCGCGCAGTGCCGGCGTGGGGCCACGGGCTTGGCGCCAACTAAGTTGCTAATAGTCATGATAAACGGCATGATTGCCGTCAGTCATGGATCCCGTCCCCTTCGTTCCTCGGGCGCTCGACCTCGGCCGACTGGCGGCGCGAAAGTCGCTGTTTCTGTTCGGGCCGCGGCAGACCGGGAAGACGGCGCTGGTGCGCAAAGCACTGCCGGCAGCGAAGTTCTACGACCTCCTCGACGCCGACATCTTCCTGACACTCGGCCGACGACCGACACAGCTCGGGGAAGAGCTGGGCCCGCAAGATCGGTTGGTGGTCCTCGACGAGATCCAAAAGCTCCCGGCCCTGCTCGACGAGGTCCATCGGCTGATGGAGCAGCGGCGAATCCGCTTTGTGCTCACCGGATCGAGCGCGCGCAAGCTGCGTCGGGGAGGGGTCAATCTGCTCGGAGGCCGGGCGCCCGCGCGCATGCTCCACCCATTCATCTACCGCGAGCTTGGCCGCGAGTTCGAGCTGACACGCGCGTTGGACCGCGGCCTGTTGCCGTCGATCTATTTCTCGGACAGTCCGCGCGAAGACCTGCGCGCCTATGTCGGGACCTACCTCAAGGAGGAAATCGCCGCGGAAGCGCTGACCCGCAACGTCCCTGCCTTCAGCCGCTTTCTCGAGGTCGCAGCGCTCAGCCATGGCACGATGCTCAACTTCTCGGCTGTTGCCAGCGACGCGCAGGTACCGCTCAGCACCGTGCGAGAGTACTTCCATATCCTAGAGGACACACTGATCGCGCGTCCGCTGCCCGCATGGGGGAGAACGCGCACGCGCAAAGCCATCGGCACTGCGAAGCATTACTTCTTCGACGTCGGTGTCGTGCGCCACCTGCAGCATCGTTCCGGACTTTCAGCCCGCTCGCCCGAGTTCGGCGAGGCATTCGAGAGCTACATCTTTCACGAGCTCAGCACGTATATCGACTACACCGAAGCCCTGCCGCTCGCTTATTGGCGGTCGACATCCAACTTCGAGGTCGATTTCGTGCTGGCGGATGCTACCGCTATCGAAGTCAAGGCCAAGCAACCGGTGGGCGAGCGCGACCTGCGGGGACTGCGAGCGCTAAAGGAAGAATCGCTGCTCAAACACTACGTGGTGGTTTCCCTCGAGACGCGGCCGCGCACAGTGGACGGTATCCGCATCCTTCCGTGGACAGACTTCCTGGAGCGTTTGTGGGATGGTGCGTTCGTGTAGGCCCGTCGTGTCGCGCCCTGCCGTTCGACTTCGAAGTAGCCCCAGCCGAGGCGCATCGGGTCAGCTCGCTCCCGCCGACCGAAACCCTCGGAGCGCAGGATGACCGATGCGACCGCGGTTCGGACTCATCGCCGCCCCAGCGTCGAGCCGTCGGGAGCAGGTCTTTGCCCAGCTCCTTCAGAGTGGGTGCGGCACGGGCAGCTCACCCGCCAATTTCCGGCCACCGATACGCTTTCGGGGCTCCCGGGCCCCTCCGCCGGGAGCAGAGGGGTCAGGCAGGATCGGTGAACCTAGCTGGAGTGCGCCAGCAGCCGCTCGATGTATCGGGCCAGGAGGTCGACTTCGACGTTTACCAGCGCTCCGGTCTGCAGATGCCTCAGGTTCGTCGCCTGCAGCGTGTGTGGAATGAGATTTACCTCGAAACGGTCGGCATCCACGCGGTTCACCGTCAGGCTCACGCCGTTGACCGTGACCGAGCCCTTGCGCGCCAGATAGCGCGTGAGATGCGCCGGTACGCGCACCTCCAGCAAACGGTTGTCGCCCAGCGGGTCGAAGCGCGTGACCTCGCCGCGGTCGTCCACATGTCCCGTGACCAGATGCCCGCCGAGACGGTCGGCGAGGCGCAGCGCCTTCTCCAAGTTCACCGGCGCGCCCACGGCGAGCCCTACGCTCCGCTCCAGGGTTTCCTGCGATAGGTCCACCCAAAACGCATCGGGCGCGAGCGCCGTTACGGTGAGGCAGCAGCCGTTGACGCAGATGCTGTCGCCGACCTTGACGTCCGACAGCTCCAGCCCGCCGCCGCCCACCAGAACGCGTGCACCCGACTGGCGCGGCTCGACGCGACGCACCTGACCCATCGCCTCGACGATACCGGTGAACATCAACGCTCCCGTCCGACGCGGGCGACGACGCGCACATCCGGCCCGATCCTGCGCATGTCGGTCAGTGTCAGCGCCGTGCGCTGCTCCAGCGCGGTCAGCTCACCCAAGTCGAACATCCCCCTGGCGGTGTCCCCGAGCAGATGCGGCGCGAGATACAGCACGAGCTCATCCACGACGCCGGCACGCAGCAGCGCCCCGTGCAGGCGGTTTCCCGACTCCGCCAGCACCTCGTTCAGCTCGCGCCGCGCCAGCTCCTGCATCAGAGCGATGAGATCGACTTTGCCCTGCGGATCCGGGAGCCGAATCACCGGCACTCCCAGATCTTCGAGCTGACGCAGCTTCTCGTCCGGACCCACCGCGGTGATGACCAATGCATTGCGGTCGTCGAGCACTCGCGCCTCCAGCGGGATCCTCAAGTGCCGATCCACCACGACGCGCAATGGCTGGCGCGTGGTCTGAACCTCGCGCACCGTGAGCCGAGGGTTGTCGGCCAGCAGCGTGCCGATGCCCACCATCACCGCGCACGAGCGAGCACGCCAGCGGTGTCCATCGCGCCGGGCGGCGGGACCGGTGATCCATTGGCTTTGTCCATTGGCAAGCGCGGTGCGGCCGTCCAGACTCGCTGCCGTCTTGAGCCGCAGCCACGGCCGTCCGCGCTCCATGCGGGCGACGAATCCGATATTGAGCTCGCGCGCCTGGGCTCCCAGCAATCCATACTCCGACTGGACTCCGGCCGCGCGCAGTCGCGCGAGGCCTTCTCCGGAAACTCGCGGATTGGGATCCTGCATGGCGGACACGACGCGGCTCACCCCGGCAGCGATCAAGGCGTCGGCACAAGGCGGCGTGCGGCCGTGATGGCTGCACGGCTCGAGGCTCACGTACGCGGTCGCGCCCCGCGCACGCGCACCGGCGGAGCGTAGCGCGAGGACCTCCGCATGCGGTTCACCGGCGCGCTCGTGATATCCCTCCCCCACGATCTGCTCGTCGTGAGCGATCACGCACCCGACGCGCGGATTGGGGGTCGTGGTAAACAGCCCGCGCTCGGCCAAACGCAATGCGCGGGCCATAAAGGAATGGTCGCTGGCGCTGAACATCGGTGACATGGTGCCGGTGAGCGGCGCGGAACGCTAAACGATCGGCGAGCGATGCGGCATCCGTTGGATCATGACCGGCTGCCGCGCATGTTCCGCGATGCCCCCGGACAGAGGAGACACGTGCGCTGCGCCCGCTGACTCATCGTCTTCAAGGATTCTGGCGCTCCTTTGCGGCTCCCGCTCACGCCGGCTTGCGTACCCGGCGCCTTCCGCCCGGCCGGGCGACTTCCTTCAGCACATCGCGGAAATCCTCGACGTCCTGGAAATCCTTGTACACGGAGGCGAAGCGGATGTAGGCGACCTTGTCCATCTTGTACAGCTCACGCATGACCATCTCACCGATGCGGCGCGATTGGATTTCGCGCTCGCCAAGACTGAGCAGCTTCTGCGTGATGCGCTCGACGGCCGCATCGACGTATTCGGTCGGGACGGGCCGCTTATGCAGCGCGCGCAGAAACCCGGTGCGCAGCTTCTCGTCGTCGAACTCCTCGCGTGTGCCGTTGGCCTTGACGACCTGCGGCAAGCGCAGCTCGACCGTTTCGTAGGTTGTGAAGCGCTTGTCGCAGGCAGCGCAGCGCCGGCGCCGGCGGATGCTGTCGCCCTCCTCGCTCGTGCGCGAGTCCACGACCTGAGTGTCGTCGGCGCCGCAGAAAGGGCACTTCATATCCGGCGCACATGTGACGCGGCGGAAGCGCGCAGCGAAGCGCCACTAGGCCGTCTTGTGCCGTGTACCTCGGCCGCTTGCCGGCCACCGCCCGCCTCAGTGCCCATAGACCGGGAAGCGCCGGCACATCGCCTTCACGTCTTCGGCCACGCGCTCGATCACGCGGCCGTCGTCCGGAGCCTCGAGCACATCGGCGATCAGGTTGCCGAGCTGTTCCGCTTCCAGCTCCGTGAAGCCGCGCGTGGTGATCGCCGCCGACCCGATGCGAACCCCGCTGGTGACGAAAGGCCGCTCGGGATCATTCGGGATGGCGTTCTTGTTCAGAGTGATATGCGCTCGGCCGAGCAGCGCCTCGGCGTCTTTTCCGGTGATCTTCTTGGCCCGCAGGTCCACCAGGAACATGTGGCTCTCGGTGCCGCCGGAGACGATGCGCAGGCCCCGCCCCTGCAGCGTCTTGGCGAGCACCCGCGCGTTGTCCAGCACGAGCTGCTGATAGCGTCTGAACTCCGGCGTCATCGCCTCCTTGAACGCCACCGCCTTGGCCGCGAGGACATGCACAAGGGGGCCGCCCTGCGCGCCGGGAAAGATCGCTGCGTTGAGCACCTTCTCGTGCTCGGGATGGGACAGGATCAGTCCGCCGCGCGGTCCGCGCAGCGTCTTGTGCGTCGTGCTGGTGATGAAGTGGGCATGCTGGATCGGGCTGGGGTAAAGCCCCGCAGCCACCAGCCCCGCATAGTGGGCGACGTCCACCATGAGCTGGGCGTTCACGCTGTCCGCGATCTCTCGAAAGCGCTTCCAGTCGATCGCCAGCGAGTAGGCGGACGCGCCGGCGACGATGAGCTTGGGCCTGTGCTGGTGCGCCAGGCGCTCCGCTTGCGCGTAATCGATCACCTCATCGGCGTCCAAACCGTAGCTCACCACGTTGTAGAGCTTGCCGCTGAAGTTGACCGGCGACCCGTGTGTCAGGTGGCCGCCGTGCGCGAGCGACATGCCCATGATCGTGTCGCCGGGGTTCAGCGCCGCCATGTACACGGCTTGGTTGGCCTGGCTGCCGGAATGCGGTTGCACGTTGGCATAGTCGCAGCTGAACAGCTCCTTGGCGCGCTGGATGGCGAGCAGCTCGACGACGTCGACATGCTCGCACCCGCCGTAGTAGCGCTTGCCCGGGTAGCCCTCGGCGTACTTGTTGGTGAGCACCGATCCCTGGGCTTCGAGCACCCGCGGGCTGGCGTAGTTCTCGGAAGCGATCAGCTCGATGTGGTCCTCCTGCCGCCGCTGCTCGGCGGACATGGCGCGCCAGAGGTCCGGATCGAAGCCGGAGATGGTTGACTGGGACTCGTACATGCGATGTGCGCGAAAGTCGCGGATTTTACCCGAAGGTGGCGCCCCCGGCCCGGAGGGTGCCGCCACAGCCTCTGGAGCGCTGCTATGATTTGCCGAGGCGCCGTCGGACCTAGGCTCGAGGCGCTTGAGCGCCGTCCAAGCCTGGCGGCCGCCACAGATCGGACGGAGGAGCCACATGCAGAACAAGTTGGTCCGCGCGCTAGTCTGGCTCGGGGTCGCCGTGCTCGGGGGCTGGGCATTCGGCAGCATCGCCACGGCGCGCGGCGAGCCCGTCAGCGCCGTGTGGTTCGTCGTCTCCGCCGTGTGCGTCTACCTCATCGCCTTCCGCTTCTACAGCGCCTGGATCTGCGCCAAGGTGCTGACGCTGGACGAGACGCGCGCGACTCCGGCGGAACGGTTCAACAACGGCCGCGATTTCGTCCCGACCAACCGCTGGGTGGTGTTCGGGCATCACTTCGCCGCCATCGCGGGTCCCGGACCGCTCATCGGTCCGACGCTGGCGATGCAGTTCGGTTACCTGCCCGGCACGATCTGGATCCTCGTGGGCGCGGTGCTGGGCGGCTGCGTTCAGGACATGGTCATCATGTTCTGCTCGACCCGCCGCGACGGCCGCAGCCTCGGCCAGATGGCGCGCGACGAGCTGGGGCCGATCGGCGGCTGGGCCGCGCTCGTGGGCACGATGATGATCATGGTGATCCTGATCGCGGTGCTCGGCCTGGTGATCGTGAACGCCATGAAGCACAGCCCCTGGGCCACCGCCACGGTGCTCGGCACCATCCCGGTGGCCATGCTGATCGGCCTGTACATGCGCGGGATTCGGCCCGGCCGCGTGCTCGAGGCTTCGCTGATCGGCATCGCGCTGCTGATTCTGTGCGTGGTGGGCGGCGGCTGGGTCGCGCACAGCGAGAACGAGACGCTGCGGCGCCTGTTCGACTGGGACGGGATGTCCTGCGCCTGGTTCGTGATGATCTACGGCTTCCTCGCCGCGGTGCTTCCGGTGTGGCTGCTGCTCGCCCCGCGCGACTACCTGTCCACCTTCCTCAAGCTCGGCGTGGTGTTCCTGCTCGCGGTCTCCATCCTGGTCTTGGCGCCGGAGATCAAGATGCCGGCGCTCACCGAGTTCGCCCGCAACGGCATGGGCCCGATCTTCAAGGGCGACCTGTTCCCGTTCGTGTTCATCACCATCGCCTGCGGCGCGATCTCGGGATTCCACTCGCTGGTGTCCTCGGGCACCACGCCCAAGCTGCTCGCCAACGAACGCGACATCCGCATGATCGGCTACGGCAGCATGGCGCTGGAATCCCTGGTCGGCATCATGGCGGTGGTGGCCGCCTGCGTACTGGAACCGGGCGTGTACTTCGCGATCAACAGCCCGGCGGGTGTCGTGGGCAAAGTGGCCGCCGATGCAGTCGCGACGATCTCTTCCTGGGGTTTTCCGGTGACCGCTGATCAGATGCAGGCGCTCGCCAAAGAGATGGGCGAGCAGACGCTGTTTGCGCGCACCGGAGGCGCACCGTCGCTGGCCGTGGGCATGGCGACGATCTTCAGCAAGACCTTCGGCGGGTCGCTGCTTGCGATCTGGTACCACTTCGCGATCATGTTCGAGGTGCTGTTCATCCTCACCACGCTGGATGCGGGCACGCGCGTGGGCCGCTTCATGCTGCAGGACCTCGGCAAGTACGTCTGGAAGCCGTTCGGCGAGGTCTCTTCCTATCCGATGACCTTGCTGTCCAGCCTGATCTTCGTGGCGGCCTGGGGCTATTTTCTGGTTCAGGGCGTGCGCGATCCGCTGGGCGGCGTCAACATCCTGTGGCCGCTATTCGGCATCTCCAACCAGCTGCTCGCAGCCATAGCGCTGTCCGTTGCAACTGGAATCCTGGTGAAGATGGGCCGCGCCCGCTATGCGTGGGTCACAGGTCTGCCGCTGACCTGGCTCGCCATCGTTTGCACGTGGGCCGCTGTGCAGAAGGTGTTCAGCCCCAACCCGGCCGTCGGTTTCCTCTCTGCTGCCGCGGACCTCTCTCATAAGCTCGCGGCAGGGACGCTGCCGCCGGATCGCGCTGCGGTGGCGCCGCAACTCATCGTCGGCCAGCAAATCGATGCACTGCTCGCCTTGCTGTTCGCGGCGCTGCTGTGGGTGGTGATCCTGGACATGCTGCGGATTTCCTTCCGGTACCTGAAGGGCCGCTCGGTGCTGCCGCTCGCGGAGTCGCGCTACGTGAGGAGCCAGCTCGACTCCGGACTCGTGCCGACATCGGCGCACGCCTGAGGAGGTGTCCATGCGGATGTGGCGCTCGGATCCAGCGGCTCAGCAGCGATGGTCCACAGGCCTGACCGCCGAGGCCACGCCGCACGACGAAGCCAGCGGCCGCAGGCTCGTCACCGGGATTCGACACGGCTTGAGGCAAGCCTGGCGCTTCCTGCGACAGGCGAGCGGCGACGACGCCTATGACCGCTATCTGGCGCACATGAAGCGGGCGCATCCCGACAAGCCGGTGATGAGCCGCGGCGCGTATTTCCGTGCCCGCCAGGACCAGAGGTGGAATGGCATCTCGCGCTGTTGCTGACGGGCATCGCGCCTCACGAGCGCTCGGCCGCAGACGCGTGGCTTCCCTTGCTCGGGCAGGCTTCGATCTACGGATCTGACGTGACCAGCCCGACGCGCACGGCGTAGCGCACCAAACCCGGCACGTCGTAGATTTCCAGCCGTTCCATCAGCTGTGCGCGGTGGCTCTCCACGGTCTTGTTGCTCAAGCCGAGGATATGCGCGATCTCCTTGGTGGCCTTGCCTTCGGCGATGAGCTGCAGGATCTCGCGCTGCCGACGGGTAAGTCGGTTGAGCGGGCCGGCATCCGCACCGCGGCGCCGTAGATAACCCGCCACCACCTGCGGCGAAATGGGCGGGCTGAGGTACGTCTCGCCGCGCATCACCGCGGCGACCGCGCGCGCCAGCTCGTGGGTCGCGGAGTCTTTGAGGATATAGCCGGCAGCACCGGCCTGGAGCGCCTGCGCGACGTGCTCGATGCTGGTGTGCATCGACAGGATGATCACCCGCACTCC
>Ga0335077_10003373_pt1 | contig 19291 bp, 15 predicted proteins | sample Lox_Sample_31_FD_207151 | JGI IMG/M metagenome (GOLD analysis project Ga0335077, IMG submission 207151) | Soil microbial communities from Loxahatchee National Wildlife Refuge, Florida, United States - Lox_Sample_3.1 | ecosystem: Environmental > Terrestrial > Soil > Wetlands | place: USA...
GTTGTCGAGGAGGTGATGGCGCACCTCTTCGAGATACTCCATGACGCCCTGGCCCGGATATTTTTCCTTAAGTTCCTCGATAACACCGTCGACAAGCACGGACGCAGCTTCCTGCTCCAGATAGCTCAGTTCACTCGCCAGCTCGCGCGAAAGCGTCAGTGTCTTTCGATAAACAACTGTGAACTCCTGGCGGAATTGTTCGTACTTCCGCTCGATCTCTTCCGCCACGCCGGTTTCCAGCTTTCCTTCGTGGACCATCTTGGAGATGTCCTCGATCGGCACCATCTGTCCTTCCAGAACTGGGAAGATTTCCGGCAACGCCACAGCCCCCACCTGCATGTGGCCCAGGGCGAACTGCTCTCGGGCGATGCGCCGCGTGAAATCGTCCATCAAGTCCTTTTCGCGCACCGAGAATCGCTCCACGATACGCCCCTTCTGCCGCTGGAACGGCTCGCCTTCAAACACCTGCGGAATGCGCCGGCGCAAAAAGTCGATGCCCGCCTGCATGTCTTTCTTGAAGGATTCAGCGGAGCCACGCGGCAACGTCAGAAGCCGCGGCCGATCTGGAATCTTGAAGTTGTTGACGTAGCAGCGGTCGAGAGACGGCTTGGTGATCGGGTGCAGGTCCTCGATCATCTGTGCGATCGTGCCGCCACGGCTCGTGCCCGCCAGCCCGCACACAAACACGTTGTAGCCCGGCGCGGAAAGTTCCACGCCCATCTTCAAGGCACGCAGCGCGCGTTCCTGACCGACAAATCCTTCGCGCTTTTGCGCCTGCGCCGTGGTCTCAAAAGGAATGCGCGAAAGTTCGCACCGCCAACGCAGCTTCTCCACGCCGAGTTCGGGCACTCTCACCCTGGTTTCCGGGTTTTCCGTATTGGTCTTCATTCGACGGCGTACTCTAGCACAGCGGGGAACCCGTTGTCGGTGAATTTAGCCTCTGGGTTAGGCAACGAGTTACGCGGGCCCCTTCTCAAGTTGGGCCAATTCCTCCTGATGTTGCACATAGACGCGGAAGACCCCCAGAGCGGCGGCGACCATGGTGGGCCCGATGACCAGTCCTAGCAATCCGAAGACGTCCAATCCACCGAGGATGCTGATGAAAAGCAGCAGGTCATTGAGGCGCGTGCGATTCCGCAGCAGCAGCGGCCGCACCAGGCTATCCGCGACTGAAGCCACGCCGCCGCATATGGCCAGAATCAAGAGGGCCTGACCCCAGTGCCCGTTATAGCCAAGCCACAATCCCGCCGGAACCCAAATCAGGGCGGATCCCACCACAGGAATGATGGAACAAAAGCCGATCAGCACACCCATAAAGATGGGGGCCGGCAACCCCGTCAGCCGGAACGCCGCGCCGCCGAGAACTCCCTGAATCGTCGCGATAAGCAGCGCCACCGCGACACTGGCGAAGATCAGGTCGCGCGACTCCTTCAGCATTTCTTCCTGAATTTCCGGTTCGAAAGGAATCAGGTGCCGCACCGCCCGCAGGATTTTCTCGCCATCGCGAAACACGAAGAAAAGCGCAAACAGCAGGATGAAGAAGTTGACGAAGAAGGAGAATAGGTTCTTCAGTAGCCCGCCGAGTCTCGCCGCGAGATACGACGCCATTTTCTCCGCGCCCTGCCGCAATGGCCCCGTGAAGTCGGTATCTTTCCAGGATTCCGGCAAATGGCTCCGCAGGGAGTTTGCCATGTCCTTGGGAATGAGCGGCACGCCGGAATTAATGGACTCCCGGATGCGCGCAGAGGCGTCAATGGCCTCACCCCCGGCGTACAACAAGATCATCAGCGCAGGCACAATCAAGAGCAGCGTCACGCCAAGCGTGCAAACGACCGCGGCCCAGACGGGCGAAATCCGCCGTCCCAAATTCAGGTAGACCGGATAGAAAAAGATGGCCAGCACGGCGGACCAGGCCAGGGGAATCAGGAACGGTTGCACAATCAGGAAAACCACGTAGCCAAGCAGGAGCAAGGCGCCGTAAGAAAGCACCGTAGTTAATCTGTCACTTGTTGTGGTGTTTCGGTCGGTTTGTCTCATTCGCGTTATATAATCCATCGAGTCCAAGGAAACGCGGGGAATGTTGGCTCCCGCGGGATACACGCCTTCGCTCAGGGGAAACCGCGACACGATGGCCTCGCCGAAGATCACGTTCAGCTATGAGCAGGCGCGTCTCCTTGCTGTACTTGCTTTAATCAATTTTGTCAACTTCGCCGACCGCCAGGTGTTGAACCCGCTGGTCCCCCTCCTGCGACAGCATTTTGGGGTGAGCGACGCCCAGCTCGGTTCGCTTCAGATGGTGCTGTTGGTGGTCCTGGCCCTGGCCAGCATCCCCTCCGGTTTCCTGGCCGACCGGTTCAATGAGCCTAAGATTATAGCGGGTGGGGTGCTTTTGTGGAGTGTCGCGGCGATTGGCAGCGGCCTGGCTCCGACGTTTGCGGTTTTGTTCTTTGCCCGCGGCATGGTTGGCATCGGGGAAGCCGCTTATGCTCCCGCTGCGCAATCCCTCATCTCCGATTCCTTTCGCAAGGAAAACCGCGCCTTGGCGCAATCCATCTTTGCCTCGGGAATGATTCTGGGGGGCGTGGCCGGTCTGGCTCTCGGCGGAATTATGGGCGAACGTCACGGCTGGCAGCATGCCTTCATCATTGTCGGCGCGCTCGGTGTGATTCCCGGGCTGACGGCGCTGAAGCTCAAGGAGCCCCCGCGCCGCCCGCGCTCGGAGGTGGTGCCGGTGTTGCAGCTGTTGCGCGTTCCGGCATTCCTGGCGATGATCATCGCCGGAATTTGCATCACATTTTCCAGTGTCTCGTTCGTGACCTGGGGAATCGATTACGCCACCAATTACAAAAATTTCAGCATCAAGGAAGCGGCCATCTCCTTGGCCGTGATTGCCTTGCTTTCGTCGGTGCTCGGAGCACTCTCGGGTGGATTCTTCGCCGACCGTCTACAGAAACGGCTTCCTTTTGGACGCATTCTGGTTATTGCTTGCGCTTTCCTCGTAGCCGCGCCCTTTCTGCTTATGGCCATCCAGTCCGAGGAGAAGCGGATCGTCCTGGCCGGTTTTTTTGTCTCCATGTTCTTCATGTCCTGGTATCACGGGCCGACTACGGCGGTGCTGCACGACCTGACGCCGCAGCGCGCGCACGCGACCGCGATCGGCGTGTACATGTTCTCGACGCAATTGTTCGGCGCGTTGGGCCCGCTGCTCGTCGGCAAAGTATCGGACGTCAGCGATCTTCAGATCGGCCTACAGGCGGCGACAGCAGTGATGGTCTTCGGGGCGCTGTTGTTGCTTCTTGTGATTTACTTCGTGCGGCGGGATGGCTTGCACCATCCGCATCTAGCCGCCTTCCGTGCAGAGGACGAAGCCCTCGGCAAGCCACAAGCGAGCACGACCGTTTCACACCCGTAGCTTCTCCAGGCTCTCCGACGCACTTCCCGTTCTTTTTCTTGCGTTTACTTGATTCCGATTTGTCCGATGAGCCGTATCACTTCTTTGTGGCTCACGTCGTAGAGCGGCCGCTCGTCTTCCTCTTCCAGGCGTGCGCGCAGATATTCTGCGGCCACGAAGCTAGCTTCACGGTCGGTCAAGTCGCGTCCTGCCTGGTTGCGGAACTCGACAAACGCGGTATGCGCCAGGCCCACGATGTGCCCTTCGTCATCCACGAGAAATTTCGCGTCAATCGTGTCGCTGTGGCGAGTGGCAATCGCGTTCCAAATGTGCGAGAAACTGCAACGGTAAACGTGGCCGCTCAATTTCGAGGTCACTTCAAAAGCGCCAATAAACTGATTCATGGCGCCGCTATTTGCTAGCACAGGCAGTGAAGGCACGCGAGTTCCTCTTTTCGTCTTAAACCGCCTTTAACCAGTTTCCAATTCTCCTCGCCTGCGTGTCAATGGCGCAGGGGAACCCGGAACGCGAAAACTACGCCGATGGCGTAGAGCGGCGAATCGCAGCCGCCTCCGCGATCACGTCCACATATTTCAGGCCTGCGCCCGTGTTGAAGATAACGACGCGGTCTTGCACCTTCAGGAAACCCGTCTTCAACAAATGGTCGTACGCGGCTGTGGCCGTAGCCCCTTCGGGGCAAAGAAATGCGCCTTCGTTCCGGGCCCAATCCCGCAGCGAGGTGAGAATGGCCTCATCCGGTACCGCAATTGCTAGGCCGCCCGACTCGCGCAGTATTTCCAGCATGATGGAATCGCCATACGGCTTAGGCACACGCAAACCCGCGGCAAACGTAGCGGCATCCTGCCACGCCTGACTGACCTTTTCGCCCTGCTCGAATGCGCGCACTACGGGAGCGCATCCCGCCGATTGCACCGCGATCATCCGCGGTCGTTTTCCAGGGCGCACCCAGCCCAACTCTTCCAACTCTGCAAACGCCTTCCACATCCCTATCAAGCCGACTCCGCCTCCCGTTGGGTAGAAGACCGCATCGGGATATTCCCATCCGAGTTGCTCTACGAGTTCGTAGCCCATGGTCTTCTTGCCCTCCACGCGAAACGGCTCCTTCAGCGTCGAAATATCGAACCAGCCTTCCTTCTCTTTGCGTTCTGCCACCATGCGGCCGCAATCCGAGATCAGTCCATCAACAAGAATGACTTTGGCTCCATAAATCACGGCTTCCAGATAATTCGCGAAGGGAACATCCTTCGGCATGAAGAGATGCGCTTCAATTCCTGCCGCCGCAGCATACGCAGCCAAGGCGCCCGCCGCATTTCCCGCAGAAGGCGCTGCCAGTTTCCTTAAACCGTACTGGCACGCCATGGTTACGGCCATGGCCATCCCGCGTGCCTTGAAGCTTCCGGTTGGATTCGCGCCCTCCTCTTTCAGAAAGGCATTCGGGTAGCGGCGGCTCCGAATCACGGGCGTCCAGCCCTCGCCGAGGGTAACCGGCTCAGCTTCAGGAAGAATCGCGCGATACCGCCACATGCCGGGCCAGGTGGAGGCGGCCGCAGCACGCGCGATCTCGTCGCGATGCGCAAGCCCGCGCAGGGGCGCCAGATCGTAGCGCACATACAGCGTGCCCGCGCACTTTGGGCAAACCGTGCGCGGCGTCTCAACCGACAACTCGGAGTGACAACGGGAACATTCGAGATGATTGATTTTCGCCATGCAGCGAAGATAACAGTCGGCAAACTCTCGAGCAAGCCACGCTGCGTGCGACAAAAGATGTTCTGTTTGAAGCGAGGGAGCCAAGTTATGATGTTCGGTCAAAAGCAGGTTGTTCGCTCCGCTGAAGGAATGTCATTTGCCGTCCCACTCATTGAAACCAGTGCGCATCTTCGTAATTGGCGGCTTGCTTCTCTTCGCCGTCGGCTTTTTCCTCCTCGCGATCATTCCCGGGCACCCTTCCGTTGCGCTGCTGCGTTGGGCCGGGTTGTTCCTTCTGCTCTTCGGCGGTCTGCGCAAACGTTCCCCCACCTACTGGATTTTCTTCGCCATGCTCCTCGGACTCGAGCTGGGCCTGGACCGCCCGCAATTCGCCACGCATCTCCGGGTTCTCAGCGACATTTTCCTGCGCCTCATCAAAGTCATCGTCGCCCCGCTGATCCTGGGCACGCTGGTCACCGGCATCGCCGGTCACGGCGATGTGCGCAAACTCGGCCGCATTGGCTGGAAGAGCCTGCTCTATTTCGAAGTCGTGACAACGATCGCCCTATTTATCGGCGTTGCGGCCATCAATCTGACCCGCGCCGGCGTAGGGCTGGCGATCCCGCAGGCGGCGGGAGAGGCCTCGGCGCAAAACGTCGCGAGCCTCCGCTGGGATGAATTCTTTCTTCACATTTTCCCCGAAAACATTGCGAAGGCGGTCGCTGAAAATCAGATTCTGCAGGTAGCTGTCTTCGCCATCCTCTTTGGAATCGCGCTCGTCCGTGTACCGGACAAATTCCGCCAGCCCATGCTGAGCCTCGCCGAATCCTTGACGCAAACGATGTTCCAATTCACGAATATCGTCATGTACTTTGCTCCGGTCGGGGTCGGGGCCGCGGTTGCCTACACGGTGGGCCATCTGGGTGTCAATGTGTTGCTGCCTCTGGGCAAACTGATTCTCACCGCATATGGCGGTTTGCTTGCCTTCGTTCTTTTAGTGTGGCTGCCTATCGTGTTACTTGCGCGCCTGCCGTTTCCCCGTCTACTTAAGTCAGTCGCGGAACCCGCCACCATCGCATTCGCCACCAGTTCCTCGGAAGCCGCTTTGCCGCGCGCGATGGAATCAATGGAGGCGTTTGGCGTTCCGCGCGAAATCGTGGCCTTCGTGATCCCGGCGGGCTACAGCTTCAACCTGGACGGTTCGACACTGTACATGGCCGTCGCTTCCGTCTTCGTTGCCCAGGCATCGGGAATCTTCATGTCCTGGACACAGCAGCTCATTATGGTGTTCACCCTGATGCTGACGAGCAAAGGCGTAGCTGGCGTCCCGCGCGCGGTGCTGGTCGTGCTCCTCGCCACTGCCGGATCGCTCCATCTCCCGACCGAGCCTATCTTCCTCATCCTTGGCGTCGATGCGCTGATCGACATGGCGCGCACGTCTGTCAACGTCACGGGAAACTGCCTGGCCAGCGCCGTCATCGCTCGCTGGGAAGGAGACCTCGCGGAGGGCGAATCCTCGTAGGGGCGCAGCACTCCTGAAGCAGGTCCGCAAGATGCCCGATTTTGCCGTGCATTCCTCCTACGCTAAAATCGTAGGGATATGATCTCGGTAGAAAACGTCACTATGCGCTTTGGCTCCCGCGTTCTCTTTGAGGACGTCACGTGCACCTTCATGGCCGGGCGCCGATACGCGATTTCCGGGCCGAATGGCGCTGGGAAATCCACGTTCATGAAGATTCTGACCGGGGAGCAGGAACCCACGCACGGCAACATGACGCGCCCGAGGCGCATCGGCATCCTGCGCCAAGACCAATTTGCCTTCGACCAGTTCCGCGTGATCGACACCGTCATCATGGGCAATGGCGACCTCTGGAACGCCTTGCAGGAGCGCGATCACCTCTACGCCAAGCCTCACGAGGAGCTGACCAACGAGGACGGCATGCGCCTCGGCGAACTCGAAGGCATCGTCGGCGAAGAGGGCGGCTACACGGCCGAAGCCGACGCAGGCGTTCTCCTCGATGGCCTGGACATCGACGCTTCGCTGCAGGAGCGCAAAATGGGCGAGCTTCAGGGCGGCCAAAAAGTTCGCGTCCTGCTCGCGCAAGCGCTCTTCGGGAATCCCTCCGCACTGCTGTTGGATGAGCCCACCAACAACCTCGACCTCGACTCCGTTCACTGGCTCAAGGAGTATCTCTCTGAATATCACGGCGTGCTCCTGGTGATCTCGCACGACCGGCATTTCCTCAACAGCGTTTGCACGCACACCGCCGACATCGACTACCAGACCGTCATCATGTACCCCGGCGGCTACGACGACATGGTCCTCGCCAAAACACAAATCCGCGCGCGCATGGAGGCGCAAAACGCCGTGCGTGAAAAGAAGATCGCACAGCTCAACGAATTCATCGCGCGCTTCTCTGCCGGGACGCGTTCGGCTCAGGCCACTTCGCGCAAAAAAGAAGTCGAACGCCTGCAGACTTCCGAACTCGCGAAATCGAACATTCAGCGGCCGTACATTCGCTTTCAGGTGGAAACACCGTCTGGGCGCTTACCCCTGGAAGTAAAACGCCTCTCGAAATCCTACGGCGAGCTGAAAGTCTTCGGTCATTTCTCCGCCAGCGTGACGCGTGGAGAGAAGATCGCTTTCACGGGCCGCAACGGCGCGGGGAAAACCACCATGTTGAAATCGCTGATTCGCAACGCCGGAAAGTTCATCGGCGATGGCGAGCGCGAATTCCCCATCGACGCCGGCACCGTTGTGTGGGGCCACGAAGTTTCCATCGGCTATTTCCCGCAGGATTTCACCTACACGATCGACAAGGGCAAGGGCGTGAACGCGCTGGAATGGCTGTGGCAATACAAGCCCCAGGCCGGCCAGGAGGAAATTCGCGGCTTTTTGGGCCAAATGCTTTTCAGTGGCGAGGATGCATTGAAACCAACGGCGGCGCTCTCAGGCGGCGAATGCGCGCGCCTGATTTTCTGCCGACTGATGATTCAGAAGCCTAACTTTCTCGTGCTCGACGAACCGACCAACAACCTTGACCTTGAATCCATCAACGCGCTCAACATCGCGCTGCAAAAATACGACGGCACGCTGCTGTTGGTCACGCATGATGAAGACGTGCTGGACGAGGTGGCCACGCGCATCTGGCACTTCAAGGATGGCAAGGTCGAAGACTTCAAGGGCACCTACGAAGACTTCCAACTCGCGACCGCACCGAAGTCGCGCTAGCTAGCCCCGCGCCGGGCGCCCACGCCCACCTTGCGCAAAATGTTTTCCATCAGGCACCACTTGGTGATCCCCGATTGAAACAGGTTTAGCCCCACAAACGCCGTGAACAGATACCAGTAATGATTCACCCAAGTTCCCAACGCCAGAGAGATCAGCACAAACGTCCCCGCGATGATTCGAATGTACCGCTCCAGTGTCATTTCGCACCTCGTTCACTCATGTAATAGAGAACCGGAACCGCCATGCGCGAGAGCAGCGTCGAAGCCACTTCTCCCGCCATCAGCGAGATGGCCAGCCCCTGAAAAATCGGATCGAACAAAATCACTCCCGCCCCAACGACGACCGCCGCCGCCGTCAGCAGCATCGGCCGAAATCGCACCGCGCCCGCGTCGACGACAGCTTCTTCCAGCGTCATACCCTGCTCGCGTCGCAACTTGATGAAGTCTACCAGAATGATCGAATTGCGCACGATGATACCAGCTCCCGCAATGAACCCGATCATCGAAGTGGCGGTGAAGAATGCACCCATCGCCGCATGCGCCGGCAGAATGCCAACCAATGTCAGCGGAATCGGCGCCATGATCACCAGCGGCGTCTTGAACGACTGGAACCATCCCACAACGAGAACATAAATAAGCACCAGCACTGCCGCAAACGCCAGGCCCAGGTCGCGGAACACCTCATACGTGATGTGCCACTCGCCGTCCCACTTGATGGCAATCTTTTTCGTATTGGGCGGCTGAATCGCGGTGAACTGCTCGATCTGGTAGCCTTCTGGCAGTTTCAGCGCGCTGATTTTGTCTCCCAACTTTCCGATGGCGTAAACCGGGCTCTCTTCCGCGCCAGCGACGTCGCCGATGACATAAACAACTTCACGCAGATTCTTGCGGTAGATGTTCATGTCAATCGTGCCTTGGTGCACTTTCGTGAGTTCTCCGAGCGGCACCATGGCTCCGTCCGGAGCGTTCAGATACAACCCATTCAATGCCTGCACGCTCGAGCGGCTGGGACGCGCAAACTGCACGTGAATCGACACATCTTCGCGCTCGTTCGCCTGGTGCAGTAATCCAACCTGCGAGCCGCCCAACGCCATCGCTACGGACTGCGCCACTTCTCCGGCGGAAATTCCCCGCAGTGCCGCTTTATCCTGCTCCACCTGAAAATCGAGTTTCTTCTGGTCCCCCACAACGTACCAGTCGACGTCGACCACTCCCGGCGTCTGATCAAAAATGTCCCGCACCTGCTTCGCAACTTCGATCTGCCGCTTGTAGTCCGGGCCGTACACTTCGGCAACCAGCGTCGCCGCCACGGGCGGCCCCGGAGGCACCTCCGCCACCTTCACGCGCGCGTTCCAGCGTTTGGCTATCTCCTGGACCGGCCCGCGCATCTCTTTCGCTAGGTCGTGGCTCTGCCGCTTGCGATCGTCGATAGGCCGCAAATTCACCTGAATGTCGCCCTGATGCGGCCCGTGCCGCAGATAGTAATGCCGCACCAGTCCGTTGAAGTTGTACGGCCCCGAAGTACCCGCATACATCTGGTAATTCAGCACCTCAGGCTGCGTGTGCAGGTAGGCTCCGATTTCCTGCTCGATCGCCAAGGTGCGCTCCAGCGGCGTACCGTCAGGCATGTCCACGATCACCTGGAATTCACTCTTGTTGTCAAAGGGCAGCATCTTCACGCGCACGGCCTTGAAAGCCACCAGCGAGCATGCGAGCAGAAACAACACAACAACCGAGGCAAGAAAGATCCAGCGATTGCGGGCATTCGTCAACAGCCCGGTCATCACCTTCCGGTAGGACCGCGTGCTCCAGCCCTCGGCCTCGCCTTCCGCGTGTTTTCCCGTGTGCCCGCGCAACAACCGTAACGCGGCCCACGGCGACACCACGAACGCGATGATCAGCGAGAACATCATTGCCGCGGAAGCGCCGACCGGAATCGGCCGCATGTACGGCCCCATCAAACCGCGCACGAACGCCATGGGCAAAATCGCGGCGATCACCGCGAACGTGGCGAGAATCGTTGGATTGCCGACTTCGTCGACAGCTTCCGTGGCAATTTCCGCCCACGGTCTGCCCTGATTTCCGGGAAGCCGGAAGTGACGAACGATGTTCTCGACCACCACGATGGCGTCGTCGACGAGGATACCGATGGAGAAGATCAGGGCGAACAATGTCACGCGGTTCAGCGTGTACCCGTAGGCGTAGAAGATGAACAGCGTCAACGCCAGCGTCACAGGGATTGCCAGCAACACCACGCCGGACTCGCGCCAGCCAAGCGCCAGCGCCACCAGCAGCGTCACGGAAAGTGTCGCGAGGAACAGATGCTTGAGCAGCTCATCAGACTTGTGCTTCGCGGTTTGCCCGTAGTTCCGCGTCACTGTGACCCGCACGTCCTTCGGCAAAACATAGCCACGCAATGAATCGATTTTCGCGAGCACGTCTTTCGAGACGTACGTCGCGTTCGTTCCCTTGCGCTTGGCCACCGCCAGTGTCACGGCGGGATATGTCGTGGCCGTCCCCGCCTCCGCGCCCCCTGTGCCGTAAAACACATAATTCACGGGCTCTTCAGGACCGTCGGCGATTCCCGCCACGTCGCCGAGATAGACCGGCCGCCCGCCCTGCACAGTCACAACGAGCCGTCGAGCCTCTTCCGCGCTTTCCAGGAACAATCCGGACTCGACGGCGAATTCCTGGTTGCCCTCCGCAAACGAGCCCGCTTGCGTGCGCTGGTTGCTCATCTGCAAAGCGTGCGCGATCACCAGTGGGCTGACGTGGTAGACCGCGAGTTTCTGCGGATTCAAGGTGATGCGGAGCTGGCGCCGCTGCCCGCCGAGCAGTGTCGTCTCCGAAACGTTTTCCACCTGTTTGACGTTTTGCTGTACTTCCGCCGCGATACGCCTCAGGGCAAAGCCGTCGTAATTCTTGCCCCAGAAGGTCACGGCGAGCACCGGCACATCATCGATCGACCGGGCTTTGATCAGCGGCTGCGATGCGCCTTGCGGGATGCGGTCGAAATTGGCAAACAGTTTGTTGTACGTGCGGACAATCGCATCTTCCTCTTTGGTGCCGACGTAAAACCGCACTATCACGAGCGCACCGCCCGGCTGGCTTGTCGAGTACAGGTATTCCACACCGGGAACATCACGAAGCAACTGCTCCATGGGTAGCGTGACGCGCTGCTCGACCTCTTGCGCAGAAGCACCGGGCATGCCCACAAACACATCCAGCATCGGCACGACGATCTGGGGCTCTTCTTCGCGCGGCGTCTGCAGGATGCTGAACAATCCGAGCAGCAGCGAACCCAGAATCACCAGCGGCGTCAGCCGCGAATCGATGAACGCTTGCGCAATTTTCCCCGCCAAGCCCCGGTTCACGAGTGCTTCTCCCCGCTCTCCGCTGCCCCTGCGGCTTTCTTGCCGTCAATTTCCTGCGCGCCAGGATTCAGCACCACCACGTCGCCTTCCGACAGTCCGGAAAGCACTTCTACCTGGTTCCCGATTTCCTTGCCCAGAGTGAGCACGCGCCAGTGCACGAGCCCATCCGCATCCACCGTATAAATCCCTTTCAGTTGCCCGCGCGTCACCAGACCGTCCTTCGCCACCACGAGCCCCTTCTTTTCTCCTCGCGTGAAATATGCCCGTCCAAAGACTCCGGACTCGATCCCCACCTCATGCGGCAGATCGATTCTCGCCCGGGCCGTGTGCGACGAGGGGTCCGCTCCCGCCTCAATCTCCGCTACTTTGCCCGCGATCGATTTCCCGAAAAGTGCATCGAGTTGCACCCGTGCCGCTGCCCCCTTCTTCACTACGGCAAGCGACTCCGTCGGCAGCGTGGCTTCCAATTGATAGCGCGAAGAATCCTCCACCACAAACAGCGGCATTCCCGGTGAGACCAAGGAGCCCGGTTCGACCGTCCGCCGCACCACGCGCCCATCAAATGGCGCAACGATTCGCGCATAGCTCGCCACACTCTCCGCCGCGCGCACTTCCGATTGCGCCTGTTCGCGTCCCGCCTGGGCCTGCCGCAGCCCCGCTTTCGCCTGCTCCAGAGCGGCTTGCGCGGCCTGCTGTTTCGCGGCCACTTCATCAAATTCCTGCGGGCTCACCGATTTCTGCTCTTTCAGGTACACGTAGCGATCGTATGTCTTCTGGGCCACATCCGCTTGCGCCTGTGCCGCAGCGACCGCTTTCGTGGCCTGCCCCACGCCGGCGTCGGCGGAGCTAGCGCCTGCTTCCGCGGCATTGCGGCGCGCCGCCAATTCCCGTTCATCGAGCTGCGCCAACAACTGCCCGCGCTGTACTGTGTCGCCTTCTTTCACTGCGACCGCCACCACCGTGCCCATGGTCCGCGCGCCAACTTGCGCCGTCGCCGCGGCGATCACGCTGCCCGGAGCTTCCAGTTCATCCGGCACGGCCTGGATTTGGAGCTTCTGCAGACGCAGCCCTTGCACCGTCTCCGGCTTTGCCTGTTTGTTATCCGCTTCGCTCCCGCAGCCAGCAAGGAACGCCCCCGCCGCCAGAATCGCCGACAATGTCCTTCGCTGCATCATTTCTCCGTTCTCCTCATCTCCGTCAAGGCTTCGCTTCGGTAATCAGCGTCGACTCCGGAGTCAACACACCGGCGGCGCGCTCGAGTTGCGCACGCGCAACTTGCCAGTCCTGCAACGCCGCCAGGTAACCCGTGCGGGCGTCCAGTTGCGCCGTCTCGGAGCGCAAAAGTTCGGTAATGGTTGTGAGTCCGGTCTCGTACCGGTTCTGCACAATGCGCAAGCTCTCCTTCGCCTGATCGGCTGCGTCTCTGGCCGCTGCCGCCCGCTGTGCCGCGGCCTCTTCCTCCAGAAACGACTTCCGCACTTCCATTTGTATGCCGCTGCGGAACCATTCGACGTTGTGCTTCGCCTTGCTGGCGTTGGCTGCCGCCTCTTCCAGTCGCGCTTTCTGCGCCCCGCCCGCGAACAGGTTGAAGTCGAGCCGTGCTCCCGCCGTCCAGTTCGTTCCCGACGGCCCGCCCAAGGTCATCGCATCGCGTTCGGTCGAGCCGAACAGGCCAATTTTGGGACCGAACTCAGACTTGGCCGCCTTGGTTTCGTCGTTCATGGCATTTTCCTGCAACTCCGCGGCGCGCAACGCTGGTCGCTGCGCCAGCGCGGTCTGCGTCCATTCCTGAATGGTTCCCGTCGGAACGCCCGGTTCAACCAGACTGCCCAGTGGGCTAGCGGGGGCATCCACGGCCATCCCCGTCAATCGTGCCAGTTGCATTTCCGCCAGGGCCAGATCGTTCTTGGCGCGGATTTGCCGGTCTTTCATTTGCGCCACGAAGACTTTGGCGCTCAGCAAGTCCGAATCCACGATCAGCCCGGCGGTGTGCATGGTTTCCATTCGTTGAGCTGTCGCTTCCGCGGTCTTCAGCGCCTCTTCCGCGGCTTTCTCATTTTCCTGAAGCACCAGCACGCCATAATAGGTCCGCACGACTTCGAGGATCAGGTCTTGCCGTGCCTGCTCGGTCTGAAAATCGGCAGCGGTGACAAGCTTCCTCGCCGCCCGCTGGTGATTCAACGTCTGCCCGGAGTCAAACAACCGCCATTGCCCGTCGAACTTGGTCTGGAAGTTATCGAAGGGGGTTGGCGCATTGAGGGTATTGAGCGCAAAATCCTGCGCGGTGAACTGGCGCTGCGTGAGCTTGCTGCCGAATACGTAGATGGGATTGTTACCGCGCGTGAAATCCTGGTGGAAATCGAATTGTGGAAACCAGGCCGACCGCACTTCCTTCAGCCGCGCCCGTGCCGCATCGCTGTCGTCCGTGCTCGTGCGGAAGGCCGGATTCTGTTGCAGCGCTATCTGCACGGCTTGCTGCAACGTCACCGACCCTGTTTTCTGCGCTTCTTGCGCAACGGCACGCGGCGAAGCCGCCAGGGCCAACGTGGCCCCGAATACTGCGTGCATCACAACCTTGTGTGGCCCGAATCGCATTGTTGTCCTCAGGAACCCACTTGTTCTTCGGCCGCATTCGCTTTTAGCCACGGCGTTGCCTCTTCCCGAATTTCGTGTACCGTCTCGAAGCTGGCAGTTTTTTCGATCATCACGCCCACGCTGCAGTATTTCTCCTTCGACAATTGAATGGCCTGGGCGACCGCGTCCGGACTAACCGCGTATCCCGTTACGATGTGGCGAATACGCACCTTCGTGAAGACCTGGGGCGGGCGGTCTGCCTGTTCCGCTTCGACGTGCACTTCGTAGCCGGTTACCTTCTGATGGTGCTTCTGGCGCAGCATGGTGATGACGTCAAACGCGGTGCATCCTGCCAGCGCCACCGCTACCAGTTCAATCGGCTTGGCTCCGCTGGCTCCGGCCGCGTCATCGAGAATCAGGTGATGGCCGCTGCCGGTCTCCGCCACAAACTGGCGCCCGGCGCGCAATGGCTGCGTGAGATTTACTTTTGCAGTAATCATGACCGTCTCTTCCTCTCTAACTTTTCTTGAACTTAATTGCCTGGGCCTTACTTCCCTGCCCCGCTTTCAGGCGCGGGTGTTGATGTCAAAGAGGGTCCATGCGGGGCAATACCGGACCAGGGCGGCAACCAGCACGATGGCTCCCACAACGCAGGCAACAATCGCCGGCTTTCCAGTGACAACGTGCCCCGCAGCAAGAACGATACGCACTACCCCAAAAGAAAACGGATAACGCGATCGATACCACCTACGTTGCTCACCATAGAGTCTCCCCCTCCTAGGAAGTTCTTGTCGGTGACGAATGCACTGGAAGAAATGCAATTGCGTGCGGATTGTTACAGGGAATCGCTGAAGAGGCCATCGGCATTCCAGTTACGGCGCATCCTCAAACCGCCGCAGCGCCAACAGCGTGAAATCATCCTCAAACTGATCGGAACCATGGAACGCCTGGATCTTCTCCACCAGCCCTTTCGTCAAATCCTCCAGCGCAACTGGCCCCCCGGTTTCAGCAAGGGTTTCCTCGGCAAATTGCAGGATTCCGTCAGGACCCAACTGCTGATCTTCCGGAGAGAACACGTCCGTAATGCCATCGGAGAACACCAGGATGATGTCTCCTTCTTCTACCCGCACGCTTTGTTCCGTGTAAATCTCGCCGGCAATGAAACCGATCGGCAGGCCTGTCAATCCTTCCCCAATGGGAAACCAACGCCTTTCCTTCTTTCGCCACAAGAGCATCCGCGGATGAGCGGCGTAGGCAAAGTTGAACTCCCCCGTCTCCCGGTCGAAAATCGCCGTCACCAGGGTGGTGAGCCGCACAGGTCCTCCGGAACGCTGGCCAGCCAGTGTGAATTCGTCGTTGAGAGCAGTGAGGAGCCTCGAACTGTTTTCTAGGTCGCGCAACTCGTGAAGCAATCCGTGTACATGTCCGGCCAGGCGGCTTGCCTCATAGCCGTGACCAACGCAATCGGCCACCACGACGCGCGCATGCCCTTCCCCGCAGGAAAAAAGCGCGCATAGATCCCCGCCTTCCTGATCGCCAGAAGGCCGGGCAATGACGTTGGCTTCGAGACCCGCAAAACGCACGGAGCGCCGCGCCAGTTCGTTTCCAGCCCAAAGCTCGTTACAGTGAAGCTGCTGCTCCGATTCGCTCTTCATACGAATCTCGGTGTATTCTGTGGCTCTGCACTTCGCCCGGCCGTCCAGAATGACCGGAAGGCAACCGGGCTTACGGAACAAACGCAGAATCCGCGGAATTGTTACAGCTTCCATGCTCTCACCTGGCAACTAGGCGGCCGGGAAATGGCGTGCACCAACAGGAAACGGAATGCGAAAAGAGATTGAACAAGCGGTTACGCTGCTCGCCGAGAAGGATCCCCAGTCGCTCGAACACGCCTTGGAACTTCTGCAAGGAACGGTTTTCTCCTTCAGCATGAAGGTGTGCGGCCAGCGGGAAGATGCCGAAGACACCATGCAGGAAGTGCTGGTGAAATCGATTCCCTATTTGCCGAAGTTCGAGAGCTCGCGCGCTCTGCTGGTCTGGCTTTACCGCGTGGCCAAGAATCGTTGCCTGATGAGCCGGCGCCGCAGCAAGTTCGCGCCTAAGCAGGAGTTGACTCTCGACGAACTCATGCCGGACCGGCGAGAATTGGAGAGGCTCTCCAAGGATGGCCCGCTCAATCCCGAATCCTTGGCGATCCGAAGCCAGGAAGCGCGCAAGCTGCGCGAGGCCATCCAGAAATTGCCGCCACAATATCGCATCGTTCTGGTGCTCCGCGACATGGAAGGGTTAAGCGATGAAGAAGTGGGCGAAATTACCGGGCTGAAGCCGGGCAACGTGCGCGTGCGGCTCCATCGGGCAAGACTTTTCGTGCGTAAGGAGCTGACGAGGGTGCTTTCCGCCGAGCAAGGGATGAAATCCGCGGCTCGCCGGCATAAGGGGGAAGCGGCGGCAGAAAAGCGGCCGGCCTCGTGCAAGGAGATGTTCGCGGAGCTATCGAACTATCTCGATGAACAACTGGACGATTCGATGTGCGAACAACTGGAAAAGCACCTCGAGAGCTGCGAGCCCTGCAAAGCGTTTCTCGCCACGCTGGAGGCGACGATCAACGAATTGCGCAGCGCTCCGTCGGAAGCGCCCCGCAAAACCGCAGCGCAAAGGGCCCGCCGCGAACTGCTCTCACGGCTTCCGTCTACAGCGACCGGCAATTCTTGCGGCTGAAGCCAGCGAATTTCATCGTTCCAGGCGCAGCGCGGAATCGCTTCTGGCAATAAAAAGGAGAGACCCCTGACTCCGCGGACTCCGTTCGGAGTCCCGGACCGTGCTAGCGGGCGGCCACGACGGGTGCTTCGGCGTGCGCGTAGCTCTGAATCGCTCCGCCCACTCCCGCGCCGGGGGAATGGCGATAGCCCTGGTCGACCAGGACTTTATCGAGCGCCGCGAGGAGTTCCAGGATGAACGGCTTCTGGCTGCAATACCCCATCGTGCCGAGTCGCCAGATCTGCCCCTTGGTGGCACCGATGCCGCCAGCAATTTCAATGTTGAATTCATCGAGAAGCTGATTGCGCACCTTCAGGTCATCGATGCCTGCGGGAATCTTGACTGCGGTGACGGTCACCAGGCGGTCCTGAGGTTTCTCCACAAACATCTGCAGCCCCATGGCTTCGAGCCCGGCGACGAGCGCGAGCTGGTTCACGCGATGGCGTTCCCAGCGCGCCTCCAACCCTTCTTCAACGCAGATGCGCAGGGCTTCGCGAAGCGCGTAGATCAGCGAAATCGGTGGCGTGTGGTGATACAAGCGGTCCTTGCCCCAGTAATTCATCGCCGTGGAAAGGTCGAAGTACCAGCTCTGCACTTTCGTTTTGCGGCTGCGGAACGCTTCTTCGGCGTGCGGGCTTACCGTGATGGGAGACATTCCCGGAGGCGCGCTGATGGCCTTCTGCGAGCCGCTGAAACAGATGTCGATGCGTTGTTTGTCCACATTCACGGGCACGGCGCAGAGCGATGCGACCGTATCCACCACCAGCAGTGCACCGCATTCATCGGCAACCTGCCGGATCGGCTCGATCTGCGTGAGTACGCCCGAGGACGTCTCGCCCTGCGCAAAGCCAATCATTTTGATCTTGCGGCCCTTGGCCACTTTGCGGACGTCCTGGGGATCAATCGGCTTGCCGTAGGGCGCCTCGACGAGGTGTACGGTCGCGGGCGTGTGTGTAGCGATGACGTGCATGCGCTGGGAGAATAGGCCGTTCACGCAACAGATGGCTTCGTCGCCGGGTTCGAGCGAGTTCAGCACCGAGGCTTCGATGCCGCCCGAGCCGGAAGCCGAGAGCGGGAAGGTGATGCGATTCTCGGTCTGGAAGACTTGCCGCAGCAGCACCTGGACCTCGTCCATGCAGCCGCGAAACCAGGGATCGAGATGGCCGACAATAGGCGTGGCCAGAGCCCGATACACCCGCGGGTCGATCGAGCACGGCCCAGGGGTCATCATCAAGCGCGTTGGGGGTCGAAGTTCACCAATGGGATTGGTCATAGGAAAGTCCTTTCAGAAGTTCGCTCCGAACTGAAAAGGAGATCCCGCGATGCGTACTTCGGGGAAGCACGGGAGTACGCCGGGAATTCTAGTGTCGCGCGGGGGGAGGGGGTGCGCAACGGTCAAATTGGCTGGCCACAAAAACCGCAGGGATCGGAGCTAAACACGGCATGGAAACCCGTGCCCTCCCGTCCTGGTGACCGTACCGGACGGGAGGGCACAAGGCGCAGCATTGCACTGCTAGGGGCGAGGAATCTTGAAATCGTTATAAGGGAACATTCCGGACCAGAGCTGCGGCCGGGGGCTGTCAAACTCGAAGGCGACGGCGAAGCCGCCATCCCGGGAGCGCTCAGCGCGAATGACTTTGCCGGCCTGTTCGACGCCAGTTTTGGGGTTCACTAGGAGAAGACGCGCCCCCGGCTCTGGCCTGACGCCCATGGAAAGAAGACAGCCGTGAGAATTCACGGCGAGTGTGAAGGCGTCCTGGCGGAGCATCCGTCCATCGGGTGATTGGGAGTGGATCTCGACCGGGACTTGTATCATTGCGCGCTGGCTCCTTCGACGGTCTGTGGAAGCGACTTCGGCAAGGAGGCGGTCTTCCTCGTCACCCTGACCGTCGATCCCGCGAAGTAAGGACCTGACGTAGCCCTTTCGCATGGCCGCTCCATTATGTGACCCCAGTCACAGATGGAGGGCAAAGTCGCAATTCGCTTTGCATCCCGAGCGGAAGAGCCGCCAGGCACATCGGTGCTGACGAGCAGCCAACGATGTGGCCAGTGGGGGTTTTGTCGTGAAAGGGCGTCGATGGCAGGGGATGGAACAGGACGAACCAGAACCTGTGGAGAAGCCCAAAGTCCAGCAAAAACAACGCCTTTCCTAGATTTTTTGTGCCGGTGAGGCGCGTCGCAGGCGGCAGCAGCGACCGAAACAAGGATAGAAACGAAGATTATACGTGCGGAAAGTGTAACGTGGGAACCACAGACC
>Ga0335077_10003374_pt1 | contig 19289 bp, 16 predicted proteins | sample Lox_Sample_31_FD_207151 | JGI IMG/M metagenome (GOLD analysis project Ga0335077, IMG submission 207151) | Soil microbial communities from Loxahatchee National Wildlife Refuge, Florida, United States - Lox_Sample_3.1 | ecosystem: Environmental > Terrestrial > Soil > Wetlands | place: USA...
GTCGATACCGAAAACGCGAACACTCCTAGTCCTTCGAGTCTCCCTGCCTCGGTCCAAAGCGTATCCTCGGGTCTACTGAACATACTTCGGTTTACTGAGTGTCCCGTGTTCTCCCCCTTCTTGGGGAACTGAAGGGCTGAAGGCAAAATAATTCCCTCGCGGGTATCTGCCCTGCGGTAGCGGCGGTATAGATCTTCTGTCGCCTGAAATTCAGGTATCGCGGGACGCCACCTCCGGTACATCCGAAAGGGTCTAAGCGGAAAGATATTGAGAAATCGATTGAATGGTCGCATCAGTGGCGGCAGCACCGGGCAAGACGGCCCATGCTCTTGGGTCCTCACGTGGACTATAACGAACACCCAGAATGTCGCCAGAGTTGAAACACTCAATGTCGGCGTACTTCTGATTTCGTACGAAGCATATTGCCACTCCACCTTCAGCAGAAGGCGTGATCGCGTCTGGTATGAGGCCGAAAGTAATGAATGCTTTTGTTATCGAGTCTGCAGCCGAGATCGCGCCCTGAGATGGTGGCTCAGCTCCGTATGTATCCCAGTTGACATGCAAAGATGCCAGTTGGCGCAGGCGATGATCGACTTCGATCTCAGCAATCTTCCGCCTGATGTATTCACTACCTTCTCGCGAGGCGATTAGCTCTCCTTCAGCGACCTTGTAGCGTTCAAGAATCTCAGGATTCGCAATCTCCGTGTACGAAGGACGATATCTGAGTTCCACATGTTGTGGGGGCGAATAGATCAAGCGAATAGCTCCCTTGCTCTGTCTGTTATAGATGCCTCGAAGAACTTATTCTTGCGGTTTCGGAATTGTTCAAGAATATCCCAAGTTTCCATTGACAGCGCGCCGATTGAAACATTCTCTCGAAAAAGATCAATATCCAGAATGACACCCAGACGATCACCTTGCGCCGGGAGAAGAGCCTCCGTCAGAATGAGTTTAGCAGCTATGTCGTTCTGAGGCATTACCAAGCGCATTAAGAACTGTTCTAAGAAAATGTCCTCATCTACTTCCATTTTCGGGAACGTTTGAAGATAGTCTTCAAACGTTAGAATCCCTCCTTTCAGCGGCAGATTGATTTGATTGACATATCGTACTGCTACCCGCGTGATCGACACAGGTCGCAGTACCTCCACGAAAACAGCCCACAGACGCTTTGTCTCGTCCCGCAGCTGCAACCAATTTTCGTATGGTGCAAGACGGCTTACCGTAAAGCCATCTGTTCGCGCTTGTACGGCCTGTCTACGATCAGCAGAGTGGAAGATGTAACCAATTGTGATCTTGCTGGATACAACCTGAGGGTCAGCCGCACCAAAATTGAGCTGTCCCTCAATAAGGTCACGATTGCTCTCAAACGGGTACTCCTTTTTCACATGAGTCCCGAAACCCTTCAGATCCGCAAGAGAAATCGTGCGTCCGTAGTCCACCCGAAAATCAATCAGCGCCTCTGTGATCGGAGCATGTGGGTAATGACGATTGTTTGGCATTGCCGCCTAGCGTGCGAATTATATCGTTAAGCCTTCGAGACACCCAAACCACGGTGACGGCATATCCTGCCGGCTGCCCCATCCTTGTCGCGCCTTTTGCAACAAGTGTAGGATCCCATGGCCCCCGTCATGTTTGAGCGGCCGGGGCGGTAGAGAGGCTTGCTCGCTGAATCGCTACGCCGCGGGAACGGCCGAACCGGTGCTCGGCTGGGCGGACGAAGCGTCCGCCCCTACGCTCGCATTGTTGCTAACGACTATTCCAACGACCGCCTACGTTCCCTCGCTCCAGCCAGCCAGATACTCTTCCTGCTCTGGCGTCAAGCGGTCAATCTTCACGCCGATCGACTCCAGCTTCAGCTTGGCTACCCGCTTGTCTAACTCATCGGGAACTTTGTAGACGCGCTTTTCCAGCGTCTTGAAGTTTTTCACCATGTAATCCACCGAGAGCGCCTGGTCGGCGAAGCTCATGTCCATTACCGACGGCGGATGGCCCTCGGCCGAGGCGAGGTTGATCAGGCGGCCTTCGCCCAGAAGGTTGATCTTGCGCCCGTCGCGCAGCGAGTACTCTTCGACGAAGTTTCTCGTAGTGCGTTTCGAGGAAGAAAGTTTCTCCAGCGCCGGGATATCGATTTCCACATTGAAGTGGCCAGAATTGGAGATGATCGCTCCGTCCTTCATCACTTCGAAGTGATCTTTGGTGAGGACATTCTTGTTGCCGGTCACGGTGCAGAAGACGTCGCCGATCTTGGCGGCTTCGTGCATGGACATCACGCGGAAGCCGTCCATCACCGCTTCCAGCGCCTTCGTCGGATCGACTTCGGTGACGATCACCTCGGCTCCCTGCCCGCGCGCGCGGCTGGCAAGACCGCGCCCGCACCAGCCGTAGCCGGCGACCACAAATTTCGAGCCGGCCAGCAGGTAGTTGGTGGCGCGGATGATGCCGTCAATTGTGGACTGCCCGGTGCCGTAGCGGTTGTCGAACAGGTGCTTGGTGTCAGCATCGTTCACCGCGACGATGGGATAGCGCAGCACGCCTTCCAGGGCCATGGCGCGCAGCCGGATCACGCCGGTGGTAGTTTCTTCCGTGCCGCCCAGCACGCCATCGAGCGCGTCCTTGCGTTTGGTGTGCAGCACGGTCACCAGGTCGGCGCCGTCATCCATGGTGATGTGCGGTTTGTGATCAATCGCCGCCAGGATGTGGCTGTAGTAAGTATCGTTGTCCTCACCCTTGATGGCGAAGACGGAAATGCCGTGGTCGCGCACCAGGCTGGCGGCGACGTCGTCCTGCGTGGAGAGAGGATTGGAGCCACAAAGCACGACATCGGCCCCGCCGTCCCGCAGGCAAATCGCCAGGTTCGCGGTCTCGGCGGTCACGTGCAGGCAGGCGGCGATGCGGATTCCGCTGAGCGGGCGGTTCTTAATGAACTCCTTGCGGATGATCTGCAGCACTTTCATGGACTGGTTCGCCCAGTCGATGCGTTTTTTTCCGGCATCCGCCAGCTCGAGGTTCTTAACGTCGCAGTTCAGGGGAGTAGTTGCTGTAGCCATAGTTCTCCTGTCTGTATCGATGAATTCTGATCAACACCTACACATTGTCATTCCGAGAAGCAGTAAATCCTGTGACTCTTTCATCCCCATTCCCAATCTGTCATCCCGACCGGAGCCGGAGCGGAGGGACCTGCTTTTGGAGTGCCGTCAGGGCGCTCGCCTGACGGACAGTTGCTCAGTCCTAATTTGTTCGCAAGGTCAACGTCTTGCCACTGCATGCCTGCAGCAGGTCCCTCCACTCCGCCGTCGCATTCGCTCCGGCTCCGGTCGGGGATGACAAGCCGTGGGGACGGGCCCCCACACGAGCTATTTTCGGGCCGCCACCGGCTCGCGCAGCCCGGCTTCGCTTGCGAGTATCGCCGCTTTGTCGGTGGCCTCCCAGGTGAAGTCCGGGTCCTTGCGTCCGAAATGGCCGTAGGCTGCGGTCTTGCAGTAAATCGGCCGTCGCAATTGCAGTGACTCGATGATTCCTTTAGGAGTGAGCTTGAAGTGGGCGCGAATCAGCTCGGACAGGATCGCGGGATCCACCGTGCAGGTGCCAAAGGTCTCCACCAGCACACTCACCGGCTCGGCCACGCCGATGGCGTAGGCCAATTGCACTTCGCAGCGCTCGGCGAGTCCGGCGGCAACGATGTTCTTGGCAATATGCCGTGCCATATACGCCGCGGAGCGGTCTACTTTGGTGGGATCTTTGCCGCTGAAGGCGCCGCCGCCGTGGCGGCCCATGCCTCCGTAAGTATCCACAATGATTTTCCGGCCCGTAAGTCCGGTATCGCCCATGGGGCCGCCGATTACAAATCGCCCCGTGGGATTAATGTGATACTTGGTATCCACGTCGAGCAGGTGGGCTGGAATAACGGCCTGGATCACGTGCTTGAGAATGTCGCTGCGCAGATCATCATTGCCGATAGTTTCGGCATGCTGGGCGGAGATCACAACCGCGTCCACGCGAATGGGCCGGCGGTTGGCGTCATACTCCACCGTAACCTGAGACTTGCCGTCCGGCCGCAGATAAGGCAGTTTGCCATGCTTGCGCATCTCCGCCAGCCGCATGCACAACTTGTGCGCCAGCAGGATCGGCGTCGGCATCAACTCCTCAGTCTCATTACACGCATAGCCAAACATCATTCCCTGGTCGCCGGCGCCGCCGGTGTCTACGCCCAGGGCGATGTCGCCGCTCTGCTTGTTGATGCTGGAGATGACGGCGCAAGTATTGCAGTCGAAGCCATAGAGGGCGTTGTCGTAGCCGATGGAAGCGATGGTGCCGCGCACCAGAGTCTGGAAATCCACGTAGGCCTTGGTGGTAATTTCTCCGGCGATCACCACCAGTCCGGTGGCGGTGAGGGTCTCGCAGGCCACGCGGCTCATGGGATCGTCGGTGAGGCAGGCGTCGAGGACCGCGTCTGAGATCTGATCGGCGATCTTATCGGGGTGCCCTTCGGTCACAGATTCGGAAGTGAAAAGGTATCGGTTCCTGGGTGCCACGCAGTTTCTCCTCGCGGACGCTATGTCTGGCGGGAAGATCAGAGCATAACGGCCATCAAATGAACAGCTTGAGGTCTTTATCAAGCTAACAGACGGGCACGAGCGGCGCAATGGCTTTCAGGCGAAACCAGAACTGGAAGCAGCGAACGGAGGCCCATTTCCGTCTGGCGGAACATATTGCGGGCTGAATGGCGAGCTCTCTCAGGGCGGAAGTCACGGTTTCGTGGGGTTCCTCGTGAACAGACGGAACACTTCCAGGGAAAATTCTGGCTGAGGCCGGAGGAGCAAAAGCAGCAGCCGAAATTCGGAGGTTTTTCGGGGGCGAGGGCGCCCGCGCCACAATCGTTCAGAAGGCTCCCTCGGCTTTGGTTAGGCCTGCGGCCTTCCCGCCTGCAATTCAGGCTTCCTGGAAACGGGCGCTTGCAGGCCATCGGCTCCGAAGGTCACAGTCTTCACTTCGTCGGGCTCGCCCTGCGCCGGGAGCCGCTTGCCGTTGAAGGAGAAATCCAACCCACCGATGTTACCGGCCCGAACGACAACCTCTTTTTGGGCCGCGACTGCTTTCTGCTTGTTGGCGGCGAGCATGTCGTGCATGACCTCTTTCCCGTCGGCGGTGATGTGAACCCACGAATCCTTGCGCGCCTGAATCAGGACTGTAAATGTCCCCGAGGGAGCAGGATTACCGCGTTCGCGCCCCGCGGGTTGCGTTGCCGATACGGGGGAAGGGGCGGGGACGGAATTCAGCGGCGCCGCCTCAGGAGAGGCAGCAACTGGCTGTTCGCCAGCAGCGGGCGCCGGCAGCGGACTACTACCCGGCTGAAGGGAAGCGGCAGCGGACTCCGCCGGTTTGGTTTCCGCCTGCGGGGCGAGCAGCTTTTCCGGGCGACGCCTATGCTCTTCCCACGGCTGTCGCGAGAACGAACCCCACAGAGCGAACCCAAAAGCCACCACAACCAATGCCGCGGCCATCTTCCCCCAGGGAATCAGGTCTGCGTGTTCGCGGGGCCGTTCAAAGACCGGGACCACCGGGAGATGCATCTGCGGCTCGGGCTTCCTGGGTTTTGCAGGCGCCTCGGCTGGTGCAGTGCTTTCATTCCTGGGCGGCGTTCCGCCCGGATTCAGCGCGGCCGAGGTTTTTTCCTCGACCGCCGCCAGGTAGTCGGCGAGAATCTCGTTCTCGTCAAGGCCAAGGTGGCTGGCGTAGGCGCGGATGAATCCTTTGTTGAAGACGCCGCCGGGCAACTGGTCGAGACGCTCCTCTTCCAAGGCCCGCAGAAAGCGTGTGCCGACCTTGGTGGCCAGGGACACATCTTCCAGCGTCATTTGCTGACGCTCGCGCTCTCGACGTAGCTGTTCCCCAAAAGACGCCACTGAGCCGCCCCCCCTCGGCAGGCTGGACGATCCCTGAAGTTTCTGATCGGGCCGTGATCGTATGTCCGTGAACTTCGTCCGTGATCTGGTCCGCGACCTTGGCAGGAATACTGAACAATATTATGTCAAGTTTGGCAGACGTGGCGCAGGAATTTCTCGCCGGGCGAGGTACGAGAGTGTTAACAGCGTGTTACAGCGGAGTTGGAGCCTCTGCCGGCGCAAGCGTTTGCTTGAAGGCCGAGCTCCCCTTCGCGGTACCAGTTACCAAGGTTGATTGCCGGTCTTCAGAAATGACGCATATAATTCGAGCACTTTAGCCCACCCCAAGGACGCGGGTAATGACCAAGGCCACCGGCGCCAAGCGCAACCGGCACATTGAGGAACTGGACATTTTCCACGGTGTGGCCAAAGCCCTCACGTCTTCCCTGGATCTCGATTCCATTCTGCAAACCATCATGGAGAAGATGGCGGAATACTTCCGCCCGGAGAACTGGTCTCTGCTCATGGTGGACGAGGAAAAAGGCGAGCTCTACTTCGCGATTGCGGTGGGTACAGCGTCGGAATCCCTTAAGAATGTGAGGCTTAAGGTGGGGGAGGGGATTGCCGGATGGGTGGCTAAACAAGGCGAGCGGCTGGTGGTTCCGGACGTAATGAGCGATCCCCGCTTCGCCAAGCGGATTGACGAGCTGACCAGTTGGGAGACGCGCTCGATCATCTGTATCCCGCTGCGTTCCAAGCATCGGGTGCTGGGGGTGATCCAACTGGTCAACGTCAATATGGAGGGCTTTGGCGACCAGGAACTGTTTTTCCTGCAGGCCCTGTGTGACTACGCGGCGATCGCTATCGAAAATGCGCGGGCCGTGGAGAAGATCCAGGAACTCACCATTACCGACGACTGCACCGGCCTGTACAATGCCCGCCATCTCTACAAGACGCTCGAAGCTGAGGTGTACCGCTCCTCCCGCTTCAACTACGAATTCAGCGTGCTGTTCATCGATCTCGACCACTTCAAGCAGGTCAACGACACTTACGGACACTTGGTGGGCAGCAAGCTGCTGGCGGAGATCGGCTATTTGGTCAAGGCGCAGCTTCGCCTGATTGACTACGCCTTTCGCTACGGTGGAGACGAATTCGTGGTGCTGCTGCCGCAGACCGGCAAAGACGCCGCGTTGTATGTGGCCCGCCGCCTGCGCGACAGTTTCCGCACCAGTCTTTTCTGCAAGGACGAAGGACTCAACCTCAACGTGCGGGCGTCGATGGGTATGGCCACGTATCCGCACGACGCCAAGACGCCGCACGACATCATTCGCCAGGCCGACGAAATGATGTACCTGGTGAAGAACACCACGCGGGACAATATCGGGATTGCTCAGCGGGGAGTAATGAAGTAGTTGGACTTATTGCGGGAACTCGCTGGACGGCACAGTAGCTCTCGCAGCGCTGAAGTGTGTGCGTGAGAACTCCGGCCGTCCCTCCGGGGCTGATTTTCCGAGCTTTCGTTCCACACGCCCGAAGTTGAGTTCTTACCTACACACTGAAGCGCCGCGCCACCCAAAATCCACCCGAGAGCGGAGTTTTTCCGCAGCCTGCTCATGTAAGCTGAGCAGCTATTACCCATTTACCGGCGTTAGCATCGCCTTAGCACTCGCGATCTTAGTTCCGGGCAAAGGGAATCTTTGACGACGAAATCAGGCAAAGCGATGATGATTTTGATTGCCGGTCCGTATCGCTCGGGCACGAATGACGATGCCGGGTTGATCGCGAGGAACGTTCAGGAGATGGAGGCCTATGCGCTGCCTATCTTCCGCGCCGGGCACATTCCGATTCTGGGGGAATGGCTGGCCCTGCCGCTGGTTAGGCTGGGCGGATCCGGGAAGATTGGCGACGAAGTGTTCAATGAGGTTTTCCATCCCATCGCAACCCGGCTTCTGGAAAAGTGCGATGCTGTGCTACGCATCGGGGGACCTTCGGCCGGAGCCGATGAAATGGTGCGCGTGGGCCGGAGCCTGGGGCTGAAGATTTACACGACGCTGGAAGAAATCCCGAATGCGACTATTTAGGAGGTGAGCTCTTACCCCGGGATTCTGAACAAAGTGTCTCAATGAACAAGGGTCGAATCCGAAGTTGAGCGTTCTTGCGGGCGAGGGCGCCCGCGCCACAGTTGTTCAGAAGCTCTCTGAAACTGCCTAGCCTAGGTTCCGAAGCGGCCGGTGAGGTACTTGGCGACGTCGCGTTCCAGCTGGCCGTAGTCGGAGTGGATGGTGGAACGGAGGGCGGCTTCGGTGGAACTGCCCTGGGCGAGCCTTTCCAGGATGCGGCGCAGTTCGCTGACGCCGTAGGTCTGGTTGATGTATTCCACCGCGGCGAGGGATTCGTCGTAGGCCAGTGTGGCTTCCATCCCGGAAAGGTTCATAAAAGTGCCTTCGAGCGCGTTGAAGGGGACCTCGTGCTGTGCGGCGAAGAGCTGGGCGAGACGGCGCCCGTTGGAAGAGATGGACTTGGGCTCCAGGGCCTGGGCAATGCCTTCGTGCAGCCACTGCGGGCAGCGTCCGCCGGAGATCTGATTGATGAACGAGTGCGCCAATTCGTGCTTGAGGACGTGCGCCAGCTCCGGCGTCACCGTGGTCAGGCCTTCAATGGGGATGCGCAGCTTGCCGTCGTTGATGGCGCCGCTCCACGAAGGAGCGCGGGTGACGTCAAAGAACGCCTGCCCGGTGTAGAGCACGACCGGAATGCTGATGCGGGGCGCGACCCCGAGTTGGCGCACGAGGTCGTCGTAATCGGACTCGAGCGTAGCCAAGAGCTGGCGGCGGAAGGCCTCCGAGGTTTGCTGGCCTTCGTAGCGCAGAGTGAAATGGCTGCTTTCGCGCTGCGAGTAGTCGGCTTCGGCGTTGGCCTCGCGCTGGGCTTTTTCCAGATATTGCTGCAAGGCGGTATCGGGACGCAACTCGAGCGAGCGCTTCCAGCTGCGCATGGCGTCGCGGTTGCGATCGAGGGCGAACTGCGCATAGCCCAGGACGGCCAGAGCGTCGGGCGAATCGGGAGCTACGCGGGCGGCCCTCTCGGCGTAGGGCAAGGCCTCGGCGGCGTTGCCGGTGCGCACCAGGAGCGCGGCGTAGTAATTAAGAATCGCGGGATTCTGGCCATCGAGGCGCAAGGCTGCGGCGAAATAAGTTCGCGACTGGGTGAAATTGCCGCGGTCGAATTCATGCTTTCCGGCGAGGAAATACGCGGCGGCAGACTCTTTGGCGTCGCCCTGGCGTTCGATGGCGGTCAGAGCATCGGCATCCACGCGGTCATCTTTAATGATCTTGTCAGCGAACTCTGCACCCGCAGGCATGCTGGCCGAGGGCACGAAGGCAGGCACTTCGGAGGGATCTTTGTGGCTGCCGCCGCTTCCTGACGATGCGAACTCAGGGGGGACGCCGCCGGCCTCGACGTGGTCGACCGACGACTTGGGGATGGCATAGGTGTCGTCGCCGAGGTCATATTCGACGCGGGCTGCGGTCTGGCGGACGTGGTCGGCCCAGATTAAGCGGCCATTCTTGAGGTGAATGACGTCGGCGTGCGCCCAGGCTGCGGTGAGCCCAAGCAGGATCGTGATCGAGGTGACAAAGGCCCGCATCAGGGCGCATTCTAGCAACGGGCGCTTCACTACGCAGGTGACAAAGGTAATCGGGAAATTTCGCGCGGCAGTGCTGGCGGCGGCCGGGATGGGAATGGTACTGCCCGCCGTAACGCAGGATTCCGCAATACCCGGGAATGCCCCGCCGGGGGCCCAGCCCACGCCCGGTGCGGCGGAGGCCCTCTATCTGCAGCTGAGCCGCGTAGGGCTGGATGAAGCGCGGGTGTTCCGCGTGCGCGAGGCGACGCTCAATGAGTCGGCGATGCACGTGACCTTCGAGGATGGCACCATCGCCTTCACCAAGGATGTGGCGGGGAAAATCACGGGCGCGTTCTTCGAGGGAGAAGGAGAACTTCTGCTGCAGCCTCCCAGCCAGGTGGAGCGGTCGTCCCTAATGTTGTTCACGGGGGCTGCGATTCTCGAAGAGAGGTTCTCCACCGCGTATTTCCGCTTCAACGACGGGACGTTCGAAGATCTGCAGCCGTTTTTGCGCGCCGTGGACAATCCGCGCGAGTTCATTTCCGAGTGGGATGAAACTGCGCGCAACCTGGCGGGGGCGGACGCCTTGCGGCTATTGGTGACGCTGAGCAACTCCCTGCCGGTTTCGGGTGATGCCAAAGAGCCGCCCGAGTCAGAAAGCGGTGAAGACGTGTTCTTTCATGCGCGCGTGCAGGGCAGGAAGCTAGGGCCGTTCGACGTCCATTTCGACACCCGGGCGCCGGAACAGGTGTGGGCGGGCCAATCCAAAACCGTCGGCGGCCTGGTGTACTACGACACGTGGACTTCGTTTTCGCCGGTTCCGCCCGGGGGGCACCCGCGGCCGGGGAGCCTGGAGAGCGAAACCGCGAGCGACGTTATCAGCGTGACCAGCCACAAGATCCGCACGGAGATCAAGCTGCCGAAATCCATCAGCGCCGAGGCGCGGTTGCAGATGGAGGTACATCAGGGTGGGGCGCGCACCTTGCTGTTCGAGCTGTCACGCTTCCTGCAGGTGAAGCAGGTGGAGGCGGACGGGAAGGCGCTGGAGTTCATTCACAATCCGGCGGTGGAGGGAACGCAACTGGCGCGGCGGGGAAACGATGTGGTTGCGGTGGTGTTTCCGCGTCCTTTGCGGAGCGGGCAGCGGGTGGAGCTGCGCTTCGTATATGGCGGCGACGTGCTCTCCGAGGCGGGGGGAGGACTGCTCTACGTCGGAGCGCGGGGCACGTGGTATCCCAATCGCGACTCCGCCATGTCCAACTTCGATCTGGAGTTTCGCTATCCGGCGGAATGGACGTTGCTGGCGACGGGGAAGCGGAGGGTAGAGGAGCGGCCTGAGAAAACCGCCGACGCCGTGCCTGCTGGGGAACAGTACAGCCACTGGGTTTCGGAGCGCCCGATTCCGGTGGCGGGGTTCAATTTAGGGAAGTACCGGCGAGCAACCGCCAACGCCGGGAAAATCGCGGTGGAGACATACGCCGCCCTTGGGGTAGAACGCTCTTTCCCCACGGCGCCTCCCGAAGTGGTGACGACCGGCCCCGGCAACGAACGGTTGCGCAAGCCGCAGACCTTTGTGCTCACATCGCCGCCGCCTTCGCCCGCACGAAATGCGCAGGCGGTGGCGGACATTTCGGCGCGAGCAGTGGATTTTTTCTCACGCTGCTACGGGCCGTATCCCTACAGCGCCCTATTCCTGACCCAGAATCCGGGCACGGTCAGCCAGGGTTGGCCTGGACTAATCTTCCTCTCCAGCTATTCTTTCCTGAATGACGAGGAGAAATCGCAGCTGCGCCTCGACGCCATTGAGCGCACCATCAGCAGCGGGGTCATCGCCCACGAAACGGCTCACCAGTGGTGGGGGGACCTGGTGGGATGGCAGAGTTATCACGATCAATGGATTGTGGAAGCGCTGGCGAATTACAGCTCGCTCATGCTGATGGAGAGTACCGATCCGCGCCAGTTTCAGGCGGCGATGGACAAATATCGCGACGATCTGCTGCGGAAAAATAAGGATGACGTGGCGGTCATGGACGCGGGGCCGGTGACGCTGGGAGCGCGGCTTACGAATTCGCATTTCCCCCAGGCTTATGAGGCCGTGAGTTACGGCCGGGGCACATGGCTGTTGCACATGCTGCGTTGCATGATGCGGGATGCGGAAGTGAAGAGCAAACGATCATCGGGTGATTTCGGTGCACTGGCAGATGAGCCTTTTGTTCGTGCACTGCGCAAACTGCGCGAGCGCTACGAGGGGAAACAGATTGACGGGCACGACCTGCTACACGCTCTGGAAGATGAATTGCCTCGTTCCCTTTGGCATGAGGGCGAAAAATCGCTCGACTGGTTTTATACAGGCTGGATCAATGGCACTGCCGTTCCCCGCGTCGGGCTGCACGATGTGAAGTTCTCTGACGCCCCAGGGGGAACGGTGGTGACCGGCACGATCTCGCAGAGTGACTCCCCGGAGACCCTGGTAACGCCCGTTCCTGTGTATGCGGTTGCAGGGAACCGTACAGTGTTCGTGGGAAGGGTATTCGTAGACGGCGCCGAGGCTCAATTCCGATTGACGGCGCCGCGTGGGGCACGAAAGGTCGTGGTTGATCCAAATCAAACGCTGCTCGCCCGACACTAGGATCGGGCGGCCGGGCACGGCTGCAGTTCCATTTCCGAGAAAGATTCCCGACAATCCTACGACTTGTTCCCACTTTGGTCCTCCCGGCATGCAATGAGTGCCGCCTGCCTGGCTTTACCGATCCGTAGGGGTGGAGCGGCAAAATAGGCTGGGGACAACAAAATGTCGCCGGGGGCCGGCGGCGAATGCCGGCTAACACCTTCCTTTTTATTCCGTTGATCGCATTGCAGGGCAGCGCATCATCTGATCCGGCGGCCGGCCAGCGTTCATGTGAATAGGCGTTTCACGGAACAGGCTCTGGGGTTGGAAGGTAGTGTGCAGGGGGTGAGATGGAGTGGGATGAGGGTAGTGACTAAGCACCGGGAAACATCGGCGGTTTCGCTTGCGCCACCAACTTCGGCGGGGGAGGGGAGCCGGCAGGCAACCATCCTGCTCGTGGAAGACGAGAGATTCGTGCGGGAAGCGGCAGCACAGATTCTGGAGGCTGCGGGCTACGTGGTGGTGCGGGCCAGAAACGGACGCGAGGCCAGGCGATGGCTGTACAACGATGGAGAGGGCGCCCAACTTCTCTTGACCGACGTGGTACTGCCGGGCGTGAACGGGTGGGAGCTGGCCCGCGAACTGAGCGCCGCCTGCCCGAAAATGAAGACAATATTCATCTCGGGCTACGCGGAGAATGCCATCAAGCGGCAGGAGACAACAACGGCCCCCTATCTTTGCAAGCCGTTCACACAGGAGACTCTGACCGCCATGGTCAAGGCAGTGCTGCAGGAGGGCCGACGTGCGCGGAGATCAGGGTAGCCGCGCCTTGTAATGAGTAACCTGGAGGATTTGCTGGGGGATCTGTTGCAGGCTGACAACGCGGCGCAGAATGCCCATCTCGGCACAGGAACGGGGCATGCCATAAACCGTGCAGCTGGCTTCGTCCTGTCCGACGGTTATGCCTCCTTCACGGGCGATGGCCTGCATACCCCTGGCGCCGTCAGCGCCCATTCCAGTCATGATGACGCCCATGGCGAGCGAGCGAAACACTTCGGCTACTGAAAGCATCATCACGTCGACCGAAGGAACGTGCAGCATGTGTTCGGGACCGTCGGACAAGCGGACGATCGCCTTGGAGGTGGAGGGCCGATGAACCGTCAGTTGTTTGCCGGCGGGGGCGATGTAGACCACTCCCGGTTCCAGCGCCTCGTCGGCATGCGCCTCACGCACCGTGATTTTGCACAGATTGTCGAGCCTCCGGGCGAACGGACCGGTAAATCCCGGGGGCATGTGTTGCACGACGAGAACCGGTGCCGGCAAATCGGGGGGCAGCATGGGCAGAATCTCCTGCAGCGCTTTGGGACCACCGGTGGAGGTGCCCAAGGCTACGATCGTGGCGGCATGGCGCTGTGGCGCGGGAGTCAGTGCCGGCGCAGGAGCTTTTGCGGGAGGACGCCGGCGGAGGTTGCCCGCGGCGGCTTTGATCTTGGCCACCAATTCATCACGTATTTTGACGATATCCAGCGACACAAACGAGCTCTGCTTGGGCAGGTAGTCGAAGGCGCCGATATCCAGCGCCTCCAGGGTGGTCTCGGCGCCTTCCTGGGTGAGGGAACTGACCATGATAACGGGGCGGGGGAATTCCTTCATGATGTGGCGCAGGGTGTCCAGTCCGTTCAAGCCAGGCATTTCGACATCCAGCGTAATCACGTCGGGTTGCAAGCGGGGAATTTTTTCCAACGCCTCTTGTCCGGTCTGGGCGGTTCCGCTCACCCGCAAGTCCGGGTCGGAATCGATCATGCGCGTCAGGGCGGTACGCATGAAGGCGCTGTCGTCCGCCACCAGCACCTTGACAGGCCTCGGGGGTGAGATTTCCAGACTCATGATGAGCGGTAAACCAAGCTAACCAACCGGTGCACCTCTTCCAGGTACACCTCAAGTTCAAAGGTAAAACGGGCCCAGTCGAAGTTCTGGAGCGCCGGGCACTCCTGTTGCAGGATGGCAAAGCCCGGTTCCCGGAGAAAGTCCACCTGACGCTCCTCGGCGTAGCCATACCCGAGCCCGCCCATGCGGCAAAGCAAATCGCTGAGGGCGACCAATGCGACCAGGTCACGATCGGTGGCGTTGGCGGACACGTCGTGATGACCGCCGGCCACGGTGACCAGATCAGCTGGAAGATGCCAGCGTTCGGCGACAATCCTGCCGGTGGTGCAATGGGTGAGGCCGAGGGTTGCCTGTTCGGCTTCATGCAGCGGGATGTGCTGACTGAAGGCCAGATCCATGGTGGTTTGAAAGTCTTTCGGACAGATCCAGATGTGGGCCACAATCCCGATATCGTGCAGTAGGCCTGCCAGATAGGCTTTGTCGGGATTCGCGAATTTGATCTTGAGGGCGAATTGGCGGCTCACCAATGCGCAGCCCAGGGAGTGCTCCCAGAAGACCACCGGATCGACCGAGGTCTTTCCCTTGGGCAGAAGCGAAAGTACAGAGCAGGAAACCGCGATATCGCGCATGCGCTGCAGGCCCAGCGTCATAACCGCTGCGCGAATGCTGTCCACTTCTTTCCAGTGGCCGAAAAGAGGAGAGTTGGCCAGGTGCAGGCACTGGGCGCTCAGGGCTTTGTCCTGGGCGATCAATTCCACCACTTGCTGCATATCGAGGCTGTCCAGTGGCTGCTCCAGGTAGCGCAGCAACGGGACCAGGGTGATGGGCAGAGTGGGCATGCTGTCCAGGCGTTCCAGTTTCTTCAACAGGTTTTCTCTCAGCGGATTGCTCATAGGGGCCTCAGCGCGGCGGCGGCTGCCGTTTCTCTGCCTTTACGTAGGCGGTGGTCGAAGGTAAATGCACCAGGCGAAAGTCATCACTCACTCCGTACAAAGACTCGGAATGCCCGAGGAAGAGATATCCATGCGCCAGCAGGTTGTTGTAGAAGTGCTGGATCACGCGGCGTTTGGAGGTGACGTCGAAATAGATCAGGACATTGCAGCAGAAAATAATGTCGAAGCCTTTCATAAACGCCATGCGGGCGTCATCCGAGAGATTAAGGCGGTTCACCGTCACCCGGGCCTTCACTTCGGGGGTGACCTGCAGTTCGTCGCCCCGAGCCAGGAAATACTTCTGGCGGAAGTGGGCGGAGAGGTTGCGCGTGCTGTAGGTGCCGTAGGAGCCGTGCTTGGCATGAGCCACGGAGCGTTCGTTCAGGTCTGTGGCCTGGATCTCGAAGCTCCAGCCTTTCATGCGTTCGGCGATCTCTTCCAGCATGAGCATGCTGAGGGTGTAAGGCTCCTCACCGGTAGAGCAGCCCGCGCTCCAAATACGAAGGTTGCGCACCGGCAGTTTGGCGCGGGCTTCCAGTATTTTCGGCAAAACAATGTTGCGCAGACCATCGAGCTGAGGCTGATTGCGGAAGAAGCAGGTCTCGCCGATGGTGAGTTCGTTCAGCAGGGCGATAAGTTCGGCCTGGCGGATAGGTTTAATGGTGAGGCAATCGTAGTAATCCTTGAGGTTATTGACACCGAGAATCTGCATGCGCTTGGCGCAACGATCCTCGAGCAAGCGCAGTTTGTTGTCAGGCTGAAAGATGCCGGCCACCTGATAAACCAGGTCACGAACGCGCACCAAGTGGGGGCTGGGCGGGGCACCTAATCTGTCAGAGGCGGGCGCCGGAGTGGGAGTTGCGCTGCTCATCGGAGGCCCGCGGCGGCGAAGCTGGAAGCCTCGGCGGAAGAAAGCAGGCCAGACGGATCCAGCACCAGGCGCACACGGCCGTCTCCGCTGATGGTGGCGCCGGCCAGACTGCTGCAGTTGTGGAGGTAGGAGCCCAGGGGCTTGACCACGGTCGACTCTTGTCCAATCAGGTGGTCCACCAGCAACGCCACCCGCCGTTCCCCGACGCCCAGGATCACAGCCTTGTCCGCCGCCTGAGCGCCCTGGCTGGCTTCGTTCTCAAACATCTTGCCCAGGCGCAGCAGAGGAAGAGTCTCACCGCGCAGGCAAAGAACTTCCCGGCCTTCCAGCCGGTGGACTTCTTTGCTCTCGATGCGTGCGGTTTCGATCACCGAGCGCAGAGGAAGGGCGTAGGTTTCATCTCCTACCTCCACCAGCAGCACCGGGAGGATGGCAAGCGTGAGGGGCAGTCTCAGCCGAACTGTCGTGCCCTGCCCCAAGTGACTTTCAAGGTCGATGGTGCCGTTCATCTTCTTGAGGTTGGAGCGGACCACGTCCATGCCCACGCCGCGGCCAGAGAGGTCATTGACTTTCTCCGCAGTGCTGAACCCGGGCAGGAAGATGAAATCGAGCAACTCTCGCGGCGAGAGCGAGCGCACCCGGTCCGCCGTGATCAGGCCATTCTCGACGGCTTTGCGGGCTACGCGCTCGGGATCGATGCCGGCGCCATCGTCCGCCACGACGATCACGATCTGGTCGCCTTCCTGTTGTGCCTCCAGACGGATGGTTCCATGCCGGGGCTTGCCTGCGGCCACGCGCACCGCGGGCATTTCCAGGCCGTGGTCGAGGGAGTTGCGCACCAGATGCACCAGGGGATCACCGATCAGCTCGACCATGGTCTTGTCGATTTCCGTGTCCTCGCCGCTGACCAGGAGTTCGACTTCTTTGTTCACCGCGCGGGCAACGTCGCGCACCAGGCGGGGAAACTTGCGAAAGACAGCGTCGATGGGGACCATGCGCGTGCGCAGTCCTGCCGCCTGCAGTTCCTCGGTAATGAAGCTCAGGCGGGCGGTCGAAAGGCCCAGGGCGGAATCGAGCTTCTGCGTGTCCAAACGCCCGCGAGTGAGGTCGCGGCTAAGCTGCACCAAGCGGTTCCTCTCCAGCACCAGCTCGCCCACGAGATTGATCAGCTCGTCGAGCTTGCGCACGTCCACGCGCATGGTCTGGGCGGCGGCGGCATCGGCGGACTGTTTGGCTGTGACCGCGGCTGCGGCTTCAGCTTCTGCGGAGGGACTGGTCTCGGCAGCAGGTGCGGCTACAGGAGGCTCGGAAGCCTCCGCCATTGCGGTGGGCGCCGGCGCATCTCCGGCCGGCGGTGCGGCGGCATGCTGGACAGCTTCCAGTTCCGCCACCAGGGCGTCGATCGCGTAGGTACGCAGACCGCCCTGCCGTATGTCCTGCAGCATACGGCCCAGCTGATCGCGAGCGGCCAGCAGGGCATCCATCATAGACCGCGTAAGCACCACTTCGCCGTGTCGCAGGCTGTTGAGGACGTCTTCGGCGCGATGGCTGAGGCGCACGACCGGCTCGAAGCCGAGAAAACCGGAGGTACCCTTAATGGTGTGCAAGGCGCGGAAGATCCGATTGAGCAGGTCGGCGTCTCCCGGGGCGGACTCCAGCGTGACCATATCCTGGTCCATCCCCTGCAGGAGTTCTTCTGACTCAATCAGAAACTCCTTCACCAGACTCTCGTCTTGACTCAGCTCATTGTCCACGTGAAAGCGTTTCCTTAGGGTGTGAACTAGGCCTCGGCCATTTGTGTCATGGAGATGTCTTCGGAATCGCTCATGAGCCGATCCACGTCGAGCAGAATGAGCAGCCGGTTGTCGAGCTTGCCCACCCCGGAGACATATTCGCGCTCCACCTTCCCGAGGCGGGGCGGCGGTTCCACGGTCTCAGCGGGAATGCGCAGAACCTCGGAGACGGAGTCCACGATGAACCCGAGCACCGTTCCTCTGACCTCCACGACCACGATCCGGGTTTGCTTGTCGTGGGCGAGCTGCTCCAGGCCGAATCGCTTTCGCAAAGCGACCACGGGAATCACTTTGCCGCGTAGATTGATTACGCCATCCACGAAATCGGGGGAATTGGGAACCCGGGTCAAATCCTGAATGCGGATGATCTCCTGTACGCGCAAGATATCGAGTCCGAACTCCTCCCCGCCGATATGAAAGCTCACCACTTGAAGCAACTCGCCGTGACCCTGAGAGCTGACGTGCAGGTTGGCCATATGGCCATGAGCTTCGCTGGCCTTACCGTTCAATTCCATAGCAGTGCTCCTGGTATTGCGGTTCCAACAGGAATGCTCCTCAGTGCTCCTTGAGAAAGTGACAAAAGCGGCGCCCTGCCGCGGCGAGCGAAGCCGCTGAGCCTACCCTCAACCTATTCATCGGCTTGGCGAGATGAGACTTTAAGAAGGACAGTGGAGCGGTAAGGCTCCCGGGTGGCGGCTGGGGTTAAATCCCTCTCACGGCAAGACCGGAGGCAAGCTGTATTCAGCCGGCCGCGGAAGAACGGAGGATGCCTATCGCAGGAACGGAGATGATTTCGCCGTTCTGCCGAGGATTACGATGTCTACGCGCCGATTCTGAGCCCGGCCGTCGGGGGTCTCGTTGCTGGCGATGGGGTGGTACTGCGCGTAACCGGCGGCGGAAAGCCGCTCGGGCGCGAAGCCGAACCGCACAATCAGCAGCCGCACCAGTTCGGTGGCGCGCCCGGTCGACAGTTCCCAATTGGAGGCGAACTGGGCGGTGTGAATAGGGGAGTCGTCGGTGTGGCCCTCGATCCGAATACGGAAGGCGCGCTGCTGGAGCAGGGTCGCGATGCGGCTGAAGGCGGGCAGCGAACCGGCCTCGATGGCCGCGGAGCCACTGGCGAAAAAACCGATTTCACGCAGGCTGATCACCAGGCCATCGGGCACGTTGCGCACGTCCACTTCATGGCGCAGAATTTCGGCGGAGAGAGCCTTCTCCAGATCGTGGCGCAATTCGTTCAGGGTAGCATTCTCTTCCGCAGACGGCGGCTCGTTAGGCGGCACGATGCGGCCCAGGGCGACGGTTCGCTTGGCGTTTTCGATCGCCTGTACCGGGTTGAAGGGCATGGGTTCGTCCATGTTGACCGGCACCTGTGTGGTGGAGGCGGGGAAGACTCCCAGTTGCTGAAATGCCACCTGGATAGCCAATGCCAGCCGTCCCACTTTGCGCTGGTCCACTTGCGCCGTGGAGTACATGACCACGAAGAAGGCGAACAGCAGGGTGACAAAATCGGCATACGAAACCAGCCAGCGCTCGTGGTTGGGGTGGGAAGCGCGTTGTCTTCTGTATCTCATGGGGTCTCTCCTCGAACCTGCAGACTGCCGGCTCAATGAGCCGCGCGCGCCCGCGGCTTCTCCGATTCCATCATCCCCTGGCCTGTGAGGAAGCCCGAGAGCTTGATCTCCAGCATG
>Ga0335077_10003377_pt1 | contig 19284 bp, 12 predicted proteins | sample Lox_Sample_31_FD_207151 | JGI IMG/M metagenome (GOLD analysis project Ga0335077, IMG submission 207151) | Soil microbial communities from Loxahatchee National Wildlife Refuge, Florida, United States - Lox_Sample_3.1 | ecosystem: Environmental > Terrestrial > Soil > Wetlands | place: USA...
ACCAAGGACGGACTCGTCTCCGTCAAGCGGGACGGACACATTCAGCTCACGCCGGAAGGCCGCAAGATTGCCGAGCGCACCATTGTCCGCCACCACCTGATCGAGCGAATGCTAAGCGAGATCTTTGGCATGGCATGGTACGAGGTGCATGATGAAGCTGAGCGGCTGGAGCATGCAGTTTCCCCGGCTTTTGAAAAGATGCTGCTTCAAAAACTGGGCCATAAGGACACATGCCCTCACGGAAATGGCTTGATCTTGCGAAGCCCAGGGGAACGGCGCAAGCGGGGAATGTGTCTTTTAACTGAGGCCCAGACCGGCACGGAATATCGGGTCGCGAGCGTTTATGAACGCGACCGCAAGCTGTTGGAATTCCTCGATCACGAGGGGATCCGGCCCGGCGTTCGCATTGGCTTCGATGACCGGAACTATGACGGCACCATATCGATTTCGATCGACAAGCGCCGTGTACGCCTGGGAACGCCGGCGGCCGAGAGGATCTGGGTCGTGAAAGCATGATTATCAACACTTAATTAACCATAGTTAACATCAAATGGTGTACACTGCTTTCCAGGCCAGGGCGGCTGTGGGGCCGCCATTCCCCTGCCGAGGAAATGCAGATCATGACACCAGTACGCCCGCTCGTTTCCAGTGCATCCCTTTTCATTGCGGTTGCCGTCGTTGTCCTTGGGATTCCGGCCACCAGCTTCGCCCAAGATCCAGCGATCTGTGGAACGGTGCAAGATCCGAGCGGCGCGGTGGTGAGTGGCGCAATGGTGCAGTTGAGCGGGTCGGGGGCTGTGCTGGCCGTCAAGACCGATGCGGCCGGAGGATTTTGCTTCAATAATTTGCAGCCGGGCGATTATGAAGCTACCGTACGGGCGCATGGTTTCCGCGACACCCGCCAAGCGATTGCGTTGCACCAAGGTGAGAAGTTTCGCACGACAATTTCACTCAGTGTCGCGGCTTCCGACCAACAGGTTACGGTTGTAGAAGGCGTGGCCGACGTGGGATCGCTGAACGTGGCCCAGACGGAAATAGGCACGGGGTTGATTCGCAATTTGCCCAGCGAGAGCGTGAACGCGGCGTTGAGTTCGATTTTGACCCTGGCTACGCCCGGTGTAGCGGCCGACTCGAACGGCGTTTTCCATCCTCTTGGCGAGCACGCCGAAACCTCCTTCAGCGTGGATGGGCAGCCTATTTCTGATCAGCAGAGCCGGATCTTCTCGAACCAGATATCGGCCAACACCATTCAAGAAATGCAGACGCTGCAGGGTGCGCCGCCGGCAGAGTTTGGCGACAAGACCAGCCTTATCGTCGAGGCCACCACGCGCTCGGGATTGAACTCGGGAAGGGCGAATGGAAGCGTTTCTTTAGGGTATGGCTCATTCGCAACTCCCACCGCGAGTGTTGCGCTGGCCTCAGGCTCAAAGAAGTGGGGGAACTTTCTGGCACTGGATGGACTGGATAGCCACCGCTTCCTGGATGCACCGGAGTTCCAACCCTTGCATGCCAACGGCAATGCGGAAAACTTCTTCGACCGCATCGACTGGCATCCGAACGATGCGACCTCGGTCCATCTGAATCTGTCAGCGGCGCGCTCCTGGTTTCAAGTTCCGAACACGTACGACCAACAGGCGGTGGGACAAGACCAGCGGCAGCACATGACCAGTTTCAATGTGGACCTTGGATTTTCCCGAATACTCAGTCCCGCGTTGCTGTTTTCTGGAAACACATGGGTGCGCCAGGACCGGCTGAATTACTTTCCCTCGGCGAATTTGTTTGCAGACCAGCCGGCGACGCTTTCTCAGACCCGGCGCCTGACGAGCACCGGGTTCCGCTCTGATCTCACGTACTCCCGTGGCCGAAACACGGTTAAAGGAGGAGTGCAGTTACAAGTTACGCCGTTGTCCGAGGCGTTCAGCACCGGGCTGACCGATCCTGGTTTCAACTCGCCCTGCACCGAAGCGAACGGCACACCCGTCCCCGATCCAGCCCTGACTTCCACCACCCAGTGTGCCGGCGCGGGCTACCTGGTAAACCCCTCCTATCAGCCTCCCTTGTTGGCCTACGACCTGACGCGCGGAGGAACGCTGTACCAGTTTCGCGGAGCGGCAACCATCTATGAGGGAAGCGCCTACCTGGAGGACAGCGTCAAGCTCGGACAATTCCATTTCAATTTGGGCGTTCGTTACGACAATTACGACGGTTTAAGCCGTGGTTCTGGTGTGCAGCCCCGGGTCGGCGCTACTTATCAGGTACGTTCGACCGGAACGGCTTTGCACCTTTCCTATGCCAGAGTGTTCCTGACTCCATATAACGAAAATCTGGTTCTTTCGAGCTCCACAGGCGTGGGAGGTCTGGCGGGTGGGTCCAATCAGGTTCAGCCACTTATTCCGGCGCGGCGCAACCAATTCAACGTTGGGGTTGAACAGCAGTTCGGCGCTAAATTTGGTCTCCAGGCCGAATACTTCTGGAAATTCACCCAAGGAGCCTACGACTTCAACACCATTCTCAATACACCTCTGAACTTTCCGATCCAATTCCGCAAGGCAAAGATCGATGGCGCTCTGGTGCGGTTCACACTGAACAACGTTCACGGTTTTAGCGCCTTCACTGTGCTGGGACATACCCGGTCGCGACTGTTCAGCCCCGAGATTGGCGGGATTAATTTCGGTACAGCGTATGCCCCTGTCGCTCGCCCGGACCATGATCAGGCCTTTCAGCAAACCACAAACTTGCAGTACCAGTTCGCGGAAAGAAGTTTGCGAGGGCTGTGGGTAGGTTTGACCTGGCGGTTCGACAGCGGCCTGGTCGTGGTGAGCGTCCCGGATTATGCGACCACTCTCACCTTGACAGGCGATGAGCAACACGCGATTGGACTCTATTGCGGCAGCGTCCTTGCGACGGTCGCGCAGCCGATCGAAACCTGCAGTTCCACCCATCGCGGCGCTACGCTCATTCACATCGTGCCCGACGGAACCTACGATCCGGATACCAACCCGTCGCGAATTCGGTCGCGGAGTCTTTTTGATCTGGCGCTGGGCTCCGACAGCCTCTGGAAGAGAGACCGTTACTCGCTTGGCGGGAAGTTAACGGTCGTGAATCTGATGAACAAAGTTGCGCTCTACAACTTCCTTTCAAGTTTCTCGGGGACCCATTTTGTGACACCAAGAACCATCGAAGCGCAGATTACTTTCCATTTCTAGGAAATCGAACTGGAATGTGTGCCCTCTGCGCACCGCAAATGTCTCCTTACGGCACCCAACCAGGCTCGGAGAACTAAAATTCCAAAGCAAAACCAGACGGCGAAGCAGGCGATTCGTGTAGAACCCTGTTCTTTTCGATGGTTGTATTCCTTCGACAGAGATCCAAAGGACACCTTAGAATCAACATTGTGTTGGAGATCGGCTCTTGCCAGAAGCAATCATCGAAGCCCGCCAGGTGGAGAAGTTCTACTCCCAGCCTCATGGAGGCAAGGTACAGGTCATTGCTGCGACTGACCTAGCTGTTTATCCAGGCACGATTCTGGCATTGTTGGGCCCGTCAGGATCGGGCAAGTCCACTCTGCTCCGAATGCTTACTGGACTTTCGCAACCATCATCCGGCGAGGTCGTGTGGCACGGGAACCAACTCGATGGCCAGGTTCCCAACGTCGCCATTGTTTTTCAGAGTTTCGCGCTCTACCCATGGCTGACGGTCCTGGAGAATGTCGAAGCTCCTCTTGAAGCCCGCAACGTGCCGCCCATCGTCCGACGTAAGCGAGCACTGAAAATGCTCGATGTCGTAGGACTGGACGGCTTCGAGACTGCTTATCCCAAGGAACTCTCGGGTGGCATGAAGCAGAGAGTAGGTTTTGCGCGAGCCCTTGTGGTTGAACCTGAAGTGCTTTTCATGGACGAGCCCTTCTCTGCCTTGGATGTTCTCACTGCCGAAAACTTGCGAAACGAATTGCTCGAGTTGTGGCTGAACAAGAAGATGCCGACGACAGCCATCTTCATAGTTACGCACAATATAGAAGAGGCCGTTCTGTTGGCGGATCGGGTCATCGTGCTCGGTCGAAATCCCGGTCGCATCCGTGCGGATTTCGAGGTGAAGCTGCCACACTTCCGGGACCGTAAGACAAGCCGATTTGTCGAATTGGTGGACTACATCTACAAGGTGATGACGCAACCGGATGTTGAGCACGTCTTGCCCTCGACCCCAGTCAAACCGACGCCACCCTCCAAAGCCGGGTATCCAATGCTTCCCCATGCCCGGCCGGGCGGAATCGCCGGACTACTTGAAATGTTGGAGGACCGCGGTGGGCATGAGGATCTGTATCGGCTCGCTGAGGAGTCGGGCATGGACGTGGATGACCTGTTGCCTATTGTCGAAGCAACGACCATGTTGGGATTCGCCAAACTGCAGGAGGGCGACGTGGTCATCAGCGACGCCGGAAAGGATTTCGTCAATGCTGACATTCTCCAAAGAAAGATACTCTTCCGCGATGCTGCCGTTAGCCGCGTGCCGATTCTGTCACAAATGGATTCAGTACTGACCAGAAAATCCGATCACACCATCGACCTCGAATTTTTCCACGACATCCTCGACGAGCATTTCAGCGAAGACGAAGTGAAGCAACAATTGGAGACCGCTTTGCATTGGGGCCGGTACGCGGAAATCTTCGACTACGACGCCAAGACCGGCAAGCTCTTCCTCCCGGAATCTGGGGAGAGTGCCAGCGTATCTTCTACGACCACCACTCCATGAAGCGTCCCGCCAAGACACAATTGCTGACGAGTTCCTGGCCCTGGTTACGACTGCCGGAAACTCGTTTCCACGTTCCTGATGTTTTGATGTTTGCTGCGGGCCTCGCTCTCTTCTATGGAATATTGGCAGTGGCACGGACTTGGTTCGGACCTCTCACTCCTCAAGTGGAAATTTCCCGCAGTCCATGGGCACTTCCAGCTTATGCCGGCTATTCCTTATTGCGGATCGGAGTTGCGTACGCGCTCAGCTTAGTCTTTACGTTGGTCTACGGGTACATCGCTGCTTACAACGCGAGGGCCGAGCGCTACATGATTCCCTTGCTTGATGTATTGCAATCGATCCCGGTTCTTAGTTTTTTGCCGGGAGTCATGCTGGCAATGGTCGCGCTTTTTCCAGCGAGACAACTAGGCGTAGAGTTTGGTTCGATCCTGCTCATCTTCACGGGGCAGGTCTGGAACATGGCATTCAGTTTCTATGCATCCCTCAAGAGCGTTCCCAGAGAAATGCGGGAAGCAGCAAAGATTTATCGCTTTAGTTGGTGGCAACGGTTCACGCAGGTGGAACTGCCGTTTGCCGCCATCGGGCTGGTATGGAATTCGATGATGTCGGTTGCGGGCGGCTGGTTCTTTCTGATGGCTTGCGAGATGTTCGTTCTCGGCAAGCGGGATTTTCGCTTGCCTGGGCTTGGTTCGTACCTGCAGACCGCGGCAAGCAATGGAGACACGCAGGCAATCCTCTGGGGAATCACGGCAATGGTGGCCGTGATCGTGCTGCTCGATCAATTTGTGTGGCGACCTGTCATTGCCTGGGCTGAGAAGTTCAAGGTGGAACAGGTTGAAAGCACAGATGTGCCTAGCTCGTGGTTTCTGGATCTGCTGCGGCAATCGCGCGCCATGGCGAGAGTTCGCAAACAGGCGCTTCAGCCCGTGCGCGAACGCATGCTCTCGCACTTTGCACGCCTCCACTTCTTACCGCGGAAATCGGACGGGGCTCAACCTTTGAGACTCTGGTCAGGTCGCGCCCTCGCCCTCGTGTCCCTGATGCTCGTTGGCTACGGCGCTTTTCGCGCCGCCGCTACGCTGACCGGGCTAAATCACCCAGAGCTCAGGCAATTGCTGACAGGCACGGGCGCAACATTCCTCCGAGTGAATGTTGCACTTCTGCTGGGCACCCTCTGGACCGTCCCCGTGGGAGTTGCCATTGGATTCCATCCTAAGCTGGCTCGCCTCGCGCAACCTCTCGTACAAATTGCCGCCTCCGTTCCAGCGACTGCACTTTTTCCGGTTGTCTTGCTGTTACTGATTCGCATTGGTGGGGGTCTGGGGTTAGGGTCGATTGCGTTGCTACTGCTAGGAACCCAGTGGTACATCCTGTTCAATGTCATTGCCGGCGCAATGGCGATCCCCACTGACCTAAAAGAAGCAACTGACATCTTTCGAATCAAGTCATGGGGCCGTTGGCGACGCCTTATATTGCCGGGCATTTTCCCGTATTTGGTAACGGGGCTGGTGACCGCGTCTGGGGGCGCATGGAATGCAAGTATTGTCGCAGAGTACTTTCATTTTGGAGGGCAAACAATTTCCACGATGGGGTTAGGTTCCACGATCAGTCAAGCAACCGATAGCGGAAATATTGATTTGCTTATAGCAGCAACTGTGGCGATGGCCGCAACGGTTGTGACCATCAACCGGTTGGTCTGGCGAAGGCTCTATGGGTTGGCGCAGTCTCGCTTCAAGCTTGAAGGTTAGAGATGAAGTCAAAAATACGTTCTAGCGAGACTGTTTATGTGCTTGTGGGGGTCGGTATGTCGACTCTCTTCGTTCTGGCGCTCGCCTACGCTATCTATTCGTCCTGGAAGTGATGCTGACGATTCCTATCGTTGATTTCGCATTCATAGTCGTTTGTTGCTATTAAGCTAGTGAGCGTGGTTTATACAGATGCCACGGGTTCCAATCCGGCTTTACTGGATGGCGGTTGCCAGTAATCTCTTGGCCCTTGGAATCCTCCTGCGGGGCACCGTCACGGCACTAAATCGAGGCGAACAGATTGGAGCGATTGTTCTCACCGGCATCTCGTTGCTGTGCTGGATAGCCTATTTCCATAAGCTCGGGAAATGAAACGGAGGAACGCGTTCGGCTCAGAAAGAAAGATCCCAGGTCGACGCCGCTTCCTCGAGGGTTACTAATGCGTGACCGTGATCCATCAACGCCTGCGAGTACGCTAGATAAACATCTGCGGATTTTCGCTGGGCGTCGATCACTTCGAGAAGTGTCGAGCCGCCGTGCTGATAAGCATATAGCCTGGCTTCGAGAACGCGATCGGCATCTCGCAGCAGGCCGCTACGAAAGACATTCAGCTGTCGCACACTAGACTGATATTTCTCGTAGGCATCCCTGACTTCCACTTCGACCTTTAACTGTGCCGAACGGAGTTGTAGTTCCGCTTGTTGGCGTGTGGCACGCGCCGAGTCAAGTTCGCCGCGATGCAGATTGCGTGAAATTGGCAGGTTGACCGATACTCCTCCGATAATCGTGTTGTCGGGCTGTTGCTGGAAGTCCCCACTTCCGGTGCCAGTGTGCGCGAAGGCTCCATTCACCGCGACATCCGGGACTAGGTTTGCCTTGGCAAGCCGAATCCTTTCGTCCGCTGCCTTTATGGCACGGATACGAGAGACAACGTCAGAACGGTTCTGTAAAGCATGGGCAATGAGCTGATCGATATCGAAGGTTCTGGTTGCAATTTCCAAGCTTCCGCTGGGCACCGGCATCTGCGGGCCGAGTTTGTCTGGATTCCCAAGCTGTTGCGCAGCTGCCAAATCAGCACTGTAAACGTCCGACTCTGCACTAATCACATCGGCCTTGAACTGGTCGCGCTCTACTCGCGACTGCGCCAGCTCAATCTCGCCGATGTCACCTACCCGGAGTCTTTCCTCGTTGACACCTACAATCCGATCCAGCTGAGCCAAGCTCTTCGTCTTGGACTGGAGTATTTGTCGTGCCCCCAAGGCATCTACAAAGCCGTTGGCCGCCGTCGCGCGCAATTGACGGACCGCGTCGTCATAGTCCGCGGTGGTGCTTGAAAGGTCCGCGGTTGCGGCCCGCACACGGGATCCTTTCTTTCCTCCAAGTTCGATAGGAACAGTCAGGCCAAAACTCCAGGTCGTTGGGAACCCCTGATTCGACAAATCTGCGCCCGGCACTCCGATGTCCAAGGACCAGTCTGGCCGGACCGAAGCTGTCGTGACTGCGGCTTTTGAGATAGCGATGTTGCTGCGCTGAGCGGCAAGGTCCAGGTTGGATCGCAAGACTTGGTTCACGTACTCAGTGAAGGTGATCTTCGGTCGCTGGTCGTTCGGAGCTTGTTCCTGTCCTTTACACCGTAAGGCAACCAGGAGCACCGATGCGAAGGCTGCCACTACAGCCACTTTTCGCTTCATATCGAATCCTCCCCTTCTGTGGTGGCGGCAACCTGCAAGGCTCGGCGCTCCATAAGCAGATAGATCGACGGCAGTACCAGCAGCGTAAGGAGAGTGGCTGTGCCGAGGCCGCCGACGATGACCGTGGCGAGTGGCCGTTGAACGTCGCTCCCCACGCCACGGGCTAGAGCCGCAGGAAGAAGTCCCAGGGCTGCGACAGTGGCAGTCATCAAGACTGGGCGGAATCTTTGACGGGCTCCGAGTACGACCGCGTCAGCTAACTCCAGCCCTGCATCCCGCTGATGATTCAGGTTTGCCACCATGATGACGCCGTTTTGAACCGCGACGCCGAACAAGGCAATGAACCCCACAGCGCTCGATACATTGATGGTCATGCCACGCGCGTACAATCCGATAAGTCCGCCAAGCAACGCGACCGGCACGATCGTCAGGATGAGCGCCGAGTGCCGAATCGTTCCGAATGCCGAATAAAGGAGAACAAAGATCAGCGCGAGTACTCCCGGAACGATGAATGCCAACCGACGCTGTGCGCGTTGCTGATTTTCAAATTGTCCGCCCCACTCGATTTGGTACTTCGTAGGATCGAACTTTACTTCTTGGGCGATCTTTCCTTGGGCTTCCGTCAAAAAGCTGGAGAGATCGCGGCCACGAAGGTTCAAGCGGACTGTGATATGCCGACGATTCATCTCACGGGTGATTGTGCTTTCGCCGGTGCTGGTTCCCACTCGTGCTACCTGGGAAAGCGGAATGCGTGCACCCGAGGGCAAAGTAACTGTCAGGCTGCTGATCTCGTCCGGGCTTCCGCGCACGGATTCCGGAAAACGTACGGCGATGTCGTACTTCCGCTCTCCCAGAAAAAGTGTTGAAACTGCCTTGCCGCCGATACCAGACTCAATGATCCCGGCAACATCGGCAATGTTGATGCCGAATCGGGCGGCCGCTTCACGGTCCACCTTCACCTGTATTTGAGGAAGCGGCGGCTCCTGGTTGATTGTGACATCGGCTGCCCCCGATACCTTGTCCAACACATCGACTATGCTTCCGGCAATTCGACGCATCTCGCCAAAATCTTGGCCGAAGACTTTAATCACGAGATCACTGTGCGCTCCAGAAATCTTGTCGTTGACTCCATCAATCATTGGTTGGGAAAAGCCGACGCTCGCACCCGGGATTCGCGTGTATCGGTCAGCAAGCTTCTTGATCAGGTCCTGCTTACTCTCTTCGTTTGGCCATGTGGAATAAGGCTTCAATCCTACGAACGACTCAATGTGCGAAGGCGTCCAGGGGTCAGTGCCCTCATCATTCCGCCCTAATTGGGTAACGATCGTGGACACTTCGGGAAATTCGAGCGTCGCTGCGCGCAACTCGTTAGCCATCGAGATTGCTTTCGGCAGAGAGAGGCCTGGCGGCAACTGAACCTGCAGCCAGATCGAGCCCTCATCCAGATAAGGAAGGAACTCTTTTCCAATCGTGATCGACAGAACTAGAGCTAGCACCGCGGCGATGATGCCCGGCACAATTGCATGCCACGGATGTACCGTCAAATGCCGAATGGTTCGCTCGTAAAGGTCCGACAGATATGCAAGGACTGGATTGCGAAATGCTTTTCGTGGGCGCTGGTATGTAACTAGAGCAAGGCCAGGGATAATGGCTAGCGCCATCAGGAGCGCACCCAACAACGAATACCCTACAACGTAGGCCATCGGAGAGAACAACTTCTTCTCTACCCGTTGAAACGCGAACAACGGCAGGTAGGCTGTGATGATAATGACAGTCGCAAAGAAGATTGGGCGGGCTACCTGAACTGCAGATGTTCTCGCATCTCGCTCCGTGAGCTTCGCCTCAGGATGTTCTTCTCGGGAGCGAAGGATGTTCTCCATTACCACAATCGAGGCGTCGACGATGATCCCGAAGTCGATTGCTCCCAACGAGAGAAGGTTCGCTGGGATATTCGTAAAATGCATGAGAATGAAGGCAAACAGCAGCGAGACCGGAATCGTGATGGCAACGATGAATGCGCCGCGCCAACTCCCAAGAAAAAGAATTAGCACCACGAGGACTAGCGCCATACCTTCAAGCAAGGTCTGCGAAACGCGATGAATCGTGGTGTGGACCAATTCCGTACGATCCAGGTAGGGAACCAGCCGTACGTCCGGGGGCAGGATTCCATGGTTTAGCGCGTCCACCTGTTTATGGACTCCCTCGAGAACGATCGAGGGATTCATGCCGCGCAGAAGAAGAACGATGCCGGAAACACTGTCGGGATTGCTGTCTTTACCGAGAATCCCACGCCGCTCCAAAGCGCCGAGTTGAAGTGTCCCCAGGTTCTTGAGAAAAACGGGAGTGCCGTTTTTCGCCAGGATCACGATATTGCCGAGATCTTGCAATGAACGAATCAGGCCGATTCCCCTCACCACATAGCCTTGCTCTCCGCGCACGACGATGCTGCCGCCGGCGTTGGCATTGTTGGCTTGAATCGAATCCGTCACTTGCTTCAGGGAGACGTTGTACTGTGCCAGCTTTGCGGGATCGACGATCAATTGAAACTGTGTCGTTTCGCCGCCAAAGTTGGTCACGTCCGCAACGCCAGTCACCTGCTTGAGACGAGGAATAACTGTCCAGTCCTGAATCTCCTTTAACTCACGTTCATCTCGGAAACTGGATTCGAGTGTGTAGCGGTAGATTTCTCCAATGGGAGACGTGAGAGGATCGAGTCCGGGATTCGCGCCGGGCGGGAGGTCAACCCCTGAAATGCGTTCCTGGATGCGCTGGCGTGCCCAATAATCGTCGACACCGTCCTGGAAGACCAAAGTGATGAGGGACAGGCCGAACGTGCTGTTGGAACGCATCACCTGCAACCCTGGAACGCCGTTCAGTTCGCGCTCCAACGGGATCGTGACCTGTTCTTCCACTTCCTCTGCGGCGTGGCCGGGATATTGCGTGATGACCTGCGAGGTGACATCGGCGATGTCCGGGTAAGCTTCGATATCCAGTTGCTTCCAAGACACGTAGCCATAGATACACAAGAGAATTGCGATGAGCCAGACAAGCTTCCGGCGACGCAGGCAGAGAGCAACGAAGCGGGCGATCATTGCAGCAGTGCCCCCTCGCGGGCCAGTACTCGTTCGCCTACTTGCAGGCCAGACTTGATGATGGTCCTGTTACCCTCTTGCTCCCCGGTTTGTACTGGCCGCTGCTCGAAGGTATTCTTTCCCACTTCGACAAACACCGTCGTTCGGTCCCCCGCCATGACCAGTGCGTCGGTCGGGACCGTCAGTTCCTTTGTGTCCCAGGTCTTGAGCACAACAGTGGCGAACATCGCAGGGCGAAGCCGGCCGTCCTCGTTGTTAAACGCCACACGCACTTTCGCTGTACGCGTATCGGGATCAAGCACATCGGCCACAAAAAGCACCTTTCCGCGGAATGTCTCATTCGGGTAAGCAGAGAAGGTTGCCGTGGCGGGATCGCCGTTGTGAACGTAGTGGATATCCTTCTCCTGGACGTTAGCGGTCACCCACACGATGGACAGGTCTGCAACGGTCATCAAAGGCGCATTGGGGTCGTTTCGGAATTCCCCTGTTGCGGTTGTCACCTCCAACACTTTCCCGCTGAGAGGAGAACGAACAATCAGTGGTGCTCCGAGTTCGGTTTTGTCGGGGTCCATGCCGAGCAAACGGAGGCGGTCTTTGGCGCGATTGAAATCGCTTAAAGCAGAGTCGCGATCTGCGGTGGCCTGGTCGATATCCTTCTGGCCAACAATACCGTGCGTGGCCAAATCCTGTTGTCTAACCAACGAGTGCTCGGTTTGAGCCAGTATGCTGCGCGCCCGCGAATAATCTGCTTGAGCCCCGACAAAGTCGGGCGCGTTTAGAGTCAGTAACTCCTGCCCCTCCTTCACGGAATCGCCAGGGTGCACAAATAATCGCAGAACGCGCCCTGAGAGAGGAGGAAGGATTCTCGCGTAGCGAGCGGGATCAGCCTCGACCGATGCCGGTGCGGCCACTTGTCGCTGCACCGTGGTGAATGCCACGGGTTCGACCTGCAGGCGACTTGCCAGTGGATTCTTGTCGGGAACGGCGACTCGGTTCCCTTGGTGAACGATTTCAGTTCCGTCGCCAGCGTTGGCCGACTTTTGCGGGCCGTTGCAGGCACCCATCAGCAACACGCCTGGAAGCAGCAGGGCGGCGGTAAGCCTTTGCAGCGACACTTCTCTCTTTGTGGTATGCATTTCAGTTCATCTATCGTGGCATTTCATAATCCATCGGAATTGTTAATTCTCCGTGAATGCCGGTTCGCAGCGCCCAAAGACCGCAAACGCTCGGGACCCTTCACTTCAAATAGGCGCGCACAATGTCGAGCAATTCATCGGCTGCGAGAGACTGCTCAGAGCTGGGTTTTCGTTTCGGGTCGAGTACGTGAAAGCGCACATGATCTTCGAGTAACTCCGCCATCAGACCATTCATCGCGCCCCGTGCCGCCGTAATGAGCCGCAGAACGTCGGAACAATCTTGTTCGGTTACTAGGGCTCTTTCCACTGCTTCAACCTGACCCCGAATGCGCCGGACTCGCAGGATCAGCTTTTCCTTTTCCTTTATCGTGTGTGTCATATGAGCGCCTTCATACTATACAGGGGTATACTATGAGTCAAGGCCCAAAAACTTGTTTATGAGAAGTCAACGATGACTCCTGCTTATTGTGCGGGCGCGTAGTAGCCGGCCTTCGCGTAAACGTGAAGGTGGTTTGAGTTGTGTGGTGGTGCTACGCGGATTGCTACCCGATGCCACCTTCCATCGTGAGCCACGGGATTCGGTCGGTATCCAATCAGGTATTCGTTGCGCATTTCGATTGCGAGTTGATTCGCAGCATCACCAATCTTCTTGAGGCTGTGGATTGGGAACGTCCTTCCGCCGCTGACGTTGGTTAGTGCGCCGAGCAGATCTGGCCCCATGCGTTCGGCTTTCGTCCTGGGAGCTTCATCAAAGATTCCCATCGCATAAACTTGGACGCCTGCCTCCAGTACGACGGACCACACGTCTTTCGTGGTGTACCGGCTGTGATCCTCCCCGCCATCAGAAACAATCAATAGCGCCTTCCTCTTGTTGTGAGCGTCTTTCATCTTGTCCAACCCAAGATAAACGGCGTCCAACAGTGAAGTTAATCCGTCCGGCACTGCCCTGGAGATGCGGTCTTGGATGGCTTCGACCGAACTGGTAAAGTCCACGAGCGATTCCGGTCGGTCTGCAAAGCCAATCAGGAAGAATTCGTCGCTCGGATTCGAACTCCGAAGAAGCTGAATTACGGCTTCACGGGAACGATCCATTTTCCCGTACATGCTGCTGCTCGTGTCGAAGAGAATTCCCAAGGAGATTGGCGCATCTTCCGAAGAGAAGTGACGGATAACTTGCTGATTGGCTCCCTCGAAAACAGTGAAACTATCCTTTTCTAACCCAAGCACCAGGTGATCCTTGCGGTCAGTCACAGTTACAGGAACAAGAACCAAATCCACGTCGACCTTCAAAGAGGAAGATTTCTCGCTTGACGGCGACATCTCCCCAGGCAAGGCGCGTTGCGTTCGAGGAGTGATGTGGGGACTGGGGTCATCCAGTTGGGCCGCACACACAGACACGGAAATTTGAACGAACAGTGCCGCGCACAGAAGTCGACGATACATCGTTCCCCACTGAAAGTGATCCCGAAGTGCAGTCCCCACCTGATTGACGATCTCCTCGAGATCTTAACGCACATTCTGGAACGAAAAACGACCTCACGCGCGGGAGTAACGTTCGGTCACCGCCGCCGACGGGCAGGAATCTTCGCCCGCAATCTGCCCCTCCGCTCCTGAGCGCTTTGGGCAGTCGCGCCGAGTTCGTATTTGCTTTGCACCAGTCCACCCTTATAGCAGCGGGTGCCAACGTGCCGAAGCTGGATGTCGCGTGGCACCGGACCAAACAAGGGGATCCCTTCCCCGATCAAGACCGGTACTCGTGTAATCACCATCCGGTGGATGACCCTGCGCCAGGAATCGTTGGATCGTGAGTCCACCATCTATAAGTCCATCGCGGATTTCCATGTAGACGGCCCGTTGTCACACAATCCTGCTCTTGTCCCTGTTTTAGAAAGGCCGCAATGCCTGACATGCCGAAAATAGACGTTCCCCGCTATCTTCCGTCCACATCTGCACTCTCGAATGATGAGTGCGTGCTTCTGTGCACGCGGGACCGCTTTGCCATCGGCCGCTTCTGAAATTCCATACTCACCGATCAGCCATTTCCTGGTTGCCGGATCCATGAGAGACAGATTGATCTCGCTTCCGTGCTTTCGGCAGAAGTCCTCAAATGATCGGTCGGTGACGAACGTATCCAGAAGTTTGAGCTTCCCTTCGGCGATGAGCGACCGGGTTTCTTCGACAGTGGTGCCCAGGATTTTGGTTGCTCGTTTCCAGGAATAGGCATTCTGTTCGACAATGGCAACTCTGGACCCGTGGTTGTGGGTACTGTTTCCAAGCGTGTATTTCTTTTCGTACAACTGGGCCAAGGAACTGCCGGTGATGCGTGGGTCGCGAACTCGTAACATGCCGCTCGCAACCAAATGCCGCAATCTGGCACGGCTCACACGCAGCAACCTCCGCAATCCACGCTGTGACCATCCATCCTTGACTCGCGCACTCATGCCCAGGGCCCCAAGACGGAAACGCACGGCACGGACAGTGCGGCCGAGGCGTTCAGCAATCTTGGTGACGGGTTCATAGCCGGCCAAATCCAGGAGTGTTTCGTCGTCCTCTTTCAACCATGGACGGGAGAATGGCCGATGAAAAGAGCCGTTGCTATCGGCGTTTTTCAATTCTTGCTCTGCAGAGGGAATCGCCAGTGCCGGAGTCCGTCTCAACTGCCGTATGCGCCGCCAGCAATCGCCGCGCTTCCATCCCGGCACCAACTCGAGGATTTTGTTGATGGCGTCGTGCTTCTTCTGGGGACCGAGTTTGATGCCGGCGACCAGAAGTTGATCTATAGCCGGCTGCAGGCGAGGGTTGACTGCGGCTTGGATTCTAACGTGCTCGACAACGCCCGACATATACAGAACTGGGCAGCCAGCCAGAGAGCGGTCACAGGGGTCACAACCAACGAGTCAGAAACGCGGATTACTCCCACGCTTCCAAGATCAGCATGATGCTCCGGCTGGTGCTGAATCTCCCCACGGCATCCCTTCGGGACGCCAAGATGGGGGACATCCTCGCGCGTTTCTCTTCTTCATCGGTATTTTTCGCTTGATCGGTCGGAATTCCGGGCAATGACTCAAAACAGAGAAGTTAGACTGCGTGAGAGAAGGTCAGGCAGAGCTCGGCTGCCCGAAAACCCGTACAGGTGGCCTGTTTCAGCTCTTCGGCCAAACCACGCCTTTCAACGGCTTTCAATTGCTCTTGTGCGGATCGATCTGGGGCAGATCCTCTGAGACCGCGAGTATGCAGGATTGGCCTTCGAACTGAATTTTGTCCGCGGAGTAGGCAGTGATCTTGATCTCTCCGGATTTCATGCGAAGGCGTGTCATAACGTTTTGAATGGGGCCACCTTTGCTGAGTTGGGCAAGCATCAAGTCACGATCTGCCGGATCTTCCCACATCCTCAATTCATGGACGGTATGGCCGAGCACCTCGGCGCGGGTGTAGCCATATCTGCGCTCAAAAGCAGCATTCACATCCACGAAGCGTCCTTCTTTGAACGTGGTGATTGAGAACGGGATTGGACTCGAACGAAATACTTTCTGAAACTTGTCTTCCGTCGATCTGCGGCTGTCTTCCGATTGAGCCAAGGCTGTTTCGGCCTTCTTGAGACTGTTGAGTCGCGACTCCAGCGCCTCACCGTAGATTCGCGCCGTTTCATAGAGCTTGGCGTTTTGGATGGCGGCGGCCGCGGGTATCGCCAGTAATTCGGCGCGACGGAGGTGTTCCTGGGTGTAAAGATTGGGCTGAGCATGGCCTACTGAGAGACATCCGAGATACTCACCGGATGCGACCAGAGGAGCGGAGAGCCAAGAACGGAGATGCTTGTGCCCCTTGAAGGTCTGCCATTTTTCTTCGGCCTTGGTATCCGGAATCAGGATGCTCTTTTGCTCCATCAGGACACGGTGGAAGAACGATGACTCATCAGCCATGAAGGCGAGCGGAAATCTGGAGGACTTCTTTTCGGGTTCCGGACAATTCCTTTCCCCTAGAGCAAGCACATGTGGACCGCCCTCCGGGATCAAAACCCGTGCGCAGGTGTACGGGACCAGGTCTTCAAGCGATTTCAGCAGCGCATCCATCACGAAATTCATGCGCAGATCTTGGGTCAGCGACAGCGTTGCTTTGCGCAACGCTTCGGCTTCGGCCCAGGCTGATTTTGCGAGCGCGAGATTGGTGGCAACCTGTTCTTCCGCTTCCTTCTGCGCTGTGATTTCTAGCGCGGTGCCGACCAGACGAAGAATCTTGCCGGCCGCATCCCGCACAGGAAACCCTCTCACCCATACCCAACGAATTGCCCCCTGAGCGCAGAGGATTCGGAACTTCTCATTGAAATTGCCCGTCCGAGTGGCTTCGTCAAGTTTGGCGAGCACGTGAACACGATCTTCAGGATGGATCAGGTCTTCGTAAGAAGTTGGGTCGTCATGGAGAGATTGGCAGGAGCGGCCTGTGATCGCCTCGTAGGCCGGATTCACGAAAAGCGCTTTCTTGGTTTCGGCGTCAATCATCCAGAAGATCTCCTGAATGTTCCGGGCCATCTGCTGAAAGCGTTCTTCGCTTTCGAGAAGCGACAGTTGAGCGCGACGGCGTTCGGTGACGTCGCGGAGAATCATGACGTGCTGACCAGGAAGGCAATCGGCTTTGGCGGTGAACTCGACAAAGACCGGTGAGCGGTCGGTCTTTTGGAACTCTGCGTCGCCTTCATGGAACTTTTGAATGAGCAGAAGCTTCCAGACTTCGCGGAACTGGCCAGATTCCTTAGAAAAGCGATCCAAGGATTCGCCAATCAATTCTCGCCGTCGTACTCCAAAGAGTTGTTCAGCCGCGGGATTTGCTTCGCGACAGATTCCCTGATCGTCCAGAATCAAGATGGTGTCGAGGGCATTCTCATAAACTGACTGGAACTCGTGTTCGGTCGTTTTGTACGCACCCTGGAACTCGCCCTCTTCTCTCTGCGCCCAGAATAAGAACTTGGAGAGGAGCACTACGACCGTCGCAAACGTGAGAAGCAGGGCCAGGAGAAGGGCTGGGGGAATTTCGGCGCTGCGGAACCGGTATCCCAGAGTCAGGGCAATGAGGACGACCGACAGCAAGCTTACTGTGACTGAAGCGACTCGCCAGCCGAACTGATTGCCCTGAACGGGAAACAGGGCACGGCGAACGCGCTCGGCCGGCTCCAGGGGAAGACGACGCATGGGAGCTCTCAACAATGATAGGTAGGTGAAAGATGCTCTATCGAACGAACCGCACTCTGCCCATCTCTGGCAGATGGTAGGCGGGTCGGGTTATGCGGTCAAGTTTGCTATTTTTTCGGATGTGCGGCCTTCCATTTTGCCCAACGCGCCCGTTGTGCGGCAGCGATGCGCTTTCGCGCAGCGGCGGACATGGTCCTCCGTTTCCCGATGCCTGCCCGGCCACTTCCCAAACCTCGCTTCGTGCCGGTAAGGCCGCTCAAGACTCTGATGGCCGCGTCTAGTTTCTCGACTTCTTTTTGCGTCCGCGCTCTCTCTTGCTTCAATTGCCGGACTGCTGTGGCCAAATTCAGCATGGTTCCCTCGGGTTGGCATTCTATCAGCGAAGGCCGCGTCACGAGGCACCTTACACCTTACCCAAGCTGAGACCTTCCCAGAGATTGTGGGAGATTTATCACCAATCACAGTTTTGCTGTCGCGGTTGACTTGCTTGTGAATCGCGCTTGGCTCACTATGCCGATTGGTCCCAACCCGTCAAGCGAGGCCACCAACGCCTGACATTCCGGCAATAGGCCTCATACTCAATTCCAAATTTGTGTCGGAGAGTCGGCTCTTCATAGAAGAGAACAAACAAATGAACGCCGAGGGCAACCCCTGCGACGGCAGCAATCGCCAGCAAAGTAGCGTGTCCGAAGACTACCCACAGTCCGATCCAGCCTACGGCAAAGCCCACGTACATGGGATTGCGCACGTAACGATAGAAACCCACTACCACCAAACGTTTTGGCGGGGCAATCGGGGCAGGCGTGCCATGTCCCGTCCAGCCGAAATCCCAGACGCACCGCAAAGCAACGGCGAAACCGAGAATGGAAGGAAGCGCGGCTATCCATCGCCAATGGGCGATGCCCGCCGTTTCGACTTGGAAGCCGAGCCACTGCGGCAAGAGCCAAAACCACAGCGAGAAGAACGCAGTGCCTACCATGAGCGCGGCGACCGTGGTCGGCCAGTGTTGCTCATGCGAGACTCCAGGCACCTCTTGAGAATGCAGAGTAGTCATAAGAACCTCCGAATCATCACAGTCTTCGTTAATCAGCGATACCTGCAACCTGATTAAAGAAACCGATAAGGTACTTCCAAACCAAGTAATAGACGATCAGCGCGACAGGAAACACCATGGCGAGGAACGTATAGTGAATCTCCACCACACCGAAATACATGAGGCCGTTGTGTGTGGTGTGCAGAAAACCAAGGCAGCGGCCAAGAAGGAACCCGGCCGGGGCGATGATGAAAGGGAGGATGGCGCCGTGAATTCCGAGCGGCAGATGTGTGCGGGCGCGCGAAGCCAAGTACAACATGTTCCAAACCCCAAACAGGTTCGGAATAATCGCCATGGGGAAGATGATTACGCGCTCGATGGGAACTGGGATGTTGTAAACAAAACGTGCCATAAAAAAAAGCGTGAGCGCGACAAGCAAAAGTGGCGTCGGCGCCGAGATTCCCGCCATGTATGCCCGGAGATACGGATGATTGCTCATAACGCCTCCTTCTAAAGGTGGTACACGAACACCAGAATCAGTCGTGGGAAAGCAAGGAACATGGCGGTGCTCAACGCAACCAATGCCCAGTCGTACCAAGGCACTCGAAAAGACACTCGAACCGGACGATCATCCAATTTGCGCAAGACCTGCGGC
>Ga0335077_10003379_pt1 | contig 19269 bp, 20 predicted proteins | sample Lox_Sample_31_FD_207151 | JGI IMG/M metagenome (GOLD analysis project Ga0335077, IMG submission 207151) | Soil microbial communities from Loxahatchee National Wildlife Refuge, Florida, United States - Lox_Sample_3.1 | ecosystem: Environmental > Terrestrial > Soil > Wetlands | place: USA...
TCCGCCATAGAGCGCGCGACTCCACACGTCGCGCCCGAAGTTGTCGGTACCCATGGGATGCGCCAGGCTCGGCGGCTCCACCGCCTTCCCCGCGCGCTGCTCGGCCGGATCATAGGGCGCGAGCATCGGCGCCAGCGCGGCGCTCGCCGCGAGCGCGGCGAGGACGAGGGCGCCGGCCAGAGCGCGCCGGTTGGCGGCGAAGCGGCGCCACTGCCCGCGCCGCTCCCCGACCCGCCGGCCAACCGGTATGACCGCGGCGGTGTCGAGCGCCCGTCCCGTCGCCATCTCACGGCAACTCGATGCGCGGGTCGAGGACGGCGTAGAGGACGTCGACGACCAGGGTGCTCACGAGCACGGCCGCCGCGGTCAGCAGGTTGAGGGTCATGATCGTCGGATAGTCGCGGTTCAGCGCGGCCTCCACGACCAGGCGCCCGATTCCCGGCATGGCGAACACCGACTCGATGACGGCCGTGGATCCGATCAGCACGGGCACGAGCAGCCCCACCACCGTCACCACCGGGAGCAAGGCGTTCCGGAGCGCGTGTCGGTACAGCACCAGCGACTCGGACAGCCCCTTGCCCCACGCGGTCCTGACGTAGTCCTGCGCGAGCGCCTCCAGCATGGAGCTCCGCGTGTAGCGCATGATCGGCGGCACCAACCCGGCCGCCAGCACCACGGTGGGCATGACGAAGTACGGGATCATGTCGAGTGCGGTGTAGTCCAGGCGCGTTGCCGGCCCGGTACCCGTCGCGGGCAACACGCGCAGGATGCCGGCGAACACCCACATGAGCACGAGGCCGAGCCAGAAGCCCGGCAGGGACAACCCGCCGAGCGCGCCGACGGACAGCCAGTCGTCGAGTCGGCTGTACGGCCGTCGCGCCGAGAGGACGCCCAGTGGCACGCCGACGAGAAGGCTCAGCGCAATGGCGCCAGCGATGAGGACGGCGGTGATGGGGAGGCGCTCCGCGAGCATCATCAGCACCGGCTGGCCCGTCCGGAAGGAGTGAATCTCGCCCGTGGCGAGCTGCTTCAGGATTGCGAGGAATTGCATGGGCCAGGGCGCATCCAGGCCGAGCTCGGCGCGGAACCGCGCCAGCTCCGCCGGGCTCAGGAGCGTCGTATCGACCAGCAGCGCAGCCGGATCGCCAGGCGCGAGCCGCACGATGAGGAAGGTGACGAGCGAGATACCGAGCACCACCGGTACGAGCTGTACGGATCGCCGGATCAGGTAGCCACGCATCGACAGCACGCCGTGCGCGGACTCATCCGAGCGTCAGCCGGGCGCCCAGCGTGCCGTCGACGGGGAGCGGCCCGCCGCCGCGCGAGGCCGCGAGGCTCGCGGCGTACGGCGAGGGGCCGCGCGCTGCCAGCCAGCTGGCCAGTGGGCTCGTCGCGCTACGCGGGGCCACGAAGTCCAGCACGTGCGGCCCCACCGTCACGCGCGCGCCGGAGGCCGCGAGATCGTCGCGCTCCGTCGTGGCGACCATCGCGCCGGACGCGCGCTCGAACCACCGCCGGACGCGCGACACGTCCGAAACGGCCACGGTGACCAGTCGAATTCCGGTGGCCCCGTTGGAGTGGGTCGTCGTTCGAGGCACGCGCTCGACGCGCGGAGTCTCGTCCTCGATCAAGAAGGGCGCGACGCCCCCGTCGGTCTCGGGAATGGAGAGCACCCACCGCAGCTCGTATCCATCGGGCCGCACGCGGCTGAGCGGCCGAGGGTCCGCGATCGCGACGCCCGCGTCCCGCAGCGCCCGGACGTCCCCGGCCAGGTCATCGGTCTGGAGGCAGAAATCGATCAGGCCGCCGCCCTGCTGGAGGCGCTGGTACCAGCGGTGCTGAGGGTTCGGCTCGAAGAAAGCGATCAGCTCGAGGTACGAGCCGTCCGCGAACGCGATGAGCGCGTTGTGGGTACCGATCGGATGCCGTCCGCCGGGCACGACGGTGAAGCCGAGCCCGCGGTAGCTGGCGATCGCCGCTTCGAGCTCGGGAACAATGACGACGAGATGGTCGATGCCCTTGAGAATGGCTTGCTCCTCGGGATCTGCGAAGACGCCTGGACCGTACCGGCATCCCCGAGCGCTGTCAAGGGACGGTCGGCACGACGCTCCGGCGTTGCGGAGCTCGTGCTGACAGCGGAGGTGGCTGACATCTTGACACACCGCCTTTCCAGCATCATGATGCCTCTATGCGCACCACGCTGACCCTCGACGATGACGTGGCGATGAAGCTCCGCGAATTGGCGCATCGTCGCCGCCTTCCATTCAAGGAAGTCGTGAACGCGGTTCTTCGCCGGGGCCTGGCCGTCCAGGAGGGTCGCAGCGAGGCGCGTCGGCCCTTTCGCGTCGACGTCTTTCGGAGCCGCTTCCGGCCAGGCGTCGATCCGCTCAAGCTCAACCAACTGAGTGACGAGCTGGAAGGCCGGCGGTTCGCCGAGGCCAAGCGGCGCCGCCCGCAGCCATGATCGTGCCGGACATCAACTTGCTCGTCTTCACCTACAACGAGGCCGCTCCGCGCCACGATGCCGCTCGCGTCTGGTGGGAGGGCCTGATGATGGGGCGGGAGCGCGTCGCTATCCCCTGGGCTGTCATTCTTGGCTTCGTTCGCCTGGTGACACATGCCGCGGTGCTGGAGCAGCCCTTGCCGCCCAAGGCCGCCCTCGAGCGCGTGCGTCGGTGGTTCGCCCGCGAGCACGTCCTCACTCTCGATCCGGGTCCGCGGCACCTGGCCATCCTCGAACAGCTCTTCGAGGCCACCGGCGTCGGGGGAAACCTGACGACCGACACGCACCTGGCAGCGTTGGCCATCGAGCATCAATGCGAGCTTCACTCCAGCGACACTGATTTCGCTCGGTTCCCTGGCCTGCGCTGGCACAACCCCCTCGCTTGACTGATGACCGAACAGGCACGAACCGCGGTGCCACTGCTGGCGCCCGGCACGATCGAGCGGCTCCGTCGGATCTCCACACCGACGCTCACCACGCAGCTCTTCAAGCTCGGCTTCCGCAACACGTTCCTGCACGGCGTGCGGCCGCTCTGTCCCGAGCGCCGCATGGCCGGCGAGGCGGTGACGGTGCGCTTCGCTCCCGCCCGCGAGGATCGTGCCGGCTACGACGTGCTCGGCGATCCCAACTATCCTCAGCGACATGCCATCGAGCACATCCTGCCCGGGCAGGTCCTCGTGATGGACTGCCGCGGAGTGGCCAGCGCCGCGAGCGCGGGAGACATCCTGATCGCGCGCCTGCAAGCGCGCGGCGCGGCCGGACTCGTCCTCGACGGCGGGATCCGCGACTACGTCTCGGTGCAGGCGTTCGGCTTCCCCGTCTACGCGCTCGGCCCTGCCGCGCCCGCCCACGTCGTGCGTCACGTGGCCGTCGACGAGAACGTGCCCATCGGCTGCGCCGAGGTGCTCGTGATCCCCGGCGACGTCATGGTCGGCGACGGCGAGGGGGTGGTGTGCATCCCGCGCAGCGTGGCCGACACCGTGGCCGCGCAGGGGCTCGAGCAGGACGAGCTCGAGGCGTTCATCCTCGAGAAGGTGCGCCAGGGCGCGCCGCTGCCCGGCACCTACCCGCCTGGCGAGGCGACCCTCGCCGAGTACGAGGTCTGGAAGCGGCAGCGCAAGGTTTGACCACGACGTCATTCACAGTACGAGGGAGACCCCATGTCGATCCGACTCGTCGTCACGATCAGCGCCGTCCCAGGAAAGGGCTCCGAGCTCGCCCAGGCGTTCAAGGCCCGCTGCGCGGAAGCGATGAAGGAGCCCGGGTGCGAGCAGTTCGAGATCTTCCAGAGCGTCGCGAATCCCGATCGGCTGGCGCTGCTCGAACGCTGGGCCGACAAGTCCGCGCTGGACGCGCATGCGCGACTGAACAGCACGCAGCCCCCGCTTCGGCCCGAGCTACGGGCGGGTGCCGGCGAGCGTGAGGACTACGAGTACAAGCGGACCCGGTGAACGCGCGCGACGGCGCCGGTCACCGGATGATCGGACCGGCGTCGTCGCCGAGGGGCTTCATCGGGGGAAGCACGTCCCGTGGATCGAGTCCCAGTTCGAGCAATCCCAGGCTCGCCAGACAGAAATCACGCGGGGGAAACTGCACCGGAGCAACGGCGCCGTCGCGGAACAACCGCTCGAGCGCTGATGTCTTGAACAGCGCGTGGGCGCCGCCCAGCGTCATGGCGGTGCGCGTGATGCGTGTGACCGCCTCGCCGACGAAGTACTTGGCGCGGTACAGGGCCGACAGCGTGGCCGGTGTCGGTCCCTCCGTATCGCTGAGCCAGGCCGAGTGGTAGGTCAACAGCCTGGCCGCCTCCAGATCGACGCTCATCTCCGCGACGTGCCGGCGCACGTCAGGATGGTACGCAAGGGGTTGTGCGAATCCGGGCGGTGTCCGGCCTCGCACCATCGCGACGATCGCCTTGTACGCGGCGACCGCGATCCCCAGGTATACGGGCGTGTAGGAACCCCAGAGCCAGTTCGCCGCGTTGCGCCGGAACGAGACGATGTCGTCCGACCGAATCATGACCGCATCATCGGGGACCCAGCACTCCTCGAGGATGAGCGAATCACTGCGGGTGGCGCGCATGCCGAGCGTGTCCCACACCGCCTCGACGCGCCGTCCGGCCGCGTCCTTCGGCACCAGCACGATCATGCCGGCGGTCGGCGCCGTCGTGTCGTCGGGGCGCGCGAGCACGGCGGTATAGTCCGCGACTTCCAGCATCGACGCGAAGGCCTTCTTGCCAGTGAGGCGATGCCCGCCGTCCGCGCGACGCGCGCGCGTCATGGGCACCGGCGTCCCGACCAGCCCGGAGGTGGCGGGCTCCGAGAAGTTGCCGGCAATGAGCTTGCCCTCCTGCACCACCATTCGCGCCACGCGCGCCTTGACGGCGTCGTGCACGAGCGGGCTCTCCATGAGCGGACCGACGATCGACAGGTGCATGTTGAACGCCAGCGCCGTCGACGCGCATCCCTGGCCCAGCTCCTCGGCGGCCAGCGAATAGCCGAACAAGCCGACCCCGGCCCCCCCGTGTGCCGGCGGGACGTTGAGTCCGTAGAACCCCGCCGCGCGTAGGGCCTCGTAATTCTCGACGGGATGGCTGGCCTCGCGATCGTGCCGGGCGGCGCGCGTCGCGAAGTCCTCGGCCAGGCACCGCGCGCGCTGCTGCAGGCGGCGCTGCTCCTCGGTGATGTGGAGCTCCATGTCCGATCGGCGCCGGCCTTCAGGCCAGCATCGCCAGCGTCTGCTCCAGCGTGCGGACGCGCGCGTACATCTTCATCGACGTGTTGAGGCTGTACGCCTGAGCGGAGGCGTCGCCGCTCCAGCAGCACTCGCGGACCACGACCGTATCGAGATCCATGCTGAACGCCTCGCGCACGGTCGTCTCTACGCCGCGGTTGGTCGCGCCGCCGCCGATCAGCAGCACGGGGCGTCGCAGCGCGCGCAGCAGTTCGGCCACGCCCGTACCGTAGAAGGCACTGGGACGGCGCTTCAGGTACACGTAGTCCTCGGGCCGAGGGGCGATCTCGTCGGGAAAGCCGGCCTCCGGCGTGCCCTCCACGCAGTTCGTGAGCGACGGCACGCCCGTCTCGACGCTCAAGTCGGTCGGGAGCAAGACGATGTCCGAGCGGTCCGCACGGCTGACCGGCGTCGTGTAGATGATGGGCATGCGCCGGTCCCGGCACGCGCCGATCAGCTGGACCCAGGCCTCCAGCACCGGGCGCATGGCGGCGCGACGCGCGGGATCGTCAGGGGTGAGCGCGCGGCGACACGCGTCGTAGACGATCAGCGCCGCTCGGGGCGTGTCGATGCGATCGGCGGAGACGGCGGCACTCATGGCCCGATTGTACGGCAAGTCTCCTCGCCGTAGACTCTCGCTGCTGGGATCCAGCGGGCGCCTACACCTATCGACCTCATGACCTCCCCTCCGCTCCTCGCCCTTCTCGCCGCTCTTGGCTTCGGCGTGTCTGGAATCTTCCTGCGTCGCGCTCTCCGCTTCGCTACTCCTCTGGCGGCCGCCATGGTCTCGGTGAGCTTCACGACCGTGTTCGTCTGCCTGCTCGCGCTGGCCACGGCGCCCGTCGAGCGCCTGTTCACGTGGACGATCAGTCCCTTCCTGCTGGCGGGACTTCTGGCGCCCGGGCTCGCCCGTCTCGCCTACTTCGTCGGCGTCTCCCGGGTGGGGGTCGCGCGCGCGATGCCGCTCGTGAGCACCGCGCCCGTCTTCGCCGTGGTCGTTGCCATGATCGCCCTGAGGGAGCGTCCAGCGCCGGTCGTACTGCTCGCGGTGGCGTGCATCGCGGCCGGAGGCGCCCTCGTCGCTGCGCGCGACCCGAGGAGCGGCGCCTGGCGCCGGATCGATCTCGTATTCCCGCTGCTGGGCGCCCTCGGGTTCGCGATCCGTGACAATCTCTTCCGCTACGGCTTCCGACGGTACGAGGAACCGCTGCTCGCCGCCGCGGCGGCCGCCATCGCGTCGGCGGCGATGATGACACTCGTCGGGCTCTACTCCCTTCGCGCCGGCCGCATGGCGCTCCCGCGCCAGGGTCTGGCGCTCCTGGCCGCCTCGGCCTTTTTCGAAGCGCTCGCCTACATCAGCTCGCTGCGGGCCTTCCGGCACGGCAACGTGTCGATCGTGTCTCCCCTCGTCAACACCTATGGACTGTTTGCCATCGCCCTTGCCGCTATCTTCCTGCGTGATCTCGAGCGCGTCACCTGGCGGCTGGTGGTCGCGACCCTGCTGATGGTGGCTGGCATCCTGGTCGTGGTGCGCGCGGGAAGCGGCTGAGACTGAGCCACCCGTGGGCCCGCGGAGTGGACGCCGCCGCTCGTGCGTGGTATAGCTTCCGCGTCATCGAATCCCCTCTCACGCGGACTGGAGGACACCTCATGAGTCAGACGACGCGGCGCGCAATCCTCAAGGGCCTGGCCGGCGTTGGAGCGGCCATGGCTGTCACCGAGTTTCCGCTCGTGAATCGCCTGGCGCGCGGCGAGCAACCCTTGAAGCTCGGCGTCGTCGTCCCGCAGACGGGCCCGATGGCCCTCGAAGCGCAGGAGATGCTCGCCGCGACCCAGATCGCCGTGGAGGACGTCAACGCCGCCGGCGGCGTCATGGGGCGCAAGGTCGAGACCGTCGTCCGCGACTCCGAGTTCAAGCCCGAGGTCGCCAAGCGCAAGGCCACGGAGCTGATCGAAGTCGAGAAGGCGCCCTTCCTCGTCGGGGCCATCGTCGGCTTCGAGGGCATCGCCATGGCCGAGGTCGGCTGCAAGAACGACGTGATCGTCAGCTTCTTCGGCCAGAACTTCCTGACCGTCAAGGGCAAGATGTGCAAGTACCAGTTCGGCAACAACCTCACGCCCTACCAGACGGCCGCCGCCGCAGCGCGCTTCGTCGACGCGCAGAAGATGGGCAAGAAGTGGCACATGCTCGCGAACAACTACTCGTGGCCTCAGATGTTCGAGCGGGCGTATTCGCTCGTCGCCAAGCAGGTCGGGGCCGATTGGACGGGCGTGACGTGGGCGCCGCTCGGCACGCGCGACTTTCTCCCGTTCCTGCCGAAGGTGGCGGCCGCCAAGGCCGACGTGGTCTTCATCACGACGTGGGCGGCCGACCAGGTGGCATGCGCCAAGCAAGTGCAGGAATTCGGGCTGGCCAAGCAATCGCACGTCATCCACTCCATCACCGAGCTGACCTTCGCGGAGGCGGCGGGCAAGGGCGTCTACGAGAACTTCTACTCCGGCATGCCGTGGTACTGGCACCTCAGGGACAAGTACCCCGCGGCCAAGACGTACTACGACCGTCACTTCGCCCTGCGCAAGCGTGCGCCCGGCGGCTACACGGCGTCGACCTACTCCACGGTGCGCGTGCTCCTCGACACCGCGCGAGAGGTGAAGTCCGTCGACACCGAGAAGGTCACGCAGGCGCTGGAAGGGCGGAAGTTCCAGTACCTGAAGGGGCCAGAGCAGATCCGCGCCTGCGACCACGTGAACATCCAGGACGTCTACCTCTGCAAGGGCAAGTCGGCCGCCGCCATGAAGAACGACTGGGATTTCTTCGACATCGTGCAGGGCGTCAGCGGCGAGCTGACCTCCGAATCCTGCGAGAGCGAGGGCTTCGATCCGAAGAAGCCGCTGAGCCAGCAGATCTGAGGCTGCCTGGCGCGGGGCTCCCGGCTCACCCTGTCCGGGCGATGAGGTCCGTGCCCACCCTCTCCACGTAGCGCTCGAGCCCGTCGGCGTCGAGCCGAGCGGAGGGCACGAGGATCAGTCGATGCACGCCGAGCGCCGCGTACTTCTCGCGCGTCGCACGATCCACCGCAATGCCGCGGCCAGGCGTGATGCTGATCTCGAGATCGCCGAGCGCCGGGGGTCGCGGGTGGCGCGCGGCCGCGTCACGCAGACCGTCGAGAGCGCGGCGCGTGGCGTCGAGGTCGAGCGCAAAGCCGTACCAGCCGTTGCCCTGCTGGATGGCGCGCCGGTAGGCCGGCGCGGTGCGGCCCCCGACCACGATCGGCGGATGCGGCTTCTGCGCCGGATGCGGATGCGCCTGCACGTTGGCGAACGACACGAAGCGTCCCTCGTAGGCAGGCTTCGTCTGGCTCCAGATGGCGCGCATCGCCGCAAGGTATTCATCGGTGACGGCGCCGCGGTCCTCGAACGGCGCGCCGAGGGCCCGGAACTCCGGCTCGAGGTAGCCGACGCCGACGCCGAAGATCAGGCGGCCGCCTGACAGCACGTCGAGGCTCGCCAGCTCCTTCGCGAGCACCAGCGGGTTGCGCTGCGGGAGGATGATGATCCCGGTGCCGAGGCGCACGCGCGTCGTCACCGCCGCCGCATAGGTCAGCGCAATCGCCGGGTCGAGGATCGCGTCGGTCGGCGCCATCGGCGAGGGCGGCGCCTGAGGGTCGGGGAGCACGACGTGCTCGCCTCCCCACAGCGACTCGAAGCCTGCGGCCTCCGCCGCCTGCGCCACCCGCGCGAGAGTGCGTGGCTCGACAGCCGCGTACGCGTTGATCGAGAACAGTCCGAATTTCATGAAGCAACTATAGCGTGGCCGCGCGCGTCCGAGAAGCCCGCGCCAGGGGTAGTGTCTCGGTTTGCCCCGATCGACTCACCCGTGAGCCGGGCAGGGCCTGTCGGCTGAGCCACTACCGCGCCAGGTAAGACGTTGACAATCGTGTCACCAGCGATACCCTGGACGGGCGTGTTTCATCACGTCGCCCCGGATGCGGGGGCGCGAGCGCAACATAGCTCCACAGTCAGAGCCGATGACGACGGCCAAACTTCCAAGACGTCTGGGCTTCTTCACGCGCCTGCTCGATCAGGTCGACGCCGGCGAGCGCTATCGGCTGGCAACCGCGCAGATCCTCCATGCCGAGCGCTGCGGCTTCGATTCCGCCTGGGTGGCCCAGCACCACTTCCACGCGGAGGAGGGTGGCCTGCCCGGGCCGCTCGTGTTCCTGGCACAGGTCGCCGCACAGACATCGACCATCCGGCTCGGGACCGCCATCGTGACCTTGCCCCTCGAATTGCCGATCCGCGTGGCCGAGGATGCCGCAGTGCTCCACCTGATGTCCGGGGGTCGGCTGGAAGTGGGGGTCGGACCCGGGGGCAATCTGTCGGCCTATACCGTGTTCGGGCTGGACAGCAGGGAGCGCGGGACATTGCTCGGCCAACACCTCCAGGTGCTCCGCGATGCGTGGCGAGGCCAACCGCTTCCCGGCGGAGATCGGCTGTATCCGTCGAGTCCACAGCTGGCGGAGCGCATCTGGCAGGCCACGTTCACGGTGGAGGGAGCCCGGCGGGCCGGAGCGGCGGGAGACGGTCTGATGCTGTCACGCACGCAGCCGCGGCCAGCCGACGCTCCCGATCTATCGCTGCCCGAGATCCAGAACCCGATGATCGATGCCTATCTGGCGGCGCTCCCCGAGGGCCGGGACCCGCGCATCCTCGCCTCGCGTGCCGTGTTCGTGGCCGACGATCGCCAGGAAGCGCTCCGATTCGCCGAGGTCGGCGTGGAGCGTTTTCGCGCGCGCCTGGCGAAGGCAGGCCGCCCGACCGGCGATGGATCGCTGGAGTCGTTGATCGCCTCACTCGACATCCATCTCGGGACGCCGAGTGAGGTGATTGCCTCGCTCCAGACGGACAGCGCGCTCGCTCGGTCCACCGAGCTGGCAGTCCAGGTGCATCCAGTCGATCCGCCGCATCCCTATATCTTGAGATCCATCGAGATGGTCGCCGAGGTCGTGGCCCCCGCACTCGGGTGGGAGCGAGGCGGTGCCGCGGGAATCCGGCGCGTCGCGTGACATCGAGGACACGATGAGCATGCCGGGCCCGGACGACGACGTGATCGACGCGCTGGCCGGGATTACGCCGGGCTCTGCTCTCGATGCGATCCGCGTCCGCCGGCCGGAGGCGCGCGCTCAGGCCCAGGCGAGCTACCGCGCCCTCTTCGCACCGGACGTTCCGAGTGGCGTCACGCTGCAAGAGCGTTTCGCGATGGGCACCTTCGTCACTGGCGTGCACGGCGCCACGTCGGTAGCGGCCTTCTACGCCGCCGGCCTTGCGGCCGCCAAGGCCCCTGTGACGCTACGCGAGGCGGTGGACGCGGCCGTCGCTCGGGCCCGGACGCAGGGGCCCTATGGGAGATACCCGGAGGGTCCGCTCGACCGCGAGAACGTCGCCGGACCAATCTATCGTGCGGACGCGGAAGCCCGCCGTGCGCTGGGTCCGCGCCTCGCGGCGGCCTTCGAGCACCTTCACCTGCTCGTGTTCCACCCGCGCGACGCCGACTCGAGGGGGCTGCAAGCGCTCATCGACGCCGGCTGGAGCACGACCGACATCGTGACGCTCTCGCAGATCTGCGCCTTCCTGTCCTTCCAGGTCCGAGTGGTCGCCGGCTTGCGTACCCTGACGGCCCGCCCCTAGACGGGGTTGTTGATGAATGCGCATACGGATCTCGGACGGGTGGCACCGCGGGCCGCTCCCGCGCACCCCGCGGAGTGGGCCCCCCGCGCCGGTCCGCAGCGCGCAGCGAATCTCTAACTCAGGACACTAGACGGGGGTCCCGCCATGGCCAATACCGTCCTGGTTCCACCTGACCACAAGGTTCCTGTTGCCTTCACCCGCGCGATGCTCGAGTGGCTCCCCTGGCTCGAACCGCTCGAGGTCGAAGAGCTGACGGAACGCCACGTGGCGAGTCTCGTGGACGCGGCGCGCGTCAAGTCGCCCTATTTCCGGCTCCTCGCTCGTGATCCGGACGCGCTCCTGGCCAGGACGCGAACCGACAAGGACATCTTCTACAATGCCGATGCCGGCCTGCCGCGGGAAGAGCGCGAGCTCGCCGCCGCCGCGGCGTCGCGTTTCAACGGGTGCATCTACTGCGCCTCGGTGCACTCGCGATTCGCCGCGACCTACTCGAAGCGCGAGGCGGATGTTCAGCGGTTGCTCGACGATGGCGTGAGGGCCGATCTGGGCGAACGCTGGAACGCCATCGTCGCGGCCGCGGTGGCCCTGACGGCCACGCCCATCGCGTTCGGCCCGGAGCACGTGGAGCGCCTGCGTCAGGTCGGGCTCGACGACCTGGCGATCTCGGACGTCATCCACGCCGCGGCGTTTTTCAACTGGGCCAACCGCCTGATGCTGTCCCTCGGCGAGCCAGCGGCTCCGCCCGACGTCCCGAGCGCTGCGCCCCCTCCACCGAAGAACGGCTGAGCGCCTCGCGGTTTTCTGGATGGCACGACTGGCAGGCAAGGTGGCATTCATCACCGGCGCCGCCGCGGGCATCGGTCGCGCCACCGCGATCTTGTTCGCCCGCGAAGGAGCCCGCGTGGTCGTGGCGGACATCGACGCCGTGGCGGGCGAGGAGACGGCGCACCTCGCCGGCCACGGCGCAATCGCGGTCCGGACCGACGTCACGGACGAGAACAGCGTCCGGGCCGCCATCCGCGCCACGGTCGACGCCTTCGGCCGCCTCGACGTGCTGCACAACAATGCCGGAGGCTCCACACCGCACGACAACACCGTGATCGAGGCCCCGATCGAGGAGTTCTGGCGCGTCATCAGGCTCGACCTCTTCGGCACCTTCCTCGGCTGCCGCCATGGCATCCCCGCGCTGATCCAGTCCGGCGGCGGTGCCGTGATCAACATGGCCTCCAACCTGGCCCTGATGGGCATCACCGGGCGTGACTGCTACACGGCCGCGAAGGGTGGCGTCGCGGCATTGACCCGCTCGCTCGCGGTGGAGTTCGCGCCCCAGCGCGTGCGGGTCAACGCGATCGCGCCGTCCGCGACGATGACGGCCCGCGTGCAGAAGCTCATGGCCGGGAACCCGGCCGTCGACAAGCTCGCGCGATCGCACCTGCTCGGGCTGATTCAGCCGGAGGACGTCGCCAACGCCGCCCTGTTTCTCGCCTCCGAGGAATCCCGCATGGTCACCGGCCAGATCTTCCCGGTGGACAGCGGAGTGACGATCGCCTGAGCTCCGCCGGCATGGTCGGGATGGGCCCGGCTCGGGCCGCGCGATCACGTCCTGCCGTTCCCCCGTCACCCGCCGTAGCGGAGGCGGCCAGCGCGTGAAGATCGCCGTGGTCGGCGGCGGCCCCGCGGGCCTGTTCTTCGCGTCGCTGATGAAGCGGGCGCACCCGTCGCACGAGATCTTCGTCTTCGAACGCGACCCGGAGGGCGCGACCTACGGCTGGGGCGTCGTCCTCTCGAACGTGGCGCTCGCGTTCGTCAAGGACGTGGACCCGGCCCTGCACGTCGCCCTGACCGAGGGGCAGGTGGTCTTCGACCGGATGCGGATCGTGCATCGTGGCGAGGACGTGATCCTCGAGAACAACACGTTCTACCGCATGGCGCGGCTCGACCTGCTGCGGACGCTGCAGGAGCGATGTCGTGCCGCCGGCGTGGCGATTCATTTCGAGCGGCGCGTCACGGATCTCAGCGCCTTCGCGGACTGCGATCTGATCGTGGGGTCGGACGGCGCCAACAGCGTGATCCGGGAGCTGCTCCAGGAGCATTTCCAGCCGTCACTCGACGTCCGGCCCAACTACTTCGCCTGGTACGGCACCCCCCGTCGGTTCGACCCGCTCTCACTCGTCTTCCGGCCGAGCGCCGATGGACTGCTCATCGCGCACGCCTACACCTACAGCCCGTCGCGGAGCACGTTTCTCGTGGAGACCGACCCCGACACGTTCCGCGCGGCCGGGCTCGGCGCGATGAGCGAAGCCGCGAGCCTCTCGTACTGCGAGCGTGTGTTCGCCGACGATCTTGGCGGCGAACCGCTGCTCTCGAATCGGACCACGTGGTTCAACTACACGATCGTGCGCACCCGCGGCTGGCGTCACGACAACGTCGTGTTGCTCGGCGATGCGCTCCGGACCGGTCACCCCTCCATCGGGTCGGGCACGCGGCTGGCAATGCAGGACTCGATCGCCCTCTTCCGCGCGTTCCAGGCCCGCGGCGACGACGTCCCGGCGGCGCTCGCCGAGTTCGAGCACACCCGGCGTCCGGGCTCGGACGAGCTACAGATCGCGGCGATCCGGAGCGCGCAGTGGTACGAGACCGTGCGCACGCGGCTCCAGCTCCATCCGGTGGCGTTCGCGTACGACTACATGCGACGCACGGGCCGCGTCACGCACGAGGACCTCCGCCGCCGCGACCCCGATCTGGTCGCCTCGTACGAGGCGCTGCCACCGACTGCCTGATCGCCCCAGCCCACCGAGACGGGCCGGCCGGGCGAGGCCTGACAGCGCCGGCGATGCTACCATCTCAGTGTCGCCGCGCTCGGTGTGCTCGTGAGCGAGCATCCATGACCAAGGTGACGACCTAGTGCCTGAGAAGATCGGAAAGTACTCGATCGTCGAGCGGATCGGCCGTGGAGGCATGGGCACGATCTTCAAGGCTCATGACCCGCTGCTCGATCGACTGGTCGCGATCAAGGTGATCTCCGCCGACGTCGAGGTCACCGACGAGCTCCGCACCCGCTTCTTCCGAGAGGCACGAGCCTGCGCCCGCCTGAGCCATTCCAACATCGTGACCATCTATGACATCGGTGAAGACGACGGACGCCTCTTCATCGTGATGGAGTTGCTGGAGGGCCAGGAGCTGCGGCGGATGATGGCCGATCGAACGACCATGGCGCTCCAGGACAAGCTGTCCATCATGGTCCAGGTGTGTGAGGGGCTGCACTACGCGCACCAACGAGGCATCGTCCACCGCGACGTCAAGCCGGCCAATCTCATGCTCCTGCCGAACGGCCACGTGAAGATCCTCGACTTCGGCGTGGCACACATCGCGACGGTGGAGAGCGGCCTGACGCGGACGGGACTCATCATGGGCACGCTCCGCTACATTGCCCCGGAGCAGCTGCAAGGTCGTGCGGACCATCGCTCGGATCAGTTCTCGGCAGGTGCCGTCTTCTACGAATTGCTGAGCGGGCGGCCGCCGTTCACGGGTGACGATCCCATCCAGATCCTGGAGCAGATCCGGACATCGAATCCCCCGCGCCTCGATGCGCTTCTCTCGGGTGTGCCGGCGGAGCTTGCCTCCATCGTGGAACGGGCGATTCAGAAGGACGCCGCGGCGCGATTCACCGATCTCGGGGAGATGCGAGCGCAGCTCGTCCAGGCGCAGCGAGCCCTCGCCGAAGAGAACATCAGCCGACCCCCGGCCGCGACGGAGACGCTGATCGCTCGGGCGGGGGTTCTCGCGCCGCCCCTGGATCAGGCGAGGGAGCTGACGCCCGCAGGACATGCGACCGACGCGGTGCCTACGCTCGAGCGCACCGTCGCGCCCACGCCCGAGCCCGAGTCGGCCGCGGCGACCCTCGCCGATGCGCGTCTTCCAGTGAGCGAGCGGTCGAGCACGCCGCCGGGGCCTCGGCGGTATCGACGCTGGGGGTTCGCGGTGTCCGGATTCGTCCTCGCGCTGGCCGGAGCCGCCGCAGTCATGTGGGGTGTGGTCGCGAGGCCATCGAAGCCCGCAACGCCGGTGGAAGCCCCGGCGCCGATGACAGGTCCGGCCACCTCGAAGGCGCCGCCACCCACTTCATCGGAGCAACCGGCGACCGACTCGCCAAAGCCGATGGCGCCGCCCGACAAGGCCGACGTCCTGGCGCGCGCGCTCGCCGAAGCCCAGCGGGAACAGTCGGCCGCGGTTGACGCGCGGCGTGACGCCGGCACATCCGAGGTATCGCGTCTTGCGGCACGGACTCTTTCTGCGGCCCGCAGTAAGGAGGTCGAGGGGGAGGCCGCCCTGCGCCGAGACGATCCCGAATCGGCAACGGCCTTGTTCCGGGAGGCTCAGCGCGGGTACAGAAGCGCGATCGAGGAAGCCGCGAAGGCCGCAGCGGCTGAGGAGAACAGGAGGATCGCTGCCGTCCAGCGCGGACAGGCCGAGGCGGAGCGCGCGCGCCAGGCGACGGTCGGCGCGCGTCGTGCCGCCGAGCGGGCGGCGACCGAGCGCTATGCGCCACGCCAGCTCACCTCGGCACAGGCGAAGGAGCGAGACGCCGAGGCCGCCCTCGGGCGATCGGACTTCGGCGAGGCCTCACGGTTGTACGCCGAGGCTCAATCCGCGTATCTGTCAGCGGTTCAAGAGACCGAACGCCAAGTCGGCTCGGTCAAATCGACTGCCGCCCAGTCCCGACGCCTGGCGCTCGCACGGCGCGACGAGGCCCTCCACACGGAGGCTGATCGCCTGTCGAAGGACCTGTTCGCCGGCGCTCAGGCGAGACAAGCCGACGCGGAGGGCTTGCTCGATCGTCAGGACTACGCGGCAGCGACCCAGGCGTACAAGGAGGCGGCCGAGCGTTACGAGGAATCGGGGCGGCGCGCGAAGCTCGCTCAGGACGCAAGAGCGGCGGCGGACCAGGCGCGCGCACGAATGCTGGGAGAAAAGCAGCGGGCAGCGCCGGACACCCGCGAGTTCGCCGAGGCGCTGACGCAGGAGCGTCAGGGGGCGCAACTCTACCAGAGTGCCGCCTACCAGGAGGCCAATCAGCGGTTCCAGGCCGCGGCCACCCTCTTTGCGAAGGCGGTGGCGCGACCAGCCGAGCGCGCCCCTGAGAGCTCGAGCGCAGCCGAGGAAATCCGCGGGGTCCTCAACACGTACGCGCGCGCGTTCGAGGCGAAGGACGTCACGCTCATTCAGAAAATCAGACCCGGGCTCAAGCCGCAGGAGGCCAACCAGCTACGGATCTCCTTCGACCAGAGCAAGGACTACCGCCTGAGCCTCAAGGTGGACTCGATCGACGTGAGAGGTGACGAGGCCGTGGTCAAGGGTCAGCGGGAGGACAACGTCACCTCCAAGAACAATCAGTCGTATCGCAACGCTTCCAGTTTCACGTTCCGCTTCAAGCGGACCAGCGCCGGCTGGATCATCGATGCGGTAGGCAACTGAGAGACCCGCGACAGCTCGATCGACGCTACTTCAAGGTGAAGGATTCGAGCTCCCAGTTGGGGCCCCAGTCGACGCGGGTGACGACTTCGCGTTTGACGAATGCTTTGACCTCGGGGCTGTACCAGAGGTCCTCGCGCCAGGTCCTTCCGACGTCGGCGGCCACGCTGGCATGCTCGAGCTCCTGGACGTGGCCGATCCTGAAGGCCTTGAAGGTTCCGGCCTTGGTCTTGACGTCTTCGTAGGCTTCGACGATGAAGAGATTCTTGTAGGGCTGCGCGATCTTCGTCGCTTGGCTCACCTGAAGCGCGTTGGAGGCCCACTGCTTCCCGACCTTCAACGGGAAGTCGAGAGTCTTGTAGCCGACCTCCCAATCCACCACGACGAGGTTCCCTTCCTTGTCGACGAGCTTCACGATCGTGAGGTTCTTGTCCCGGTAGGCGCGGCACTCTCGACAGTACTGGCTCGAGTAGGACGTGACGCTCTGGTCGGCGTCGACTGCGATCACCCGCCGATGGCCTCCGTTGGTCCATCGCCACTCGTCACCGGCCTTGAACGACGGAGCCTCGGCGACGGGAGCGGGCCCGGACGACGACGACACGCCGGTCGCGCATCCGGCGAGCAGCAGGGCCAGCAGACACGAAAGGAGAATCGCCATGGCCTGGTCTGCAACGCTCCCGTCAGAACAGTGCGATGGGGTTGACGGGCGAGCCCGTGGTGTTGCGCAGCACCAGCGGGGCGATCGTCAGCATGAATTCCCAGCGCCGGCGAGCCGTGCACGCCTGGGCCAGTTCCTCGAGGTTTCCGTTGTCGATGAGCCAGAGTCCCATGTGCACGAGGCAGACGACGTGCAGCGCGTTGCCGATGGCGGGATATGGCAGCGGGCTCACGTCGTTGTGGGTGTCCGTGCCGAGCATGGCGATGCCGCGCTCGCGGAACCACGGCGCGCATGCGACGTGGGCCGCCGGCGAGCCGTCCCGTCCGGGATTGCGCGGCTCCTGACGCCGCCTCGCGTAGTAGCCGGTGCGGATCAAGAGGATGTCGCCCGGCTCCACGCGGACACCCGCCGCCTGCTCGGCGGCCTCCAGATCCTCTGGCATCACGCCCTCGCCGGCGTCCAGCCAGCGGCCCTTCAGTGCCGCGACGTCGAGGAGCACGCCGCGGCTCACGATCCCGTCGCGCAGCAGGTCGATCGACTCCACGGTAGCGCCCTCGCGCGAGGTGACGAGGCGACCGGGCCGCCCGTTGTAGAGCTGACCTTTCCAGAAGTAGTGGCTCGGCGCATCCACGTGGGTGATGGAGTAACCGTGAAAGACCATGCCGATGAACTCCGCGGCGCCGCGGCGCTCGACCTGACGCTCGGCCGTGTCCGTGTCACGCCCCTCGCCGCTGTCCACCATGAAGCGCATCGGCTGGACGGTCGTGTCGGCCATGATGTCGGTGCCGATCGGCCGGGAGCAGCTCACCGGCACGCCGTCGGTCACGAGCCGGGCCGCGCGCTTGCGGCACTCGGGAGTGATGAGGTTGATGGTTCCGAGCTGATCCTCGGCGCCCCAGCGCCCCCAGTTGCTCACCTTGGCCATCATCGCGATCACGTCTTGCTCGGTCAGCGTCGTTGGCATGACTCTCCTCTTTCCTTCCTCGTGGCGCCACGGCAGGGCGTTCGGACAACACCCTGCCCGACCGGCGGGCTTCCGTCAAGCTCGACGACCCGACCGTCTGCCTGGCCGCGGACGCTGACGGTCGTGTGACGCGCTCGGGGTGGACGCCGCCGCCCGGCGCGTGGTATAGCTGGCCGCGCCGACGATCCCATCGCGCGCATGACGCTCTTCGGCTACCCGCTCGACATCTGGTACACGCAGCTGTTCATCGGCCTGGTGAACGGTTGCATCCTGATCCTCGTCGCGCTCGGACTGTCGATCGTGTTCGGCCTCATGGGCATCATCAACTTCGCCCACGGGATCTTCTACATGCTCGGCGCGTACGCGGGATGGCTCACCGTCCAGGTCACGGGGAGCTTCTGGCTCGCGCTGCTGACGGCGCCGTTGATGGTCGGCCTGGTCGGCGCGCTCGTCGAGCGCGGCGTGCTCCGGCGCATCTACGGCACGAAGAACGCGAACTTCGCGGGCGTCCTGGTCACGTACGGCATCGCCATTCTGGTCCCCGATCTCGTTCGCATGACGTTCGGGCGGCCCGGCAAGCCGTTCGCCGTGCCGAAGGTCCTCACCGGTTCGCTCTTCCAGCTCGGCGCCACCGAGGTGCACGGCTACCGAGTCTTCATCCTCCTGGTGACCCTCCTGCTGCTGCCGCTCCTCTGGCTGCTGCTCAACAAGACCAACCTCGGGCTCGTGATCCGTGCCGGCACCAGCGACAACCTCATGGTGCAGCTGCTCGGCATCAACGTGGCGCGGACGTGGACGATCACCTACGCGCTCGGCGCCGCGCTCGCGGCGTTCGCCGGCGTCATCACGGCGCCGCTGGTCGCCGTCGCGCCCGAGATGGGCGGCCTCGTGCTGATCGAGTGCTTCATCGTGACCGTCGTCGGCGGGATGGGCAGCTTCCTCGGCGCCGTCGCGGGTGGCCTGCTGATCGGCGAGACGCTGGCCCTCACCGGGATGCTCTACGACGTCTTCGCCGACGTCGTCATCTACCTCGCCATGGCGCTCGTGCTGCTCGTGCGCCCGCGCGGGCTGTTCGGCCAGGAGGGGATGGCGGAGGAGTGAAGGGCATCGTCCTAGCCGCCCTCTTGCTGGCCACGGCGCCGCTCTACGCCGACTACACGCCGTTCTACCTCGGGCTCCTCACCGAGGTCCTGGTCTTCGGGCTCTTCGCGCTGGCGTACGACGTCCTGCTCGGCCACGCGGGCGTGCTGT